>Ga0164242_10009076_pt1 | contig 10760 bp, 9 predicted proteins | sample OricomgcompostMG_FD_108783 | JGI IMG/M metagenome (GOLD analysis project Ga0164242, IMG submission 108783) | Miracle-Growth compost microbial communities from Emeryville, California, USA - Original compost - Miracle growth compost (MG) ... | reverse complement strand
AGTTCATCGTGCCACATGAGCGGCTCGTCATACCGGGTGACGGCTTTGAGGGCGCCCCTCACATCCAGCCGCCACGCGTGCGGTTCCCCCATCCGTGCGGCGCGGCCGGCATCGCTCAACGCCCGGCAAGTACCCGGATAAACCGGCCCGTCGGGGCCATGCGGCGCGCTGCCGGCAGCGGCGATGTCGGCGCGGGTGCAGAAGCAGGGATGGACCAGCCCCCTCGCCTTCAGCCGGTCGAGCGCCGTCTGGTACAGCGCCAGCCGTTCGGACTGGAACACCGGCGCCTCGTCCCATTCCAGCCCCAGCCATTCGAGGTCGGCGAGGATCGCGGCGACATGTTCGGGCCGGCTGCGCGTGGCGTCGATATCCTCGATGCGCAGCAGGAACCTTCCGCCCCTTTCGCGCGCGAAATCGTGCGCCTCGATCGCCGAGAAGGCGTGGCCGAGATGCAGCCTGCCCGTAGGGCTCGGCGCGAAGCGGGTGACGACGCGAGCGATCACGCCAGCCCTTGACGGCGAATCATCGCCTGTGCTGTCATCACCGCGTCACCGGCCTGCGCCATCAGCGCGGCGGACCATGGCGAGGGAGGGTCCATGTATCATCCTGATCTGATCCGGCACCCGGATTCGTGCCCCGCGCTGGTGCTCAATGCCGATTATACCCCGCTCAGCTATTATCCGCTCAGCGTGTGGCCCTGGCAGACCGCGGTCAAGGCGATGTTCCTCGATCGCGTCGACGTGGTCGATCATTACGAGCGCGAGGTGCGAAGTCCCACCGCGAGGCTGAAGCTGCCTTCGGTCATCGCGCTCAAACACTATGTAAAGCCTTCGCAATTTCCCGCCTTCACCCGGTTCAATCTGTTCCTTCGCGACAAGTTCACCTGCCAATATTTCGGCTCGGGCCGCGATCTCACCTTCGATCACGTCGTCCCGCGCGCGCAGCGCGGCCGCACCACCTGGGAAAATGTCGTCACCGCCTGCGCGCCGTGCAACCTCAGGAAGGGCGGCCGCACCCCCGCCCAGGCGCACATGCCGCTCCACGTCCCGCCGATCCGGCCGACCAGTTGGCAGCTCCAGGAGCACGGCCGCAGCTTCCCGCCCAACTACCTCCACGAAACCTGGCGCGACTGGCTCTATTGGGACGTCGAACTCGAGGCGTGATTTGTTGGAGCGGACTGGTGCCGCAGGAACGTGCGACGAGCGCATTCCCAGCAAACCACGCCCAACCGAATAAAAATCACGATAGCTTGATTCCGCGCGTTCGATCGCCAAATTCAGCCGACTTGTCGTCCGCCGGGGATTTCTTGCATGCGCCTGACCCTTCTCGTCGCCGCGTCGCTCGCGCTGTCGCTGGGCGGCTGCCACGGGCGCGACAACGTCACCGCCAATGCCACCGCGCCGGCCGGCTTCGTGCCGCCGACCGCGCTCAACCGCACCGATTTCCTCGACATGGTCGATCACCGCTTCAATGAGCTCGACGTCAATCGCGACTCGGAGCTGAGCCAGGACGAAATCCCCGTCCGTCATCACGACATCATCGAATCGTTCGACGTCAACCACGACGGCAAGATCACCCGTGACGAATTCGAGAAGGGCAGCCTCGCCCGCTTCGACAAGGCCGACATCAACGGTGACAAGGTGCTGACCGGCGAGGAACGTCGTTCTGCCGAGGTTCCCGACGGCGGCAATACGCTGGACGGCGGAAACGTCGCGACCGCGGCGGGCTCGCCTAACGGGAGTTAAATCTCCCCCGAGGTTGACCAAGACCTTGCCGCAGTGCAGCAATGGCGCATGGCCGACCTTCCTCCGATCACCAACAACTCCGATATCCGCTTTCTCGGCGCGCGCCTCGGCGACGTGATCCGGGCCTATGGTGGCGACGACTTGTTCCGGCGGATCGAATATATCCGCTCGACCTCGGTCGATCGCGCGCGCGGGCTGGCGCCGGCCGAGGCGATCGATCCCGGCCTTGACCGGCTGAGCCTCGACGAGACGCTCGCCTTCACCCGCGGCTTCATGCTGTTCTCGATGCTTGCCAATCTCGCCGAGGACCGCCAGGGCGTCGCCGCCGAAAGGGGCGCAGATGTCGCCGCGGCGGTCGCGCGGCTTGAAGGCGAGGGTGTCGATCAGGCGGCGATCGTCGACCTGCTCCAGCACGGGCTGATCGCGCCGGTGCTGACCGCGCACCCCACCGAGGTCCGCCGCAAGTCGATGATCGACCACCGCAACCGCATCGCCGAGCTGATGGCGATGAAGGATGCCGGCCGCGCCGCCACGCCGGACGGCGACGATGTCGACGAGGCGATCACCCGCCAGATCGCGCTGCTCTGGCAGACTCGCGTGCTGCGCCGGGAGAAGCTTTACGTCGCCGATGAGATCGAGACCGCGCTCAGCTATTTCCGCGACGTGTTCGTCCCCGCGCTTCCCGCGCTCTATCAGCGCTGGGACCGCGCGCTCGGCCAGCGGCTGCCGAGCTTTCTCAAGCCGGGAAGCTGGATCGGCGGCGACCGCGACGGCAATCCGTTCGTCACCGCGGAGACGCTGAGGCTCGCGCTGGCGCGGTCGTGCGAGGCGGTGCTGACCTCCTATCTCGCGGCGATCCACGCGCTGGGGGCGGAGCTGTCGATCTCGACCGAGCACGCCAGCGTCACCGACGAGGTGCTGGCGCTCGCCGACAAGAGCCATGACGACGCCGAAAGCCGCACCGACGAGCCCTATCGCCGTGCGCTGACCGGCATCTACGCGCGCGTTTCGGCGACCTTCACGCACCTGACCGGCAAGCAGCCGCCGCGCCACGTCGCGCACGAGGCGGAAGCCTATGCCACCCCGCACGAGCAGCGCGCCGATCTCGTCGCGATCGCCCACGGGCTCGCTGCCAGCGGGCACGGCACGCTCGGCTCGGGCGGCGCGCTCGGGCGGCTGATCCGCTCGGTCGAAACCTTCGGCTTCCATCTAGCCACGCTCGACATGCGGCAGAACAGCGCGGTCCACGAGCGCGTTGTCGCCGAGCTGCTCAACGTCGCAGGCGTCGAGGCCGATTATGCGAGCCTCGGCGAGAACGCGCGCGTCACCTTGCTTCGCCACGAGCTTGCCAGCCCGCGCCCGCTGATGAGCCGGTTCAGCGCCTATAGCGAGGAAACCGCGAGCGAGCTGGCGATCATCGCCGCCGCCGCTGAGGCCCACGCGCGCTACGGCAAGGCGTGCATCGTCAATTATTGCGTGTCGATGGCACGCTCGGTGTCGGACCTGCTCGAGGTCCACCTGCTGCTCCGCGAGGCGGGGCTGTACCGCCCCGGCGCCACGCCCGAGGCCGACATCATGGCGGTGCCGCTGTTCGAGACCGTTGCCGATCTGGAGGCCGCGCCCGAGGTGATGGCCGACTGGTTCGCGCTCCCCGAGGTGAAGGCGATCACCGCGGCGCGCGGCTATCAGGAAGTGATGATCGGCTATTCCGATTCGAACAAGGACGGCGGCTACATCACCTCGACCTGGCAATTATCCAAGGCATCGAGCGCGCTGGCGCCGGTGTTCGAGAAAGCCGGCGCCAGGATGCAATTGTTCCACGGCCGCGGTGGCGCGGTCGGGCGCGGCGGCGGCTCGGCCTTCGCGGCGATCCGCGCGCAACCGCCGGGCACCGTCCAGGGCCGAATCCGCATCACCGAGCAGGGCGAGGTGATCGCCGCCAAATACGGCACCACCGAAAGCGCGATGACCAACCTCGAGGCGATGGCATCGGCGACGCTGCTCGCCAGCCTCGAACCCGAGCGGCTGTCGGATGGGGATTACGCACGCTTCTCCGGCGCGATGGACGCGCTGTCCGACACCGCGTTTCGCGCCTATCGCGATCTCGTCTACGGCACCAAGGGCTTCACCACCTTCTTCCGCCAGATGACGCCGATCGCCGAGATCGCCGGCCTCAAGATCGGCTCGCGCCCCGCCAGCCGCACAAAATCGGACGCGATCGAGGATTTGCGGGCGATCCCCTGGGTGTTCTCGTGGAGCCAGGCGCGGGTGATGCTGCCCGGCTGGTACGGCGTCGGCCAGGCGATCGCGGCGTTCGAGGACAAGGCGCTGCTCGCTGAGATGGCCGAGGGCTGGCCGCTGTTCGCCGCGAGCCTCGCCAATATGGAGCAGGTGCTGGCCAAGGCCGACATGGGAATCGCCGCACGCTATGCGGCTTTGGTCGAGGACGAGGGGCTGCGCGACACGGTGTTCGCCCGCATCCGCGACGGCTGGCACCAGACCCGCGACGGCTTTCTGGAGATCAGCGGCCAGTCGCGCCTGCTCGAAAAGCATCCCAGCCTCGAAACCTCGATCCGCCTGCGCCTGCCCTATATCGAGCCACTGAACCTGCTTCAGATCGAGCTGATGAAACGCCACCGCGCCGGCGAGACCGACGAACGGATCGGCGAAGGCATCCTCCTCTCGATCAACGCCATCGCGACGGCGCTCAGGAATAGCGGCTGACGAGCCACTTGCCGTCACCCCAGCGAAAGCTGGGGTGACGATCAGAGGAGGCGAGGCGCTCCTTCCAGGTCGAGCAGGAACGCCTTGTTCTCCAGCCCGCCGCCGAAGCCGGTCAGGCTGCCGTTGGCACCGATCACGCGATGGCACGGCGCGACGATCGGAATCGGATTGCGGCCGTTCGCCGCGCCAACTGCGCGCGTCGCAGTCGGCCGGCCGAGCGCGACGGCGATGTCGCGATAGCTGCGCGTCTCGCCGAACGGGATGGTGAGCAACGCCTGCCACACCCGCCGCTGGAAATCGGTGCCGCGAAAATCGAGCGGCAGGTCGAACGCCTGCAATTCGCCGGCGAAATAGGCGCAGAGCTGGCGCTCGGTTTCATCGAGCAGGGGATGAGGATCACCTTCGGACATCGCGCCGAACGGCGCCGCCTCTCCGTCGCGCTGCCAGGCGATCGCGACGAGGTGGCGGTCACTCGCTACCAGCGTCAGCGTGCCGACCGGGGAGTCGATCTTTCGATAGACGTCGCTCATCATCTTCACCTCGGCGTTCCAGTGTTTGGCCGTCAACCTTGAAGCACCACCCCGGCGAAGGCCGGGGTCCAGTTGGACCGGCTCGATGCTGGACCCCGGCCTTCGCCGGGGTGGCGGCTAGAGGGCGATCCATATTTCGATGCAATTCGGCTTTGGAGGCAAATCCCTCGCCGCGCATCCCGGTGCTTGCGCTCAACCCTCCAGAAATGGTGCGGCGATATCGTCGCGCACCCGAAGCAGCCGGCCCGTCGCGCGGTCGAGCAGCGCCCAGGTCGTCACCGCCTCGACCAGCACCTTCCCGTCGGCACCGACGAAGCGCACATGGCGATCGAACCGCGCACCCTTGGGCGGATCGGGCACCCGAGTCTCGGCCGTCACCGTTTCGCCCTCGCGCAAATTGCCGCGATAGTCGATCTCGTGCCGGGTCACGACCCAGATGTACGCCGCCTGCTGATCGGCCGGCGCCACCGCCTGCCAGTGCGCGACGGCGATCTCCTGAATCCACTTCACCCATACCGCATTGTTGACGTGGCCGAGCTCGTCGATATCGCCCGCACCGGCGGTGATGGTCTGGCTGAAGCGCCTCATCGCTCGCGCCGGCCTTGCCACCAGCGGAGGCCGTGGATCGTCGCGATCACCGCCGCGACACCGGCGGCGGCGAGCAGCATGACGTGGTGCTTGCCGTGCATCCGGCCGAGCAGCACGAACACCGCATGGCCGAACAGATAGCCGATCGCGACGAACAACGTGCCCCAGACGACTGCCGCGATCAGGTTCATCACCAAGAAGGTCCGCACCGGCACCGTGCTGGTGCCGATCGCCACCGGACTGACGGTGCGGAAGCCGTAGACGAAGCGGAACGAGAAGACGAAGGCGTGCGGATAGCGTTCGAGCAGCTCGATCGCTCGTGCGAATGCTCGCCGCTGGCGTACCGCCTCCACCCAGCGATGCTGGCGGAATCGCCGCCCGAGCAGGAAGAACAACTGATCGGCGAAGAACGACCCAGCCGCTGCCGCCGCCATCGCCGCCGGCAGCGCGAAATAGCCCTGGTGCGCGAGCATCCCGCCGGCCACCGCCGCCGTCTCGCCCTCGAACCCGGCGCCGGCGAACACCGCGATCACGCCGTAGCGCGCGATGATCGCCTCGATCGACACCCGCCCGTCAGGCCTCGATGCCGAGCTGCCACAGCACGAAGGCATGTTCCTCGGCCGCCTCGCGCAGGCTCTCGAACCGGCCCGACTTGCCGCCGTGGCCGGCGCCCATGTTGGTCTTCAGGAGCAGCAAATTGTCGTCGGTCTTGGTCGCGCGCAGCTTGGCCGCCCATTTGGCCGGTTCCCAATAGGTCACGCGCGGATCGTTGAGCCCGCCCGAGATGAACAGCGGCGGATAGGCTTGCGGGCGCACGTTATCGTAGGGCGAATAGGAGCGGATCAGCTCGAACGCCGCCTTGTCGGTGATCGGATTGCCCCATTCGGGCCATTCGCCGGGTGTGAGCGGCAGATCGGCATCCATCATCGTGTTGAGCACGTCGACGAACGGCACGTCGGCGATCACCGCGCCCCACAGATCGGGATCGGAATTGACGATCGCCCCCATCAGCTCGCCGCCCGCCGATCGGCCCGCGGTGGCGATCCGGCCCTTGGACGTCCACCCTTGGTCGATCAGCCCCTTCGCCACGTCGACGAAGTCGTTGAAGGTGTTGGTCCGCTTGGCCAGCTTGCCGTCGTGATACCATTGCTGGCCGAGGTCGTCGCCGCCGCGGATATGCGCGATGGCATAGGCGAAGCCGCGGTCGAGCAGCGACAGCCGCCCGGTCGAGAAACCCGGCGGGATGGCATAGCCATAGGCGCCATAGGCATAGAGAAATAGCGGCCGCGAGCCGTCCTTCGGAAAGCCCTTGGGATACACGATAGACACCGGCACTTCGGTGCCGTCGCGGACGGTGATCTTGAGCCGCTCGGTCGCGTATTTCGAGCCGTCGTAGCCCGAGGGGATTTCCTGCACCTTGAGCGTTTCGAGTGTGCCCGCATCGAGGTGATAATCGTACACCGTCGCCGGCGTGACCATCGATTCATAGCCCATCCGCAAGTCATCGACGGCATATTCGGGATTGCTGCCGAGCCCGGCGGCATAGCTCGCCTCGGGAAACAGCACGCGGCGCGGCGCGATGGCCGGATCGTAGGAGTGAATCTCGACCTGATCGAGTCCGTCCTCGCGGCCCTCGACGACGAAAAAGTCGGCGAAGCAGGCGACGCCGGTCATGTAGAAATGCTTCGATGGGGCGATCAGCTCGCGCCATTCGCCGGGCGAGTCGATCGAAGCGGTGCAGAGGCGCCACATCGGATCGGTGTCGTTGGTGTGGATGAACAGCGTGCCGTCATGCTCGTCGACGTCATATTCGCGGCCGGACAAGCGCGCAGCGACGAGGATCGGCTCGGCGGTGGGGTCGCTCGCCGGCACCAGTCGGATTTCGCTCGTCACATGGTCGCCGGTGGCGATGATGATCCACTTCCTCGACTGAGTCTCGGAAACGCCGACGCGATAGCCTTCGTCGGCCTCGTGATAGAGCTCGATATCGTCCTCGATTGGCGTGCCGAGCCGGTGCAGCCGCGCGTTGTCGGTCCGCCACTGCGCATTGGCGAGGCCGTAGAGGAAGCCCGAATCGTCGGCGGTCCAGACGATCTCGGAGAGCATCCCCGGAATCACCTCGGGCAGATGATCTCCTGTCCGCAAGTCCTTGATCCGGATGGTGAAGCGTTCCGAGCCGTTGTCGTCGATCGCATAAGCGAGATAGCGGCCGTTATTGCTGATCGAAAAGGCGCCGAGCCGGAAATAGGCCTTGCCCTCGGCCAGCGCCGGCTCGTCGAGCAGCAGCTCGTCGGCCCCGCCGGAGTCCTTGCTATTGGCGGGCTTGCGCCACCATTTGCCATATTCGCCGCCGGTTTCGAACGCGGTCCAATAAAGCCAGTGGCCGTCCTTCTGCGGCACCGACGCATCGTCTTCCTTGATGCGCCCCTTCATCTCCTCGTAGAGGCGGTCGACCAGCGCCCGGTGCGGTTTCATCGCCGCTTCGAAATAGGCATTCTCGGCGTCCAGATAGGCGAGCACGTCCTTGTCGCCAACCTCCGGGTAATCGGGGTCTTTCAGCCACGCCCAGGGGTCCTCGATGGTATGGCCGTGAGCGGTAAAGGAATGCGGGCGCGTCGCCGCTTGTGGAGGGGTGAGGTCGGTCATACGCGCAGCCCTATCGCGGCCGGGGCGGATGCGTCGAGGGGGATTGGCGCTTGGGTAATGATTATGGCGGCTTTCGCCGCAATAGCCGTCATCCCAGCGAAAGCTGGGATCTCATGCGGTGAGGGCGTCGCCGGTGGCATGAGACCCCAGCTTTCGCTGGGGTGACGACCGAAGGGAATGACCGCTTCCCACCAAATCCAGACATCGCCCCTGTCCTACAAGCGCGAAATCTGCCACACTCCCATCATGCTTCGTCGTCGATTCTCCCTGCCGCGCTTCACCGCGGCAGGGCTGGCCTTGCGCAAAGCGCGCGACGCTCTCCACTTTCTCCACTTCACTTGCCCGAGGAGGGCCTGATGTCCAGTTATGCCGATCGCCTCCAGGCGCTTCGCGACCAGTTGAAACGTGCGGCGCTGGACGGTTTCGTCGTGCCGCTGACCGATGAGCATATGAGCGAATATGTCGGCGCCTACGCCCAGCGGCTTGCCTGGCTGACCGGCTTTCAGGGCTCAGCCGGCACTGCGGTGGTGATGCCCGAGGCGGCGGCGATCTTCACCGACGGCCGCTATACGCTTCAGGTGCGCGAACAAGTCGACGGCGCCAACTGGCAGTTCGTCGGCGTTCCCGAAACCAGGGTGTCCGACTGGATCGCAGACCATGCCGCGAACGGCGCGCGTGTCGGCTACGATCCCTGGCTCCATACGCGGCAATGGGCGGTCGAGGCGTCCAAGGCGCTGGCCGAGGCGGGCGCCGAACTGGTCGCGGTCGACACCAATCCGGTCGACGCGGTGTGGCCCGATCGCCCCGCCCCGTCCGACGCCAGACTCGCCGTCCAGCCCGACGGGGTCGCCGGTAAGTCCTCGGCCGAGAAGCGCCAGGCGATCGCCGACTGGCTCGCCGACAAAAAAGCCGACGCCGTGGTGCTCTCGGCGCTCGATTCGATCGCCTGGGCGCTCAACGTGCGCGGCGGCGATGTCGCGCACACGCCAGTCGCGCTCGCTTATGCGATCGTCTCGGCCGACGGCACCGCCGATCTCTACGTCGCGCCCGACAAGCTTACCGACGCGGTGCGCCAGCATCTCGGCAACGCGGTTCGCGTCCATGATCGCGCTGCCTTCGCCCCGGCGCTCGAGCGGTTCAGCGGCAAGCGAGTCGCCGCCGATCCCGACAATGCCGTCGCCGCGATCTTCGAGGCGCTTGAGGCCGGCGGCGCGACCGTGCTGGCGTTGCGCGATCCGGTCGTGCTGGCCAAGGCGGTCAAGAACGCGGCCGAGATCGCCGGCCACAAGGCGGCGAGCGTGCGTGACGGTGCGGCGCTCAGCCGCTTCCTGCGCTGGGTCGAGGAGACCGCGCCCAGGGGCGGCCTCACCGAGCTCGATTGCGTCGACAAGCTGCTCGAGTTCCGTCAGGCGACCGGCGTCCTCAAGGACACGTCGTTCGACACCATCTCGGCGACCGGCGCGCACGGCGCCAGCCCGCACTACCATTCGACCCCCGAGTCGAATGCCGAGCTGAAGCCGGGCGAGCTCTACCTTGTCGATTCGGGCGGGCAATATGAGGACGGCACGACCGACGTCACCCGAGTCATTCCGATCGGGCAGCCCAGTCACGAGATGAAAGACCGCTTCACCCGCGTGCTCAAGGGCAATATCGCGCTCGACACCGCGCTGTTCCCCAAGGGCACCAACGGCGGCCAGCTCGACGCCTTCGCGCGCCGGCCCTTATGGGAGGCGGGGCTCGATTTCGCGCACGGCACCGGCCACGGCGTCGGCGCCTATCTGTCGGTGCATGAAGGCCCGGCGCGGATCGCCAAGCCGAGCTATCCCGGCGGTGGGCCGGCGGTGCCGCTCGAGGCGGGCATGATCCTCTCCAACGAACCGGGCTATTACAAGGCGGGCGAATATGGCATCCGCATCGAAACCCTGGTGCTGGTCGTCGAGCGCGCGGTGCCGGGCGGCGACATGCCGATGCTCGGCTTCGAGACGCTCACCTTCGTGCCAATCGAGCGTTCCCTGATCCTGCCCGAGTTGCTGACGTCCGGGGAACTGGCGTGGCTCAACGCCTATCACGCCAAGGTGCTGGGAAAAATCCGCCCCGAGCTGGACGGCAAGGACCGCGCCTGGCTCGAAGCCAAATGCGCGCCGATCGGCTAGCCCCGTTCGCCCTGAGCTTGTCGAAGTGCAAGAGGTTGGAACAGCGGCAAGCCGCGCTTCGACTTGGCTCAGCGCGAACGGTTTTGGTCGGCCGGCGGGCTCGCCTCGTCTTCCTTCGCCGCTTGCCCCCGCGCCTGCGCTTTCCTCTTGCGCAGGTTCTCGCGGAGTTGTTCCGCCAGCCGGCGGGCGCGGTCGTCATCGGGTTGGGCCATGATCCCTGCGATAGGCCGCATCACCGCGCCTTGACAATCCGGGTCGCTCGCGGCCATAGGCGCGCCTTCCCGACAGGGCCGTGCTGCCGTAGCTCAGTGGTAGAGCGCATCCTTGGTAAGGCTGAGGTCGTGAGTTCAATCCTCACCGGCAGCACCATTTCT
>Ga0164242_10009075_pt1 | contig 10760 bp, 10 predicted proteins | sample OricomgcompostMG_FD_108783 | JGI IMG/M metagenome (GOLD analysis project Ga0164242, IMG submission 108783) | Miracle-Growth compost microbial communities from Emeryville, California, USA - Original compost - Miracle growth compost (MG) ... | reverse complement strand
GCAGAGGTGGTGGCCGCTGCGGGGAACACCGGAGTATTGTGTGAAGGAGGAAAAAAGGAGGACGCACCCAACTTCCTCGCCCAACTATACGCCCAAATCCAGGAAGGCGGCTGCCGCGGAAGCGGTACCGGCCGCAATATCCACCAACGCGGGCTAAAGGAGGCCATTGCCATGGCAAACGCCATACACGCCGTCACCGTGGAAAATAAGGCTGTAGCAGATGCCCTGACCTTGCTGGAACATTGATCTAAAACCGCTAATCATCAAATATGAAAGATAAAATCAACGACCCTACACCCCAAAGACCAGCCGGAGCACATTTGCTGGACGCACCTGTCGTACAAATTGACCTCCGGGCACGCGGTGCGCAGTTGAAGACTGAAGCACCCTGGAGCACCAGCGACCGGAACGCCATCACTTTATACAAGACCGATGAACTGCGCGTAGCGCTCATCGCCTTACACGAAGGGGCCGAGATGGCGGAACACTCCGCGAACGGCGTTCTCACCGTCCAGGTGCTGGAAGGCGAAATCGACTTCCGGACAGAGGGGAAAACGAACAAACTAACCGAAGGACAGATGGTTTGCCTGCATAGAGGCCTTCCGCACGCTGTTTACGCCACCAGGGAGAGCATCTTTGTATTGACACTCACGGGGCCTCCGGAAGTTTAAGCGCTCCGAAAATGTTATTGTTTGACCTCCCGGGTAGGGATAATGTAGGTCGGCACCTTGGTTTGACGTAGTACTTTTTCCGCTACGCTCCCCATTAATATTTTGTCCAGGCCCCTGCGACTGTGGGTGCCCATGACAATGATACCTGCATCTACCTGGTCGGATATCTCCAGTATGGTGTCTGCGAAATCGCCTTCTGCCACCACTGTGCTGATTGCATCATTTCCCAAATGCTCTTTGGTCTTATCCAGGAAATAGCCTGCGGCCTTTTTAATTTCCTGGGCCGTCTCCACTTGCAATAGACCGGCCGCACCAAAACTGTCCAACCCCATGATAGGCGAATATTGCACGGACGAATAATAAGGTGCATCGGCAATCACATGCAGCAGCGTAACCTCTGCCTGCATCGCTTTGGCCAAGGCATAGCCCTCCTCTGCTACCTTTTGAGCAGTAGGGTTGTAATCCAGGGCAATTAAAATTTTCTTTATCATCTCATTTACGATTGGTGACGGGAGTGAAATACGGGCGTGCAAGGCCTCCGGCGAGTTTAAGAAAGACACAAAACGTTTACTACGGTATCACGCACGAATAAACGCGTCCAAAGGCGTTCTTCCATCCTTGCTGCAAGTCCTGTGCCGAAAAACGAGGTCTGCATGACCGCCGGCTATGCGAAATCTCATTAATCCCGGTGTGCGGCCCCGGCTACCGGAAATTTTCAGGAATCCGCTGCTTTCTTCGTAAAAACCGCGTTTCCTCTCCCCGGTCTATAAAAATCGTCGAAAAAGCATAGCTTTGTATTTAGCGATAAATCCTTAATAATCATGTCCGCAAAAGTATACCCTATTCTATCGCAACGAAAATCTACCGGGAAAAAGTCATTCGCCGTATTGATTGATCCCGACAAAATCTCCTTGCAGCGGCTGGATGTTCTGATCCGGCGCTCCGTGGACGCATGCGTAGATTTCTTCTTTATGGGAGGAAGTCTGGTGCTTACCGGTAACCTGGATGAGTTTATCCTGCACATTAAACAAAACTGCGACATCCCGGTAATCCTTTTTCCCGGCAACCCCTCCCAGTTGTCCAGGCACGCCGACGCGCTACTATACCTGTCTCTGATCTCCGGCAGAAATGCCGACTTGTTGATCGGGCAGCACGTCATCTCCGCGCCGGCCGTCAAACAGAGCGGACTCGAGGTAATTTCTACAGGGTACATGGTGATTGACGGTGGGGCTCCGACGACCGTTTCCTACATCAGCAACGCGGCGCCGATCCCTGCCGACAAAGAAGACATTGCGCTCTGTACGGCGCTCGCCGGTGAAATGCTTGGGAAAAGCGTTATTTATATGGATGCCGGAAGCGGCGCCAAAATACCGATCACCGAAAGCATGATTCGCAGGGTAGCAAACAATATTTCCATCCCGTTGATCATTGGAGGCGGTATCCGGGAACCGGAAAAAGCCTATCGCAATTGCCAGGCAGGGGCAGATGTCGTGGTGGTAGGGAATGCCATAGAAAAGGAAGATTCGCTGATCCGGGAGATCGCCAATGCTATTCACGCCTCCGGGATCCCTTTCTCCAAGGCAAATCTGGCAGATGAAGCCTGAGACCCGGGAGTTTGTCTGAACAAATGACAACATGGCCCCCTCCGGCATCGTCAAGTCCTGGCTCTCCCGTTCCCATTTAACACGCTCCAAAATCGACAATCCCCATATCGGGGTATTTTCTATAATTTTGACAAACCTCCCCTAAAAAAGTCTATTTTTACATTCTAAATAATGTTTTACATTTATATGCTAAATATCTTATGAATAAGCTGCTTCGATAGTCTTTTTGTCTATTGTACTTCTTGCTCCTATTGTAAAACCACCTAAGTTTTTTGTTATGGATGATCATGGCGACCACTATTCATCTCTCGGGAAGAGCCGTAATAAAGCATTATCCTTTCAGCCTGCCTCCAGGAAAAATAAAAATTCAGCTTCTTTCAGGTCTAAACCCAAAACACCCGACCCCAGTCCAGTAAAAGAAAACTCCACCCTGGAAGAATTTTTTAAAGTTCCCGTAGGAGAATTATTGACCTCAACCAATATGGGTATCCTGATTACGGACGAACAGGACAACCTGATGTGGGTCAATGAAATGATTTCAAAGCAATCCTCGGTCATCACTGATGTTAACTTTATCATTGGCAGGCATGCCATGGAAGTAATGCACTACATGCAGGAGTTCGTCGTTCATCCACGGCTTTTTCGCCAGCGGATAAGAGAGCTCCTGGAAAACCGGAAGGCGTTTTACGGCGAACAGTTCCCCCTGATAGACGGCAGAATTATGTGGCTGGACTATATCCCGGTCTTTCACCAGGCAAAGTTTAAGGGCGCGATCTGGCAATTGGTGGATTATACCAGACGGATGGAACATTTGCGTGACAAGCAACCGGCAGGGGTAAATTCACTACCCGCCCTGCTCGACAAGTTCCACATCGTATATTGCGAGACGGATATGACCGGCAAGATTCAGAACGTATCGCCATTTTTTTCAAAATTTACAGGATATCCGGAAGAAGCACTACTCAAAACCAATTTTCTCGACCTGTGTGAGTCTGGCAAACAGCAGATGATTAATTGCCTCAACAGGCAGCGGCCCGCCATGATTGCCAAGGCGGCCTATAATTTCGAATTGGAGATTATCTTGCGTTCCGGACTTCGCAAATGGATGCAATGCCATGTCTCTTTCCGGGCTGAGGCGGGAACGGAGGGTTGTACTCTGCTGCTGACAGAGATTACCGAGCAGAAAAGCATACAACAGGAACTCGAAGACGCCAGGCGGATTGCGGAACGCGCCCAGATGGCGCAACAACAGTTTTTGGCCAATATGAGCCATGATATCCGTACACCGCTGAACGCCATCATCGGAATGACCTTTCTGCTAGAAGATACACCTCTCAATGCAGAACAGCACGAATATATCAAGGTACTGAAAAACGCCTCCAACATCCTATTGGGTCTTCTCAACGGTGTGCTGGACTTCGCAAAGATCGCCTCCGGAAAACAAGAGATCAGGCAACGCGAATTCGATTTAACCGGCTTGCTGCAATCCCTGGTAGAGACCTTCAGCTTCAAACTCAATGACAAACCGGTAAAAATCCATTATAGCGTTGACCAAGGCATTAATCATATCCTGCTGGGAGATGATATTCTGGTCAACCAGATACTGATGAACCTGCTGAGTAACGCAGAAAAATTTACGGCCAAAGGGGAGATCAACCTGAAAGTCGTCGTCATCAAGGAATATGAGAATAATATCTGGATCGAGTTCAGGGTGGAAGACACCGGCATAGGCATCTCCCGGGAGAAATTAAAGGAGATATTCCAGGATTTTACACAGGCGGACGACGATATCCGGATCAATTACGGCGGTTCGGGATTGGGATTGTTCATATGCAAGAAACTCGTGGAAATGCTGGGAGGTCAGATCTCGGTGGAAAGTACCCCGGGCAAGGGTACCACGTTTATATTTGCGCTTCCATTTGTGGTGACGGGGCAATCGCTGAAAAAACAGATCAATCTGACGTCCTCCAAGCTTGCTTTCCACACCGAAAACGTCCGCATCCTGGTAGTCGAAGACAACCCCATGAATCTGAAATACCTGTCCAGTCTGCTGAATAAATACCTGGTCGCTTTCGATGTCGCCACGGACGGCAAAAAGGCCCTGAAAAAGGCGCAGGAAAATTATTACAATCTTATCCTGATGGATATGAAACTTCCCAAGATGAGTGGTATGGACGTAGCCGCCTTCATCCGGGAAAAGGAAACCCTCAATACGGCTACTCCTATTGTCCTGGTATCTGCTGCCGCCTTTCAGAGTACCGTAGACAAGGCGCGTGAAGTCGGCGTCAATGAACTGCTTGCCAAACCATACACCCCCGACCAGCTGGTGAATATTCTCCGGAAGTACCTGGTCGATGAAGATGAGGAAGACGAAACAGCCGTATTCCAGGAGGATCCTGATGCATTTAAATTTGATGAAAGACTTGATATTGGATATCTGCAAAAATTATATTCCGGGAATTGCACTTATGCCGTGAGCCTCTTCGAGGTGTTTCTGGAATGCATGGATAAAGACTGGCAGGATATTCAAGAGACCCGCAAAGAAAACAATTGGGTACAGCTCAAGAACCTTATCCATAAAGTAAAACCTAATTTTTCCATGGTAGGGCTCACTTGGATCACTTCGATGATGCAGGACATTTATGAGAAACTAAAACAGGATAATCCCATGGCAGCAGTTCCCTTGCTGGATGAAGCGACGAAAGAATTTGACTTGTATATGCCCCTGGTAAGAAGCGAGTATCAACGTATGCAGCAGTTCCTCGCCGAGGCGGTGGAATGACGTGTCCGTTAAAATTCCGATAAAATAGTCGCTGCCTGCCGTACATAACTACCCCCGAACAGCAATGCATGTACCAGCATCGGATATAGCTGACACAACGGGATCCGCTCCTGCCATCCGGGCTCCAAGGGGAAAAGATCCTGGTAATGCCAGTAAAACGTTCTGTCAAACCCGCCGAAAAGGCGTGCCATGGCCAGATCCATTTCCCTCGACCCATAATAGGCCGCCGGATCGAAGATGCAGGCGATCCCGTCAGGACCCGGCAAAAAATTGCCGCCCCATAGGTCGCCGTGCAATAAGGCGGGCTTCTCCACGGGGAAGATGTTATGCATATTATCAAAAAGACGTTCTGCCTTTCGGGCGTCCACCGGCGAAAACAGTCCCTCATCCACACACCGGCGCACCAGGGGATGCAATCTGTGGCGCACATAAAATTCACTCCAGCGCTCCGTTTGGGCGTTTTCCTGTCTCAGTGTCCCAATGAAATTATTCCGTTCAAGACCAAAGCGATCCGCCGTATTCCGATGCAGCCGTGTCAGCCGCTCCGCAAAATCGGGCCAGAAACCGGAAATCGGGGACGCTTTATTCAGCCACTCCATTACCAGAAAGCATTCTCCTTCCGTTTCACCATACAGAAAAGGCTCGGGAACGCGAAGCGTCCGCGTCTCTCCAAGCAACTTTAATCCCAGGTACTCCGCCTCAAAAAAATCCAGGCCCAGCGACCGGTCATTTACTTTCAGGAACAGGCTACCGCTGCCCGTGTCCAGGGCAAAACAGCGATTGATATCACCACCTCCTACCGGGGTCGCCTTGCGTATCTTCAAGGTTCCCAAGCCGGCTTTCTGCCACTGCGCCTCCACCGCTATTTTTAACATCTGATTTAAGACCATAATCGTAATTTCACCCCGAAATGCAACAACCGATTCGCTCAATCCGCACGAAGATACTATACATTTCCGGGGGGGGCCTCGTCATCGTCCTGTTTAAGCTGTTCATGGACGGTTCTCTGACGTTCCGTAGTTTTTACCTCTATCATTTTTACCCTGCTTTTTCCGGAATCTGGCGCCTTTTAACCGCATGGATTCCCTTCAGTTTGGGAGATCTGCTATACGTGATAGCCGGGATTTGGCTGATTAGTGGTGTAGTAGCCTTCGCCGGTCACCTGATTCACTGGAAAATACGCAAAAAAGCGGCACTGCACATGCTGCTTCGCTTTATTTTCATCCTGGTGCTCATATATGGCCTCTTTTTGATCTTCTGGGGTACAAATTACCGCTATAACCGCATCGGAAAGACTTTTGGCATCGGTCCGGCAGAGTATCCCGACACTGCGTTGCTCCGTCTTTGTGATAGCCTGGCCGTCCGTGTCAATGCCGATCACCGTCTCGTTGCAGGAGGGGACACCGTCGCTACGACCCGTTTTCTTTCCTTTGCCCAGATCAAAGCCAGGGTTCCGGCCAATTATACCCGAATAGCGTCCTTATATCAGGGGCTCACCTATGCGCACCCCAGCCTGAAGCCCTCCATGTTTGGTTATCTGATGAATTACGCGGGGATCACCGGCTATTTTAATCCCTTTACCGGCGAAGGACAGGTAAATACCACGCCCATGCCAGTAAGCCTTCCCTTTACTGCCTGCCATGAGGTAGCTCATCAGCTCGGGTTTGCAGCGGAAGATGATGCCAATTTCGTAGGATACCTGGTGGCATCCACTTCCCCGGACGCTCATTTCCGTTATGCAGCAGACTTTGAGATGTTTCTCTATGGCATCAATGTACTTTCCTACCGTAATCCTGATATGGCCGATAGTCTGTGGAAACGGCTCATCACCACCGGGGTGCGCAAAGATTACGATTCTGATTTCGCCTTTTATGAGCGTTTCAGGACATCGATCCGCCCGGTATTGAACGATTTTTATGATCAATACCTGAAAGCCAATGAGCAAGCCAGAGGCATTCGCAGCTATAACGACGTCATTTCCATTCTGATCAATTATGTGCGCCTTAAAGGAAAGCTGCCCGAGGCGCCGTCATCACCCCCCGCTGTACAAGCAGGCGCTTAAACCAGCTTTTTTGTTGATGCGCCTGCAGGCAATGGCCATACTGAGGGATCCCGTCCGGCATGAAACCTGTAACCGAAAAAGTAAGGGGAAAAACGGATCGACATCAAAGCGCTCGCCATCGGGATATAAGACCGGATTGTTCTCGGATCAAGCTTTGGCCTTCCATGGCTGTTGCGCGCACTGCGTGCTCAATCCGGCATCTTAACTGCGATAGATATCCAGCAAACCTTCGGGAAGCCGGACACTGATCAAAGACGCCTTTTTATCGATGCGCGCTAAAGTGCTTTCATTCAAAGGGATCAACAGCTCCCGGCCACCCTGGTAAACCTTTACAAGTAGCTGAGACGGCATCTCAACCACTTCTGCCACGGTTCCCAACACACCTTCCTTCCGGTCCTCCACTGTGAATCCCAGGTAATATAAGGGGGAATCGGGTTGTACCTGCTCCCGGAAGTGCTTTTCCTCCAGGTACACACCTTTGGTCAGCAACTTTCCTGCGGCTTCCTTGGTATGAACACCTTCAAACTTGACGTAAAGCTCCTCGCCACTTTTGCCTCGGACCGACTCCAGAAAGTATGGAAGAAAGCTGTTTTTCTGCATTTCAATAAACAAAGTTCCGATCCCCTGCAGCGGATTGGCATTTCCCGTTTTATGCAACAGGATGACCTCACCCTGCAAGCCGAAAGTAGCGACGATTTTTCCGATATTGAAGTAACTGGACATCAGTGAGTTGGCAATAAACTGAAAGAGGTAATATTTGCGGGCAAATATTACCTCTTTCATCTCTTTTTTTACCGGTCATAGACCGGGGCAGCTTGAAGACTTATTATTCTCCGGCTTCGGAAGGTTTGTTCTCTTCCGCCGGAGCCTCTGCTGAAGTCTCCGCGGATACTTCTTGTTCTGCTGCTGCAGGAGTTTCGGCGGGAGCTTCCGCAGCGGCCTTAGGCTCTTCTGCTTTAGCGGCAGGGCCTTCACCAGACCCGACCTTCTTCACCACCTGTCCCTCTTCAGCGCCTGCTTTCTTGTGATGCTCTCTTTTTTTGAGCACTTTGGTATCGTGTTCCGCATTCCACTTGTCGAATTTTTCCAGTGCCGTTTTTTCGTCGAAAAGACCGAGTTCCACGCCCCTGAGCAAGTGTTTCAGGTAAAGCACTCCCTTGAAGGAAAGGATACGACGAACCGTATCAGTTGGCTGTGCGCCCTTCTGCAGCCAATGCAATGCCCTGTTTCTGTCCAGATGGATGGTAGCGGGAACGCTTAAAGGATTGTAAGAACCGATTTTCTGGATAAATTTTCCATCCCGGGGAGAGCGGGCATCGGCCACAACAATGTAGTAAAATGGACGTTTCTTCCTCCCTTTTCGTTGCAATCTGATTTTTGCAGGCATAAATAATAGAGATTATTTTTGCGTGTGAACAATAAATTTTAGAGGGGACAAAGATAATATTTTCAGAAAGGAATCCAAAAATAATTGTCCTTATGCCTGATAAAAACCTGTGAACGTTTCATTTTTTCATGCCAAGCCCGCGCAGGCCTTTCCGCTCTCCACTCATATTATTCATCTGCTTCATCATTTTGCGGATCTGATCAAACTGCTTGAAAAGTTGATTCACTTCTTCAATCTCTTTTCCGCTGCCACGCGAGATGCGTTTACGGCGGTTCCCATCGATGATCTGCGGGTTAGCCCTTTCATGCGGGGTCATTGAATTGATGATCGCTTCCACACCCTTGAAGGCATCGTCACTAATATCAATATCTTTCACCGCTTTGCCGATGCCTGGCATCATACCCAGCAAATCCTTGATATTGCCCATCTTTTTGATCTGCTGCAACTGGTTACGAAAATCCTCGAAATCGAACTGGTTTTTGCGGATTTTCTTTTCCAGTTTACGCGCCTCAACCTCATCATATTGCTCCTGGGCACGTTCTACCAGCGTAGTAATATCGCCCATGCCTAAAATCCGCTGGGCCATACGCTCCGGATAAAATACATCCAACGTCTCCAGCTTTTCTCCGGTACTAACGAATTTGATCGGCTTATTGACGGTGTATTTGATCGACAATGCCGCCCCTCCACGGGTATCACCATCAAGCTTCGTCAGGACCACCCCACTGAAATCCAGCCGGTCATTAAAGGCCTTTGCGGTATTCACCGCATCCTGGCCGGTCATCGAATCCACCACAAAGAGAATCTCTCCGGGCTGCACGGCGGCCTTGATTTCGGCCACTTCCCGCATCATGGCCTCATCCACCGCCAGACGCCCAGCGGTATCGATGATCACCGTGTTATATCCCTTAGCCTTGGCTTCTGCCACAGCAGCACGGGCTATCTCAACGGGTTGCTTGTTTTCCGGATCACTGAAAACAGGTACGCCGATCTGTTCACCCAGCACCTTAAGCTGGTCGATCGCGGCAGGACGGTACACGTCACCGGCCACCAAAAGGGGATTTCTGTGCCGCTTGGTTTTAAGAAAACGGGCTAATTTGCCCGAAAAGGTCGTTTTACCGGAGCCTTGCAATCCCGCGATCAGGATCACGGCAGGAGTCCCTTTCAATTCCAGGCTTGCCTCGCTCCCACCCATCAATTCGGCCAGTTCATCCTGCACGATCTTCACCATCAACTGTCCGGGGGAAATCGCATTAAGCACTTTTTCCCCCATTGCCTGATCCTTGACCTTATCGGTAAACTCCTTGGCAATTTTATAGTTTACATCAGCATCTACCAATGCTCGGCGGATTTCCTTCACCGTCGCAGCAATATTGAGCTCGGTGATCTTCCCATGCCCCTTGAGCTGCTTAAACGCCGAATCAAGCTTATCTGATAAAGAATCAAACATACCGTTTAATTTTAAAGCATTTTCAACCGAGCCATTTCCCGGAAGGGTGCAAAGGTATTCCAACGGCACTTAAATTCCAATGCCTAATCAAGCGCGCATTGCTGCCGATAACCTTCTGCCAAAAGACTCATATGCTTGATTATCAACCGTATTTCCCGCCTAATGAAAATATTTACCCCTATGCGGGCGATCTGCCAGCTTAAACAGCCGGCAAGTGGAGGAAGCATCATCAGCCAAACGGGCATCCCTCTCCAGCCCGTCCGCGCAAAACTATCCGTGTGGAGGTACGTCAGTGCTCCGACTGCCAGCGTAACCGAGACCGTCCGGATGGCAATGCGGAAAGCAGAGACCCGTTTCCACCGGGCAATACGAGCTTCCCGCTTCGCAGCGAAAGAAGGGTCCATTTCGGGAATGCGAATCCATACGGGCTCAATTGAATAGAGCGCCTTATCTTTCAACAGGGAGCGCAGGGCACCCACGTCGGTAACAAAGATCATGGTTACTCAAATTGGGGTTAATCCTTCGGACCGGCATCCTTAGGACCCCCAAAATTACCAGGATAGTCTCTCGCTGACAAGCGTGGAAATACGCAATTTCCTGCGCTGACGGAAACTGATGGATTAATCTCCAAGTTACTCCAGTTGCTTCAACAAGGCCTGATTCATTTGCTCATACTCGGCATTCCCAGCCTTCTTTGCTGCCGCTATGCCTTGGGTAGCCGAAGCCACAGCACCCTTCTTGTCATTCATTTTGGCTTGTATCTGTGCCTTCAGATAATAGACATTTGCAACAGGATGCTGTTTC
>Ga0164242_10009074_pt1 | contig 10760 bp, 4 predicted proteins | sample OricomgcompostMG_FD_108783 | JGI IMG/M metagenome (GOLD analysis project Ga0164242, IMG submission 108783) | Miracle-Growth compost microbial communities from Emeryville, California, USA - Original compost - Miracle growth compost (MG) ... | reverse complement strand
TAGCTATTTTTGCCCTCCTGGCTAACAGGTAGTAGGTTTGGTATTTAAAGTTAAAACAGCTACCCTGGCCTTCATTAATTTTCAACACATGAAAAAAATATTAATCACATTAGCCGCATTCACCATGTTACAGGCCACCGCACAAAAAGCTCCCTTGACCCCCGAAGGGTTATTGTCCCTGGGGCGCGTAAGCGCCCAGGGGATCACCCTGGATGGAAAATCGCTTATCTACAAAGTATCCACGCCAGATATTGAGGACAATAAAATGGAAAGCGCCTATTTTCGGATGCCACTGGCTGGTGGCGCTGCTACAAAAATTACAGAAGACGAAAAAAATGCCTTGCTCGCAAACGACCGGATTTCTCCGGATGGCAAATATATATTGAGTAGTGAAGCGGTCAAGCTGGAGAAAGTACTGGGTAGCGACCGCTATCCTGAACTGCAAAAGACCTCTGCGCAAGTATATACTTCTTTAAACTATCGTCATTGGGATAAATGGTTCAAGGGGAGTTTTGATCATGTCTTTTTTGCACCTTACCAAGATGGCAAACCAGTAGAAGGACAGAAAAAGGATATCATGGAAAAAGAGCCTTATTTCTGCCCGCAGCAACCCTTTGGCGGTCCCGAAGATTATATCTGGACACCCGACAGTAAAAAAATTATCTATGTCTGTAAAAAAGAGTATGGCACTGCCTATGCTGAGAGTACCAATACTGATATTTATGCCTATGATATTGCTACCGGCAAAACCGAGAATCTTACTGAAAAGAATCTGGGCTATGACCTCTCCCCTGCTTTTAATAAAAAGGGCAAAATGGCCTGGTTGCAAATGAAGACTCCAGGTTATGAAGCGGATAAAACAGACCTGGTTGTGCGTACGGGAGATTTAACGGTGAATCTGACCGGATTTAAAGATCAGATCAATGTCGCCTCCTTTAAATGGGGCTCAGATGACCGGACCTTGTTTTTTGTCGCTCCTGTAGATGGAACGATGCAGGTGTTCTCTGTTCAGGATATAGGACTGACTAAGATGATGCCTCAGATCAGGCAGATCTCCAAAGGAAACTTTGATGTAAAATCTATCCTGGCCCAGGTGGGTGACGAACTGATTGTAGAAAAGGAAGACATTTCAAGAGCGGCGGAGGTCTATACGTTAAATATTAAGACGGGTGCCTTAAAGCAATTGTCCCATGTGAATGATGAAGTCTATAGTCATTTAGCACCTGTCACCACTGAGCGCAAATGGATCAAGACCAAAGACGGTCATCAGATGATGCTGTGGATTGTCTATCCCCCTGATTTTGATAAAACAAAAAAATATCCCACCCTGTTATATTGCCAGGGCGGCCCACAGTCTCCAACGACCCAATTTTTCTCTTATCGCTGGAATTTCCAACTGATGGCCTCAAAAGGTTATATTATCGTCATTCCTTGTCGAAGGGGTATGCCTGGCTATGGAACAGCCTGGAATGCGGCTGTTAGTAAACATTGGGGCGGTGAGGTTATTCAAGACTATTTAGATGCGACCGATGATATTGCCAAAGCGCCTTATGTGGATAAATCAAGAATTGGTTGCGTAGGCGCAAGTTTTGGTGGTTATTCAGTTTTTGAATTAGCAGGCAAGCATGAAGGACGCTTTAAAACCTTTATTGCCCATGACGGGGTCTTTGATTTTGTTTCCATGACCGGGACCACCGATGAACTTTGGTTTGAAAAATGGGAAAAAGGAGGCTATTACTGGGAAAAGGACAATAAAGCCGCGCAGGCATCTTACGCTGCCTCCCCGGTAAATTTTGTTGACAAATGGGATACGCCTATAATGATCGTGCAAGGCGGCATTGACTACCGGGTGCCCATTGAACAGGGGCAGGGGGCCTTTCAGGCTGCACAGCTCAGAGGCATCAAAAGCAAGCTGCTTTACTTCCCTGATGAAAATCATTGGGTGTTGCAGCCTCAAAATGCCCTGGTATGGCAAAGAGAATTTTTCACTTGGTTGAAAGAGACACTTTAAAAGCAAAGAAAAAATAAGCAAAGACGGCCCAGGGTGCGCTTGGAGAAAACCATTTTCTTATACAAGCATATGCTGGGCCGTTTTAATTAAGTCGACTACAGGCAGCTATATGAATTAGCCCATAGAGCCAAACAGCCATTTTATTAAATTATTGGAAGGTCCAGGTGGTATTTTCCAGTTCATAGGTGACTCGGTGTAATTCAGTATCACAGGCGTGGATCTGGTCCATATATTTTTTATTTCTGCGACCATAATATATCCATAACATTTCACTGGCGGCTCTTTTGGCTTGCAACAGTAAATATTTACGTAGCAGATTTACCCGGTAATGCCCATTTTGGCCGATGGGCAACTGCTCAAGTCTGTCCAGTACCCTGGCATTTTGTTTTAGAAATCCCAGGCTCTGGTATTTAATTTCCAGGACAATTTCATCGTCGGAGACCTCATCCAGCAGACTTAGATAATGCTGTGCCCTGATATCATTCATATTAAATTCCTGTATAATCGACCGGAAAGTATTGGCGGGATTGGGCATTTTTTTTAAAGAAAAAAAGACAATGGCTATCGAACAGACCAAAATAATGGACAGCCTTTTGGCTGTTGTCCAAACGTTTTCTATACGGATGCCACGAGTAGCAATAAGCCCCAGCAAAAAACCGGTGATCAGACCACCTACGTGCGCACTATTATCTACTGCACCTTGCAATCCGCTGAGTAACTGTACTGCGATAAAAAATATAAGGGTAGAAAATATGGCCCTTCTGGTGTGCTTTTCGATCAGGTCGGATAAAAGCAGTGCCAAAAAAACACCGTACATACCCAGGATGGCACCCGAAGCACCCACAGATCCGTTGAACGGGTGCATGTAAATACTTAAAAGGCCGCCCATAGCACCACATAACAGATAGAAAAATAAAAACCGGGCTCTTCCTAACAGCGGTTCTAAATAGGCTCCTATCATGAGCAGCGAAAACATATTGCCGATCAAATGTAAAAAACCGGCGTGTATAAACTGATAGCTTAATAACCGCCACCACTGATGCTTTGTGAGTGTTAAATCCAGCAAATTGACCCCTAAATAGTCAAAGCCTCTTAGTGAATAGTGCCAAAAGCCTCCGCCAGCAAAACCGATCAGTAAAAAATAGAGAATATTCAGATCAATCAGAATGGGGGTGATAAAATAACCTGGTTTGGGATTAAATATGGATATAAATCCGGAAATCTTGCTGGTGGAATTGGTTATTTGATTAAAACGCTCATTTGCAGCTTTTTCGTGACGGGCGGCAATGAATGTTGAGCTGGCAATGATATATTGCCTATTTAACTCTTCGGAAGTCCTGTTTTTAAGCAAATGCTTGAGTGCCCGGCCCAGTTTTCGGATATTACGCTTATTTTGCCCAAAGCTCCAGAGCTGGGGCATAATACAGCTGCTGGCAACTGTAACGGTATCGTGATTGATTTCCATATGGATTACTTCTCCGAAAGGTACAATTGAAATCCCCGGGAAGGCAGTGATGCTCTCCTCAGCTACCGGTCCCAGCGACCAGCCGATCAGTGAGATGGCCTCCAGCAATAAGCCATAAATTTCTCTGGGAGCAGTGTTCTCAAAGACAATTTGTTCAACGTATCTGGCATTGATTTGAAAAGACATTGCAAAAAGAGCCATTAGGTTTGGTTTTCTATACTGGCCGTGTACAATATTAAATATTAATTTTCTAACTGTCAAAGTATTCTATCAGAAACACTTAGGATAGAATGACTTTTCCACAATTTCTGCACGATTGGTCCCCAACTTGGAAAAGGAGCTGTATTAGCAGTTGGCGGTACATAAAAAATCCCTTTATTTTGCAGACAAACAAATCAATCACCATGCTCCCTAAATATAAACGTGTCTTACTCAAACTCTCTGGAGAGTCCCTGAAGGCCGAGAATAGTACAGAACCCTTTGATCCAAAAATCATTGAACAATACGCCAATGATATTAAAAGCATTACTGATATGGGGGTTCAGGTGGCAGTCGTTATCGGTGCCGGGAATATCTATCGGGGGATGAATGAGGCAGAAAGTGGTATTGAAAGAGCGCACGGTGATTATATGGGGATGTTAGCAACCGTTATCAACGGGATGGCCATGCAGGCTATGTTGGAGAAAATTGGTATTTTCACCCGCCTGCAGAGCGCTTTGCAGATGGATCAGGTTGCAGAACCTTATATTCGCAGAAGAGCCATTCGACACCTGGAAAAAAACAGAGTCGTGATCTTTGGTGCAGGTACAGGTAATCCGTATTTCACCACAGATACAGGTGGGTCACTCAGGGCCATAGAAATCAAGGCAGATGTTATTTTGAAAGGAACAAGGGTGGATGGCATTTACACCGCTGATCCTGAAAAAGACCCTGAGGCAGTTAAATATGAGACCATCAGCTACAAGGAATGTATCGACAATAATCTGAAGATTATGGATATGACCGCATTTACCCTTTGTATGGAAAATAAGCTGCCAATCATTGTATTTGATATGAATAAACCAGGTAACCTGCGAGCCGTAATTGAAGGCCAGAATGTAGGCACCCTCGTAACGCAATAAAGCGCGCCTCATAAATATAGCAATAGATAGCGCAATAAAGATAGTTGGTTACAAAAAGGCCTCTTTTAAATATGTAAATATTAAAGGGGCTTTTTCAATGTAAGGTTAATGAGGCGCCAGCAAGAACTTACCGCTGCCTACTTACTGATCGCTCCTTACTTTGCTTTCTGCTTGCCTAACTAGGTTTGACAACTGTATCAATAGCATATCTGCAAATCAGTATTTACAACAAAAAAGACAAAAGCAATCTAACTTTTCTTAGATTGCTTTTGTCTTTTTTGCTGAAGTAAATATTGTGTATATAAAGCGTCAATTTATTGTGTAACTCATATCCCGTGCAGGCGTTTTAGTGCTGCCTGAAATTACCTTACATCTAACCGCTTAAACATTATTTACAATCAAATTGGCATCTTTGCTTTCCAGCACAGAATGTCCCATTAGATATTCATCTACCTTTCTGGCACACTCCCTGCCTTCGCTGATAGCCCAGACAACCAATGACTGGCCGCGGCGCATATCACCACAGGCAAATATTTTAGGAATGGATGTGGCAAATTCTTTTTCCGTGGCCTTAATATTACCTCTTTCATCCAGATCAAGTCCTAGTTCATCGACCATGCCTGTTTGCAACGGATGTAAAAAGCCCATTGCGAGTAAGGCCAGGTCACAAGGTAACTCTCTCTCGCTGCCTTTGACTTCTAAAAACTGAGAAGGCCGGCCATTTTCTGATTTCCATTCCAGATCAACTACCCGGATGGCCTTCAGGTTACCCTTATCATCACCAATAAATTCCTTGGTGGCAATCGCCCAATGTCGTTGAGCGCCTTCTTCATGGGAAGAAGTGGTTTTAAGGATCATAGGATAAGTTGGCCAGGGCATAAATTCAGTACGCTCTTTAGGAGGTACGGGCATCAGTTCAAATTGAGTGATGGATTTGGCGCCTTGTCTGTTAGAAGTACCCACGCAGTCACTACCTGTATCCCCACCACCAATGACAATGACGTGTTTACCTGTGGCTGTAACATTTTCATCCAGAATATTACTCTCAATTTCTGGTTTTGCCAGTGGATCCCGGCCAGCTACACGTTTGTTTTGTTGCTTTAAGAATTCCATGGCAAAGTAAATACCCTTTAAGGAACGGCCATGCACGGGCAAATCTCTGGGAACGGTTGAACCGCCCGCCAGTACCACCGCATTGTTTTCTCTTAAGATATCATTGAGCTTGACATTTACACCGACATTGGCATTGAGTTTAAAGGTGACCCCTTCTTGTTCAAGTACAGACAACCTGCGGTCAATGATGTGCTTTTCCAGTTTAAAATCCGGTATACCGTATCTGAGCAGTCCACCTGGTGCATCATCTCTTTCAAAAACAGTCACTTGGTGTCCTGCATTATTTAGTTGCGTTGCAGCGGCAAGACCGGCAGGGCCGGAACCCACGACGGCTACTTTTTTGCCGGTACGCACAATGGAAGTGCGTGGTTTTACCAGACCCAGTTCAAAGGCTTTTTCTATGATATGTTTTTCGATCTCTTCAATAACGATCGGCGGTTGATTGATGCCTAAAACGCAGGCGCTTTCACAGGGAGCCGGACAAATCCTTCCGGTAAATTCAGGAAAGTTATTGGTGGAGGATAATATATCAAATGCTTCTTTCCAGTCTTCCCGGTAGACGGCGTCATTAAATTCTGGAATCAGGTTGCCCAAAGGACAACCGTTGTGACAAAAAGGAACACCACAATCCATACACCTTGAAGCTTGCTGCTCAAGTTTATTTCCTTTATAGAGCTGATTGAACTCTTTATAATCTTTAACACGCTCAGCAACGCTTCTTTTTTCAGGAAGCTCGCGTGTGTGCTCTAAAAATCCAGTTATTTTTCCCATCGTCCCCTTATTATAAAATAATCTATTATTGATAAAAATTGACTTATCAGCGGGCACAGTTGCTATGTAAACGGGTGGCCGCTAATACTTTTATTTAGTGGCAGCGGCTGTTTGCTTTGCTGCCAAAAGTGCTTTTTTATAATCGCGTGGCATGGCTTTAACAAAGTTTTTCAGCTGATTTTCCCAGTCGCTGATAATAAAGCTGGCCACCTTACTGTCCGTATAAGCCAGATGCTTTTCAATCAAAGCTTTGAGCGTTGCGATATCTTGGTCTTCCAGTGGTTCCAGTTCGGCCATTTCACTGTTGAATAGTGTGGGTAATTGCCCTTTGACATCATAGATGTAGGCCACTCCACCACTCATGCCAGCGGCAAAATTGCGTCCAGTCTCTCCCAGGATGACGGCCACACCGCCTGTCATGTATTCACAGCCGTGATCTCCTACGCCTTCGACCACGACCTTCGCGCCGGAGTTTCTTACACAGAATCGTTCACCGGCTTTCCCCCGAATATAAGCCTCACCGGAAGTTGCCCCGATAAAGGCGGTATTGCCTATGATAATATTGTCTTCTGCAACAAAACTTGATTTTTTGGAAGGATAGACGATGATTTTGGCACCGCTGAGCCCTTTACCAATATAATCGTTGGCATCACCTTCCAGTTCCAGTGTGACGCCCCGTGTATTAAATGCCCCGAAACTTTGTCCGGCAGTGCCGGTAAAGTGCAATTTAATTGTATCCTCACGAAGGCCTTCGGCTTTATATTTTTTGGTGATCTCATTAGACAGGATTGTTCCTGCTGTACGGTCGATATTACGGATAACAAAGTCACCTTTAACCGGAGTACCATTTTCCAGCGCCGGTGCAGCCGTTTTAAGTAGTTGCCAGTCCAGCACCTCTTCGAGCGCATGATCTTGCAGCTCGGTCTGGTACAGACCACTACAGTTACTGTCTGTTGGTTGTTTATACAAGATGGGAGACAAATCCAGTTTGGAGAATTTCCAGTGCGTGATATTTTCTCTTTTTTCCAGACAATCTACCTGGCCTACCATTTCATTGATGGTTCTAAAACCTAATTCCGCCATAATCTCTCTAAGATCTTGAACCAGAAACTTAAAGAAGTTCACGACATGATCAGCATTGCCGGAGAAACGACCTCTTAAGGTCTCGTTTTGGGTGGCTACGCCCACAGGGCAGGTATTCAAATGACACTTACGCATCATAATACAACCTTCAACCACCAGTGCAGCGGTAGCGACACCCCATTCCTCTGCGCCCAGTAATGTTGCAATAGCAATATCAAGACCTGTTTTCATTTGACCATCTGCCTGTACAACAACCCTGCTACGCAGGTTGTTTTTCACCAGGGTCTGATGGGTCTCTGCAAGCCCTAATTCCCATGGCAGACCAGCATGTTTAATGGAACTGATCGGTGAGGCACCCGTGCCACCATCAAAACCTGAAATCAGTACCACGTCTGCCTTGGCTTTGGTTACCCCGGCAGCAATGGTGCCTACTCCTGCTTTGGAGACCAGTTTTACATTGATCCTGGCAGCGCGGTTTGCATTTTTCAAGTCATAAATCAGCTGCGCCAGATCCTCGATGGAATAAATATCGTGGTGTGGTGGCGGTGAAATTAAGGTAACCCCTGGTGTGGAGTGACGCACGCGTCCGATCCAGTCATTTACTTTATGGCCTGGCAGCTGTCCACCTTCACCAGGTTTAGCGCCCTGAGCCATTTTGATCTGTAATTCATCGGCCTCCGTCAAGTATTGGCTGGTCACCCCGAAACGGGCAGAAGCCACCTGCTTAATAGCAGACCGCATAGAATCACCGTTTTCCATTGGTTGGTAACGGATCTCATCTTCCCCACCTTCACCGGTATTGCTTTTGCCGCCCAGGCGGTTCATCGCAATGGCCAGTGTGGTATGTGCTTCCCAGGAGATGGAACCAAAAGACATGGCTCCAGTCGCAAAGCGCTTATAGATATTTTCTGCCGGTTCTACCTCATCAATAGAGATAGAAGGTCTATTTGGTTTTAAGGCAAACAGGCTACGCAGGGTAACGGCTTTTTTGCCCTGTTCGTTGATCAGTTTGGCGTATTTCTTATAAATCTTGTAATCATTCATCCTGGTAGAGTATTGTAACAGGTGAATGGTGGAAGGATTAAATAAGTGCACTTCGCCTTTTCTGCGCCATTGATAAAGGCCACCTTCGGGTAATCTGTCAATGGGGATTTCCGTTTTGCTGAAGGCAAACCGGTGTTTATATAAAGTCTCTTTGGCTATCTCATCCAGTCCCATGCCTTCAATTCTGGAAGTAGCGCCGGTAAAATGACGACCTACAACTTCTTTATTGATCCCGATGATCTCAAAAATCTGGGCACCTTGATAAGACTGCAAGGTAGAAATACCCATTTTAGAGAAGACTTTATACAAGCCTTCGCAGATGGCTTTCACGTAATTCTTTTTCAGCTCATGGACGGTCAAATCCGTTTTAAGACGGCCTGTTATTTTCAGGGAGCGAATGGTAGAGAGCGCCAGATATGGATTAAGCGCCGTTGCGCCAAAACCGATCAGACAAGCGGCGTGGTGTACTTCCCAGATATCTCCAGCTTCCACCACCAGGGCTACTTTGCCACGAAGTCCTTTACGGATCAGGTGGTGATGTACAGAGGATACAGCTAATAGTGATGGTATAGCGGCATGCTCACTGTCAATGGCGCGGTCACTTAAGATCAGTACTTCAAATCCGTCGTTAACAGCGTCTACTGAATAACGGCAAAGCCTGTCAATGCCGGCTTTTAAGGCACCAGGTTCACCATTGGCTCTGAAATAAGTCTGCAGGGTCTTGGCCTGGAAACTGCCCGTGTCGATGGAGCGGATCTTTTCCAGCTCAATATTATTTAAAATCGGATTTTTCAGTGCCAGGGTGTGGCAGTATTCAGGTTCTTCTTTTAATATATTACCGGATGAGCCCAGAAAAGTAGCCAGAGACATCACCATGCGTTCCCGGATCGGATCGATCGGCGGGTTGGTGACCTGGGCAAATAATTGTTTAAAATAAGCACTCAGATGTTGTGGCTGATCACTAAGAACGGCCAGTGGAGCATCTGATCCCATGGAACCGATTGGTTCTTTGCCGCCTATAGCCATCGGAGAGATAATATCATGGATATCTTCCTGAGAATAGCCAAAGGCTTTATGGTATTTAAAAATCTGCGCATCCTCCAGATGGGTAAACTGTACCCTGGGTTCTGGAAGCTCTTCCATGCGGATCTTATATTTATTCAACCACTCCGCGTAAGGTTTAGCAGAGCAAATTTCTGTTTTTAATTCTTCATCACTGATGATCCTGCCTTGTTCCATATCCACTACAAACATTTTACCTGGTTGCAAGCGACCATTTTGAATGATAGTGGCTGGATCAACAATAAGGGCGCCGGTTTCTGAGGCCATGATTACCCTGTCATCGCTGGTAAGGCAGAATCTGGAAGGACGCAGGCCGTTTCTATCCAGTGTGGCACCAATGATTTTGCCATCTGTAAAAGATATCGTGGCTGGACCATCCCAGGGTTCCATCAGGCAGCTATGATATTCATAAAAGGCCTTTTTAACAGGATCCATCAGATCATTACCATCCCAGGCTTCCGGTATCAACATCATCATAACATGCGGCAAACTGCGACCCGTTAAGGTGAGCAGTTCTACCATATTGTCCAGACAAGCCGAGTCAGATTGCTGTGAAGTGACGATAGGCAACAGCATATCGATTTCTTCCTCGGTAAAATAATCACTGACAAAATCACCTTCACCTGCTTTTAGCCAATTTAGGTTTCCCTGCAGGGTATTGATCTCGCCGTTATGCGCTATGTAGCGGAAAGGTTGAGCCAGTTTCCAGGAGGGGAAGGTATTGGTTGCAAATCTGGAGTGTACCAGTGCAAAGGCCGAAACGACCTTTTTATTATTCAGGTCATTAAAATAAGTGCGCACCTGACCGCTGGTCAGCTGCCCTTTATAGATGACTGTTTTATAAGAAAGTGATGCGATATAAAAACCGATCTCATCGTTTTTGACGGTATTTAATATCGTATGCACTGCATAATTACGCAGCACGAACAATTTTCTTTCAAATGCTTCTGGGTCTGTGATATGATCGGGGCAGGCAATAAAGACATGCTCCATCTCTGGTTCTACAGAAAGTGCTGTATTACCGATATCAGTCGTATTTACCGGTACTTTTCTATAAGTGAGGATTTCCAGGCCCAGGGTCTCGACGGCC
>Ga0164242_10009073_pt1 | contig 10761 bp, 7 predicted proteins | sample OricomgcompostMG_FD_108783 | JGI IMG/M metagenome (GOLD analysis project Ga0164242, IMG submission 108783) | Miracle-Growth compost microbial communities from Emeryville, California, USA - Original compost - Miracle growth compost (MG) ... | reverse complement strand
GGCCGCGGTGATCGCCTGCCGGTACGTGTGGTCGACGAGGTCACCGGCCGCGAACACGCCGTCCAGGTTCGTCCGGGTGCCGACGGTGGTGACGACGTAGCCCTCGTCGTCCAGATCGACCTGGCCCTTGACCAGCTCGCTGCGCGGCTCGTGGCCGATCGCGATGAACAGGCCGCCGACGGCGAGCTCGCGCTCCTCGCCGGTGACCGTATCGCGCAGCCGGATCGCGTCCACCGCCCCGTCACCGTGGATGTCGACGACCTGCGAGTTCCACGCCCACCGGATCTTGGGGTTGGCCTCGGCGCGCTCGGCCATGATCTTCGAGGCGCGCAGGCTGTCGCGCCGGTGCACAACGGTGACGGACTTGGCGAAGCGGGTGAGGAAGGTGGCCTCCTCCATCGCCGTGTCGCCGCCGCCGACGACCGCGATGTCCTGGTCGCGGAAGAAGAAGCCGTCACAGGTGGCACACCACGACACGCCGTGCCCGGACAGCTCGTCCTCGCGGTCGATGCCGAGCTTGCGGTAGGCCGAGCCCATCGCCAGGATCACGGCGTCGGCGGTGTACTCGCCGGACAGGGTGCGGACGGTCTTGACCGGGCCGGCCAGGTCGACGGCGATGACGTCGTCGCTGACCAGTTCGGCGCCGAACCGCTCGGCCTGGGCGCGGATCTGGTGCATCAGGTCGGGGCCGATGATGCCGTCCGGGAAGCCGGGGAAGTTCTCCACCTCGGTGGTGTTCATCAGCGCGCCGCCGTACTGCGAACCCTCGAACACCAGCGGGGCGAGGTCGGCGCGGGCGGTGTACAGCGCTGCGGTGTAACCGGCCGGGCCCGACCCGACGACGATCACGTTGCGGTGTGAACTCACAGTGCCTCTTCTCTAGAAGTGCCAGCTTGAACAATCCCAGACGGCGCCGGATTCCACGCCGCGTCCGGCATGGATACCCGTACCGCCACACTATGGCGTGGCTCAGCGGGTAGTCACGAAGCGTCCGGTCAGCGGCGGATCATCGCGCGCAGGTCGCGGACCTCCGGGAACCGTAGCGCGACGCACACCGCGCCGGTGACGGCCAGCCCGACGACGCCGCCGAACACCAGCCCGGTGGCCGCGCCCGCGAAACCGGAGCCGAACAGGCCGTGGCAGCCGGCGACGATCGCCCAGGCCGCCAGCGCGCCCACCGCCGAGGCGAGCAGTATTCGTCCGGCCGTGATCGCGACCGACCGGTAGCCGAGGTGGCCGAGCCGCCGGCTCAGCAGCACGTGCCCGACCAGGGCGCCGACCACGAACGAGACCGACGTGGCGATGTTCAGCCACTCGACGGCGGCGACCGACGGCAGCGGGTCGGTACGCGTGCTGCGCGGGAAGCCGTACGCCGCGTTGGTGATCAGCACGAGCGCGACCTTGGTGCCGACCATGAACACGTTGATGTAGGTGGGCGTGCGGCCGTCGCGCATCGCGTAGAACACGCGCAGTTGGAGCATGACGATCGCGAAGAACACCAGCCCGAACGCCGACAGCGCGAGCGCCGAACCGAGCACCCGGGCCTCGTGGACGGACGCCTGGCCGTGCCCGAACAGCGCGATGCCGAGGTCCGGGCCGAGCACGACCAGCAGCACGGTGATCGGGACCATCGCGAGGACTGACAGCCGCGAGCCGAGCGTCAGGTCGCCCACCACGGCCGCGTGGTCGCCGTCGACGGCGGCGCGGGACATGCGCGGCATGATCGCCGTCAGCAGTGAGACGACGAGAATGCCGTAAGGCACCTGGAACAGCAGGTCGGCCTGCGTGAAGATCGTCAGGCCGCCGTCCCTGAAGCCGATCTTCTGAATCACGGTCACGCCGACCTGGCTGGCGACCACATAGCCGAACACCCAGCCGGCGAGCGTGCCGACCTCGCGCATGCGGCCGACCTCGTTCGGACGGGCCCGGAAGCGCCACCGCCAGTGGAACCCCACGGCTCGCAGCGCCGGGATCAGCACCAGCGCCTGCGCGGCGATGCCCAGCGTGGTGCCGATGCCGATCACGAGGATCTGGGCCGTGGTGATGGACGACGGGGTCAGCGTCTTCGGGCCGGGCAGCACCCAGAACACCAGCACCGTGACGATCATGATCACGTTGTTGAGCACCGGCGCCCACGCGCCCGGGCCGTAGCTGTGCCGGATGTTCAGCACGGCCATGAACATCGCGCCGAGGCCGTAGAAGAAGATCTCGGGCAGCAGCAGCGACGCGAACACCGTGGTGAGCGACCGCTCGTTTGGTTCGGCGAAGTAGCCGGCGATCAGCGGCGCGCACGCGACGGCGACGATCGTGAGCACGCCGAGCGCCGCGGTTGCGATCGACAGCAGCCGCTGGGTGTACGCGGTGCCGCCGTCGTCGTCCTCGGCCTGTGCCTTGACCAGCAACGGGATCAGCACACTGGACAACACGCCGCCGAGCAGCAGCTCGTAGACCATGTTCGGGAACGTGTTGCCGCCACTGTACGAGTTGCCGACGCCGGCGGCACCGAGCGCGGCGACGAGCAGGATGCTGCGCAGGAATCCGGTGATCCGGCTGATCAGGCTGGCGATCGCCATCGTCCGGCTGTTCGCTATCAACCCGCGGTTGTCCCGCTCGGCCTCGCGGGCCGCAGCCTCGGGCGCGGCGGCGGACGGCGCCTGCTGGACCTTGGTCGCGGCGATCGTCTCGGCGGCCCGGGTGGTACCCGGCCGCAGCCGCCGGGGGCCGATGTAGGTGGTGGGGCTCCACTGGTCCGCGGTGCCCGCGCCGGCGGACCAGTCCGAGGCCAGCATGGAGCCGATCGGATCGGCACCGACCATCGTCGGCGGGGTGAAGATCGGCTGGCCGCCGGCGTACAGCGAGGGTGCGCTCCAGCCCTCGTCGTCCGGGGTGCTCATCGCGCGATCACGAGGGCTCGGGCGTTCATGCGTCCACTTCCACCGGGGCGCGGCGGGGCGCCGTGCCGTTGTGCCGGCGCCACCACTGCCGTCCGAACCGGAACAGCAGCGCGGCGGCCAGAATCGCGCCGGCGCCGTACGTGATGATCTTGCCGATGTTGCCCAGGGCGGTGCTGCGGACCGAGAGTTGGATCCCGGCTCCCAGTGCCTGCTTGCTGGGCGTGGTCAGCGCGACGTTGACCGGGATCCGGCCGGCGCGGTCGACGCGAGCGGGCAGGCGCATCACCAGCTTGCTGCGGGGCGCGACCTGCTGGACGCCGAGGTCCGTGGTGGAGAAGCCCGGCAGGCCGCCGACCGTGGCCGCCTTCAGCCGCACGTAGACCGGGACGGTGAGCGTGTTGTCGATCGTGACCGGGAGCAGGGAATCGTTGGAACCCAGCGTGTAGCTGCCCTGCGCGGGCTTGACCAGCTGGACGCCGTTGACGACACCGCGCACCTGGTCGGCGAGCGACTGCGCGAGCGTCCCGCTGGTGGCCGGGGCATCGGACCACTCGGCCGACTCGGCCCGCTGGATGCCCAGCGGCAGGCCGGAGACCAGCGTCGTGGCCGCGGTCACGGCGTCGGGAGCGATGCCGTCCACCTCCCGGGCGTGCGGCGGCGGCGTGAGCAGGCTGTCGACCGTGGGCAGCGTGATCGCCAGGTACTGCGCCGCCGTGATCGTCTCGTCCGGCAGGCCGTTCTTCAGCGCCCGCGGGTGTAGCCCGCCCTGGTGGACGGGATCGACCTGCGCGGCCGCGGCACCGAGCGAGAGGGAGCTGGACCAGGACGTGTCCGCCGTCGCGAGGATGGCCGCGCTGGCCGCAGTCGGGTCCGGGTCGACGGAGCGGTCCGGCGCGATCACCACGTAGTGCCCGTGGCTGCCGTCCTGCTCCGCGCGGACCGCGACCTGGGCGACGAGATCGGGCAGCGTGCTCACGCCCGTGCCGTCGACCGACACGACCGCGTCGGCGTAGCTGTCCAGCTGGGACGAGGCGATCGCGAGCTTCGCGCTGCCGGCCGGGGTGGAGACCGGGGCGAGCGCGTCGGGCTGGGGCACCTCGCGCGTGCTGCCCGGCACGCTCTGGTCGTCCACGACGACGGTGCGGACGCCGCTGCGGACGAGCGCGTCGAGCGTCTGCCGGTTCAGCGAGTTGCCCAGCGGCCAGCTGATGTCGGAGTCTGCGGCGCGTCCGCCGAGGGCCTCGGTCACGCGCTGCTGCATCGTCGAGTCCAGCGCGGTCGCCCAGCCCACCCCGTGCGTCGCGAGCGAGCGGACGTCCGGGTCGGCGAGCGGCGTGAATGCCAGCTGCAGGTTCGGGTCCTCGTCCAGGCAGGTGCGCAGCCGGGCCAGCCAGGACTTGGCCGCCGCCGTGCCGGTACCGGCCGTGGTGCTCGTGGCGCTGGTCTGCACCTGGTAGCTGCCGGCCGCCATCACGGCCAGCTCGTCGATCAGATCCGGGTCGACGAGCAGCGTCATGGACAGCGACGGGTCCTGGGTGAGCGCGAGTTGGACGGTCTGCAGCAGCCGGTCCAGCCGCCCGCCGGCGATCGAGGTGGCCAGCCCGTCGTCGGTGAACACGGTCTCGCCGGTGCTGCGGTGCGGCCGGTCCAGCAGCGGCCACACCCAGCTCACCTGCATCGGCTTCGGCTGGCTCGTCCCGAACGACGGCAGGAACGTCTGCGCGCTGCCGAGCACGACCGTGCCCTTGGCCGCGCTGTCGGCCGTGGCCTCCAGGAACAGCGGATAGATGCGGTTCTCGCACAGGCAGATCCCGGCCGACGAGGGCGGCGTCGCCGTGGACGTGACGAAGCTGACCGTGGTCGTCTCGTGCGGCCCCAGGTTTGCGCGCACCGGATGGGTGGGCGTGATGGTGGCGACGAGCGGGTCGCCGGCCGAGGGCGGGACCGGGTTCGCCAGGGCGTCGTCCAGCGCCTGCTGGTTGCTGATCGGGTCGCCGCGCACGCCGACGACGGTGAGCTTGCGGAACGTGGACGCGGTCGTGTTGGTCAGCTGCAGCTGGATGGTCAGCGGGGTCGGCGTGTTGGTGACGTCCGGGGTGGTCGGCGACATCGAGACGACCTTGACCTCGACGCGGTCGACGTCGGGCGCGGGGGACGGAGCGGCCGCGGGAGCGGCGGCGAACCCGCTCGCGGCCGCGGAGTGGGCGGTGGGCAGCCAGCCGAGCCCGCTGACGAGGACGGCGAGGACGAACAGCGCGGCCACGGCACCGGCGCGGCGGGCAGCGGTCACGCCGAGTCCCGCAGCAGCCGGCCGGCGGCGTCCACCAGGCCGCGCTCGTCGGGGTAGGCGAGCTGAGCGGTGATGTCCGGCAGCGGCACCCAGGCCACCGCGGTCACCTCGACGTCCGCGTCGGACAGCTCGCCGCCGGTGGCGCGCATCAGGAAGTGGCGCACGGTCTTGTGCACCCGCTTGCCCTCGGCCATGAACCAGAAGTCGACGCTGCCGAGCTCGGCCATGATCTCGCCGGCGATGCCGGTTTCCTCGGCGACCTCGCGGATCGCGGCCTGCTCGGCGGTCTCGCCGCGCTCGATGTGGCCCTTCGGCAGCGACCAGAGCAGTCGGCCGCGGCGGTCCGTCCGGCCGATGAGTGCGCCGCGCGGGACGTCGCCGGCGAGGTCGAGGACCAGCCCGCCGGCGCTGAACTCGTTCACCTGCCGCGGCCGGGGCGAACGACGGCGGCGCGCGCGCTGCGCCTTGCGCCCTGACCGTCCCTCCGCCCGTCCCTCCGAGCTGCGCGACATGGCCCCGATGGTAACGGCCCGGTCAGTAGGCTGGCCGCTCGTGAGACCTCCCCACGAAATTGCTCCGCAGAGAGCGCTCCGCAATTTCGCGGGGGCCCCGAGATGAGCATGCTTCCTTCCGACCTCATCAGCGTGCCCGAGCCCGCGGCACGGCTCGGCCGGGCCTTCGCGGCCGCCGGGCACGAGCTGCACCTGGTCGGCGGGACGGTCCGGGACGCGCTGATGGGGCGGCTCGCGGACGGCGGCGCGGACCTGGACTTCACCACCGACGCCCGTCCGGAGCGGGTGCTGGAACTGGTCGCGCCGCTGGCCGAGGCGACCTGGACGACCGGGATCGAGTTCGGCACGGTCGGCGCGCAGGTGCGCGGCCAGATGTGCGAGATCACCACGTTCCGGGCCGACCGGTACGACCGGGTGAGCCGCAACCCGGAGGTCGTCTATGGCGACACGCTGGTCGACGACCTGCAGCGGCGCGACTTCACCATGAACGCGATGGCGTTCTCGGTGACCGGGGATGCCGTGTTCACGGACCCCTACGGCGGGCTGGCGGACCTGGCGCGCGGGGTGCTGAACACGCCCGCGGCGCCCGAGGAGTCCTTCGCCGACGATCCGCTGCGGATGCTGCGCGCCGCCCGGTTCGCGTCCACGCTGGGGGTCACGGTGGCGCCGCGCGTCCGCGAGGCGATGACGGCCATGGCCGGCCAGCTGGCCCGGATCACCGCCGAGCGGGTGCAGGCGGAGCTGAACAAGCTGCTGCTCGGAGCCCAGCCGCGCGCCGGCCTGGAACTGCTCGTCGACACCGGACTGGCCGACGTGGTGCTGCCGGAACTGCCCGCGCTGCGGATGGCCTCGGACGAGCACGGCCAGCACAAGGACGTCTACGCCCACACCCTGCAGGTGCTGGAGCAGGCCATCGACCTGGAGGACGACGGCCCCGACCTGACGCTGCGCTGGGCCGCGCTGCTGCACGACATCGGCAAGCCCGCCACGCGCGCGTTCGGGCCGGGTGGACGCGTCAGCTTCCACCACCACGAGGTGGTCGGGGCGAAGCTTGCTCGCAAGCGGCTGCGCGAGCTCAAGTGCAGCAAGCAGCTGATCGCCGACGTCGGCCAGCTGGTGTTCCTGCACCTGCGGTTCTACGGCTACCGCTCCGGCGAGTGGACGGACTCGGCGGTGCGCCGCTACGTCGTCGACGCCGGGCCGCTGCTGCCGCGGCTGCACAAGCTGGTCCGGTCCGACTGCACGACCCGCAACCAGCGCAAGGCGGCTGCGCTGTCGTCGGCCTACGACACGCTCGAGCAGCGCATCGCGGAGCTGCAGCGGCAGGAGCAGCTCGACGCGATCCGTCCCGACCTGGACGGCAACGAGATCATGCAGCTGCTCGGGATTCCCGCCGGGCCGCTGGTCGGCAAGGCGTACAAGCACCTGCTGGCGCTGCGGATGGAACAGGGGCCGCTCGGCCACGACCGGGCGGTCGAGGAGCTCAACCGCTGGTACGCGGAGCAGCAGCGCTGACTCCGGGAACCTCGCCGAACGGTGTCCGCGAGGCGCCCAGGTACGCCAGCGCGCCGACCAGGTAGACCGCGCCGATGATCACCGCGGTGCGCGGGGTGTGCCCGTCCTCGGGCAGCACGAGCGCGGTCAGCACCGCCGCGACGACCAGCGCCAGATTGAACAGCGCGTCGTACAGCGCGAACACCCGGCCGCGGAACTCGTCGGCCACGTCGGACTGCAGCACGGTGTCCACGCAGATCTTGATGCCCTGGGACGTGAAGCCGAGCAGCAGCGCGGCGAGCAGGGCCGGCGCCAGCCGGTACGGCAGCGTGCACGCGACGACGACGATCCCGGACGCGGCCAGCAGCAGCGCGGGCCAGCGTCCGTAGCCCAGCCGGCGCGCGACGGCCGGGGTGGTGAGCGCGGCCAGCCCGCCGCCGATCGCGATCGCGACGACGGTCTGGGTCAGGCCGGCCAGCCCGGAACGGATCACACCGTGGCCGTGGAAGTAGTTGCGGTACAGCAGCAGCGTGGTGACCGTCCACAGCCCGAAGCAGAGCCGGTGCAGCCCGATCGCGGCGAGCGCGTTGCGCGCCGGCGGGCGGCCGCGGACGTGCCGGGCGCCGGCGGCCAGACCGGCCGCGATCTGCCGCACGCTCTCGCGGTTCGCGCGCTCGACGTCGTCCGGTCCGAGCATGGCTCGTCCGAACGGACGCGCGACGCTCGCGGCGAGCAGGTACGGCACGAGCGCGGCCGCGGCGACCAGCGCGTAGGACCGGTCGCCGCCCGGCGTGAGCGCGCGCACGCCCAGGGCCGCGGCGCCGCCGATCGTGGTGATCACGGTTCCGCACGTCGTGGACAGCGCGTTGGCGGTGACCAGTTCCCGCTCGCCGACGACGTGCGGCAGGGACGCGGACAGCGCCGAATTCACGAACCGGCTCATCGAGATCACGACCAGCGCGCTGGCGTAGAACGCGACGCCGGCAAGGCCGCCGGCGATCTCGGCCGCGACCAGCACGACGACGCCGGCGCGCAGCAGGTTCGTGAGCACGAGAATCCGCTGCCGCCACCAGCGATCGAGCAGCACGCCCGCGAACGGCCCGACCAGCGAGTACGGCAGCAGCAGGACGGCGAAACCGGCTGCCACGTCGGCGGCGTGCGCCTGGTGATCGGGGTTGAACAGCACCGCGCCGGCGAGGCTGGCCTGGAACACGCCGTCGCCGAACTGGCCTACCAGGCGGGTCGCGAGCAGCCGCCGGAAACCCGGGTGGCGCCAGGCGGTCTGCAGATGACCGCTGCCCGGCGGGTGGATTCGGCGGCGTTGCACGAGTCGACGGTAGTGATCGCCTCGCGGTGCGCGGGAAGATGGTTGCCGTGTCGACCGAGAACTGGCCCGCACCGATCCTGCTGCCGCCGGCAAGCGGCCGGCTGCTGGTCAGCACGCCCCTGCTCGGTGACCCGCATTTCGCCCGGTCCGTCGTGTACCTGCTCGAGCACGACGAGGACGGCACCGTCGGCGTGATCGTCAACCGGCCCAGCCACACCCCGGTCGGTCAGGTGCTCCCCGCCTGGCAGGACGTGGTGTGCGGGCCGTCCGTGGTCTTCGGCGGCGGACCCGTCCAGCCGGACGGCGCCCTGTGCCTGGGTCGGCTCCAGCGCGAGGGCGTCGGCGTCGCGGACACCCGGCCGGTGGTCGACGGCGTGTGCACGGTGGACCTGGACGGCGACCTGGACGCGATCCGGGCGGGAACCAGTCGGCTGCGGGTGTTCGCCGGGCACGCTGGTTGGTCCGCCGGCCAGCTGGTCGACGAGATCGAGCAGGGCGCGTGGTGGGTCGTGCCCGGCGGCAGCGACGACTTGTTCAGCGAGGATCCGCAGCCGCTGTGGTCGCGCGTGCTGCGCCGCCAGCCGCCGCCGCTGAACCTGCTGTCCACCTATCCGCCCGACCCGCACCTGAACTGACCGGCATCTGCGGGCCGGATCGGTACCGTCCAGGCGTGACGCCGTCCGATCCCGACCCGCTCGACGCAGCCGCGCTGTCGCCGCTCTCGTCGGAGGCGCTGCGCGCGGGGCCGGACCTGGTGTTCGCGGCCGACAACGCCGACGTGCTGCCCGCCCTGCCGGACGGCGCGTTCACGATGATCTACCTGGATCCGCCGTTCAACACCGGCCGCGCGCAGGCGCGTAAGTCGATGCGCACGGTGCGTTCGGCCGACGGCGGCCGGGTCGGTTTCCGCGGCCAGACGTACGAGAACGTGCGCGGCAAGGTGATCGCGTACGACGACGAGTTCGGCGACTACTGGGCCTGGCTCGAGCCGCGGCTGGAACACGCTTGGCGGTTGCTCGCCGACGACGGCACGCTCTACCTGCACCTGGACTACCGGGAGGTGCATTACGCGAAGGTGCTGCTGGACGCGCTGTTCGGTCGCGAGTGCTTCCTGAACGAGATCATCTGGGCGTACGACTACGGCGCCCGCAGCACCCGTCGCTGGCCGACCAAGCACGACAACGTGCTGGTGTACGTCAAGCACCCGGACCGCTACCACTTCGACGCGTCCGCTGTCGATCGCGAGCCGTACATGGCACCCGGGCTGGTCAGTTCGGAGAAGGCGGCGCGCGGCAAGCTGCCGACCGACGTCTGGTGGCACACGATCGTCTCGCCGACCGGCAAGGAGAAGACCGGCTACCCGACGCAGAAGCCCGAGGGCGTGCTGCGGCGCATGCTGCTGGCCAGCACGCGCCCGGGCGACTGGGTGCTGGACTTCTTCGCGGGCAGCGGGACGCTCGGCGCGGTGGCGCGATCGGCGGGCCGCCGGTTCGTCCTCGTCGACAGCAACCCCGAAGCGATCGAGGTCATGCGCACCCGCCTGGGATCAGATGCTGTCGTGTACCGCCCGTGCCCGTGACCCCGCCGCGTGACCCCGCCGCGGGACCCGGCCCCGTGACCCGGCCCCGTGACCCGCCCCGTGACCCGCCCCGTGACCCGCCGCGACGAGTGGCCAGTCGCGCGCCGAGTGGCCAGTCGCGCGCCGAGTGGCCAGTTATGCGCCGAGTGGCCAGTCGCGCGCCGAGTGGCCACTTATGCGCCGAGTGGCCACTTATAGCTGGCCACTCGGGCCGTAAGTGGCCACTCGGGCCGTAAGTGGCCACTCGGGCCGTAAGTGGCCACTCGGGCCGTAAGTGGCCACTCGCGGAGGAAGCAAGCCGAAGGGCCGGCCCCCTCACGGGAACCGGCCCTTCGCTTCGATCAGGTGCTTAGCGCTCGACCTTGCCGTCGATGAAGTCCTGGACGGCCTGGCGCGCCTCGTCGTCGAAGTACTGCACCGGCGGCGACTTCATGAAGTAGCTCGCCGCGGACAGGATCGGGCCGCCGATGCCGCGGTCCTTCGCGATCTTGGCAGCACGCAGCGCGTCGATGATGATGCCGGCCGAGTTCGGCGAGTCCCAGACCTCGAGCTTGTACTCCAGGTTCAGCGGCACGTCACCGAACGTCTTGCCCTCCAGGCGGATGAACGCCCACTTGCGGTCGTCCAGCCACGCGACGTAGTCGGACGGGCCGATGTGCACGTTG
>Ga0164242_10009072_pt1 | contig 10762 bp, 19 predicted proteins | sample OricomgcompostMG_FD_108783 | JGI IMG/M metagenome (GOLD analysis project Ga0164242, IMG submission 108783) | Miracle-Growth compost microbial communities from Emeryville, California, USA - Original compost - Miracle growth compost (MG) ... | reverse complement strand
ACCGGCGGCTTGGCGCCATAGGCGGCGCGCATCACCGCCTCGGCCGTCGATTGGTGGAACTTGCCGCGCTCGACCGTCTTCAGTGCCTCGGCCAGAGCGGTATCATAGTCCGCCGGCGGCTCCGGCTCGGCCGGCTGCGCGGCATCGGCGACATAGCGCCACCGGCCATTGTCCTCGAAGACGCAGCTTCCGGCTTCGGGAAAATCCGCAAGAGGCACTAGGCTGCCATCGGCGCCGATAGCAAAGATGTGCAAGGCCAGATGACGCTTGCGCGGGAACTGGCGCTTGCGACCACTGTCGTTACGCCATGCCGCGACACGCTCCCTTGCGGTCGTCTCATCGACCGCGACGTGGTCGCGCCATGCGCCAGCCACCAGCTCGATGCCTCGCTCGATGGCAACCGGGCCGATCTTCTCGCCCTCGCGCAGCGCATAGATGCGGCGCGGCAACACCAACCCCGCTCGTGTATTAGGATAGGCCTGCTTCGGATCGTTCGCCTTGGCAATCGCCAGTTCAACAATCGTGGCACCGGCCTCGGCAACTGTCGCGCCGAAAACGACTTCCTCGCGATCAGCTAGATAGACATGGTCATGGCCATAAGTGTTCGTGAACGGCGCCGCGAAATCGAGGGCATGGAGCTCGATCCTATTCCCGAGCGCGCCAGGCCGCATCGATATGATCGCCCGGACGCCTTGCGCCTCGGCGATGAAATGCCCCTCCTGGCCCCACAGGGGCACCGCACCATCCGGCGCGCGCGCAGCATCGCGGATCGCCAAAGGCCGCGCATTGACAGCGACCCCCATATGCGTCGAACCGTTGGCCTTGAAGAGAACAGCGTCGAGCCCGGCGGTATATCGGGCGGCCTTCTCGACATCGCCGGCGACGACCGCGCGATCGAAATCCACGAGCATCTGCTTGTAGCCGGCAATTAGTGTATCGAGATCGTCGGTGAGGCCAGCACTGGCGACGATCATTGCCGAGTGGCCGACCATGTGCCCGGCATTGATGCCCAATTTATGCCGCGCAATCTCAAGGCCAAGACGCGCCTTACGATTAAGTTGGAATGTGAGGCGATCCGGCCCGACCATGCCGTGTTGGTCCGCCAGCCGATCGAGCGCTTCGGCCTGCAGCGTCCCATCGGCTGCTAACTTGAGCACCGCTTCGGCGAACAGCGCAAAATAGGCGAGCTCCAGCGGCTTCACCACCTCGCCGCTGCCGCTCAGCGGCGGCGCATCCTGTAGCTTTTGCCGCTTCGGCCGCTCCGGGTTTTCGGCGATGATCCGCTGCTCGAGCGCATCGAGCCGCGCCGCCTTCTCGGCCGCCGAAATCGATATTTTCCCGTCGTCGACCGCCCGCTGCAGTTCGGGCACGCCGTGGTCGAGCACCGCGAACGCGGAACTGAGGCTGCGCTCGGAAATGCCGGCGCGCTCGGCCGCCTCGGCCGGTGTCACCTCCCGCAAATTTGCGGAAGGTTCTTTGCCGAGGTCGCTGCGAAAGCCCTGCCTCCGCTTGGCATAGCGCGCCGCCGCCAGCGCCCGCTGGCTGACATCATCGTGCCGGCGGCTGAAATTGTGGTCCCACACATATTCGATCGGGTCGAGCTGCTCCGGGTCCCAGCCCGGGCCGCCGAACATCACGAAATTCTTGTCGAAGCGCCAATCCACATCGGCCGCGAATTCGCCGGCGTCGACGCCGCAGACATAACGGTTGCGCCCGTCGAGGATCTTGCCCTCGAACATTACTATTTTTTCTCGGATGCCCTTGGCGGCGATGCTCGCCGTCAGGTCCGCGCGCTCCTGCTCATCCATCATCCTGAAGATGCCGGCGATCGGGTGCGGGGTCAGGCCACTTTCGGGCCAGCCCGGCGGCAAGGCATCATCGACATCGTCGAGATCGTCGCTCATGCGTCGACCTCGTCGGGCTCTTCGGTCTCGTCGCCATCGGTCGTTTCGGCTTCTTCAGCGCTCTCACCCTCCGGCACCGGCAGCGCGGCGGGCTCGATCGAAGCGCGCAGGCTGACCGGCAACTGCCATTCCCTGGTCGCCTGCCGGCGGATGGCCGTCTCGCGGTCGATCATGGTCAGCGAATAGACCGCGCTGCCGTGATGCAGCGTCTGCGGCAGCAGCTTGCCGCAAAACAGCATCTCGATACCGAGCAGCTTTGTGCCGAACCGCTCGACTTCGGCGATGCGGCCGATCAGCGTGCGGTGGCCGAGCAGCTCGACAATCGCGTATTCTCCTTCAGGCAAGACGACTTGTTCGCTCATGCGTCGATTCCTTCGGAAAGCTTGTGGGATGTCCGTCGCAGGCTTTCGCCGTCATCGCGCGCCATTAGGGCAATCGCCCTTTCGAGGTCGCGGTGCAGCTGCCAGACCTGCGTCCGGGTCAATGAAAACTGCTTGTAGGTGCCGATAAACGACACAGAGACCGTGGCCTGCGATTGCGGCCCCAGGTGCAGCCAGGCGGCGATCGGCGCATCATTCGCCATTTTCGCCATCCAGCCAGAGATCGAGGCTGACGAAGCTTGCGACGGCCCGGCGAATATTTTCTTTGAGCGCAGCCTTTTCGCCGGGCGTGATCACACCATCGGCGCGCGCCGACCAGCCGAGCGCGATCGCGTCGGCGCTGGCCTTGGCGCTGGCGACCAGCGCGGTCGCGTCATCCTCGGCCGCGGCCACTACCGGCAGCGGCACCACGATGGCGCCGCCCTTGCGCGCCAGGAAATCGGCGGCGGTGAGGTCGCGGAAATGCTCGGTCAGCCGCGCGACGCGGGCAAAGCTGATCTCGCCCGGCAGGTCCGGGTTCAGCTCGTTATAGATGGTCGAGGGCGATTTATCCTCGAAATCGGCCGCACGCTTGATGCCGATCGCCTCGAAGAACCGGGCCAGCGCCTCATGCGAGCTGCCGATAGGACGGGGTTTCAGCCGCGGCATAGTAAAGCCCTCCCGTCGTTACCAATGACGGCACGAGGCCGGCGTGATGGAGTTCGGCCATTGACCGAAAGAGAGAGCGGCCGGCGATGCCCATGGTTTGGGAGAGAGCATCGCCGGCCTGCTGGCGCGGCGGGCGGCCTCGACCACGCGCACCAGGTCGCCGGGGAGGCAGCAGGGAGGAGAAAAACTGCACCCCGTCGATCGGAAAGGTTGTTGAATGATGCGTTCATGGCCGCACCCCGCCGGCCAGCGGTTGGCCGCGCCGCACCGCCGCGAGGTCCTGTGCTGTCAGCCCGCGCGGCCGCGCCACGCCCTTGAGCCCGGCGCGCCGCTTGGCCTCATAGAGCCGCTGCCGCCAACGGCGCAGCTCGGCGGTCAAATAGGCGACGTTCCGTTCGCAGATCTCGATCTCGCTGAGGTCCGCCATCACAGCCACCACCCATTCATGATCGAGGTGGCGACCGCGACAAGCGTGGCGATGGTCAGCAGCAGCGCCAGCGCTGCATGGCGGCAAAAGGGCGCGGTTTCAGAGCACATTGGCGACCTCCCGGATCGGCGCAGGGCGATCGATCCCATCGGGCCATGCTTGGCCATCGGGCCAGTTCGTCGACAGCCAGAGAACGGCAGTCTCGAACGATCTGATGGTGAGTTGGGCCTTGCCCGAGAACGCGCGATCCAGCCGCTTGCTGTCGCTGAAAATGCGGTTCGACACCGATCCGAGCGACGCCCCGGTGAGCGCCATATACCGATCGACGAGGTTTTGGAGAGCAGCGAGCAGATTCATGATGCGGTATTTGATGCGGTATATGTACCGCTTTGTCAAGCCGATCTACCGCATGCGGAACCTTATGCTTTAAGGTAAACTTACCGCATGGATGAAACGATCGCCGACCGCATCGCTCAACGCCTTGAGGCCCTAGGGCTTTCCGAACGCGACGCCTCGCTGCAGGCGGGCGCCAGCGCCGATTTCATTCGCAACATTCGCCGCAACAAGAGCAAGGCACCGCGCGGAAACACGATCGACCGCCTCGCCAGGGTGCTTGAGGTGACGACTGAATGGTTGACGACTGGCCAGGAGGAAGTGGCCGGAACCGAGATGATCGCGATGCCTTCGGACGTTTCGTTCGCCGGAATGCGGGGGCGTCGGGAACATTACGCTCGACGCGATCTACCCATCCGAGGCACTGCCGCGGGTTCCATCATCCGGACCGACATAGAGGGATTCGTCCTACATAGCGAGGTCATCGGCTATACCGAGCGGCCACCAAGCTTGGACAAGATCGTCGAGGCTTACGCGATCCTCGTGACCGGTGATTCGATGTGGCCGCTGCACCCGCCAGGCGCCACCAGGATAGTTAATCCGCTCAGGCCTACGGCGCCGGGCAATTCCGTGATCGTGCTGACCCGGCATTGGGAAGATGATCCGGGGCAGGCCTACATAAAAATTTTGAAACGGCGCACGCAACAAAGCGTCGTGCTGACCCAGCTCAACCCTTTCGCCGATATCGAGATTCCGCGACAATTCGTCATCGGCATTCACTACGTGCTCGACTACGAGGACCTTCTCCGTTAGCTGTACCGCATCAATGCGGTATTGACTGCGGTATTAATACCGCATTATCCTGCTCTCCAGTTCCACGACTGGAGGGCAAGATGCCCCAACTTAACGTCACTTCCTATGCTGATCGCCGCACGCGCCGAATGGCGAGCATCATGCTCGAGCTGGAGGCCTCGGGCGGCTGCACCGAAGCCCTGCTGCAATGCGAAGGCTTTTCCGAGCACGAGATCGAGCAGTTCGGCCCGGTCGCCCGCGCCATGGCCAACCGCCGCGCCGTGCGCCAGGACGCGATCGACGAAGAGCTGCCCGATGATCGCGTGCTCGCCATCGTCGACGATCGCTGCCTCGGCTTCGCCAATCTCCCTCATCTGATCGGCCAGCTGCGCGAGGCGCATGTGCCGACCGCGCAGATCGATCGCCTCTGGCCGCAAATCCGCACTCGCCTCGCCAAGGCCGTCAGCACCATCCCCGCGCCCTCACGGGCCGAGATGAGCGGGGTATTCGCGTGATGAAGGCCGAGGCAAAGCACACGCCGGGGCCGTGGCAGGTCGTTCCCGCGGCCAAGGCAGAACATCCGTGGGTGGTCGGCGATGCCGAGGGAGGTTCCATCGCCTCGTGCGAGCCCATGGGTCCGTGGATGTCAGCGGCCGAGGCTACTGCTAACGCGCGCCTAATCGCCGCCGCGCCCGAAATATTGGCCGCGCTGAAAAGCCTCGTCGGCGAGTGGCCGCCTGACGAACAGGTGAAGCTGGGAGATCGCATCAAGCAGGCGCAGGCAGCAATCTTTAAGGCGGAGGGCCGGTGAATGCGCCCTACGCCCATCGAAATCTTCTCGATATCGCTTCTCGTCGCGATCGGCGTCATCGGCTGCTTCCTCGCCCTCGCGGCCCGCGTCGGCGCGAGTTGGCCGCTCTCATGAGCTTCGCCATGCTCACCTATGACGAGATCGAGGCTGCGCTCGAAGCCGCTGCCGGCGCCGAGGAGGCGCATGAGCGGCCTCATGCCCGGAACAGCTTCGCCCGCGTCGCAACCGCGCAGCCAACGGCCACGCGGCGCATGCGCCGTCAGTTCCTGCGCGTTCTCGAAAACTTGCCGGAAGACGCGACCGTGGCAGAAATCCGCGAGGCCATGGAAGCCGATGCCTAGGCGCCCCGCCGCTATCACCCAGGCCGATGTCGCCCGCGCCGTTCGGGCGGTCGCTCAAACCGGCTATGCCGGCGTGATCGAGATCACGCGAGACGGCACCATCCGCATCATCCCGGCGCCGGCGGATAAGAAGCCGCCGGCCCCGGCCCTTGACGATGATGACGATATCGAACTTTGATGGCTGCATGCGCACGCGCCTGCCGCCCAACGTCACCCGCGAGAAGAACCGCCACGGAAAGGTGGTCTTCTATTATCGCGTCGGCAAAGGCCCGCGCATCCGGCTGCCGGATTTCGGTACGCCCGAGTTCGACGGGGCCTACAAGGCGGCGCTCGCGGGCGAGCCAATCGCCATCGAGAAAATTGGGCGCGGCGGCATCGTGCGGGAAGGCACGCTGGCATGGCTGGTGATCGAATATAAAAAGACCCTGCACTTTCGCGGCCTCGACGAGATAACGCAGAAGCGCCGAGATTCCTTTTTCCGGCAGATGGTCGAAAAGTCCGGCGACAAGGCGATTGCCCGCATCACCGAAAAGCACATCGTCGACGCGGTCGAGAAACGCACGACCGGCAAGGGCCACGCTGCCAATAACTACCTGAAGGCGATCAAGCCGATATTCGCCTACGCGAAGAAGCGCAAATGGATCGCGGTCGACCCGGCACGCAACGTCGATTATGTCGAGACGATCAACGGCACGCGCATGCCCTGGACGATGGACGATTTCCTGAAATATGAGAAGCGCCATCCGCTCGGCACCATGGCCAACCTCGCCCTTCGCATCCTGCTGTTCGCCGGCCCGCGACGCTCCGACGCCATTCTGCTCGGCCGCCAGCACGTCGGCGCCGATGGCGTCGTGAACTTCCGGCCCGGCAAGACAGCCGACAGCTCCGGCGCGGTGGCCACGTTCACCCTTCTGCCGCCGCTCAAGGAAGCGATCGAGGCCACCGAGCATCTGCGGCCACCGGCGCGGAAAGGCAAGCCGGAGAGCCTGGCATTTCTTCGGACGGAGTTCGGTACGCCGTTCGCGAGCGGCGCGAGCTTCGGCAACTGGTTCCGCGACCGCTGCGTCGAGGCGGGCCTCTCCGTACGGGCGCACGGCCTGCGCAAGCTCGGCCCGTCGCTTGCGGCCGAGAACGAGGCGACGCCGCACGAGCTGATGTCGATGTGGGGCTGGACGACGCTCGCCCAGGCGGAGCTCTACACCAAAGCTGCCAACCGCCAGCGCATGGGCGCCGCCGCCTCAGAAAAGCTCATGATCGGCTATACCGAGGCGACCCAAACCGAGAACAACATTCCCCGCACCTCGGAAGCAGGTGCGGGAATAGGCGAAAAAGACTAGCAAAATCAGATGGCCTTGCGCTATGTACGGATCGCGTCGGGGTCACCAAAATACAGCAGTTTCCGTACCTTAGGCGAAGGTGCGGGAATTTCGGGGCCTTTGAAAGCTAAAGGGAATTTTCCGACTGCCCCGCACCTGCCTTTGAGCTAGTCGTACGTCGCTTCCAGGTCGCCCTCGTCCATCTCGTCATGCCGCTCGTCTTCGACGCCGGCATCCTCTTCCGGCTCGAGATCGGTATCGCCATCGATCCGGTCGAGCAGTTCCACCATTTCTTCGATGATTCGGCAGAGGCGCCTCCTCGCCTGCCTCACCTTCTTGCGAATCTCCTCCTCCACATCCCGGGCCGGAACCCGGTACTCCTCCAGAACATGATTTTTATGCGCCACAACTTCACTCTTGGGGAAATGGGCTGGTGAGCCCTGCAGCCGATCAATGCAGCATCGGCGAACCGGGGGTTAGCAACCTGCCAACGAGACAGGCCGGACGCTTTTAGGGTTGCCCCTTGGACAGCACGGCCGCCCCCGGCCCAAATGGCCGAGATCGGCGCGCCGCCAAGCGCGCTCGCGTCGCCTCCCGTGACGCGCGGGATGCGTTTCAGCTGCCGCCTCCCTCTCGTCGAGAGGAATGCCAGCCATATCGTTGGTCCGGGTTGCTAAGCCCGCCGGGAGGATATTCGAAATGCGCGGCAGATCACAAGCGAGGCGCGGCGGCAAAGCTCATCGTCCTGTGGGCTTTCGATACATGCGCGCCGAAGAGATCGCCCATGCGCACGCCGGCGTCATCGCTTGGTCTCGGGATGCCAATCCCTCGATCGGTGAGTTCGGGCCGCCAGAGGTGCTCGAGGCCGAGTTGCTGCGGCCGCTGCCCATAGGATCACTAGCGGTGACCATTGTTAGACAAGGCGCGGGGGACGCGATAGGACTTTGAGCCTCTGATCTGCTAGGGGAGCGCCTGTCCGGATGATTCCGGCAGGCGCCTTTCGTTATCGCCGCTCAACCCGTGCGATCATTGACCGGAATCTCGGACCCGCGTAGTTAACTGACGCCGCCTAGCGGTTCAGACAGATCGGCCGCCCTTGAGACTCTGACGCTCCGGCGGTCCCGCATCACCGCCTGACAACTACAGGCATTACCCGCCGACCGGCTTGCGCGGCCGGGGCTGTCGTGGCGCCCGCGGCCGCTTCAGCGCCTGCTTGAGCATTTCGATCTGCTCGGAGAGCAAGTCGCGGATGCCGGCTTGCCGGTCCTCGCGAAAGTCGCGGGCGAGATCATCGACCGAGCCGATCAATTGCTCGAGCAGCCGGTTGGTGGTCGAAGAGATTTCGTTGCCCTTCTCGATCGTCGCCGCGAGCCGATCCATCGCCACGGTGTCGGCGGTGACGATCGTAGTGGGCCGTTCGTCCGGCACGCTCTCGCGGATGGCCGTGGCGATGCGCCTGACGATGCCGATGCCGCGGATCACCGCGCCAACGATGACGATGCCGAGCACGACCAGGCCGCCGACCCAACCGACCAGGTTCTCGAAGTCCGGCGGCGGCGGCACATCAGGGGTGATCATCATCATGATGGTCGGGCACTCCAACATCGACGATCGCCCATGCAATCGAGAACGCGCCGAAGACGGTGATGGCGAGAAAGGAAGCCAGGGCGGTGATCGTTGTGCCTGACAGAAGGACGCCCAAGCTGATGACGCCAAAGAGCGCCACGCCGAAGGCGGCCGCGATGGCCCGAATGAGGGCTGTGGGGCGAGCCATATAGCCGTTGACTGCCAAGGCCAATAGACGCGCGACGCCTATAGCCAGGATGGCCGCACCCCAGACCTGCGGACCCGGCCCCTGGAATACGGCCCCTCGAAACGCGGCGCCATCGAACAGTTGCGGGTGCGCGAGCAGGATGCTGCCGAGGATCACGGCGATGACCGCATGCTCCCATTCGAGCGCACGCATGCGAAACCGCGTCTTGAGCCGGCGCTGAAACTCGATCGCGCCCTCACGAGAGAAGACGATCATCACTTCTTGGATGCCTCCGGCTTGGCCAACCCGGCGCGAAGGCGATCGTAGAGCCCCGCACAGCTGCTCTTGTCGGCATTGGCCTTGTCGAGCTGCCGCGCCTCGAGCTTCAGCGCGCCGTGCACGTCGCCGGCGATATCGGGATCGGCATGCGGCGTTTTGGTGCTGCAGCGCTTCGGGAGCGCCGGCAGGCTGACGCCGGCGGCAGCCGCGCCCTGCTCGGCGGCAGCTGCCTTCAGCTCAGGGCTTAGCCTTGCGGGCGCCGTTGCGCAGCACGCCAAGGTCGTCGTCAGTGAGAGCGCAAGCATTATTCGCAGCGGCGAGGTTTTGGTGCGCATCGGCAATCTCCTTGTTGAGCGCGGCATCGGTTTTGGCGTCCGCAGCATCGCGGGCAGCCTGCTGTTTTTGGAAATCGTCGGTCAGTTGCTGACCGATCTGCAGCTGCCGTTGATGCTCGGCGGCCATGGCGGCATCGGCCGAGGTCACGAAGGCCTTGGCCTGCGCATCGAGCTTCTGCTGGGTGATCGCCGAATCGGCAGCGGCGCGGCGCTGGTCGCCGACCACATAAGCCGCGACGATCGCGGCGAGCACGATCACCGCCGCAATGCGATGCCAATCAGCAAACAGCCAGCCGAACGCCGAACCTAGACCCGGCAACAGGCGCAGCCTGAGGAAGGTTAATATGAGCGCCATCTATGCCCCCGTGGTCATGGCCGTTGCGAATATCTTTGCCTGCGGACCGCCGGCTGGCTGAACCTGCGACGGGACGGTCACAACGGGCGCAGCAATGGGTGCTGCCGGCGCCGGCTCAGCGGCCACAGGAGACGGCTGGGCTTGTGGTTGCACCTGCTGCTCGGGCGAAACGCTTTCCAGCGCTGCCGGGGCGGCCATGGCCTGCGGCGGCACCAATCCGATCTCGCGGCCGATATTGGCGCCGCTGATCGCATCCTCGATCCGGGCCAGCGCGATCCGGTGTGTGTAGAAGTAGAGCGCCACCAGCACCGCGATCGCGATCAAGGCCCACGCGGCCGGCGGCACGGCGGCGAGCGCGTTGCTCATCTGCGTCACGGCGCCGGCGAGGCCAGTCACGGCGGCAGCGCCGCCGATGATCCTGGTCTGCATTTCGGTGGAAGCGATCGTCCGCGAGCCCGCCTCGAGCAGGCCCTGCTTGACCACGGCGCGCGTCGCCGGCATCGGCGCCGGCTGGACGAAGGCGGCCGGCCGGATGGCAGGAGCCGGCGCATTCAGCGCCTGCAGCGCTACGTGCAGCGCGGCGAACGTCTTGGGGCCGGCATCGCCATCGACGGCCAGAGCGTTCGCCTTCTGGAAGCCCTTGACGTCGGTCGGTCCGAAGCCGAGCAGCACGAGCGCGGCGCGCAGGTAAAAGGCTTGCCGGTCGGCAAGGCCGTTCTCGCCTCCATTGATCACCCCGGTGATGCCGGCGAGGTCATCGGTATCCGCCAGGGCGTTCAGCCCATGCGTCACCCAGAACCAGATCGGCGCCAGCCCCTCCCAAGGGTCGGTATCGATCGCATCGGGGTTGGCGACGAAATCCGGGCAGGCAAAACCTTGTGCCTGGCACCAGGCGCCGAAGGCCGCATAGTTGGCCTTGCCTGTGACCTCGATCGAGGTCCGGCCGCGATAGAGCTTGCCATCGCCATCGATGGCCGCCGTGTTGCCGAGATCGGTGCGCGTATCATAGCCGGCCTGCGCCGGCGTCGGACCCCAGATCTCATGATCGTAGCGAAAGTCGCCGCTCTCATGCGCGAGCTGCGCGATGT
>Ga0164242_10009071_pt1 | contig 10763 bp, 4 predicted proteins | sample OricomgcompostMG_FD_108783 | JGI IMG/M metagenome (GOLD analysis project Ga0164242, IMG submission 108783) | Miracle-Growth compost microbial communities from Emeryville, California, USA - Original compost - Miracle growth compost (MG) ... | reverse complement strand
GCGTCGAGCGCCGGGCCCCGGCTGGACCCGCGCAGCCGTGCGCAGCAGCTCCACGACGTGCTCGCGACCATCGTCGCCGTCGCGGCGCGGGCCGCGGACGCGCCGTCCGTCGCGGGCAACGCGCCGACGCTCGTGGTCGTCGCGCGGGCCGAGGACGTCGAGGCCGGTCGCGGTGCCGCCCGGACCGAGGACGGCGCGCCGCTCAGCATCGCGCTCGCGCGGCAGGTCGCGTGCGCCGGTGCGGTCCAGCGAGTGACGGTGGACGAGTCGGGCCGCGTCGTGGGGATCTGGGCGCCGGACCGGTGCTTCACCGGCGCCCAGCGCCGCGCGATCGCCACGCGGGACCGCGGCTGCGTCATCCCCGGCTGCCACGTACCGGTCGCCTGGTGCGAGGTCCACCACGTGACTCCCCACGCCGACGATCCCGACGGCACGCACACCGACAACGGCGTGCTGCTGTGCTGGCACCACCACCGCACGCTCGACTCGAGCGGGTGGGCGGTCCGCATGGTCGACGGCATCCCGTGGACGCGCCCACCGACCTGGCTGGACCCGGCGGGCCGCTGGACCCGCCACTCCCCCGGCCCGCCGCTCCGCCGCGCCGGCTGACCGGCGACCGCACGCGACCAGCCGCGCGACACCTGCCGTGCCGTCAGCGCGCCCGGGCGCGCCGGATCGCCTTGTCGGTCTCCACGACGATCGGCACCACGGCCGCGAGGGCGATCGCCGCGAGCCACTCGCCGCCGGTGAGCGACGTCGTCATGAGCAGCCGCTGCAGCCCCTCGACCTGCACGGACACGACCGTCAGCAGCAGCGGGACCGACAGCCACTTCACCGCGTCGAGGATCGGCGCCTCGAAGCCCGACCCCGGGTCGCGCCGCATCGCCAACCCGCCGAACAGCGACGAGAGCGCCGCGACGACGAACGCCATCGTCATCGGCACGTTCGCCTCGTCCTGGCTCATCGACCCGGGCGCGAGCAGGAGCGCGAGCAGCGTCACGACGAACATCACGAACCCGTAGACCAGCCACTGCGTCACGGCGCGGGGGTTCGAGATCGTCACCTTCGGGTCGCGCGGCGGGCGACGCATCAGGTCGTCGGGCGCGGGGTCGAGCAGGATCACGACGACCGGGAAGATCGTGATGAAGAAGTTGAGGAACAGCACCATGATCGGCGTCAGCGGCACGCCGCCGTTGATGTTCGCGAGGCTCGCCACGAGGAACAGCAGCACCAGCATGAACAGCGACGACATCTGGTACCGGACGTAGCTGACGATCTTGTCGTAGATGCCGCGGCCCAGCCGGATCGCGGTGACGAGGGTGCCGAAGTTGTCGTCCGTCAGGATCATCTTGCCGGCCTGCTTGGTGACCTCCGACCCCGACCCCATCGCGACGCCGATGTCCGCCTGCTTGAGCGCCGCCGCGTCGTTCACGGCGTCGCCCGTCATCGCGACGACCGCGCCCTCGGCCTGCATGAGCTTGGCGAGGCGCAGCTTGTCCTGCGGTGTCACGCGTCCGAACACGTGCAGGTTCGGCAGCGCGGCCATGAGCTGGTCGTCGGTCATCGCCTGGATGTCGGCGCCCGACGCGGCGCCCGGGCCGAGGCCCAGCTCTCGGCCGATGGCCGACGCGGTGATCGCGTGGTCGCCCGTGATCATCCGGACCTCGATGCCGGCCTCGCGCGCGGTCCGCACCGCGTCCTTCGCGGTCGGTCGCAGCGGGTCGATGATGCCGACGAGCCCGACGAACACGAGGTCGTCGACGAACGACATGGGATCCGCCTGGACGTCGGCGAGCGGTGCCGCGACGCGCCGCACCGCGAACGCCAGCACGCGTAGGCCCTGCTCCGACATCCGCTGGTTCGCCGCCTGGATCTCGTCGGTCGCGTCGGCGATCGGCACGGTCGCGTCACCCGGCGCGAGCGCCTTCGAGCACCGCGCGAGCACGACGTCCGGGCCGCCCTTGACGAGCTCCACGAGCCCGACCGCGCCCTCGAGCGGCAGCTCGTGGAACGTCGCCATGAACTTGTACGCCGAGTCGAACGGCACCTCCGCGGCGCGCGGGTACGCCCGCCGGGTCTCCTCGGCGTCGACCCCGATCTTGGCCGCCAGCACCACGAGCGCGGCCTCGGTCGGGTCGCCCACCACGTCGCCGTCGTCGGACACCGTCGCGTCGCTGTCGAGGCACAGCCCGTACGCGAGCCGCGTGAAGTCCGGCACCTCGGTGCCCGCGACGTGCTCGATCGCACCCGTCTTGGCGTAGCCCTCACCCTGGATCCGGAACCACCGGCCGGCGTGGAACATGGTGCGGACCGTCATCGCGTTCATCGTCAGCGTGCCGGTCTTGTCCGAGTTGATCGCGCTCGTGGCGCCCAGCGTCTCGACGTCGGTGAGGTTCTTGACGACCGCCCGGTGCTCGGCGAGCTGCTTGCTCCCGTACGCGAGCATCGACTGCACGAACGTCGGCAGGCCCGTCGGGATGGCGGAGATCGCCATCGAGATGCCGAGCAGCAGCACGGTCGTCCCGTCCTGCCCGCGCAGCAGCCCGATGACGACGATCACCGCGACGGCCGACCACGCCACGATGCCGAGCACCCGCGTCAGCGAGTCGAGCTCCCGCTGCAGTGGCGACTTCGCCGGCGCGACCGCGGACAGCATCGACGCGATCTGACCCATCTGCGTCGTCATGCCCGTGTCGGTGACGACCATCGTCGCGGTGCCGCGCGTCACCGACGTGTTCTGGAAGACCATGCAGGCCCGGTCGCCCAGCGCCGCGTCGGGATCCGTGAGCGTCGCGGGGTCCTTCGGCACGGGCGCCGCCTCGCCGGTGAGCGCGGCCTCCTGCGTCTCGAGCGTCGCCGAGCGCAGCAGCCGGCCGTCGGCCGGCACGAGGTCGCCCGCCTCGAGGTTCACGACGTCGCCCGGCACGAGCTCGACCGCGGGCACCAGGGCGAGCGACCCGCCGCGCACCACCTTGGCCTGCGGCACCTGCAGCTTCGCGAGCGCGTCGACGCTGGCCCGCGCCTTGAGCTCCTGCCGCGTGCCGAGCACGACGTTCAGCACGACGAGCGCCGCGACCAGGACGGCCACCGACCCCTGCCCGATGACCGCCGACACGACGACGACCGCGATCAGCATGAGGTTCATCGGGTCGCGCACCTGGCGCAGCGCGACCGACCACGTCGACGGCGGCGGCTCGGACGCGATCGCGTTCGGCCCGTACAGCTGCTGCCGGCTCGCCACCTCGTGCGACGTGAGTCCCGCGGACGCGTCCGTGCCGAGGTCGTGGACCACGTCGTCCGGGTCGAGCGTGAACCACTCGCGCGCTGCCGTGCGGATGATCTGGGTCTCGTCCGTCGGGCCGGTCATGACGCGAATCTAGGACGGGCCGTCCGGCTTGTCCTGATGTGCCCCCGGTCCACGCGCGAACGGCGTCCTCACGTCCGCCGCCGGATCCGCCGCGGACGCGCGCCGACCAGGACCAGCAGCAGACCGGCGACCAGCAGCCCCGCCGCCCACGCCGTCGTCCTCCACGCCTCTGCGCCGGTCGCCGCGAGCGCGGCCGCCCCGACCTGCCGCGCCGCAGCCGCGGGCGACACGGCCACGGGCACGGCGGCCGCGGGGCCCACCCCCACCGCGGCGGGTGCGGGCGTCACGGCGAACACCGTGCCGGTCAGCGCGGACAGGGACGGCGTCGTCGTGGCGTCGACCTTGACCGTGACGCAGTCGCCGTCGCGCGTCTGCTTCGACGCCGGGGACGAGACGTGCCTGGTCGGCTCCCACCACTGCACGACGTCGCCGTCGGGCACGTCGCAGACCGTGAACGTCAGCGACGAGAAGTCGCTGCCCGGTGCGACGAGCACGTCGTAGTACGCGAGGCCCGTGGTGAAGCCGCCGAGCGGCGACGACGGGTAGACGCCGACCGTCACGGTGCCCGCGCCCTTGGCGACGGCCGTCACGGAGCCACGCGTGCCGGGTGTGCCGACCGTCGCGGTCGCGGTACCCGTCGCGGAACCGCTCGTCGCGCTCGCGACCGGGTCGGGCACGACGTCGACGGGCACGACGGCGTTCGATGCGACCTCCGGCCCTGTACGGCCCGCCTCGTTCGTCGCGGCGACCGTGAACGTGTACTGGTCGCCGGGCGACAGGTCCGTGACCGGGAACGCCGTCACCGTGCCCGGGGCGGTCAGCGGCCGCGCGTCGGCCTTCGTCGTCATGTCGTGCGGCGTGATCACGTAGCCGCTGATCGGGCGCGACCCGCTCGAGTCGGGCACCGTCCACGCGACCTCGACGGTGCGCACGCCCGAGACCGTCGCGGTGACGTCGCGCGGTGTGGTCGGCGCGTCCGGGTCGTCGCGCTCGGCACCCGGCTCGTAGACGCCCGGCACGAGGCCGACGCCGTTGTGCGCGGTCTTGCCGTACGCACCGGCGGTGCCGTCCTGGCCCGCCACGCCCTTCGGACCGGCCAGGACGTTCGACCCGCTGCCGCCGGCGCCGCCGGCCCCGGGCGTGCCCGCGCGGCCCGGCTGGCCCGGACGGCCCGCGATGCCACCAGTCGCGGAGCCCGACGCGGCGTGCACGTCGGTCGCGGCGACCGGCAGCACCGAAAACCCGGCGCCGCCGACCGCGTCGCCGCCCTCGGCCGCGTCCCCGCCGTCGCCGCCCGAGCCCGCGTCACCGCCACCACCGCCGACCCCGCCGATCGCGGGCAGCTGGCCCACCGCGGGTGCGGTCGACGAGCTGTACGCCCACCCGCCGGTGCCGTGCCAGCCGTTGCCGCCCGCCCCGGCGTCGCCGCCGTCGGCGCCGTTGCCCGCGACGACGACGTCGCCCGTGAAGCCCGTCGACGCGAGCGTCACGTCGCCCGTGGCGTAGAACCCGCCGCCCTCGGCCTTGCCCGGGCTGCCGGCGTCGCCGCCCGCACCGCCCTTGCCGCCTTCGCCGCCCTTGCCGCCCGCGGCCCACGTCGCGCCGAAGCCCGCACCGCCGCCGCCACCGCCACCACCGCCGTTGCTGCCGCCGCCGTTGCCGCCCGACGCCCCGCTGCCCGAGACCGCGACGTCACCCGTGAAGGTCGCACCCGAGACGGTCAGGCTCCCGCCGTCGACGTACACGGCACCGCCGAGCGCGTCGCCGCCCTTGCCGCCGGACCCGCCGGCGCCACCGGCCCCGCCGGCGCCGCCCGCGCCACCGGCGCCGCCCTCGGCACCCGCATGGTTGACGTCCTGCACGCTGTGCCCGCCCGACGAGCCGTCCGGGACGACGCCCGCGAGCCCACCGACGCCGCCCTCGCCGCCGCTGCCCGCGTAGGCCGCGTTGCCGGTGAACACGGTGCCCGTGATCGTCACGTCGCCGGCCGAGTAGATCGCGCCGCCGTAGGCCGGACCGCCCTGACCGCCCTTGCCACCCTTGCCGCCCGCGCCGCTCGCGCCCGCGACGCCGGCCGGACCGCCCGCACTCTCGATGCCTGCGCCGCCCTTGCCGCCGAACCCGCCCTGGCCGCCCCGGCCGCCCGCACCGCCGTCGCCGCCGTCACCGGCGCGCGCGACGTTGCCGCGGAACTCACCACCCGTGACGACGAGGCGCCCACCCGCGGAGACCGAGACCGCGCCGCCCTTGACCGACGCGCCCTTGCCGCCCGCGAAGCCCGAGAACCCCTTGGCGCCGGGCTTGCCGTCGGCGCCCGCCTTACCGGGCTTGCCGTCCGCGCCCTTGGCGCCGTCGACGCCCTTCGCGCCGTCGCCGCCCGCCGGCGAGTCCAGGCCGTCGTCGCCGGTCGCGGCGCCGTTCTCGAGCACGAGCCCCGCGAGGGTCAGCGTCGCGCCGTTCTTGACCGTGAAGAACTGGGTACCGCCCTGGCCGTCGAACGTCACCGCACCGCTCGCGACGATCGTCACGGACTTCGCGACGGCGATCGGCGCGCTGAAGTCGACCTCGTGCGCGCAGCTCACCGTGACGGTGCCGCCCTTGGCCACCGCCGTGGCGAGGTCCGAGGCGGCACAGCTGCCCACGCTCGTTCTCGGCCCGCCCGCCGCGGCCGACGGCACCGCCTGCACCTCGGCCGACGGCGCCGAGACGCCGGCCGCGTTGACCGCGCGGACCTCGTAGAAGTAGCGCAGACCGTCGGTCACCGAGGCGTCGACGTACGTCGCCTTCGTCACTCCGCGCGCGATCGGCGTCGCCGACTCGCCGCCGGCACGCGTGCCGCGCAGCACCTCGTAGCCCGTGACGGCGCTGCCACCGTCCGACGTCGGCGCCGACCACGTGAGCGTGACCGACCCGGACGCGGCCTTCGCCTCCAGCACCCGCGGCGCACCCGGTGCGCTCGCCGCCGCGGCCACGGTGACCGTCGCCGGGTTCGAGTCGGGCGAGCTGCCCGACCCGTTCGTGGCGCGCACCGTGTACGTGTACGTCGAGCCGGGCGTGACGTCGTCGTCGACGTAGGCCGTGCCCGTCACACCGGTCGCGACGGGTGCGGCGGCCGCGCCCTTCGCGGCGCGCAGGACGGTGTACCCGTCGATGGGTGCACCGCCGTCGGACGTCGGGGCCGACCACGTGAGCCGCACACCGGCGCCGGTGGCCTGCGCGGTCAGCCCGGTCGGCGCACCGGGGGTGCCGAACATGTCGAGAACGCTGCCGTCGATCGCGCCGAAGTACCCGGCCGCGACGAACACGCGGCCGAGCTGCGCGTCGACCGCGGCGGCACGCGCCGGCGGCGTGTCACCGGCCGTCGTCCCCGCGGTGCTGAACGTGCGGACGACCGTACGGCTCGCCTCGTCGTACACCGACACGGTGGTGTCCGAGTTCACGACGTACGCGACGTGCCGCGTCTGGTCGACCGCGATGTCGACCGGGTTGTGCCCCACGACGACGGTGCTCGTGACGACGTGCGAGCTCGCGTCGACGACCGAGATCGTCTGCCGCGGGCCGTCCGGGTCGTGCGCGTCCGCGGCGCGCTGGTCGTAGTTCGCGACGAGGACGGTCCGCAGCCCGGGGTCGACCGCGACCGCGTACGGGTTCGTGCCGACGGTCACCGCGTGGCTCACGGTGTCGTCGTCGGGGTCGAGGACGTCGACCGTCCCGGCCGTGCTCGACGTCGGGTCGAGCAGCGCGACGTAGGGCTCGTGCGTCGTGGTGTCGACCGCGACGTCCCACACGTACGCCGGCGCGAGGACCGTCGTCGCGACGACCGTGAGCGTCGTGGTGTCCACGACCGACACGCTCGCCTCGTTCGCCTCGCCGTACCGGTTCGAGTTCGCGACGTACAGCCGGTGCCGCGCGGGGTCGAGCGCGATCCCGTGGGGGTAGGACCCGACGCTCACCGTGCCGCGGACCGCGAGCGTCGTCCCGTCGAGCGCGATCACGCTCGCGTCGTCCTCGTCGCTCACGTAGACGACGTGCGTCGTCGGGTCGACCGCGATGTCCACCGCGTACGCCCCGGGCAGGAACGTCGACCGCACCCGCTCACCCGTCGTCGCGTCGAACGCGGTCACGTAGCCGGCGCCCCAGTTGCCCGCCACGTAGACGAGGTGCGTCGACGGGTCGACGGCGACCGAGATGGGCGGACCGTCGAGCGCCGCGACCTGCGGCCCGGTCGACGAGCCGGCCGCCAGTGCGGCGGACTGCCCGGGTGCCACGAACGGCGACGCGAGCGTGGGTGCCGCGGCGAGCGCGGCTGCGGAGACGACGGCGACGAGGAGGCGCAGCACGCTCGGACGCTCGCAGCAGCGACGTCCCGGCGACCAGGGTCACGCGTCCCGACCGTCCCGGGACGCCGCCCGGACGCACCGCGTCAGACCGGCCTCGGCCGGCGCCGCCCGCCGGGACCGGCCCCGTCAGTGCCGCTCGCCCAGCCCGGCCTCGCGCGCCCGCACGATCGCCTGTGCCCGGTCGGAGACCTGCAGCTTGGCGAAGACGTTCGACACGTGGTTGCGCACGGTCTTGGCGCTGATGTCGAGCCGCCGCGCGATGTCGGCGTTGCTGTCGCCGCGCGCGAGCAGCTCGAGCACCTCGCGCTCGCGGTCCGTGAGGTCGCCGAACGGCACGGCGCCCGCGCGGCCCGAGCCGAAGTAGCCGATGAGCCGGCGCGCGAGCGCGGGCCCGAAGATCGCGGAGCCCGCGCCGACCGCGGCCACGGCCTGCAGGATCGTCGCGCGGTCCGCGCCCTTGAGCAGGTAGCCGCGGGCGCCCGCGCGCATGGCCTGGAAGATGCTCTCGTCCTCGTCGAACATCGTCAGGACGAGCACGCCGACGTGGGGGCTCTGCGTCACGATCCGCCGCGTCGCCTCGATGCCGTCGGTGCCCGGCATGTTGACGTCCATGACGACGACGTCCGGCTGGAGCTCGGCCGCGAGCCGGACCGCCTCGTCGCCGTCGGACGCCTGCCCGACCACGCGCACGCCGGGCGCGGTCGACAGCACGGCGGCCAGCCCCTCGCGGAACATCGGGTGGTCGTCCGCGAGGAGGACCCCGAGGGTCTCGTCGGCGGTGCTCACGCGCCCGCCCTGCAGGGGATGCGCGCCGACACGTCGGTCCCGCGCCCGTCCGGCCCGGGCGTCACGACGAGCCGGCCGCCGAGCTCCTCGGCGCGCTCGCGCATCGACGTCGTCCCGACACCCGCACGCCACCCGGGCGGCAGGCCCGTTCCGTCGTCGCGCACCAACACGTGCAGCGCGTCGCCGTCCGGGCCGAGCGCGAGCTGCACCGTGCAGTGCTCCGCGTGCGCGTGCCGCAGCGTGTTCGTGATCGCCTCGGTGACGATGCGGTAGGCCGCGACCTCCGCCGCGGCGGGCAGCGGCGGGAGCGCGTTCGGCACGTCGACGACGAAGCGCGGTGCGGGGCCGGTCCGCGCACCCTCGTCGAGGCGGTCGGTCGCCTCGCGCAGCGCCCCGACGAGACCGAGCTCGTCGAGCGCTGGTGGGCGCAGCCCGTAGACGAGCCGGCGCACGTCGTCGACGGTCGACCGGAGCTCGTCGCGGACCTCGCCGAACAGCTCGTGGCCCGCCGCGGGCCGCTCGTCGGCGAGCGCGAGCGCGACGTCGACCTTGAGGCCGAGCGCCGCGAGCTTGGGGCCGAGCCCGTCGTGCAGGTCGCGACGCAGCCGCCGACGCTCCTCCTCCTTGGCGGTGACGAGCCGCGCGCGCGAGGCCTGCAGGTCGGCGGACAGCCGGACGGCGTGCACCGCGGCCCCGACCTGCCGCGCGAGGTCGTCGAGCAGGCCGCGCTCGGCGCGGTCGAACCGCGACTCGCGGCCGCGCGGGCTGACGAGCAGGCGGCCCATCGCCGCACCCTGGTACGCCAGGGGGTACTCGACCGGGTCGCCCGCGGACCGCCCGTGCTCGGCGAGCACCCGTCCGTCGGGCGCCACGATCGCCGCGTACGGCAGCTTGAGGGTCTGCGTGACGGTCTCGACGACGACCGCGAGCTCGTCGACGCTCGGCGCGCTGTCGAGCCGCCGGCCGAGGCCCGTGACGACCTGGTACGGGTTGCGCCGGTCCCCGAACAGCAGCCGGTCGACGCCGCGCTGCAGCCGCGTGCGCGCGGGCCCGAACGCGAGCGCCACGACCGCCGTCGCGACGAGCCCGGGCCCGACCTCGACGGGCTCGGCCAGGACCGCGCCGGCCGCCGCCACGAGCGCGACGTACAGCCCGACCACGCCGACGCTCAGCACGCCGTACACGAGCGTCCGGTTGATGACGAGGTCGATGTCGAACAGCCGGTGTCGCAGCACCGCGACGACGACGGCCGCCATGAGCAGGCCGGACGCGAGCGGACCCGTCACGGGGCTCACGGTGTTGTTCGGGATCAGCTCGGTGACGATCTCGAGGCCCGCGATCGCACCCGCCCAGACGACCCAGCGCAGCTGCAGCCGCGCGTCCGACCCGGACCGTCGGTAGCGCAGCACGAGCAGCACGACGGCCGCCAGGATGCTCGCGACGAACAGCAGCCAGCCGATCGACTGCGCACCGTCCGCGAGCCATGCGGGCAGCACGTCGCGCCCGGGGTTGAACAGCCGGTGCCCCTGCACGTCGACGCCCGTGGAGTCCGGCGCGAACATCGTGCCGAGCACGCTGAGCACCCCCGCGGCGACGGGCACCGCGATCCACGGCCGCGCACGACGCGACATCGGCCGCCCGTCGGGGAACAGCATGAGCACAAGCGGCAGCGTGACCATCGAGACCGCGTAGGTCGAGTCCGCGATCCAGCCGATGCCGAGGTAGCCGGGCGCGTCGCCGCCCAGCACGCCGAACGCGAGGTACTCGCGGCCCGCTGCGGACGCGGCCGCCGAGACCGCGGCGGCCAGCAGCAGCCAGCCGATCGGGTGGTGCGGCCGCCGCGCCGCGAGCACGGCCCCCGGGCCGAGGAGAACCGCGGCGAGCGCGACGTCGCCGAAGCCCCAGCTCGTCAGGTCGCTCCCGCCGGTGTGCAGGTGCAGCGCGACCGCGACGACGATGAGTGCCAGCACGCCCGCGGACAGCGCCCCGCTCGCCGCACGCGGAAGCCGCGCGGCGCGCACGTGCACGGCTCCGACGACCGCGGCCGTCGTGGCCATCGACACCTCCTCGTGCCGCTCGGCGTGAACCCGCCGATCATCCCGCCACCGGGTGACCGCTCACCACGGCAGGCGCGGGCGAAGTATGCGCCCAGGGCAACGGGCCGACGAGGCGGGGCGGCGCGGCACACCCGCCCACCAAAGGGAACAGGCCGGACCTCGACGGTCCGGCCTGTCTCGACGCCCTGCGGCGTCACGGGGTGGAGCTGAGGG
>Ga0164242_10009070_pt1 | contig 10763 bp, 21 predicted proteins | sample OricomgcompostMG_FD_108783 | JGI IMG/M metagenome (GOLD analysis project Ga0164242, IMG submission 108783) | Miracle-Growth compost microbial communities from Emeryville, California, USA - Original compost - Miracle growth compost (MG) ... | reverse complement strand
TCGGCGCAACTCTCCGACCCATTCAACAAATACGCACAAGAACTCAAAGCAGTCACCGGACGGCGCAAGAAAACCGAAGACGACCACAAAGAAGCCGCCAAAATCGAATTCCTCGGCGGCCTCTACGTCGACAACGGCACCGTCATCCTCCCCGGCGACAACGTCCTCCGCTCACTACGCGAAGGCGCCACCAAAACCAAACAAGGCAAAGACGTGATCAAAGCGATCCCGTTCATCGACGACTCCCCACTCGTCTACGACGGCCCCACCGACATTCGCGAACTCGCCGAAGACGACAACTTCGTCCACCGCGCCAGCGTCAAGGTCGGAATGTCCCGCGTCATGCGAACCCGACCCATCTTCCGGGAATGGGCCGCAGTCGTCACCTTCACCCTCGATACCGATGTTCTCGAAGTACCCGACCTAACCCGAATCGCCGACTACGCAGGCAGCTACGTCGGCCTCGGAGACTGGCGGCCCCGCTACGGCCGCTACAACGCACTCGTGGAGGCAAACTGACATGACCGCACTATTCCAGCCCATCGGCGAAAAGTCCCGAGCCGACATGCTCACCGACGCACTCGCCGAAGCCGACTACGGCACCGAATACACCTTCGACGAACTCGCCACATTCGCCGGACTCGAAACCGGCGATGTTGCCAACGTTCAATCCGTTGTCAACGCAGCGAAGCGACGCCTCACCGAACGACACAGGCGGGCCGTCGAATCCGTGCGCGGCAAGGGATACAGGATCGTTGAACCCGAGGAACAACTCCGGCTGTCGAAGAAGCACACAACCAAGTCCCGGCGGCAACTCGTCAAGGCACGGACCAACGTTGCTCACGCAGACCTGCACGGTCTCGCCGACGAGGTCCGCGCACAGTTCACCCGACAGGAATCCAAGATCAACTACCTGCTGGAGTCTCAACGGCGCATCTCGAAACGCCAGGACAACCTGGACAAGCTGATCGAAGAAACGACCGGACGGGTTGACGAACTCCAGACTGTCCAGGCGACCAGCCTCGACGAGATTCGCGCCCGGCTGGAGAAGTTGGAGCAGCCCCGCACACACAGCGTCCTCGACCGATGATTCCGCGTATCTGTCCGAAGTGTGGCGACAGTATTCCTGCCGCACACTACTGGATCGTCCAAGAGTACGGGTGCGGCCTGTGCGGCGACTGCATGGATGCTTTCGCCGACTGGTGTGGTGACGGTAACCAGGCCACTGACTGGTGGCTCTGTGACGACGGGAACCTCGCATGAGCGCAACAACGAAACCCTGCCCCAACTGTGAGGGTGCAGGCGAGACTGAAATCCGCATGTCAGCCGCCGGCGCAACCGACTACGACGTGCGAATCCTGTGCCGCAAATGTGACGGCTACGGGTATCTGATCCGGCTCGAAGGCCGCTGGTACCCCCACTACCGGGGTGCAGCATGACGTGGACAGGTGGCTTGGGCATTGTCGGACACGGCGTCAGCCAACCATCACCATCCCGGACGCGGCCAGACCTGTGCGCTGAACAAGGGCACCCAGGATGCGTCTACAACACCGCACTGGACCGGACCTGGTGCCTCTGCGGGCAAGTCCAGTACGACGGTGATCAAGCCGTACCGCATATCTCCTGCTGCGGCGGCCCGCTCGTCGAATACCTGAATCCGGACGGCACCTACAGTCCCGCGTCATCAACTAATCCGGGCCGATACTTCCTACACCTGGACCGGTCATGACCGCCCGACTATTGGCCGACTATCCCGACCGGTCACCCGAATGGATGGATCTACGCCGAACCCGAGTAGGCGGCTCCGACATCGGACCAATCCTCGGATGGGGAACCCCCGGATGGAACGGCAAACCCATCAAAGACCGCGCCGACGTCATCGCCGAAAAACTCTCCACCGAACCACCCAAAAAGACGGCAGCAAAATCACGCGGCGTCTACTGCGAACCAGCGATAGCGGCATGGTTGGCAGACCGGGAAGACATCCAGTATGACCCGGAGCGGTCACACGGAACCTGGGTTGATGTTGCCGATGAACGCATGATGGTGAACCCGGATGCAGTATCCACGGACGGCGCTTACTGCGAGTTCAAAACAACCGATTTCCGGGATGTGGATCACGGCTGGGGGCGGGCAGGAACCGATCAGGTGCCGTTGGCTTACGCATGCCAGTGCCAATGGGCGATGGGGATTCTTGGCCTGGATCGTGCGTTTCTGGCGGTCCTGTATGGGCAGCCGAAACTTGACTTCGCCCGTTACAAGCTCCGGTTTGACCCGGACGTTTACCAGTACCTACGCGAGCAGGCGTCCATCTTCCTGGACGAACTCGCCAACCACCAAGCCAACCAGACAAGGACAGCAGCATGAGCTACCACGGAAAGCAATACAAGGGTGCCAGCAAGGACCGCAAGATCCAGAAGCGCGCCGAGGCTGAGGCCCGGAACGCGAGCAGCGATGTCCGCAACTGCGCGTGCGGAAACCGCCACGCCACATCGTGGGCGGGATGCAAGATCGGCGGCTTCCTGCGCGAATACGTTGCCGGAGGTGCGGCATGAGCATAAATGGTCCACTCTGTGGGTTTGATCTTGAAACCACCGGAGTCAACGTCGCTACCGACCGAATCGTCACCGCGTGTGTCGGACAATGCGACCCTCAGGGGAACTGGGTTCCCAAAACGTGGCTAGTGAATCCGGGTATCCCAATCCCCGAATCTGCCACGTCTGTTCACGGAGTCACGGACGAGCAAGCCGCGACCGGGCTGCCACCGGAACAGGCGCTATCAGAAATCGACAGTGCACTCCAGTCCTACTGGGCCAAAGGCATCCCTGTAACCGGATTCAATGTCAGTTACGACCTGACACTCCTAGACCGCGAACTACGCCGCCACCTTGGTCGACCACTGACCATCGCAGGTCCAGTACTCGACGGGCTGGTGCTTGACAAGGCGGTAGACAAGTATCGGCGTGGCTCACGGAAACTCACGTCAGTGTGCGAACACTACGGCGTCGCGCTTGACAATGCACATGCGGCTGATGCTGATGCGTTGGCAGCCTCCCTGGTCACCAGGGAGATCGTCAACAATCACCTTGCCGGGTTCGGCCTGTCTGACCTTCACGATCGTCAAGTCTTGTGGTTCAAAGACCAGCGCCGCAGTTTCATTTCTTACCTTGCGCGGAAGGGCGAGGTTCCCAGCGATACCAACACAGCTTGGCCTGTCGCACCCTTTGACGATTCAGCCCAGGAGGTTGCAGCATGAGTGTTGCAGTACACGAGGGATCGCTACTCGCAGTCCAGCAAGACCAAACGTTCTGGAATCCGCAACAAATCGCAGCACTCAAACAACTCGGACTCCAAGACGCCACCAACGAAGACCTTGCCGTCTTCTTCCACCACAGTCAACGAACCGGGCTCGACCCGTTCGCGCGCCAAATCTATATGGTGGGCCGTTGGTCTCGCGAAGGGACCAAGTACACGATCCAAACCGGCATCGATGGCTTCCGTCTGATCGGACGCCGCGCCGCTGATGCACGCCACGAAACACTGGAAGTGTCCGACACGGAATGGTGCGGCAGTGACGGCCAGTGGACTAACGTGTGGTTGTCGCATGAACCACCGGCAGCGGCCCGCGTGTCGATCATCCGCAACGGTGGCCGCTTTCCTGCTGTCGCCTTGTTCCACGAGTATGCGCAGACGAAGAAGGACGGCAGTCTGACGCAAATGTGGGACAGCAAGGGTGCGTTGATGATCGCCAAGTGTGCCGAAGCGTTGGCGTGGCGGAAGGCGTTCCCACAGGATCTGTCCGGCCTGTACACGACGGAGGAAATGCAGCAGGCGGACAACAACCGTGTGACTGTGACGCAGGTGCAGGAACCGGCCCCAGCACAAGTCACCAGCCTGCAGGATGCCGTCGCAGCACACCGCCAGCAGTCGGACGGAATCACCGCCGACCAGAAACACGAGCTGGGCAAACTGATCAAGGACCTCGACCTGGGACGGGACGAATACCTGACCTTCGTGGCCGGACAAATCGGCCGGCAAGTAGCCGGAACAACCGAGCTGAGCCAGTCGGAGGCCGCAACTGTGATCGCCGCCCTGTCGGCAGATCCGGCGCCCGACGAAACCGTCGACGAAACCACCGGCGAAGTGTTGGATGCGGAGGTGGTCGCATGATGACCCGGCATTGCCCCGGTTGTGGTAGGCCACGCAAAACCGGTTCCCGCTGCAAGGACTGCAACCAGCAAGTGTTCTTGGACGAGTTCCAGTTCCTGGTGCGTACCGGCATGGGTTGGGGTCAGATTGCGGCCCAGTTGGGGAAGTCGCCGGAGTCGGTGGAACGGAAGCTGCATGGTGCTGGCCGTCATGATCTGGTGTTGCAGTGGCGGGCGATGGTTGGGGATGGTGGCACGTTCACGGTCCCTGGCAGTGTCGTGAAGTCTGCTGCGAAACGGGCTGCGGCAACCCGGTCACGGGTAAAGGCGGCAGCATGAGTACCCAGTTGATCCTTAATGGAAGCCTCTTCTACATCATTGGCGCTGTGGTCTGGGCCGTCCTCTGGCTGATCGAGGGCGAAGGCACTGCACGAGCCCGAATGGCACTCGCAACACCCATCTGGCCGCTAATCGGATTACCAATCCTGATCAACAAGGCATACGAAGCACTCGTTCGCCTGATCATCGACGCCAAGATCGGAGGCCACCGATGACCCGCCCGCATCCGCCCACAGCAGCCGAAATCGCCGAATTCTGGTCCGACCCAACCCAACCCCTCCCCCACCGATACACCCTCCACGACGTACTCGACGAAATCGAAACCCGCGCCAACCAATTCCGGGCAACCCGAGACGCCGAAACATCCAGCCTGATCAAAGACAGATACTCGGCCGTCATCGACGCCCTCGACGCACTCTACGAGGACCTCGCGGACGGCCTGTACGGATGGGGAACCACCAATGACTGCACATGAAAACGAGTCCACGGCCTGCCAGGCATTGCATTGCGACTGCGGCCGATACGTGTACGGCGGCCGCGTCGACATCTACGAACAATGCGGCGACTGTCATCACACGGAGCAACTCCACAAGCCACGCAAAACAGGACAGAAGGTCAGAAGATGAGTGAGCGTTGCGAGCACACGACAGTGCTGTACGGCAAATGCCAATCCTGCGGGCACGACTACTGGACTTTGGATCAGACCGTGGCTGCCGTCCAGAAGACGATCAAGGACGCCCCCGCAGTTGCTGCCGAGTTGCGCGAGATCGCGGAGCTTCATTCCGCCGATGTGAAGCCGGACGCTGAACCCGACTGGAAGAAGGACCTTGCCGTAGGAGACCGGCATGGCGCTCTCTACGAGGAAATCGAACAACTCCGCGCCGAGGTCACCAAGGAAGTTCAGGACGCCAACGAGTGGGCCATCTACGCAGCTGATCTTCGCAGGCGACTCGACAACACCAACACCAAGCTGGCCGACACGCAACGGGCACTCCACCAACTCCGCGCCGACATCCGCAAAGCCATCGGAGACCAGGCATGAGCCGCAACAGGACCTCCGCACGGGCAGCCGGAGCCAGATTCGAACGCTCCATCGCCGACTGCCTCGCCCAACATGTTGACGACCGAATCGACCGCCGCGTCAAAACCGGCAACAAAGACCGAGGAGACATTGGCGGACTGCGACACATGGGCCAACGGGTCGTCATCGAAGCCAAAGACTGCGCAACCCTGTCACTCGGCACATGGATCAACGAAGCCGACATCGAACGCGGCAACGACGACGCGGTTGCCGGTCTCGTCATCCACAAACGACGGGGCCACGGCGACCCACTCGACCAATACGTCACCACGACCGTCCGGGACCTGATCGCACTACTGATGGGAGAACGGCCATGAGCCGACCACTCCTGCTCGACCTTTTCTGCTGCCAAGGGGGCGCATCAGTCGGGTATCAGCGGGCAGGATTCGAGGTTGTCGGCGTTGATATTGACCCGCAGCCGCGTTACCCGTTCTTGTTTCGGCGTGCTGACGCCCTCGCTGTGCTGGACCGCCTCAACTGCGGACAGATTGTACGGTTCGGCAGTGCGTCGGAGGATCGGCCGATGCTTCTACAGGACTTTGACGCAATCCATGCATCACCGCCATGCCAGGCATTCACCAACGCGCAAAAGATCCAAGGCAACGAGCATCCGGACCTCATCGGTCCGGTGCGTGAACTGCTCGTTGAGACAGGCAAGCCGTGGGTGATCGAGAACGTTCCTGGCGCGCCACTTGAAAACCCTGTGTGTCTTTGTGGCGGCATGTTCGGCTTGGAAACGTACCGGCATCGCATGTTTGAGTCGAATGTGGCCTTGCGTGTGCCTGAACATCCGGCGCATGAGGCGAAGACGACCAAGATGGGCCGAAAGCCGAAGCCGGGCGAGTTCATGCACGTCGTCGGAAACTTCTCGGGCGTAGACCACGCACGTGGCGTGATGGGGATGCCGTGGGCGAGTCGCGACGGGCTACGTGAAGCGATCCCGCCGGCTTACACCGAGTTCATCGGCGAGCAGTTGCTCGCGCAGCTTGGGCAGGTGGCGGCATGAAACCAATCTGCAGCTGGTGTGCGCATGCCCCGCACGTACAGGAGTGTCCGGGCAGCATCCAAACCGGCCCTGTGAAGGATCCCAAGTTGAAGCCGTGCCCGTGTGCACGCCGGGTCCCGTCGTGACGGGCCGGGATTGGCGGAATCAGGCCGCCTGCCTCGGCTACCCGACCAACATGTTTTTCCCGGATCCGTCCGATGAGGATGGGATCCGGTCGGCGAAGTTGGTGTGCGCGGATTGTCCGGTGAAGCAGGCTTGCCTGGATTCGGCGGTTGCTTGCGGCGATTTCGATGGCGTGTTTGGTGAAACGACTGGTGCGGAGCGTCGAATGATGGCCGGTTTTACTGCACGTCTGGGTGTCGAATTGGAGTGCCGTACTTGTGGTGGAACGTTTGTGAAGAATGCTTCGACTCGCCGGTATTGTTCCGTTGCTTGCAGGGACGAGTTTTGGCGGCGCCAGTCTCATAAAAGGAAGTGTGCAGCATGATCATTTTGTGTGGGAGACGGTTTCCACGGGACCCGGCGCTGTCTTGTATCCGACCTGTGGGGCATCCGGGATATCACCTATCAGAGCCGAATCCGGTTGTTGGGGAACGCTGGTTCCGGGGGCGGTCTCATGGCTGATACGCGCTGGTTGTTGGATGCGGATTTGCGTTGCCGGAAATCATCGCATGCGGATTGGTGGATCAGTGAGGATCCACAAGAAAGGGAATCGGCCATGCATTTGTGTGCCGGATGCCCGTTTACTGTGGATTGCCTGTTGTTGGCGTCGGAGGTTGGTGCGGAGGCTGGCGTGTGGGGCGGCCAGGATTTCACACCAGCCCAGGACGCCCTATTCGCGGAGGCAGAACTATGAGTGACCAACGAATCGAAATTCGATACCCGCTCCCAATGGATGTCGCGGGTCCACTGCTGAAGGCAATCGGAACGATGTGGCCCGAGTCGAAGATCGACGGCACGGTAACGCACTCATTGTCAGTTGTCCTACCGGAGAAGCGCAGAGCGCCGAGGCGAACCACAAAGAAGGCGCTCACTGAAGGGATCAGTGACGAGCACCTCGACTCCGAGTTGACCAGCTTCGACGGCAGCATCCTGCGCGCCACGACCCCCGACGACGTACGCGCAGAGCTTGCCTATTTGGCGCACTCGATGCTCACCAGTACCGAAGGGGCGATCAACTACGTCGAGTTCGAGGCCACGGATACGGAGACCGACAGGAAGTTCGTCGTATCGTGCAGTTGGTCCGAGGCGCAGACCCCACATCAGCTCCGTCTCGCTGCCGAGAAGCGGGCGGACGATCTGCAGCGGAAGCTCGACGCACTACAGGCGGAGTCATGAGCGCCGCGTCGAAGTTTACGGCGGTCGCGTTCGGCCTGTCGGCAGCATCCGGTGTTGCACAATCCCTGTTGGGCAGGAAGTCAACCCAGTTCGGTTTGGGCGACATGTCGATGCCCGCACTGACCGCGACACTCGCACTCGCTACAAAACCGGGGCGGACCCGAAACGCCGCCACCATCGCCCTACTCGCCTCGACGGCCGGGGATATGTCCGGCACCCTGCCGTTCAAGATCGGCTGGTTTGGTGCCGCCCATGTCGCCTACATCACCGCATTCTGTAAGGGAGGCAGAAGACGCTGGTGGCCCGTCCTGCCGATCATTGTCGGGGCTGGGGTTTGGGCATCCGCCAAATCCGGAGGGCTCAGACCCGCCTGCGCACTATACGCAAGCCTTGTTGCCGTCATGGCGCTCACCGCCTCCAGCTATTCCCGGCTGGCAGGGGCATCCGCACTCGTCTTCGCCCTGTCCGACTTCCTGATCGGCTACGGAGCTTGGCGCGCCAAGACACAGCCCGCATGGGCAGAAGCAATGACTATCGGCCTTTATCTGGTCGCCCAGGCTGGGCTGACTGCTGCCGTCGTGAAAGGAGAAGGCCAGTGAAAGCCTACGAGCAAGCCGGACACCTGTTCGTCGAATTGACCAGAAGAAACCTGCAAACCCTCCTAGACAAACTCGATGATCCCGCATCGGCACGCATGATCTACAAGACGGCCGAAGAATCCGATCGGCAAGTGTTCATCACTGCCGTCGAGGATGCCGAACACTATGGGGACCGTCCACCGGGAGCTGTGTTCATGCCGACAAGCGGAGAGCACCGATGAGCACCGAGACGAAACCATTGATCGACCCGCTCGCCGCCGTGGATTGGGAGTTGTGCTGCCAAAACCCGGACTGCTACGACCACGACACCGCCACACATCTCGCAGTCAAATGGTGCGGTTGTGAACCGTGGCTGTGTTCAACGTGTGCGAATGATGCGATGCGCCGCCGGGACACGGTCGGGGAATGGACCTGCCTGGCCTGCGTGCAGACGACAGAACCAGGCACGAGGTACGGGGACACGTTCACCCTCCTGCCACTAAGGGGGCGGCCATGACGCTAGGAGGTACTGACTGATGCGGATCAGATCTACGAAGCCAGAGTTCTGGCGGTCGAAGACGATTGCGGATCTTCCATGGGATGTGCGACTGGTGTTGAAGGGCCTGGAGTCGTATGTCGACGACAACGGCGTCGGGAAGGATGACATTGCTCTAATTGCCGCCGACGTGTTCCCTCGCGACCTTTCCAGGAACCCTCGCGACACCCTCGCGAGGTTGTCCGAAGCCATTTCCATGCTGTCTGAACATGGTCTGATCGCCAGATACGAGGTCGATGGAGAAAACTTGCTTTATATCGACCGTTGGCGTCAACAACAGCGGATCGACAAACCGGCGAAGGGACGTTTCCCCAGGCCAGACGGCACTTTCAACTACGCGGATGATGTAAATCCGGACAGTTACCGGGTCATTCGCGACACTCTCGCGAGGGTTCCTGAAATCCTCGCGCCTGGAACAGGGGAACAGGGGAACAGGGGAACAGGGGAACAGTCTTCTTCGTCGGAAGTCGCTGACGCGACCCTCCGACCCGACGTCGACGAAATCCTCAACCACCTCGACGCTGCGATCAAAGCCAACGGCGCCAAGGTTCCCAGCCGCACCAAAAAGAACCTGGACGCAGCACGGCTGCTGCTCGACCGGGACGGCAAAACCGTCGGCCAGGTCAAAGCCTGCATCGACTTCGCTACGACCGACGAGTTTTGGCGCACCAACATCCTGTCTATGTCGAAGCTGCGCGACAAGTACGACCAGCTCCGCATGAAAGCCACTGCCGGTGTGAAGGTGCGGCAGCAGCCAACCCTGCCGGGCGGGGATTACTTCACCCCACCTGAACCACCGGAGGACATGCCGCCGGAACTGTTCCTGGCCTGGAACCGCGCCCATGTTGAAGCACACCGCGAGAACAGACCCGGCCCAACGGATTGGCGGGAGGTGGCCGCGTGAACGGCATGACCTTGCAGGAAGTCGAACGGGAACTGTTGGGGGCTGCGATCCTCGCCCCGTCCGTCACCGAAACCGTGGTCCTGGCCGGTGACCAGTTCGGCGATCCGATCCACGGCGCCATCTGGGATGCAGTCCGCGCCTTGACGGAACGCGGGGTGCAACCAACCCCGCCGCTGATCGTGGAGGAAGCGGCACCAATCCGGGTCGATCCGGGCCGTGTCGTCGACCTCGTCGGATTAGGGGTGGCCGCGAATGCGGAAACATACGCCAGGGAGGTCCTGGAAGGCTACGACAGGCGCGAACTGGCCAAGATGGCAGCCCAGGTCACCCAAGCCGTCCAAAACGGCGACACAGCCGCTGAGACGATCCGCGACGATGCCAGAACCACCCTCGACCAAATCGGCAAACATGATCGGGGCCGGCTCCACACATGGGCCGACATCGAAGGCAGCGTCGTGGACCTGATCCAAAACGGTGCCCGAACCGGCATCCCAACACCCTGGCCCGACCTGAACGACATCATCGGCGGACTCGTCGGCTCCCGCTTCTACCTCGTTGCGGCACGACCCGGTGAAGGGAAATCGTTGATGGCGCAAGGCATCGCCACCGATGTGGCCATCAAGCATCGAAGACCGGTCCTGTTCGCCAGCCTCGAAATGTCCGAACAAGACTTGGGGATTCGGATCGTGGCCGATAAGGCTGGTGTCAGTTTGGGTGCGTTGCAGAAGGCGAACCTGACCGAATCACAGTGGGAGTCGGTTGCACGCGGACAGGCGATCATGGCGAACATGCCGCTGGTGGTGAACGATGTGG
>Ga0164242_10009069_pt1 | contig 10763 bp, 7 predicted proteins | sample OricomgcompostMG_FD_108783 | JGI IMG/M metagenome (GOLD analysis project Ga0164242, IMG submission 108783) | Miracle-Growth compost microbial communities from Emeryville, California, USA - Original compost - Miracle growth compost (MG) ... | reverse complement strand
TGGCCGCGTCGTCGGGCAGCAGCCAGCCTTCAGCCACGCGCTCGGCAGCGACCGCACGGATTCGCGCGACGAAACCTTCGTGACTGCCGTAACGCTCCTCCAGCGAGGGGCGCGGGTCGTGCGCGGCGAGGCGTTCGGCGCGTGTGGTGGCGAACGGAATGAAGCCGCCGACGAATCCGCAGCTTCCGCCAGCGCCATAGCCGTGGGTCAGCACGTTCCAGCCGGTATAGGTGCCGAGCGGGACGAGCAGCTGAACCGACGGCACCCCCGCCGTCTCGTTGCCGTCGGCGTTGACGCGCGGCACCAGGGACGGGATCGTCCGACGGATGCGCGGCGGTTGGATCGTCGCGATGCCGGACAGATCGGGATAATCGAAGTTCGGGCCTACGTCGTAATCGAAGAACTCGTTCAACAGGCCGTCGGGTTTGGGCGCGCCGGGAATGTCGGGCCAGCCCATTGCCTTGGCATTGGCGGCAACGAGATCGCCGGCGGCGATGGTCGGATAGCGGCTCGGCGGGGGCGCCTTGCCGGTCTTGACCCAGGCGACCAGCGCCTTGAGCAAGGCGCGCATCGTCGGCAGCGACGGGTTGGGATTGCCGGGCAGCAGGCAGGTCGGCGCGCCGGGCCAGGGCTTATCGCCGTCGAGCGAAATACCGCCGACATACGAGCCGCCGTGGGTCACGCTCGGAAAATAATAGCGGCGGACGCTGGCCGGAATCGGCACGTCGGCTTTGGCGTCGGTGCCGACCAGTTCCGGCGACAGGCGCAGCCCCCACAGCTCGGTCGAGCCGAACGTCTCGACGATCTTCGGGCAGGTGTGCGAGGCACGGCAGCGATCGAGCAGGCTGTGGATGCCGCGCCCGCGCACGCGATCATCGTAATCGCTCCACCACAGGGTGCCCTCGCTGCCGAGTTCGTAGAGCGTCGCCGCGCCGCCCGGAACGGCAAAGCGGAAATTGAGCGGCACCTGCCGCGCGGCGATATTGGGGTTGGCGCCATCGAAGACGATTCGGCCCTGTTCGTCGGCGTTGAAGCCGAGGTTGATGAAGCTCTTGACGAAATTGCCCGATTGCGAGGTGCCGCTCATCACCGCCCAATGGATCGAGCCGGCGAGCGGGTTGGCGACGCCGCCGTCGTCGGTCGTTGCATGGCGCAGGAAGCTGTTGAGGTCGCGCGTCGCCGCAAAGCCGATGCCGAGCACCTTCGGGTCTCGGCCCTGATAGACCAGCCCGTAGGCGAGCTTCGCATCGAACCCGCCCTTCAGGCAGAGCTTATGTGCGTCGGGTATGCCGGGGAAGGGCGTCACGGTGCAATCGGCGAATGCCCAGTCTTCGGGAGGCACGTCGATCTGGGGCGCGCCGTCGGCCGACTGGTGGAACAAGCGCGCTTTATGCGTGTCGAGGCTGACCGGCGTAGGCCGCGCGACCGGGCGGCCGATACCGCCGACGATCGGCAGCGTCGTGGCGCCGGCGGGCATGTTCACGAAGCGCTGAAACACCGGCGCGGTGAGCGGCGCGCCGCCCGCGCCGTGGGCGACCGGCACCGTCGCGGTCTGGACACCGGGTTGTGGCGGGATGTCGCCCTGCCAGCCGCTGATGACGCGCGCGTTGCCGTCCTCGTCGGGCGCCACCTTGCCGTTGCCGCGATTGGGCACGTCATAGAACAGCACGCCGCTCGGCCGGTCGAGCGGGCGGGCGATCGCGAAGGTCGCCGAATAATGGACATGGCCCCTGGTGTCGCGCGGCGCCTCCGAGAGGTCGGTGATCACCGCATTGTGCGGATCGGCGGGATCCAACTCACCGTCGAACGTACCCTCGATGATCTCATAGGCGCGCGCGCCGGCCGTCGCGGGCGGAACGGTCTCACGGCTGATCATGTGCAGGTGCGTGAGCCGGGCGTCCGCGGGGGATCCGACCGCGAGGCAGGCGAGCGCCAGCACGGCAAGGCTCGGGCCGAGGCGGTCAGTCGCAGGTCGGGACATCGTCGATCTCCATGCCGAGCAATTGCGCGCCGAGCGTCTTGCCGTGCCCGTCAAGTGCGAGACTTCGCGTCACCCCGCCGCGCAGCGCACCGTGCAGAACGAAATTGAGCGCGGCGAGGCCGGGCAGCTCGTAGCGGTCGACCGCGGTGGGCGAGAGGCGCGCGAAATGAGCGCTGACTCGCTCCGCCGTCAGGCAGCGCACGAGCCGTGGATAATCGGCGGGGTCGCGGGCGAAAACGGCGATCTGGGCGGTGTCCCCCTTGTCACCGGTGCGGGCGTGGGCAAGCGCGCGGAGCAGCATCAGGCGACCTCGTGGACGATTCGGGTAGCTACGGCAGCGCGGTCGAGCAGCACCGAGGCGACGGCTACGACCTCGCGGACGCTGGCGGTCGCGCCGCCGCCGCCCGACGGCCCATTGAGATAGAGTGCCTCGACCTCGGCACCGATCTGCCCGGCGGCCTCGGCATCATCGGTGCGGGCGGCGATCCGGGCGCGGACCTCGGCGGGCTCGGCCACCCGCGCGGTGCGGTTGACCGCGTCGAGCCCGATCAGATCGGTCTCGATTTCGCGGACAGGGGCGGCGGCGAGCGCCAGCCGCTCGCGGACGATGTCGAGCGCCAGCCGGCCGCGTGCGACCGCACCGGGGCCGGCATAGGAAATCTGGCCTTCGCCGATATAGCCGTCGCGATAGCCGACCGAGACCTTGAGTGTCGCCGGGCACGACGCGCCGTCGCCCCCCGAGACGGCGATCCGGTCCGGCGCCAACTCCTCGAAGGCGACGTTACGAAAATCGGCGGTGACGTCGGCTTGCAGATAGGCGGCGGGATCGAGAATCTCGTAGAGCAATTGCTCCTTGCAATTGGCGATTGACAGCAGCCCGCCCGATCCCGCCACCTTGGTAAGCACCGCATTGCCGTCGGCGGAAACCTCGGCGAGAGGGAAGCCGAGGCGGGCAAGGCCGGGCACGTCGCTGACGCCGGGATCGGCGAAATAGCCGCCGGTCAGTTGGCCCGCGCATTCGAGCAGATGGCCGACCACGGTGCCGCGGCCAAGTAAAGTCCAGTCACTCTCGCCCCAACCGAATTCGTGGATCATCGGGCCGAGAAACAACGCTGGGTCGCAGACTCGCCCGGTAAGCACAATATCCGCGCCCTGATCCAGCGCTTCGGCGATCGGCCGCGCGCCGAGATAGGCATTGGCCGAGATCATCGTCGGTCGGATGTCGCCGAGCGTGCCCTCACGATCGATCAGCGGTAGTTCGGCGGTGCGCAGCGCATCGAGCACGTCGTCGCCCAGCACCGCAGCGACGCGCATCCCGCCGAGGCCCAGTTCGCGCGCGATCCGTACCGCTGCCCTGGCCGCGGCAAGCGGATTGGCGGCGCCGGCGTTGGATACGATGCGCGTGCCGTGTTTGCGGGCGGCGGGCAGCACCGCGCGTAAGCGGCGTTCGAGCAGCGGATCATAGCCCGACGCCGGATCGTGGGTCGCGGCGCGCTGGGCGAGCGCAATGGTTCGCTCGGCAAGGCATTCGAAACACAGATAGTCGAGATCGCCCTTCTCGGTCAGCTCGACCGCGGGCTCTATGCGGTCGCCCGCAAAGCCGGCCCCGGCACCGATCCGGATGGTCTTGCGATGGTCGATCATAAGGTGAAACGTCCGAACAGGATGGCTGCGATCGTCATCAGGAGCGACGCGGCGAACAGCCATGGAATGGAGAAGCGCTGATGCGCGCCGAGTTCGACCTTGCTGAGGCCGGCGACGAGGAAGGTCGCCGGCGTTAGCGGGCTGACCGGAAAGCCGGTGGTCATCTGGCCAAGCAGCGCTGCCTGCGCCACCGTCACCGGCGCGACGTCGAAATGGCGCGCCACGTCGGCGACCACCGGCAGCACACCGAAATAGAAGGAATCGGGATCGAACAGCAGGCTGAGCGGCATCGAGGTGATGCCGAGCAGCACCGGAATGCGCGGTCCCAGTTCAGATGGCACGAGCGCAACCGAGGCGTGGGCCAGTGCGGCGATCATGCCCGATCCGTTCATGATGCCGATGAAGGCGCCGGCGGCGAACAGAATTCCAGCCATTAGCAGCGCGGCGCGGGCGTGGGCGTCGATTCGAGCACGCTGCTCTTCGGCATGCGGATAATTGACGACGAGGACGATCGCCGTTGCGAGCATGAAGATGACGACCGGCTCGGCCAAGCCTGCCACCATCGTCACGATCACCGCGATCGTGACGGCGAGATTGAACAGATAGAGCCGCGGCCGCCGCAACGCGCGCGTTGCCTCGTCTTCGTCGATCGCCTGGGGTGTCGCCGCGGATGCGCCGCTACTAATGTGCGTCAGCCCCAGCCGCCTTTCCTCGCGCCATCCGAGATACCATGCCGAGCCGAACACGAACGCCAGTCCCACTGCCTGCACCCCGATCATCGGGGTGAAGATCGCGCTCACCGGGATCTTGAGCGCGGCGCTGGCGCGCAGCGTCGGGCCGGTCCACGGCAGGAAGTTGACTCCTGCCGCCATCGACGCGGTGCAGGCGAGCACGCGGCGGTCCATGCCAAGCCGTTCGTAGAGCGGCAGCAGCGCCGGGATGGTGATGATGAAGCAAACCGCGCCCGAACCGTCGAGATGGATCAGCAGAGCCAGCAGCGCCGTGCCGACGGTGATCCGCGACGGCCGCTCGCCCACCAAACGGAGGACGCCGGCGAGGATCGGCGCGAGCAGCCCGGCGTCGGTGACGATGCCGAAGAACAGGATGGCGAAGACGAACATGCCCGCGACCGGCGCGATCCGGGCGATGCCGTCGATCATGTAACCAGGCAGATGCTCGCCTTGGCCTACTGCCGCTGCCCCGATCATGGGGATGACGATTAGCGCTGCAAGCGGCGACACGCGGTTGGACATGATCGCGCCGAGCAGCGCGACGATGGTGATTGCGGCCGCGATGGCTAGCATCGCCGCGCGCCTCGATCCGGCGAGGCGGCGGTCCGGGCTGCGCCGCTCACGCGCCGGGGATCCGTTCCCGCATCATCGTCGAAAGCGCATCGCGTACGCGCTCCGCCTGCGGCGACAGCGAGCGCTGGGCGAGATAGGTGATACCGATCTGCCGGCCGATGCGCGGCCGTTCGAGCGGCCGCCAGGCAAGATCGTAGGCGTCGAGCATCGGCCGTGTCGACAGCGGCAGCGCGCTCACCCCCAGCCCAGCCGCGATCAGCCCGCCGACCGTTGCCAGTTGCGCGCATTCGTAAAGCGGTCGGACGACGAGCTCGGCGCGGATGAACGCGGCATCGGTCAGTTCCCGGACGCTGCTGTGCGCGGCCATCGCGATGAATGGCCGGTCGGCGAAATATTTCCAGGTCGCGGTTCGTGCGGCGTCGGGCCACTCGGCTCGCCGGCAGACCAGCGCGCACGGGTCGTCGAACAGCGGCTCGAACGCGAAATCCGCCTCGTGCATGTCGGGCGGCGTCAGTACCGCGAGATCGACCTCGCGGTCGCGCATTTGCTGGTAGATCGTGCCGGCCAACCCGTCCCGCACCGTGATCGCGATATTGGGATGCGCGGGCTGGAAATCGGCCAGGAAGCGCGGCAGCGCGCTCGCCGCGAAGGAAGGGAGGGCGCCCAGCACGACACGCCCGTGTCGGCCGCCCAGCGACCGCGCCACTTCGCTGAAGGCGCTGTCGAAATCGGCGAGCAGCCGGTTGACTACCGGCAACAATGCCTCTCCAGCCGGCGTGAGTGCGACGTTGCGCGTGTCGCGATCGAACAGCCGTGCCTCGAGCTGCTCCTCCAGCAGCCTGATCGTCCGGCTGAGCGCCGGCTGCGAGACATTGGCGAGCCGCGCGGTTTCGCTGAAGCTGCAGGTCTGCGCGAGCTGCTGGAACAGCCGAAGCGAGGAGAGGTTCGAAACGCGCGCCATGCGGATCTCCCTTGCAGGCATCTCCTATGCCTGCGGAGATGCCCGGCGCCAGCATCGCCTGAACGGGGCCGGCTTTCCAGCAGCTTCGCACGGGCGCGATCAGAACCTGGCTCCGATGCGGATATAGACCTGCCGGCCGAACGGATCGGCCACACTCGGCAGATAGCCGGTGAACTTGGCGAAGCCGGGCGCGGTGTTGAAGACGTTTATCACGCCGAAATCGGCGCGGAACCGCCGGTCGGCGCCGAACTCATAGCCATATTGCAGATCGAAAACCGACCAGGCGCGGATGTGCGCGGTGGGCTTGGCGCCGAGCACCTGGAAATAGTCGTCGATCACTCGCGATGCGTAGCGCCAGGTGCCCGATAGCGAGTGACGCCCGAGCGACACGTCGACGCCGGCAAGGCTGCGCCAACGCGGCGCCGCCGAGGCACTGGACGGCGAGGTCTGGTAATTGTTGCGATGGCCGACGCCGTCATAGACGGTGGTGCCGGTGTCGATATCGTAGCGCAGCAGATAGGTGGCGTTCTCGTGCAATGAGACCTCAGCGCCGCCGACATCGAAATTGTAGCTGAAGGCGCCGTCGATGCCTGATGTGGCGGTGCCGCTAGGCGCGTTGAATGACTGGATGATGACGGTTTGCGCCACGCCGTTCGAATCGCGGATCACGTTGGGGCCGTTGGGATCGGCGTTGATGACCGCCTGGGCGTTCTGCGTTTGGATCTGGTTCTTGTATTTGTAGTTCCAGTAGTCGAACGAAACGCGCATCCCGTCCACCGGCAAGATCGTCGTGCCGATGTTGAAGACATCGGCTTTCTGCGGCTTCAGGTTGGGGTTGCCGTAGGTCTGGATCGACCGGAACACGGTGATCCCGCTCAGCGGATCGGTGACGTTGCCGACGCCGGTGCCGAGCAGCGCGCGCGTCGAATTCTGGATAGAGGGCGCCTGGAACGCCTTGCTCGCCGAACCGCGCAACGACAGCCAGGGCAGGATGCGCCAGTTGGCCGAGATCTTCGGCGCCAGTGTATCGAAATTGCCATAATCCTCGTAGCGGGCGGCGATATCGATGTTGAGGTTCTTGATGAGTTCGTAATTGGCCTCGCCGAACACGCTTTTGACCGTTCGCGACAGATCGGAGTCGACGAATGGACCATTGAAGGCGCCGTATCCGCTTGTCAGTAGATCGGAATAGCGGCTGGTCTGGTGCTCGTGTCGATATTGTCCGCCAATGGCGACGTCGAGAGCACGGCCGTTGATCTCCGCTATCGTGCCGTTCACCACGCCCTCGGCAACCTTGTAATCGAGATCCGTGACGGCGAATTCGCTTGTCTGGATATTGTAGATCAGCGAGGGATCTAGCGAAAAGGTATCCTTGGCAAACGGGCTGTACCACAGGCACGAACCGGTTCCCGGCGCAGCGCCGCCCCCCGGGCCGTTGAACTTGTAATTGCAATTCGGGCCGCCGTAGCCGTCGAGCGCGGCCTGAAACAGCCGCATATCGGTGTCCTTGTCGTTGGTCGTTATGCGGCCATGCGACGACGTCGCGCTGGCCGCATAGTGCCATGATCCCGAAATGTCGCCGCGCGCGCCGAGAACGAAATGGCGCTGATCCTCGCTGTCGTGCTCGACCTTGTAATAGGCGCCGGGGAAGCCCGCCGAGCCGATCGGCCGGCCGATGAAGCCGATGTCGACGCCGAACGGATTATACGGATTGGCCGCCGGCATGATCGGCGGTGTCGGCCCGTTATGGTTCTGCGCGAAGGATGGGACGCCGTAGCGCTTCGCGTCCTGGTGATAGATCGAGATTTCGGCGTAGAGGGTCTGGTTGGGAGCGAATTCGAATGTCGTGTCGTTATGGACGTTGATGCTTTTGGACTGCGGGCGGATCGGGTTTTGCGCCTGGTAGCTGAAGGTGCACGATCCGATCCCGTAGCCGGGGCCGCTCGCCGATGGCGTGAAAATGCTCTGGGTCGCCGCCGAGCCGCATTGCGGATCGACCACGGTGAGTTGCCCGTTGGCGTTCTTGTATTGGTCGTAGAGCGTCGAATAATCATGCCCGCCGATCACCACGTCGCCGCCGCTCGCCGTCGTCGGACGGCTGTAGAGAACGTAGGAGCCGGGATTGGCGCCGGGCCCGCTTGATCCATTGAAAAAATCGGTGATCTTGCGGTCGGCGTTCTGCAGGCGATCGACATAGCGATACGACACTGCCGTGACCGAATGGAACGGGCCGCTGCCGACGCCCCACATGCCTTGCACGTTCCACGCCGGCGAATCGGCCATTTGGGTGATCTGCCCGCTCAGCTTGAGGCCGCGAAAATGCGCGTCAGTGATGATGTTGACGACACCCGCCACGGCATCGGCGCCATAGGTCGAGGAAGCACCGTCCAGCACCGTGTCCACGCGAGCGATCGCGATGTCCGGGGTCAGGCTGTTGAGATTGACGAAGCCGTCGAGCGGCACGACGCGGCGGCCGTTGAGCAACACCAGCGTCGCGCCTGAACCCAGTCCGCGCAGGTTCGCCGACCGCGTATCGCGCGAATCGGCGCCGCCCTTGGCGAGATCCTGGATGCCGCCCGCGCTGCCGATATTCTGCGGGATATATTTGGTGAGGTCGCCGAGCGCGGTGATGCCGGTCTTGGCGATCTGTTGCTGGTTGACCGCGATGACCGGAGAGGCGCGATCCTCCTGCCGGACATTACTGAGATAGGAGCCGGTGACGATGATGTCCGGCCCGGGCGCAGGCGCGGGCGACGGCGCGACCTCGGACGCCGGTGCGGCATCGGATGTCTGGCCCAGCACAGGCGTTGCGATGCCCGCCGCCAGCGCTGTTCCGAAGAACAGCTTCATACGAACTTTCTGTCGACGCGACATTGGCGCCCCCTCCCTGATCCAGGCCAGCGAGTCCCGTCGGCTGCCGGCTATCCGGCGCCGCCATGGAATCGTCTCACCTTTGCTTGTCGGTAGGAGGCTAAGCCTTCCGGCGTCCGGGCTGAAATATAATTATCTGATTATTTTATCGAATGGGCGAATAAGTCTTTTTGGTCGCGGCAATCGGACCGATAAAGAGTGTAGCTTCATACCGCTCCGACTTTGGGTCGCCGGCGGCCGCGTCGGGCGCCTCCAAGGACGTCCCTTCGCCCGGCATGTGCCCCGACCTTCGCCGCACCAGGGGCGGGAGGGGTCGATCTGTGTTGTACGGGATATGTACGAGCGTTCCGCGCAAGTGCGCGGATGTTCTTACAAGGTTCTGCGAGGCTCAGCGATGCCAGTGCTGCAAAAACCGCAGAAAATTGGCGCGCCCGAGATGATGAAGATGAGAACTGGTGGATCGTCGTATGACTGGAAGGTTCTGAAGCGGGTAAGAACCCATTCCAACCTCATCTTCATGTAGATTGCCATCTCAATTCTCGGGAGATGGGGTGATCGGCGAACCGAGCCAGCGCGCGGCGGCCGCAGGCGATAGCGCCCTCTGGGGCCTGTCGACCAAGAGGTTGGCCTGCCGCATCCTGCGCACGGGGATCGTGCCAACCAGAGGTTGCAGGGTAGCAATGAGGTTCTGGTCCTCAGCGCGCCTTGGCGAGATCATCACGATCGCGTCATAGGGTGGGATGCGCTGTTGCGGATCCTCGAGCACGGTCAGCCGGTCGGCTTCGATCCGGCCGTCGCTGGAAAAGGCCGATATGACATCGACGTCGCCATCGGCGAGCGCGCGGTACATGAAGGTCGACTGGAACTCGCGCATCCGGCCGAACCGCAGGCCATAGCTATCCCGGATGCCGGCCCACTCCGGGCGCGCGAAGAACTCATAGTCGCTGCCGATAGTCAGGCGGGGCGCATGGCGCGTGAGGTCGGCGATCGAGCGGATGCCCAATGCTTCGGCGCGGTCCCCGCGCATGGCGAGTGCATAGGCATTCTCGAATCCCAACGCGCCGACCAGGGTGATGCCATGTTCCCGCTTCAGCCAGTCGGTCATTTCACGCAGCATGACCTCTCGGGGCGGACGATCGGTCCGGCGCATGACATTGGCCCAGATCGTCCCCGAATAATCGACATAGACATCGATGTCGTCCTGCGCGAGCGCGCGGAATACCACTGCCGAACCCAGGCCACTGCGAACAGTCGAGCCATATCCCGCCTGTTCCAGGCGCTGCCCGATCAGTTCGGCAAGGATATATTGCTCGGTGAAGTTCTTGGCGCCGATGACATAGCCCGGACGGGATGCGGGCATCAGCACTGTGAAGGCCGCGGCAAGAACGCCGGCGAGGAGAATCAGCCCACCCGACCAGATACGAAAACTCCTCCGCCGGGCGATGCCGCTCTCGATCAGGGCGAGCAATTGATCGACGACCAGGGCGAGAGCCGCCGACACGGCGCAGCCGAACAGCACCCAGACCCAGTTCTCGGTCTGGAGGCCGGAGAAGATATAGTTGCCGAGGCTGGTCTGCCCGACCGGGGTGGCCAGTGTCGCCGTGCCGATCACCCAGACGGCGGCTGTGCGGATACCCGCCATCGTCACCGGCGCGACCAACGGCAGTTCGACGCGCAGCAGACGCTGACGTGCGGTCATGCCGACACCATGCGCGGCCTCGATCAGCGCGGGATCGAGATTGACGATGCCGGTGACGATGTTCCGCACGATCGGCAGCATCGAATAGAGGGTCAACGCCATCAGCGCGGGCAGGAAGCCCAGGGCGGAAAAGCCGTGTCCGGTGATCTGCGCCGACAATAGCGAGAGCGCGAGCAGGAAAGGGTAGAACAGCGCCATCAGCGCAAGGCCCGGGATCGTCTGCACGAGGCTGACGAAGGAGAGCACCGGCCAACGCAGGCGCGCGCTCCGGCTTGCGATCAGCGCCAGCGGCAGGCTCAGCAG
>Ga0164242_10009068_pt1 | contig 10763 bp, 4 predicted proteins | sample OricomgcompostMG_FD_108783 | JGI IMG/M metagenome (GOLD analysis project Ga0164242, IMG submission 108783) | Miracle-Growth compost microbial communities from Emeryville, California, USA - Original compost - Miracle growth compost (MG) ... | reverse complement strand
CCATCCGTAGCAGAAACCACCTGCATACCATGCATTTCCAAAGACTTCGTCATGGAAAAGATATTTCGGACATCATCATCCGCAATCAACACCGTTTTTCCCTGCAAAACATCATTTTTGAAAGCCAGCTTACTATTATAGTTATTGCCACGACCATTTCCAGATCCCGATAAACCACCGGATGTAGCACCCGATGTAGCACCCGAAGCAGAACGCGCACCGAAACCCGTACCTCCACCGGTACCACCACCAGTGCCAGCGGCTCCGCCGCTGCCATCTGGCCCCCTTTGCCCCTGGTCTTCCACCAAATGTAAAAAGAGCGTCACTTCATCCAGTATCCGTTGGTAGGAGTGGGCTGTTTTCACCACGATCGTATCCGCATACCTGCGAATCCTGCTTTCCTCTCCGGAAGATAAATGCTTACCCGTAAATACAATAATTGGCAAATTTTCCAGTCCCGGATTTTGTTTAATCATATCCAGCGTCTCATATCCATTCTTATCCGGAATGCCCATATCCATAATAACACAATCCACCTCCTTGCTCTGCAAAGCTTCCACACTTTGAGTAGCACTGCTGGCCACCCTGGAAGTCACATTAAAGGTTTCCAGAAAATTAGCCAATGCCTGGGCGTGATGCCTATTTTCCTCTACAATCAGTACCTTTTTAGGATGCTTGCTCCAAACCTCTTCCAGTTTCTGGAACATTTCTTTCATCTGCTCCATGGCAATCGGCTTGCTGATAAAGTCCACTGCACCCTTAAGCCTGCTTTCTTTTTTCGCTTCCATGACCGACATGATATGCACCGGAATATGCCTGGTAGCACTATTACCCTTCAATGCTTCCATTACCTGCCAGCCGTCCATAACGGGAAGCTGGATATCTAGTAAAATAGCGACCGGCCTATACGCTTCAGCCAGTGACACCCCATGATCACCCCGGACAGCCACAATTCCTTTATAGCCCCTTTTACGGGTAAAATTCAGTAAAGCCTTGGCAAAAGCCGTATCGTCCTCAATAATCAATACCACCTTATCCTGATTGCCCTCTTTTTGCAGTAAGTTTCTGTCATCGGGCACCTCTTCTGGAATAGTCGATACCACAAACCTACTGTGTTGAGCCGTAGCTGCAGATCCACTCCCGGACGCCGACTCAGCACTGGATCCAGAAACGTTTCTATAACCGGAACCAGCGCCAGAACTATAATCATAACCAACTTCTTGATTACCCCCCGGTCTGTCTGCGCCAAATGATTGCCCAAGACTCTTGTCCCCAAGATGTTGCCCAATCCGGCCAGCCTGATCCAATGGCAGCCGCAGCGTAAATACGCTGCCCTTGCCTGGATCACTCACCAGTATAATCTCACCACCCAGTAATTGTGCGAGCTCCCTACTGATAGAAAGACCAAGACCCGTTCCACCAAATTTCCTTTTGGTAGAACCATCAGCCTGCTGGAAGGCATCAAATATCAACTGTTGCTTGTCCTTTGGTATTCCTACACCCGTATCAGAAACAATAAACTCCAGTATCTGATCTGAACTACCTGAACTACTCAAATTACTCAAATTACCCAAGGCGTCTAACTGACCCTGCTGATCCCGCGTAACCAACTTGCTGGGTTGTGTAGATGCATCAGCTTTGTCAGAACGCTCAATACTATCAATACTATCAATACTATCCAGACTATCCACATTATCCAATCTATCCAAATGCTCCAATTCTCTTTGTTGCGCTACCTGCCCAGCCTGTCCAGACGACTGCGACTGCGACCGTTTCTCAACCCAGCGGCGAATCTCCAGTTTTACCTCACCCGTGCTGGTGAACTTAAGTGCATTGGACAACAGGTTTTTGAGGATTTGTTCCAGGCGCATCCGGTCTGTCTCTATTTGCGTTATATCGCTTAGGTTATTTTCAAAGACCAGTTCCAGCTTTTTATCAGCAGCGACGGGGGTAAACAGTGACCGCAGGTCACTGATCACCCCGTCTATCGTTATTTGTTGATATTCTAGCTCCATTTTGCCGGCCTCGATTTTAGATAAGTCCAGCAGCTCATCAATCAGACTCAGCAGGCCATTGCCTGAACTTAGAATAACCCCAGCTGATTCTACTTGTTCTTCGGTTAGGTTCTTTTCACTGTTCTCAAATAAATAATGCGACAGTAGTAGTATTGAATTCAGGGGTGTCCGGAGCTCATGGGACATATTGGCCATGAATTCGGATTTATACCGGGTGCTTTGCTCCAGTGCCTGTGCTTTTTGCTGGATTTCCAGGTTAAGCTCATTGGTTAACCGGTTCCGCACTTCCAGTTCCAGATTTGTTTGCTGGAGTTCTTCTTGCTGAACCCGGAGCTCTTCTTCTGAAGTCTGCAGTTTCTGGGCATGTGCTTCCAGCTCGGTATTCATGTTCTCCAGCTCACTATGCTGTGCCTGCAGCTCTTCTGCCTGTGCCTGGGTTTCTTCCAGTAATTCTTGCAGGCGTTTATGGTTCTGGGCACTGTGAATGGCAATGCCGATGTTTTCTGCCACACTTTTTACAAAGTCCAGCATTTTTTTCGGATAAGGATGGATAGCGGCTAGCTCTATTACTCCCAAGACCTTACTACTGCCTTGGTAGCGTACAGGTACCACCAGGATATGCCGTGGGCGGATACCACCGGTTGCATGGCTGACTGTAATCAAATCATTGTCCACATCCCGGAGCCAGATGACTTGATTGGTTAAGGCAGCCTGTCCGACAAGACCTTCACCCAGTGTGATTTCCCTTTTGGCACTGCTCAAGGCATAACTGCTGTCTAGTTGCAAGGTCTCATTACTTAATATATAAAGTGCCCCTACCTGACTTTCAGTATATCCTGCAATAAATTGCAGGATATCATTTGCCAGCAGTGAAAGTTCCTTTTCACCAATCATCTGATCGTTTAAGCCAGCTGTGCCGATCTGCATCCACTCGCTCTCTGAGAGCTGGTTAAAAGAATCTTCCAAGGCAGCAGCCATTTTATTTAAGGCCTGGCTAATACCACCCAGATCATCCATAGCCCCATCATGCATTTGCGCTTCTTCTGCCTGGCTCACCCGGATACTATAATCTCCATTAGAAATCTGCCCTGCCACATGCTGGATCAGTTCAAGACGACGGGAGGTGTTGGCGTCTTTTTCCTCCAGCTCCTGCTGCAGCCTGGTTTTAGTCGCTACCTCACTGGTTACTTTAAAGTAAGAAAATATGGAAACCGCAATAGCCAGTAATGCTGCAAATACAATAATGAGTGGGGTATAAGTGGTAAACTTTTGCAGGGTGCTGAGCCGAGCAGCTAAAACCTGCTTGGCCTCGGCCTCCGTCTTGCTGATGGCAGTTCTTAAAGCGTCCATAGAGACTTTGCCAGCCTGCATATCCTCAACATCAATGGCCTGGCCAGCCATCTTTTTATCCAGTAAAGTCTGCAGCACATTCAGGCGGTGCAGGATAATATCTTTGATCTGTTCCAGATTGGCCTGTTGCCTGGCATTATCCATGGTCATCGCCTGAACTTCACTAACCAGATGGACCGCCCGGTCATAGGCACCATTATAAGGCTCCAGGAATTTTTGCTGACCGGTAATCAGAAAACCGCGTTGACCGGTTTCAGCATCTTTCATAGTTGACATCACAGATTCCAGTCGGGTGACCACCTGACTGCTATGGTCCACCAGTTGGGAACTCGTAATCAGGTTACGAATACTGACAAAAGAGGCGATGGAACTAATAATAAGTAACAGCAGGGAAAGACCAAGGCCAATTTGCAGATTACGGGTAAGTTTTGTGCGCATAATATATAATAACAGTATTTCTAACCGTTTAACGAATAATAAATTTTAAATGATGAGCCAAACATGAATGAAAATCAATGCTTGCCTTAATTCCACGTATTGGGGGATTGCCAGCAGCTGTGCACACAGCTGCTGCGTGATGGCCAGGGTTAATTGGAGGATACATTCGCTTCCGCGATAACTGGGTTTAAAGGAATCCGAAAATAAAAGGTCGAGCCCTTACCTTGTTCGCTTTTTACACCCACAGCGCCTTTATGGAGTTTGATGATTTCTGCACAGATAAATAGGCCCATACCAAGCCCCTGAAACTTACAGGCACTTTCTTCCACCCGGTAGTACTTTTGAAACAGCTGTTGCTGCCTATCCTCAGAAATGCCGATTCCCCTGTCTGTTACGCTGATTTGTAAGGATTCATCGGGTAATAGAAGTGCTTCCACCATTACTTCTTTGCTGTCCGGGGCATATTTAATGGCATTACTGATATAATTGAGCAGCACTTGTTCCAGCCGGTTTTCATCTCCATATATAGAAAGACCCGACAAATCTACTCCCTGCATCACTATGCTGGAATCCGGATAAGACTGATGAATATTGTTAATGGCATTTTCCAAAAAGGTAGCTACTTGAAAATGCTTACAGGCCAACTTAAGCTTATTGGATTCAATTTTAGTGGCATCCAGCAGTTCTGTAACCAGGCGGTTTAACTTGCCGAGTTGTTTGTTAGAGCGTTCGAGATACATCTTCGCTTGATCCGTATCTTGATTTTGCAGCGACATTTCTGCTAACTGCAGGTATCCTTTGGCGGAGGTGAGCGGTGTATTCAACTCATGGCTGGCAATGCTAATAAATTCATCCTTTTTAGCCTCTGCCTGGGTTCGTTTTTGAATCTCTGCCTGCAAGGCCTGTTGTATAACACTTAGCTTAATAAACGTCTGGATTTTTAAAACCAGGATATCCGTATCAAAGGGTTTGACCAGATAGTCTTTGCCACCAGAGGCGTAGCCTTTGGTGATAAATTCCTTACTGATATTGACTGCAGATAAGAAAATGATCGGTATATCCGCGGTCTTGCTATAGCCACTGATGGTTTCTGCGACTTCAAACCCGTCCATACCTGGCATCTGAACGTCCAGAATAATCAGCTCATATTCATGCTTTAAGACTTTCTTTAAGGTCTCTTCACCTGAAAGGGCTGTATCTGTCTGAAAACCCCTGCCTTCCAGAGCCTTGCTTAATGCAATAAGATTCTCTGGTTTGTCATCAACAATAAGAATCATAAGTAAAAGACTTGTAAATACGCTAGTAAATGAATAGCTAAGATAAGCTAAATCAACTGAATTTTAGTGGAAAAGATGCAGGGAAGGAAGAGCTGACCCATTAAAAAATAAAAGGTCGGGATATCCACAGAGGTCGTTTAAGGTAAAATAAAAGAATGTTTTATTCACATGTATTGTACTGCTTGTGCATTTTTCTTTCCATTGTAATTAGAAAAACAAATACAAAACAAATACAAAACAAAGCATTCGCTTATTTCCCTGAGCATAAAGACCACTGAATGAGTAGGAGGCAAGTGCATAAGTCAGATTCAGGCATATTCATTATCCTGGCGGCCATTATTAATAGCGCCGAAAGCAGGTCGGGTATTGCAAGTGGCTTTATCAGAATCGGCACTGCAAGGTCGTAAGTATGCTAGGTTTTGCTTTTAAATGTCCGTAAATGTCAGTAAACATCAATAAATATCAGTAAATGTCCGTAATTGTTAGGGCTATTGCAGGAGCTGCAGACGCGTTGCTCCTCAGACGGCTTAGAATCCAGATTAAATATCATAAGTTCACCTATCAGACAGGCCTGTTCGTAGCGTTGTATTGGGCACTCAGAAAGGGAGCGCATAGGGCAGGACACCGGGGATTTTTTTTAATGACTATCTCAGGTTCTTCAGGTTCTTCAGTTTCACAAATTGCTTGCTGCAACGGATGCAGCAAGCTAATTGTGAAACTGAACCTGAATGTGAAACTGAAGCTGAATGTGAAACTGAAGCTGAATGTGAAATTGAAGCTGAGCCAAGAACAATCACGGTTTACCCTTTAATGAATTGGATCTTTGTGCCACCAACCACTATATAATATATGCCAGCTGAAAGATTACTGATATCAATAAGATTCTCTCCCTGTTGCAGCTCCTGCTTTTTTACGAGTCTGCCACTTGCATCATAAATACTGCAGCTTCCGGCGATCGCTACTTTTAGATTAATATGATCTTTAGCGGGGTTGGGATAGAGTACAATACTGGTAGATAGTCCACTCAGGGACAGCGTGACCAACTTATTGTAAATAAGCGTCGTGCCATCATTATCCACTGCCTTTAACCGGTAATATGTGGTTTTGTCGGTTTGTGTTACCGAATAGGTATAAGGGTTACCGCTTCCCTTAGCCTGAAAGGATGCAAGGGCAAAAAACGTTTTACCATCGGTGCTTTTCTCAAGCTCATAATGATTAAAACCGGTTTCAACACCGCTTTGCCAACTGAGCGTGGCCACATTGTTTCTCATGGAGCCGGTAAATGCCATTACCCTTACAGGTAAGGCAATAGCGCCTTGGTATTCATAGGCACCCATATCCACCACGGCGCTATTGATTTTATCGTAAATGCGGGGATTTCCAGCCAGATCAAGGGTGTCATCTACGAAGATCACTGTATTATCACCTGTATTGATCCCTGGACTGGTGGCCTGCAACGTGTAGTCGCCCGTCGCAGCATCTGCGAATAGAGGATCTTCGCTTTTGCTGTGATCTGCCGTAATAGAGCCAATACCCACCAGATCATTCGGTCCGTTTTTATACAAACTATAATTAAGTACTACCGAACTATTCGTGTTTGACACCTCGTTGCCTTCGTTCAAGGCGCTGTTGCCCCATATTATGCAATTCGTTAATGCAGGTGCTGAGCCGTTATTGAGCATGCCGCCGCCGCTACCAGTCACGCCACTTGCCTGATTGCCGCTGATGGTTACATTGATCATGACCGGGTTGGAGCCGCTATAATTGGCAATCCCACCACCACCACGATTATTGGCGGTATTACTGCTGAAAACGATGTTTGAAAGGGTAGGAGATGCGCTATTGTCATTGAGCATGCCGCCACCGACATCTGTCGCTGTATTACCAGTAATCACCAGATGACTTAAGGTAGGGGAAACAGAGCGGTTGTAGACGCCACCTCCATAATTGAGACTATTTATTCCTGTGGCAACGCCCCCTGTTATTTTAAAACCGTCCAGGACTGCGGCACTGTTCAGGCCATTACGGTCATTGCGGATAACGCTCGCACCATTTCCTTTCAAAATACTACTGTTAGCAATGGTTAAACGCCGCTCTCCAAGGGTCGCTTCAGTTCCTTTAAAACTGCCGTATATTTTTAAATCGGGCCGCATGGCAAAAGACTGACCACTTGCGGGCTGATAGGTGCCTTTGGCTACCCATAACTGCTCCACAATGTTGTGTGGTTGGATGGTGTCTGTTGCTGCAAGCGCGTCCATTAGTGAAGGCAGGGCTTTTTCCCAACTACTACCATCGCCTTCTGTACTGGCTGCATTGTCTACATATAGAATTCCATTTGTTGGATGAATGGGATGGTATTCATAGGCGCCTATATCTGTAATGCCGCCGCCATTTTTGTTATAAATGCGTTGATTTCCAGCGACATCCGTTGTATCGTCTGCTACAATATAACCATTGCTTCCTTTGTTAATTGCCGGACTATTGGAAGACAGATGATAGTTACCGCCTGCAGGATTGACAAACTGTGGATCCACGGTAAGGTTATTGTCTGTAACGATAAGCTGATTATAAAAATCAACTATATCATTTGCATCATTGCCATATAGGCAATAATGCAAATCGAGGTTTTCCGGGAAAACGTCGTCTATATATATATCATTACCCTGATTGTTCCCTGAAATGTTCCCCCATATAATATTATTATTCATGGTTAAAGGTGATCCTACGTAAATTCCGCCAGCCTGAAAGCCTGATTTATTCCCAGTCACCGTTGTATTCGTAAAGGTAGGCCCGACTGCACCCGTACCGAATATTCCTGCTCCAAGACCTCCTGAATTATCAATGATGAGTATATTTGTGAAGACAGAAGCACAATTGTCGAATGATATTCCGCCGCCACCGTATGACGCATTATTGCCACTTATTATCACATTTGTCAAAGTTGGAGACCCTCCATTAATTTCGATCCCACCACCGTAATAGTTTACAGTATTACCTGTGATCACTAAATGACTTAATGTGGGGGAATTTCCTTCGATATAGACACCGCCGCCACCATGACCACCATTCGTGGTAGTATTGGCATCCCCGCCGGTAATTTTAAAGCCATCCAGTACGGCGCTTGCATTTAAATCGTTGCTTTCATTGCTCACAACGCCAGCTCCATTACCCAGTAGGACGCTGGTATCACCGCTTGCCAGACGGCGGTCGGCAAGGCTATTTTCGGTGCCGGCAAAACTACCGTATATCTTAACGCCTGGCTGCATTGTAAAAAACTGTCCGACTGCCCGTTGATAAATCCCCCCGGCTACGAATACGCTATCACCTGAAGATGCGGCCGTTATGGTTGCCTGCAGATCGCCTGCGGCATCTGCCCAGGAACTACCGTTACCGGTACCATTTTGTTTTACATAATGTGTCGTCTGTGCCATTGAAAGACTAGCGACAGTTATTAAGAGCAAAGAAAGTAATAAATGTTTCATGATATTTGATATATTAAATTTGTAATACGTGTGCATTCGTGCTATAGCAACCTGCCCAAAAGTTGTACTGGCTAAATTTATGGTCGTCGGTTCGTCATGGCGTGGAGTCAGCGAGGAGAGTCAGCCAGGAGAGTCAGCTAGGAGAGTCAGCCAGGAGAGTCAGCTAGGAGAGTCAACCTGGAGTCATTTAACCGCCCTCATATCTGAACAGCAGGTTTATTTTATGTTGAAAATACCACCAGACAATAACCAGGACGACCATGGTTATAACCACAAGTATAACATACATAAATTTTGAATTTGGTTTCTTCACAGGGTAAAATTACATGTCAGCCCCAAGCGTTTCCTAAAATTAGCGCGGACAAAAACGGACAATTGCCTTTATAACCGCATTTTGAGCTGTTTTGCCGATCGAAAAAGGCAAAAGGGGAATAAATGGGATATAAAAAGGATTTAAATGGGAAATAAATGGGATTTAAGTGGGATATATAAAGTGCGGTACGCTTAGAGTGACGCTGGCATGCAGCCGGAAGTTTATGCCTCAGATTGCTGTTGGTCAGGAAGTAGCCATCTGATGCAGGTATTGGTTTATTAATAACTGTCCGCAGTTTGCGGGACGGCGCATGCCTGATGCCGCATGCCTGATGGCGGATGCTGCATGCCGTATGTTGGAAGCTGGAGGCTGAATGCGGGATGCGACAGGTCGCAGGCCGGGTCTCGTTTTAACAATTGCACTATTATATATAAATCAAAGGGCTCCGGGATGCTTATTTAAATATCTTTTTCACTCTGTCCAAATAGGAAGTTTTCAAGCGTCACATCTTCAGGCAGTGTTATGCGCTGGCTAAGACGTCGTTTGCTCCTGGCTACACTATCTTTACTGATCCCGAGAGTACCGGCAATTTCTCCATTACTTAGCCTCAGGTACATAAGCGCCGTAAGGCGCTCTTCAGATGCCGTCATCGTATGGTGAAGTACCTTATAGAGTCGTGCATAAAAATTGGGATAGGCCTTGACAAACTCTCCTTTGAATTTAACCCATTGTTCATCCGTAATTAAGGTGTATTGCCTTAGCCGGTCATTGATGGCAAGTGCTTCCTGTTTATTTTCAGGGGCCTGGTATTGTAATTGCTCAATCAGGGCATCTTTTTCTTTTATGTGAGTGGCAAAAGCGGCAATCTGCTCTTTGGCGTGCATGATCTCAGCGGCAATCGATTTGTCCTTTCTTTCCCGCAACTGTTGCGCAAAATCCTTTTTGAGCCGGTATCTGTTATACAGCAAAAGAGAGATGGCTCCAATAATTGCGATGAAGGCAAGTATGGTATTTTGTATCCATCGCTGTCTATCGATGGTAGTTTGTGCTTTGCTCAGGGATGCTTCCATATTGCCAAATTCCACTTGTGCCTTAAGTGTTGACAGATCGCATTTATTCATCTGGATCAACAGGCTATCTTTGAATAGATGGTTTTGTTCAAGGTAGCTATAGGCACTGTCATATCTTTGGGTGATCCGGTAGACTTCGGCTATTCCTTTGGAAGCATCGATCAGGTTAAGCAGATCATCGAAAACCGATCGCCAATGATATGCTTTTTTATAATAATATAAAGAGCTGTCATATTGATGCTCAATCAGATTAATCCTTGCCAGGGTGTTGGCAGCAAGTGCTGCATCGTTCCATTGTCCATAGGCGGTACTACTGCTGAGATTTTGTAATAGTAGTGGATAGGCATGACGATAGTCTTTTTTTAGGAAAAGTGCCTGAGCCAGACCGCCCGCAACAACTCCCCGCCATATGGGGTCAAATTCATTGGTTTTGTAAACATATTGGGCATAGTCTTTATTGTCGAGGATCTGATTGATCTGGTGGTAACAATAGGCCGTACTATCTGCCATTTCCAGTTTTCTATAGGAAGAGCCCATCAGATCCAGTACTAAAATATAACAATACATATTGGTAGCGGGTGTCTTCATCAGTTGCAGGCACTTCTGTCCATAGTTGATCGCCCGCCTGTAATCCATGATCCGGTACATAGACCTGCTAATGGCAAGAAAGCTCAGGTAAACCTGGGGAAAGTGGACAAACCCGACTTTTCCCTGGATATCTATTGCCTTGAGCATATAAAACAGCTGGCTCTCCGGGTTCTCATTAAGATATTTGTCCGCATATAGAAAATATAGTTCAGACAGGAGTTGCCTGTCAT
>Ga0164242_10009067_pt1 | contig 10763 bp, 9 predicted proteins | sample OricomgcompostMG_FD_108783 | JGI IMG/M metagenome (GOLD analysis project Ga0164242, IMG submission 108783) | Miracle-Growth compost microbial communities from Emeryville, California, USA - Original compost - Miracle growth compost (MG) ... | reverse complement strand
CGTCGGCAGCGATCGTGACGTCGGTCGCGAGCCGTCGCCGGAGGCAGTGGCCGCGGCGCGGGCCATGCTGGCGAGCGACCTCAAGCTGGTCGACACCTCCAACAGCTATGGCCAGGGCCGCAGCGAGCGTGCGCTGGGCGCGGCCATCAGGGAGGTCGGAGGAATCCCGGAAGGCAAGACGCTGGTCACCAAGGCGGATCGGGACCTCGCCACCGGTGTGCTGGACGCGGATCGTGTGCGCCGCTCGTTCGAGGAGTCCGCCGACCGCCTCGGGGTGGACTATTTTCCGCTCTACCACCTGCATGACCCCTACACGGTGACCTTCGAGGAGGCGAGTGCCCGGGGTGGCGCCATCGAAGGTCTTCTGAAGCTCCAGGCCGAGGGCCTGGTGGGCGCGCTCGGGATTGCCGCGGGACCGTTGGCGCTGCTGCGCGACTACACGGGCACCGGAGTCTTTGACGTCGTTCTGACCCACAACCGCTACACCCTGGTGGATCGCTCGGCCGAACGTTTCATCAACGAGATGAGCGAACGCGGGATCGCGGTCATGAACGGCGCTCCCTTCGGAGGCGGACTGCTCGCCCGGGGGAGCGCCGGTACTGCGGCCTACGCCTACAAGCCGGCCGATGCCGGCGTCGTCGCGTGGGTTCGCAGGCTCGAGGAGGTCTGCAGCCGATGGACCATCCCGATTGCTGCCGTCGCTCTGCAGTTCTCGATGAGGAACCCGGCCATCAGCACCACCCTGGTCGGCACGACGAGGGTTGAGAGGGTCGCCGAGACCATCAGCCTTGCGACATGGCCGGTCCCGACAGGGCTCTGGGACGAGGTCCAGGCGCTCGGAACGCCGACGGTCGTTCTCGACTGACGGATCGTGGGCCGGTTCGGGTGCGAACCGGCCCACGATTCGAATCGTTTCGCGCGAGGTCTTGCGATCCCAGCACCCGTCAGTTACGCTCGCCATCGACGTACTTATGGCAAGGACTGACAGAAGTATGTCAGCGTTCGACAGTAGTCGGACACCCACCTTCAACGATGAGTGGGAGCAGTTGCGCCCTACGGCGGGCTCGCTGCATCTGCTCGCCCATGTCCCGGGGCGCGATGCGTCCCGAACTGGGACGCCATACGAGGAGATAGTCGAAATGCGATGGAGCACGAGCACGAGGGTGGCCGGCGCCGCGGCCGTACTGTTCGCGGTGGGAGCTACGGTCAGCGGCTGCGCGTCTGGTAGCGGGTCGTCCGGCTCGAACACGATCACCTGGTGGTCGCCCAACTGGGACACCCCGACCGCCAAGCAGCTGATTGCCGAGTTCGAGAAAGCGAACCCTGGCGACAAGGTCAATCTGGTCGAGACGACCAACGACACCATGGCGACGAAGATCAAGACGGCGCTCGACTCGGGCAGTACCCCCGACGTCATGACCGAGCTTGTCTCGCGGATCCCCCTGTACTCGACCAAGGGCCAGCTCACGGACCTGACCGGCATGTTCGACGCGAACATGCCCAAGGACGACTTCAACACCAGCGCACTCGGCGCGGTGACGACGGACGACAAGACCTACGCGATCCCGTTCCGGTGGGACGCGCAGGGGGTCATCTACAACAAGGACATGTTCGCCAAGGCCGGAATCGCGCAGGCTCCGACGAACTGGTCCGAGCTGCAAGCCGACGCCAAGATCCTCAAGGACAAGCTGGGCGTCGCAGCTTACGCCTGGCCCTACGGCAGTGACGCCAACACTCAGACCCGCTGGTTGAATGCTTACTACAGCAACGGCGGGACGTTCGACACCAAGGCCGACGGTTCGGTGAGCTTCGACTCAGCCGCCTCCGAGAAGGCGCTGCAGATGCTCGCCGACGGGTTCTCAGACGGCTACGTCAGCAAGTCCTCGTTCGAGTCGGACAACACGGCTGTGCAGAACCTGTTCATCAATAAGCAGCTCGCGTTCTACTTCGACGGCGTATACGCGGTCGACCCGATCACGAAGGCCGGGCTGAACATCGGCACCGCGATGATGCCCGGCCCAGACGGCCCCGGCACCGTCGGCACGAACGGCTGGGCGTTCGCCATTCCCGCCAAGGCCAAGAACGCGGACCTCGCGAAGAAGTTCGTGCAGTTCATGTCGCAGTCCGACAACATGGCGACGCTCACCATGACCTTCCCGGCGCGCCTCAGCGCCGCCAAGGACCCGAAGTTCGCCAACCCGCTGTACAAGCCGTTCCTCGACCAGCAGAACGAGGACGGGCGTGCGGTCCCGTCCTCACCCGGCTACGCGCAGCTGACCCAGACGGTCTACAAGGCGGTGCAGCAGGTCGCGCTGGGGAAGGCCTCCGCGGCGGACGCCAACAAGGCGATCGTCCAGCAGGCCCAGAACGTCTTCAAGGCCAACTGACCGAACGACCCGGCACTGGTCCGTGCGCGCCGGCGGCGCGCACGGACCACCCGGGACAGGAAAGGAGGCCGCAGTGGCCGTCCTAGCCCCTCCGGACTCACCCACGCGTGCGGCCTCCCGGCAGTCGGCGCAGGCGCGGGCTGTCAAGGCGATGCGGCGCAACGACCGTCGCGGGTGGTTCTTGTCGCTCCCGTCGATCCTCGTCCTGCTCGCGCTGGCCGGCGTCCCGACCGTCTACGTCATCCTGGGGGCGTTCTCCGCCGACGGCGTCGACGCCTTCGACACGATCGTCCACGACCCTGGCTTCTCCCAGATGATGGTGAACACCGGGATCTGGGTCGTGATCGCGCTCGTCGGCGCGCTCGTGGTCGGTTACCTCGCCGCGATCGCGCTCAACCACAAGGGGGTGCGGCTCACCGGGATGTGGCGGGCGCTCCTGCTCATCCCGTGGATCACCCCGCACGTCGCCGCGGCGACCGCGTGGAAGTGGATGTTCGGGACCGAGTACGGCACCCTCAACGGCCTGCTCCTCCAGCTGCACATCATTCACGAACCCATCAGCTGGCTGACGAACACCACGCTCGTGCTGCCCGCTCTCGCGCTCGTCCAGGTCTGGAGCACGTTCCCGTTCGTGATGATGATGGTGACCAGCGGGCTGCAGTCGATCCCGGACGAGGTCTACGAGGCCGCCCAGCTCGACGGCGCGCGCCCGTTCGACACCCTGCGTTTCATCATCCTCCCGGCGCTGCGGGACGTGACCTTCATCCTCGTCCTGATCGTGACCGTCTGGGCCCTCAACTCATTCGTCCCGGTGTGGGTCATCACGCGCGGCGGACCTGCGGGTGCCTCGACCATCCTGCCCATCAAGCTCTACCAGGAGTTCCAGAACGGCAGCGCGTCCAGCGTCTCCGTCATCGCCCTGTTCCAGCTCCTGGTCAGCATGACGCTCGCCTGGTTCTACGTGCAGCGCACTCAGAAGGGAGATCGGTGATGACCGCTGTCGCCGCACCGGCCACTGCCGCACCCACGGTGAGGGCCGCGCGCCGGAGCCCCAGACGCTACGTGTCGCTCGTTCTCGCCTACGCGTTCCTGATCCTCCTGGCGCTGCTGTCGATACTGCCGCTGATCGTGATGCTGACCAGCTCGCTCAAGCCGCAGACCGAGATCTTTGCGATCCCCGCGAAGCTGTTCGCCTCACATCCGACCTTCCAGAACTACGTGACCGTGTTCACGAGCTCGGACATGCCCCGCGCGCTGCTCAACAGCCTGCTCGTCGGGCTGCTCGCCACCGTCTTTACGCTGATCCTCGGGTGCACGACCGGGTACGCGCTCTCACGCTTCAGGTTCCGCGGGTCACGTCAACTGGCCGTCTCGCTGCTGCTCGGGCAGCTATTGCCGGCCACGGTGCTGCTGCTGCCGATCTACAAGCTCATCAACGCGCTCGGCATGCTCGACACCATTCCCGGTCTGGCGCTTGCAACGCTCGTGTTCGTCCTCCCGGTCGTGACCTGGATGCTGTCGACGACGTTCGCCGGCGTGCCGATCGAGCTCGAGGAAGCGGCCATGATCGACGGGTCGACCAGGCTCATGGCAGTGATTCGTGTGGTCCTCCCTGTGGCACTGCCGGGTATCGCCTCCGTCGCGATCTTCGCGTTCCTGCAGTCCTGGAACGAGTTCCTGTTCGCCTCGGTGATGACCTCGTCGATCGCGTCGAAGACGGCGCCGGTCGCACTGACCGACTTCGCGAACGAGTTCACGGTCGACTGGGGCGCGACGATGGCTGCAGCGACCGTGATCTCGGTCCCGATCACGATCGCGTTCTTGTTCGTCCAGCGGTTCTTCGTGCGAGGAATGGCCGCCGGTGCCGTCAAGGGTTGAGGACAAGGAAACGGCCGGACGAGCGCTCGAGGCGGCAGGCTTCTACCGCAGCCTGGGCGTCGGGCGGCTAATCAACGCGGCCGACACGATCACCGAGTACGGCGGACCTCGGCTCCCCGACGAGGTGCGGACCGCGATGGCGGACGCGGCCGGCCACCAGGTCGACGTCGGGCAGCTGATGCGCGCGGCAGGTGCGCGTATCGCCGAGCTGACGGGCAACCCTGCGGCGCTGGTCGTCAACGGTGCGGCGGCCGGTCTCGCCGTCGCCGTCACGGCCTCGATCGCCGGACGGGAACGGCCCATCGCGATCAGTCTGGAGCAGGCGCAGGCGGCCCGACGCGAGGTTGTGGTCCTGTGCTGCCAGCGCAACCCGTACGACGCTGCCATCGTCGCCGGGGGCGGGGTGGTCCGGCAGGTGGGCTACTCGGACTCGACTCCGATCGACGAGGTTCGCGAGGCGATCTCGCCCACCACGGCCGCGGTCGTGTGGTTCGCGGGGACGCGGTTCGAGCAGTATTCCCCGTCGCTCGAGACGATTGCCGGGATCGCCCATGACGCAGGTCTTCCGGTCATCGTGGACGCTGCAGCGCAGCTGCCGCCCGTCTCGAACCTGTGGACCTACCACCGGCGCGGGGCCGACCTCGTGATCTTCAGCGGCGGCAAGGGACTGAAGGGGCCCCAGTCGAGCGGGCTCATCCTGGGCGAGGTGGGCTGGGTCGCCGCCTGCGCCCGCAACAGCTACCCCTGGCACTCCGTCGGCCGGACCATGAAGACCAGCAAGGAGAACATCGCCGGTCTCCTCGCGGCGGTCGAGCGAGCCGTCGGCCTCGACTGGGCCGACCACGAGCGACGCTGGGCGGAGGACCTCGCCGAGGTCGAGACCCGACTTGTGGGCCTGCCTGTGCGAACGAGGACGGTCCCGACGGGTCGGCTCGGCCAGACCTGTCCACGCTTGGAGGTCAGCTGGGACCCGAGCACCGGGCTGCTCGCCACCGAGCTCGCGGGCGACCTGGCCGGAGGAGACCCGAGCGTCCGCGTCGCCACCGGCGAGCTGGGCGAGCTCGGCGTCCACATCAACCCGTACTCGCTCCAGCCCGGCGAAGCCGCCCACGTGGGCAGAGCGCTCGCAGACTTCGTCGCACGACGGACCCGGAGGACCTCATGAGCATCACTGCACCCCGGTTCGACCTCGTCATCGCCGGCGGCGACGTGTTCACAGGCGGCGGGTTCCAACGCGCGGACGTCGGCATCCGTGACGGCATGATCACCGCGCGCGGCGACCTGGCCGGGCAGCCAGCGACAGCACGCACCGACGCGACGGGCCTGCTCGTCGTGCCGGGGCTGATCGACCTGCACACCCACGTCGCCTGGGCCAGCTCCCGACTCGGTATCAACCCGGACAAGATGGCCGCAGTCAGCGGCGTGACCACCTGGGTCGACGCGGGAACCACCGGCGCCGGAACCTACGAGGGCCTGCTCGCGCATGTCGCTGCGCGCTCCGCCGTGGAGGTCGTGCCCTTCCTGAACTTCTCCTACATCGGTCTCGACACGGCGGGCATGCTGACTCGCGAGGTCGGCGAGCTGTGGTATCCGCCGTTCGGTGACCTCCGTGCCGTGCTCCGCGCGGACGCTGAGCACCCGGGAACGATCAAGGGCCTCAAGGTGCGTGCCAGCTCGAACGCGATTGGCGACAACGCCGGTATCGTGCTCCCGCAGGCGCGCAGCGCGGCCGACGAGCTCGACGTGCCTCTGATGATCCACATCGGCATGGCGCCGCCTGTGATCGAGGAAGTGCTCGACCACATGCGCGCGGGTGACATCCTCACGCACTGCTTCCACCCGCACGCCGGCGGACGAATCACTGACCGTGACGGCGTGGTCAAGCCCGTCGTGCAAGAGGCAGTCGCGCGTGGCGTCGTCCTCGATGTCGGGCACGGCAACGCGAGCATGTCCCACAGGGTCGCTCGCGAGGCGCTCGGCCAGGGATTCGCGCCCGACACGCTCAGCTCGGACATGCACGCGGAGAAGTCGGCGACGATGCACTCCCTGCTGACCGTGGCCGAGACGTTCATCGCCCTCGGCATGACGATTGCCGACGTCCTGGCGCGGATGACGGCAGCGCCCGCTCGCGTCCTCGGCCGCACCGACATCGGAAGCCTGGAGGTAGGAACTCGAGCTGACGTCGCGATCCTCAGCACCCAGGAGGGCCAGGACCTCAAGCGCGACGCGCTCGGCGACGCGGTCACGCTGGGCACCCGGCTCATCCACCACCTAACGCTCAAGGACGGGCGTCCGGTCTCCGCGCCCCAGGACGGGCGGCAAGAGTTCTTCGACTCTCCGTGGGCCAGCAAGTTCGCCTCCACCGACGCGCCGTAGCCCGGTCGTCCCACCGCACCCCTCATCCACCTCAGACAGGAGCAGACAGATGGCCAGCGCAGACGAGACCGCGACCAGGCTCGGGCTCGAGTTCCCCACGAAAATCCGCAAGGGCGGCGGTGTGGCCGCCGCGCGTCGCGTCGGCGACCTGCTGTTCGTCTCGGGCCACGGCCCGGAGGACAACGACGGCAAGCTCCTATTCCGGGGGCAGGTGGGAGCAGAGATCTCCATCGAGGCCGGCTACCAGGCGGCCCGCGCGGCCGGGGTCCAGCTGCTGCGCAGCATCAAGGACGAGGTCGGGAGCCTCGACCGCGTCGAGTACATCGTCAAGGCGCTCGGGTTCGTCAACAGCGCCCCCGGCTTCTTCGAGCAGCCCCAGGTCATGCACGGGTTCTCCGACCTGATGATCGAGGTCTTCGGGCAGAACGGCGTGCATGCACGGTCCGCGATCGGGACCTCCAGCCTCCCGATGAACCAGCCCGTCGAGATCGAGCTCATCGTCGCGCTGCGGCACTGAGGGGGCAGGAAGTGAAGATCGTCCGGGTCGCGGCCGCGCTGCTGGGCAACAGCCCTGTCGTGCGGGTCGTCACCGACGAGGGCATCGAGGGCTTCGGTCAGGTCGAGCACTCCAAGCCCTTCGTCCTGCCGCTGGTCGAGTTCTTCGAGCAACCGTTGCTGGGGCTCGACCCGACCGACGTCGAGCGGTGCATGGTCGCCATCCGCCGCCTGGGGGGCACCAAGCCCTGGGGCGCGGTCGTCAGCGCGATCGAGATGGCCCTGTGGGACGTCTTCGGCAAGTCCTGCGGCCTGCCGGTCCACAAGCTGCTCGGTGGCAAGACTCGCGACCGCGTCCGGGTCTACAACGGTCCCGTGCGTGCACCGCTCGGTGACCACAACCCTGAGGACTACGCCCGCGCCGCGCAGGTGATGAAGGACGCCCCCGAGGGGTTCACGATCATCAAGGAGGGCGTTGGCTACCACGGGTTCATGTCGACCAACGTCCCGGGCTACATGCTCGGAACCCCTCGGCCCGGCCCGCGGCACCCGAACAGGGGCCCTCTCACGGAGCGAGGGCTCACGCACACCGTCGAGTGTGTCGCGGCGATGAAGGACGTCCTGGACGACGGCGTCGGCCTCGCGCTCGACATGGGTCCGGGGCACACGATCTCGGACTCGCTACGCCTGCTGCGCGCGATGGAGCCGTTCAACCTCCTGTGGGCCGAAGACCTTCTCACCGGCGACTACGTCCCCTGGGTCCACGCCGAGCAGTATCGCGAGCTCACCAGGGGCACCACGACCCCGACGCACACTGGTGAGCAGATCTACCTCAGGCACGGGTTCACCGAGCTCATCGAGACGAACGCGGTCCGTGTGATCGGCCCGGACCCTGCCGACGTGGGAGGACTCGCCGAGCTGAAGTGGGTGGCCGAGTACGCCGACCTGCACGGTATCCAGATCGCGCCGCACGGTGTGCTCGACGGAATCATCGGGCTCGCCGCCCTGGTGCAGGTGTGCGCGACCCTGCCGGAGAACTTCATCGCCTTCGAGTACACCAAGCCCGAGCACTCCTGGTGGTACTCCATCACGGACGGACTCGGCCCGGACTGCGTGCGCGACGGCTTCATCGAGGTCCCTGCTCGCCCCGGCCTGGGGATCACCTTCGACGTCGAGGCCGCACGTACGCACCTGCGCCCGCAGGACGCCGACTTCTTCGACTGGGAGGCCACACGATGACCGATCCGTACAACCCGCCCCGGACCTCGGCCGGATGGCGCGCACTGCTCCCCGGGCAACGGTCAGTCGTCCGCGTCGTGGACGTCACCACTGGTCGGAGGAGGACCGTCTTCGACAGCGACCAGGTCGTGGTGGAGGCGCCGAATTGGCACCCCGTACACGACGAACTGCTCGTCAATGCCGACGGTGAGCTGTGGCGGATCCCGGTATCCGGTGGCGAGCCACATGTCGTGGACAGCCGTGGCAACCCCGACGCGAACAATGACCACGTCCTGTCGCCCGACGGGCAGACGATCTACATCTCCAACCGGTCAGGCCAGCTGTGCGCTATCCCCTATGAGGGGGGCGCGCCGGTCGTTGTCTCCAACACCCGCGCGACGCCGTTCGCGCACTACCTGCACGGCATCTCGCCTGACGGACAGACCCTGGTCTACATCGGTCACGACCGCCGCGAGGGCGTCAACACCTTCGAGGTCTATGCGCTCCACCTGCCGACGGGCACTGACACCAAGCTCACCGACACGGCCCGCCACCATGACGGCTGCGAGTTCGACGCGATGGGCGAGCGGGTGCTGTTCAACTCCGAACGAGCCTCGACCCGTGCCGGTCACTCCCAGCTGTTCTCCATGGCCTCGGACGGTACGGATGTCCGCCAGCTCACCCGGGACGATCGCGTCAACTGGTTCCCGCACCAATCACCCGACGGACGACGCATCGCCTACCTGAGCTACCCCGCCGGAACGACTGGGCACCCCGCGAACCTTCCGGTCGAGGTGCGCGAGCTCGGCCCGGACGGGAGCCCCCGCACCCTGGTCGCGCTGTTCGGCGGCCAGGGCACCATCAACGTCAACAGCTGGGCGCGCGACTCACGCCGTCTCGCATACGTCGAGTACCCGATCCACCGGGGTGTCGACGTCGTCGAGCCGAGAATGCCCCACGAGGAGGAATGACATGATCACCACCACCACCGCCGCCTCTGTGCAGCTGTACACCGTCCGGACCGCTTTCGAAGCCGCTCCGTTCGAGACGCTCGAACGGCTGGCCGCGATCGGCTTCACGCAGGTGGAACCCTGGCGATTCGTCGATTTCGAGGAGCCGCTGCGTCGAGCTCGCGACGAGCTGGGCCTGTCGATCCCGACGGCTCACTGCCGGCTCGTCGGCGCTGACCAGGAGGCGATTTTCGAGTCGGCGGCGCGCCTGGGCATACAGACCGTCGTCGATCCGCGCGTGCAGGACGAGCACTGGGGCGGGGGAGCGAACGTCGCCGGCGTTGCCGCTCTGCTCGAGGACGCGGCACGGGTGGGCGCGGCCTACGGGATCGGCGTCGGCTACCACAATCACGCCTTCGAGCTCGAGACCAGGAGCGAGGGTCGGCCGGTGCTCGCGGTCCTGGCCGACGCGGCACCCCATGTGCGCCTCGAGGTCGACACCTACTGGGCTGCCGTCGGCGGAGTCGACCCCGTGCAGCTCCTGACAGAGCTCGGGGACAGGGTGTTCGCGCTCCACCTCAAGGACGGGCCGATCACCCCCGACACCACTGAGCAGCTCCCGCTCGGCGAGGGGGCGATGCTCGTCCGGCAGATCCTGGACGCTGCGCCCACGGCGTTGCGCGTGCTCGAGCTGGACGACAGCCGCGTCGACGCTTTCGTCGCGCTCGGACGCAGCCTCGCTTACCTGAATGGGCTCGACGCATGAGCAGCCATCGCCGTCCCGGGGTCGCATTCCTCGGGGGCGGGTTCATGGCGACCGTGCACTCCCACGCGGCGCGGGCGGCCGGCGCGACCCTTGTCGGCGGGCTGTCCAGCGACCAGGGTTCGACCGGGCGCGCCGTCCAGCAACTCGGGCTAGGCAAGGCCTACCGCGACCTGGACGAGCTGCTCGCCGACGACACGGTCCACGTCGTGCACGTCTGCACGCCAAACGATGCCCATCACGCCCAGGCTCGAGCCGTCCTCGAAGCAGGGAAGTCGGTCGTGTGCGAGAAGCCGCTCGCGATGCGAACCGAGGATGCACGAGAGCTCGTGCAGCTGGCGCGCGACCACGGCGTGGTAGCGACGGTGCCGTTCGTCTACCGGTTCCACCCTCTCGTCCGTGAAGCGCGTGCACGCGTCGCGAGCGGCGATCTCGGACGACTCGTCACGGTCGCCGCGTCCTACCTGCAGGACTGGCTCCTGAGCGCCGACGACGACAACTGGCGGGTGGGTGTGGAGCGAGGGGGCGTCTCACGGGCGTTCGCCGACATCGGGTCACACCTCATCGATATGGTCGAGTTCGTCACCGGGGATCGCGTGACACAGTTGGCCGCGGCCAAGAGCACCGTGCACCCGGTGCGTGGGGGCCGGCGTGTCACGACCGAGGACGTGGTCACGGTCAACGCGGTCTTCCGCT
>Ga0164242_10009066_pt1 | contig 10763 bp, 11 predicted proteins | sample OricomgcompostMG_FD_108783 | JGI IMG/M metagenome (GOLD analysis project Ga0164242, IMG submission 108783) | Miracle-Growth compost microbial communities from Emeryville, California, USA - Original compost - Miracle growth compost (MG) ... | reverse complement strand
TTCATGAAGGAGTACGTGCATCGAGGCAATCTGGCCATCGCCCGCCACCCCGGCCCGTATGTCCAGGTTCGACGCACTCACGTTCTGGCTGCGGCAGGACGGCGCGCAGAACTAGGCGCCGAGAAATAGGCGCCCAGACGTGGGCCAAGAGCGGATTAAACGCCGAGAGATAATCAACGGATGATCGAGATTTCAGAGTCGCTGCGCCGTACCGCTTTCGGTGCGGCGTACCGCATGCTCGGCTCCGTTGCCGACGCCGAAGACGTCGCTCAATCTGCGATCGAACGGATGCTGCGGCTTGCCCCGGCGGAGCAGCCGGCGAACTCTGAGGCGTGGCTGACCACGGTCGCCACTCGGCTCGCGGTGGACCAGTTGCGTTCTGCACGTGCGCGGCGCGAGAAGTACGTCGGTGACTGGCTGCCCGAGCCGCTTGTCGGCGGGACTCTTGACGACGGATCCGACGCGTCGGACCACGCCGAGCTTGCCGAGGAGCTCTCGTTCGCATTCCTCGTGCTTTTGGAGACGCTGACCCCCACAGAACGCGCCGCTTTCCTGCTGCACGACGTGCTCGACTACTCGTATGACGAGGTTGCCTCTGTGCTGGATCGGCCGTCGCAGGCGGCTGCACGGCAACTGGTGTCTCGAGCGCGGGCGCGCGTGTCCGGACGTGTTCCACGGTATCCGGCATCGGCCAGTGAGCAGCAGGAACTCGTGTCGCGCTTCATTGCGGCCGTCGAGTCTGGCGCAGTCGATGAGTTCGTCTCGATGTTGGCGGTGGATGTCGTCGCCACGACCGACGGTGGAGGGAAGGTGCCGCCAGGGTTTGCTATCGCCCGACCGGTGCAGGGCATCGATGCGATCTCTAAGCTGCTGGCGTCATTTGGGCGCCGAGCAGTGTTCCCGGTCCATATGGAGCCGCGTGCGGTCAATGGCGGTCCTGGGATCGTCATCATTGCCGATTTGCCCGAAGGGGGTGGGGTGATCGGTGTCATGTCGCTGGACGTCAGGGACGGACTGATCGCCGCCATTCACGGCGTCGTCAACCCGGAGAAACTTCGCCACCTCGCGCCCACATTTGGCCGCCTGGCCGACCTCGGCGTGGTGCGCGAGGCGGAGCGTGCTGGCAGCTCGAAACGCAGGTAAGCACAACGGTCCGGGGCAGCGGCTTCGAGCACTTTCTGGGCAGCATCCGCTGAACGATATATCGTAGTATGTCGTTGAGACTTGGTAGAGCCTCAGAGACCAGGGAGGTTGTCATGGGAGATTCACGCACGAGCGGAGGCTTCGGTGCTCGAGCATTCGGAGGCCACCGTCCCGGCTCCGGCCAGCATCTGACAGACGCGATCGACCAGCTGCGTTCGATGTTCGACCAACGCGTCGCACCCAGGATGGCGCGCGGCGACGTGCGACTTGCGATCCTCGCACTGCTTGCGGAGAAGCCGATGCACGGGTATCAGATCATCGCGGAGATCGGCGAGCGAAGCGGGGGCGTGTGGAAGCCGAGCGCTGGCTCTGTGTATCCGACGCTGCAGCTCCTCGCCGACGAAGGTCTGATCAGCGCCGAGGTGGCAGACGGTCGAAAGACGTACTCGCTGACCGAGGCAGGACGTGCCGAAGCGAATGCGTCGGCCGGGCGAGCAGCGCCGTGGGAGGCATCCAGCCGGCATGATCTTGGGATGGGTGCGTTGCCGAAGGCCGGGGTCGCGCTTGCGCAAGCCGCCGCGGCGCTCAAGCGCACGGGCACCGATCAGCAGGTGGAAGAAGGGGTGAAGGTGCTCGACGAGGCCCGTCGCAAGCTCTACTCGATCCTCGCCCAGGACTGATCGGATGCCGGCGGCACCCGTCACTGGAGAAGACCCGGCGCCCGAGGCTGGAAGTACGCGAGCCCGGTACCGTCGCATCCTTCGTTTTGCGCTGCGCTACCTGGCACAGACCTGGTGGTACGAGATCATTCTGCCGCGCATCGGGTTCGCGGGGGTAGCCGAGCGCGGCCGTGCAGCCAGGCTGACGCGTGTTGCGCAACGCTTCCACATGCTCGCTGTCGAACTCGGCGGGCTCATGATCAAGGTCGGGCAGTTCCTGTCGTCCAGGCTCGACGTGCTGCCGCCGGAGATCACGACTGAGCTCGCCGGTCTGCAAGACGAGGTGCCCGCCGCACCCTTTTCGGCGATCAAGCAACTCGCCGAAGCGGAGCTGGGGGTTCCGCTTGAGCTTGCTTATCCGTCATTCGACGAGGCGCCCGTTGCCGCGGCGTCCCTTGGACAGGCCCACCGCGCCCGGCTCGCCGCAGCGGATGCGGCGGACAACGGCTTCGAGCAGGTGGTCGTGAAGGTGCAGCGACCTGGCATTCAATCGATCGTGGATGTCGACCTGGCCGCTCTGCGCAGGGTTGCGGGCTGGCTCAGCCATCTGCGGGTTGTCTCCGACCATGTCGACCCACGTGCACTTGTCACCGAGTTCGCGAAGACCAGCATGCAAGAGATCGACTACCTTCACGAGGCGGCAGGTGCCGAGCGCTTCCACGACATGTTCGTGGACGACCCCCGCGTGGCGGTGCCCGAGATCGTCTGGGAGCGAACGACCAGGCGAGTACTCACTCTGTCGGATGTGACAGCGATCAAGATCAACGACGTCGCCGGACTGCGTGCTGCGGGTATCGACCCGTCCGAGGTCGCCGCGGTCTTCGCAGAGGTGATGTTCGAGCAACTCTTCGGCCATGGATATTTTCACGCGGACCCTCACCCTGGCAATGTGTTCGTGACGCCGGTCACATCGAACTCGAGTGGCGCGCCCGCTGGGCAGGCGTGGCGGCTCACGTTCGTCGACTTCGGCATGATGGGCGAGGTCACCGACGAACTTCGCAATGGCCTGCGCCGGTTGCTCATCGCGGTCGCCTCTCGCGACGGGCGCGGCTTGGTCGACGGTATCCAGGATGTCGGCGTGTTGTTGCCGACAGCCGATACCGCTGACCTGGAACGCGCCCTGGCCCAGCTGTTCGACAGGTTCGGCGGCATGGGGTTTGCACAATTGCGGAAGGTTGACCAGCGCGAGTTCCGCGAGTTCGGGCAAGAGTTCGGCATGGTGGTGCGTTCGCTGCCGTTCCAGCTTCCAGAGAACTTCCTGCTCGTCATTCGTTCAATGTCGCTGACGTCTGGGGTGTGCAGTTCGCTCGATCCAGAGTTCAACATCTGGGATGCGATCGAGCCATACGCGACGCGGCTGCTTCGCGAAGAAGGCGGCAACCTCGCGATGTCTGCGGCAAAAGAAGCGATTTCGTTTGCCGGAACAGCACTGCGGCTCCCCGGGCGAATCGACGCGCTGATCACGCGCATCAATGACGGTGTGGTCACTGTGGCTACGCCATCCATCGATCGTCGTCTCGGCCGCCTCGAACGGCTTCTTCGCAAAGCGATCGGGGCCGTGTTGTTCGCTGGCTTCCTGGTCGGAGGCATCCTGCTGATCCCTGTTGCTGCGCCGCTTGGCATCGTGCTGATGAGTGTCTCTGCTGTGCCGTTGGCGTATGCCCTGTTCGGCGGGTATGGCGGCCGGTCCTGGCGATAAGCGGTCAATAGAACCCGCGGTCAGGAGTTGAGAAGCTCCCATCGGCCTTCCGAGACGACAGATACGGCGCCATCAACCACTGATATCGCTGACTGATCGTCGATCGCATACGCACGGCCGGGTATGTGCGTCGCCCATCGGCGTGCCGCGTTGAGCGTGTTGCTTGGCCAGCCGGGGTAGTCGAGGTGCGGAAAGATACAAAAGTCGACGACTCCGAGCGTTTCGTCGCTGCCCTCAGGCTCCCAGTCCAGAAACTCAACGCCGATGCGTGGGGTCAGCACCATGCTGCCAGCGCTCACACCGACCCATACGGTCTCTCGCAGCGAGGGTAGAAGGTCGGCGAGTCCCGACTGTCGCATCCAGCTGGCGAGGTACATTGCTTCGCCGCCATCGACAAGCAGAACGTCGGCATCCCGGACCCAGGTCGCCCAGCGGTGCTCGTCTATGGTCGGCAATGCCGTGAGTTCGAGCACCCCAACCGACTTCCAGCCCAGCTCGGTCAGGCCGGTGGCACCCGGTTGGCGACCCGCCGTCGACATCCATACCGTTTCGGGTGAGCATGCGGGCTGCCCCCACTGCGCCGTTGGAATGAAAAGCGCCGAACATTCGTCGAACGGTTTAGGCAGCATGTCGGTCAGTGCATTGCGGATGCTGACGTTCGTCACTCCACCCGAGGTAAGCAACAACTTCATGACGAGCCCTTCTGTGAGGCCAGTGGATGACGGCCACTACCTTATGCGGATGAACACGGGTTCGCGAATGGTGCCGTGCTGAACCCGGAATCACTAGCATGACTGCGTGACCGAAACCACAGCATCAGCGGCGACAGGGAATCTTCCGCTGCGCCGGCGTCCATTGGACATCGGATTCATCGTCGTCTTCTCGATTTTCATTGTCACGTGCATCATCAGCGATTCCGTTGAGGGACTCGGACTGGATCAGGTGGCCAACTCACCGAACATCCTGGTGCAGTGGAACTATACGTACTCGTCGAACTTCGACCCGCTTTACCAGTCGCATCCGCTCTGGCTGCGTTTCATCAGCGGAACCTCGGCGTTCGTGTATGTCGGGTTTTACGTGCTGCTGATCATCTCGCTCGTGAAAGGCTTCAACTGGATCCAGCTGTATTGCGTGATCTACGCCACCATGATCATCGCGCTGACGGGCATTCCGATCTTCGGTGTTGAGTTCTTCGGACCGGTTGGCCAGCGCACCCCGCACCCGGTGATCTTTTTGCTGTACAACGGCCCGTACATTCTGTTCCCGCTTCTGCTCCTGATCCGAATGCGAAAACCGCTGCCGTTCACCAGGGCGTTCTAATGTCCTGAGACGATGTGGTGCAACCATTGAATGGTGCCGCGGGTCATCCAGGATGGCGAGCGGACACCGTCAAGATGTTTCTCGGCATCCTCCATCTCGTGCTCGCGCCGAATTGCATGCTTGGTGGTGCCATCGATCAAGCGCTCAACCAATTGCTCGCCCGAGTCCCCGAGCTCGTTCGCGATCTCCGCGATCATCCACTCGCGCGAACCGCTCTGCTCGGACGCCGTCACGGATTCGATAACCAATGCTGCCAAGCCCTTCATGAAGACGCTTCTGAGCAACTTCAGCTCTGCGGCGGCCCCAACGGATGTTCCGACGATCTGTATGGGGGCCTGCCGGATGGGGAAAAGCTCCGCGAACTGCTGCGCAGGCGAGCCGGCGACCAGCAGCCGGGTCGCGGCACCCGCACGCGGCACTGGTGCCATGATGGCGACGTCAACGAACTGCACACCGGCGGAAGCTGCGACTGCGGCGAGGTCGGTCTTCGCCTGCGGCGCCATGGTGTTCATGTCTGCGAACAGTGCTCCTTCTTTCATAGCGGGGAACGCCGCGTTCGCCGCTTGCGCCGCGGCATCACCTCCCACCATGCTGAGCACGAGATCGGCGCGTTCGACCGCTCTCGCCGCGCTCGGTGCTTCTGCCACTCCGTCCGGAATCCCTGAGACAACCGGGTCGAACGCTGTCACGGTGACGCCCGCAGCGCTCAAATCGTGCGCATATCTGCTGCCGGCCTCACCCAGTCCGAGGACCGCAACGGACATGGCGTCCTCCCTTGGCTGGCCACCGTACCAGGTGATTGTTCACAAAAATGTTCTAATCGCGAAAATAGCACACGACGCGTAATCTTGGACCGAAGTCGTCCTGGCGGATCGCGAAAGGTTCAATTGCACATGGTTTCAACTGCACTGGTCGACGGGGGATCCGATCGCAGCTCCACTTCAAATGTCAGCGAGGTGACGAATGCGATCCGCGAGGCGATCGTGCGTGGGGACTACGCACCCAACCAGCGACTCATCGAGGCAGACCTCAGCACGGCGTTCGGGGCCAGCCGCGGAGCCGTTCGTGCCGCACTGTTCGAATTGGCCAGTGATGGCCTGATCGACCGGCTTCCCAACCGCGGCTCGCGGGTGCGTGCGGTGACACTCGACGAAGCCGTAGAGATCCTTGAAGTGCGCATCGGACTTGAAGGGTTGTGCGCGGCAAAGGCGGCCGAGCGCATCACGGACAAGCAGATCAAAGAACTGCGTGGGTTGCGCGATGACCTGCTGCAGGCAGTTGCATCCGGCGATCTGCTCACCTATTCCACGCTGAATCAGCAACTCGATAAGCGCATCCGTGAACTGAGCGGGCACAGCACTGCGGTGAGCATTCTCGAGAAACTGCGCGCGCAGAGCGTTCGCCACCAGTTCAGGCTCTCGTTCCAGCCAGGCAGAGCGGCAGCATCCGCTCCTGAACATGCCGCAATTATCGACGCGATCGTAAGCCGGGATCCCGATGCGGCCATGGACGCGACCAGGCAGCACCTGCTCGGCGTGATCGAGGCTGTGAAGCAGCTCGACTGAGCAATCGTTCGTCGGTCAGCGTTCCGCATCCGTGCGCTTTCGTGCGCCCGAAAACAGATCGGTTACAGGATAGTTGGCAATCCTGTTGACAAGTTTCACGACCGCGGGTACGTTGCGAACAAACACCCTCATCGGCAAGGAGAACGTACGCATGGCCGCTCACAACCTCCAGGAAGTGCTCGACGCGTCTGGCAACACCGTCGAACTGCTGCGCAACTCTCACCTCGGCGCGTACATCTATCCCGTTGTGCCGGCTGAGTTCACCAACTGGCGACGAGAGCAACGGGCATGGCGCGAGACAGCTGTTCTGTACGACCAGTCGCACCACATGGACAACCTCTTCATCAAGGGCAAGGATGCCCTCAAGTTGATCTCAGACACCGGCATCAACTCTGTGGCGAACTTTCCTGTCAACACGGCCAAGCAGTTCGTGCCCGTCGCCTCAAACGGCGGTGTCGTCGGCGACGGGATCCTCTTTCATGAGGCAGAGGACGAATTCGTCTACGTCGGACGCGCCCCGGGTGCCAACTGGTTGCTGTACCACGGGTCGACCGGCGGCTACGACGTGGATGTCGAGGTCGACCGCAGGTCGCCGTCGCGCCCGTACGGCCACGCCGTATCGCGCAAATACTGGCGCCTGCAGATCCAGGGCCCAAACGCTTGGCAGATCATCGAGAAGCTCAACGGCGCTCCGCTCGAGAAGGTCAAGTTCTTCCACATGGGCTATCTCAACGTTGACGGCACGCAGGTGCGCACGCTGCGGCACGGCATGGCGGGGGCGCCAGGCCTCGAACTGTGGGGGCCATATGAGGACGCGGAGCGCATCCGCAACGCCATCCTCGAAGCCGGACGTGAGTTCGGAATCGAACCGACAGGGTCTCGTGCGTACTCGTCGAACACGTTGGAGTCGGGCTGGATTCCGTCACCACTGCCTGCTATCTATTCGAGCGAGGCGGAACGCGCTTACCGCGAGTGGCTGCCTGCAGACGGATATGAGGCGACGAATGCGCTAGCCGGCTCGTTCGTTTCCGACGACATAGAGGACTACTACCTGAATCCATGGGAGCTTGGCTATGGCTCTTTTGTGAAGTTCGACCATGACTTCATCGGACGAGATGCGCTCGAGAAGATCGATCCGGCCGCACAGCGCAAGAAGGTAACGCTGGCATGGAACGCCGAAGACCTGGGCAGCGTGCTCACATCGGTGCTCGACACCGATGGACCGGGAGCGCAGTTCTTCGACTTGCCCAATGCCAACTACGGCTCGTCGAACTTCGACTCGGTGGTTGACGCGGATGGCACGATCGTCGGCGCCTCGCTTTTCACCGGCTATTCGGCAAACGAGCGGCGTGGCCTCTCGCTCGCGACGATCGATCCGAACATCGAAGTCGGCACGGAGTTGCGCGTGCTCTGGGGCGAGCAGCCGAACACGGGCAAGACGACCGTTGAGCCGCACGAGCAGCGGGCGGTGCGAGTGGTGGTCAGCCCGGTTCCGTATGCAGTGACGGCACGCACCGAGTACCACGGTGGATGGCGTACCGCTGCGACCGTGTAACGGATTGCGGGTGCTCAGGCGCTGAGAGCCGAATGTTCCTGTGCTTGGACGACGGGAGCCTGGCCGATAGGCGCCGAGACGAAGAGGTGCGCCGCGAACTGATGCTGCAACTCGACCGTCTCCGTTCGTCCGTCCATCGTGACGAACACGCTCGGTCCGTGCAGGGTGAACGTTCCGGTCTCACCTGGCAGCACACCCGCGCGTTGAAGCTGGCCGAGAATTGCGGGATAGACCTGAAGGGGTTCGCCGATCCAGCGGATGCGGCCACGCACGGGCTCTGTGCTGTCCGCGACGAACCGCACAAGATTCACCGTGGCCGTGTCGCTCGCTGCGCGCATCGTCAACTCGTCCGGAGCCGGAATCGGGTTGCCGTACGGCGTCACCGTCGGACGACTCAGTAGCTTGAGCAGCCGCTGTTCGACCTGATCGCTCATTACATGCTCCCAGCGGCATGCTTCTTCGTGCAGGTGCTCCCAGTCCAATCCGATCACTTCTGAGAGCAAGCATTCAGCCAGGCGGTGCTTGCGCATAACGTTGATCGCTGTGCGTCTTCCATGCTCGGTGAGCACGAGGTGACGATCGGCCGAGACGACGATCAGCCCGTCCCGTTCCATGCGGGCGACCGTTTGAGACACCGTCGGTCCAGCCTGTTCAAGACGTTCTGAAATGCGGGCACGAAGCGCTGGAACGCCCTCTTCTTCCATCTCAAGTACGGATTTGAGGTACATCTCCGTCGTGTCGACAAGATCATCCATCCCCTTATCGTATGGCGATGCCCCGATGGTCCGGCAATCATGATCGGCGCCAGATCGCGACACATTTGTCACTCCCACTGTTCGATGCGGCCCCATTAGCGTGGCGATCGTCCAATGATGATGGGAGAAACCGATGACGACGCATCCGACGGCAACGCAGCAGGAGTGGGAGAGCGCACGGCTCGAACTGCTGACGGCCGAGAAGGAGCTGACCAGACGCAGTGACGAGCTTGCACGCAAACGGCGGGAGTTGCCGTGGGTTCGCGTTGAAAAGGATTACCGGTTCGACACGGTCGAGGGCCATGCATCGCTTGCGGACCTCTTCCAGGGCCGATCCCAGCTCCTGATTTATCACTTCATGTTCGGCCCTGACTTCACGGCTGGCTGCCCGTCGTGCTCAAACATCGCCGACGGTTTCGATGGGTTCGCCATCCATTTGGCCAATCACGACGTGACGCTTGCTGCGGTGTCTCGCGCTCCACTTGAGAAGCTGCAGGAATACGAACGCCGCATGGGGTGGAGTTTTCCCTGGGCATCCTCGCAAGGGAGCGACTTCAATGTTGATTACGGCGTGACAGCCGTCGAGCGGCAAGCCGTACAAGCTGACACGCCGTCTGAGTTCGTTGTGTCGCTGGCCGATGCGAGTGGCGCCGATGCGCAGACGTACACACAAGAGAGTCCGGGGATGAGTGCGTTCGTGCACGAGGACGGTGTGGTCTATCACACTTATTCCACCTACAGACGTGGGCTGGATGTGCTGTGGGGCATGTTCCAGTGGCTGGATCGTGCACCGCTCGGGCGCCACGAAACCGAGCAGTGGTGGCATCGTCATGACGAATACGCAACCAACTGAGCTGCGCCAGGCCGGATTCGTCTGGGCCGCGGCCGCCATCGGGGCAGGATGCGCCGCTGTGACGGTCTACTGGTGCGCCGCGATGCCTGTCATGTCTTCGATGTCTGTGAAGTCCCCGATGTGGCCGATGGCGCCAGTGGGCGGCGGCCTCTTCGCCTTCCTCAGCACGTGGACGGTGATGATGGTCGCAATGATGATGCCGGTCCTGGTGCCCATGCTGCGGCGCTATCGATTGGCAGTGGCGCAGGTGCGGCCGGAGGGAATCGGACGTCGCACCGCGGTCGTCGGCCTCGCATACTTCGCCGTCTGGACCGCGGCGGGAGTTGTCGCCTTCGCCATCGGAACAGGCGTCGACCTGGCACAGCACCACGCTCCGGCCATCGCTGATCACAGCCAGACCATCGGAGGACTCGTCGTAGTTGCAGCCGGAGCGCTGCAGTTCAGCCGATGGAAAGCGCACCACCTGGCATGCTGTCGCAGCAATCCGACTGGTTCGTCTGCAGTGTGGCACGGAGTCCGGATTGGGCTGCACTGCTGTGCGGCGTCGGTCGGGCTGATGGCGATCCTGCTGGTGCTCGGCGTGATGAATCTGGCCGTGATGGCACTGGTCACCGCAGCGACCGCGATAGAGCGGCTCGCGCCCGTCGGTCGACGCGTCGCCTACGGCATCGGGGTGATCGCGCTGGCAGCCGGGACCGGGCTCATCGTCGCGGGCGTCATGGCTGGATGACTGCGCGTTGTTGTGCTTGTAATCTGAGTCGATGGCTTCGGCGATGCACGCAGATGAGATCCCGATCGGGGTCGAAACGGTGCGCGCACTGCTTGCCGACCAGTTCCCACTGTGGGCAGAACTGCCCATCGAGCGGGTCGATTCGTCTGGGACGGTGAACGCCATGTTCCGGCTCGGCGACAGCATGGTGGTGCGCCTTCCGTTCGTCGCACACGGAGCTCCAGGCATCGACCACGAAGCAGCGTGGCTGCCACGGCTCGCGCCGCACCTTCCAGTACTCGTGCCGACGGTGCTCGGGCTCGGTAGACCCAGTGCAGGTTACTCATTCAGCTGGCTGGTTCTTGATTGGCTCGTCGGCGAACATCCGAATCCGGCTGACGAGCGGTCGTCGCCCGGTTTCACGCTCGACCTTGCCCGATTCATC
>Ga0164242_10009065_pt1 | contig 10764 bp, 11 predicted proteins | sample OricomgcompostMG_FD_108783 | JGI IMG/M metagenome (GOLD analysis project Ga0164242, IMG submission 108783) | Miracle-Growth compost microbial communities from Emeryville, California, USA - Original compost - Miracle growth compost (MG) ... | reverse complement strand
GGTCCGGTAGCATCGGACATACCACAGTCTTGGGAGGTTTTCGATGGGTTCATTGAGCCCGACGCACTGGCTCATCATTGCGTTGGTGATCCTGCTGCTGTTCGGCGCCAAGCGGCTGCCCGACGCCGCCCGGGGTCTCGGACGTTCCTTGCGCATCTTCAAGAGCGAGATGAGCGAGATGCATTCCGAGGGCTCGGCGAACGCGGGTTCTGCGAACACGGGGTCGGCGAACGCGTCCGGCACCGCGCAGCAGTCGGCGCCCGCGGCCGAACTGCCGCCTGCCCAGCCGGTGAATCCGGCCCCGCAGGCCGACAAGGATCGTCACACGGCCTGATCCGGTCCGTCTCGAGGCCGTCACCCCGGCAACGCCCGCGGGGTGGCGGTGCGATGGCGGTTGGGCGTTTCATCCGGATCCGGCCAGGTGATCAGCGAGGCAGTCACATCCATGCGCATTCCGTTCGACCCCCGCCGTAGCCGGCGCAGGACGAATCCCGACGGCACCATGTCGTTGGTCGAACATCTGCAAGAGTTGCGTTCGCGACTGTTGAAGTCGTTGCTGGCGGTGGCGCTGACCACGATCCTCGGATTCCTCTGGTACTCGCACTCCTTCCTGGGCATCGAGAGCCTGGGTGATCTGCTGCGCGGCCCGTACTGTTCGCTGCCGCCGGAACATCGTGCGCAGCTGACCACCGACGGCAGCTGCCGGCTGCTGGCCACCGCACCGTTCGAACAGTTCATGCTGCGGTTCAAGGTCGCCTTCACCGCGGGTGTGGTGATGGCCTGCCCGATCTGGCTGTACCAGCTGTGGGCGTTCGTCACGCCCGGCCTCTACGCCAAGGAGCGCAAGTACGCGATCAGCTTCGTCGCCTCCGGCGTGGTGCTGTTCGTCACCGGCGCGGTGCTCGCGTACTGGGTGGTGGCGCACGCGCTGAGCTTCCTGATGGGAATCGGCAGCAATGTGCAGATCACCGCGCTGAGCGGTAGTCAGTACTTCGGATTCATCATCAAGCTGCTGATCATCTTCGGCGTCAGCTTCGAGACGCCGCTGCTGATCATCGGGCTGAACATGGTGGGCGTGCTGACCTACGAGCGGCTCAAGAAGTGGCGCCGCGGCATGATCTTCGGGCTGTTCGTCTTCGCCGCGATCGTCACCCCGCAGGATCCCTTCTCGATGCTGGCGCTGGCCGCCGCGCTCACCGTGTTGTTCGAGGTGGCCGTGCAGATCGCCCGGCTCAACGACCGACGCCGCGCGCGCCGGGGCGACAACTGGGGCGCGCTGTCCGACGACGAGGCCTCCCCGCTGGCCGGACCCGACGATCTGGACGGTGTGAGCCCGGTGGAGCCCGCCCGCCCGGTGACGGCGACCGGACCGGTCTCGGCCGAGCCCGCGCCGAAAACTCCGCGCCCGGTGTCGGACTACTCCGATACCCTCTGAGCGTGGGACAACCGTCGCTGACTGGCGAACTCGCGGCATTCGCCGCCGACCTGAAATTCTCCCTGGACCCGTTCCAACAGCAGGCCTGCGCGGCGCTGGAGAACGGGCACAGTGTGCTGGTGTGCGCGCCGACCGGCGCCGGTAAGACCGTCGTCGGGGAATTCGCCGTGCACCTGGCCCGCGCGGCCGGTGGCAAGTGCTTCTACACCACCCCGATCAAGGCGCTGTCGAATCAGAAGTACGCCGATCTGGTGGATCGCTACGGCCGCGACGCGGTCGGACTGCTGACCGGTGATCAGTCGATCAATCCGGACGCCCGGGTCGTGGTCATGACCACCGAAGTGCTGCGCAACATGCTCTACGCGGGTTCGGACGCGCTGCACGCGCTGTCGTTCGTCGTCATGGACGAGGTGCACTATCTGGCCGACCGATTCCGCGGCGCGGTGTGGGAAGAGGTCATCCTGCATCTGCCGCCGGAGGTGCGGCTGGTGAGCCTGTCGGCGACGGTCAGCAACGCCGAGGAGTTCGGCGCGTGGATGGAGACCGTGCGGGGCGATACCGCGGTCATCGTCGACGAGACGCGGCCGGTGCCGCTGTGGCAGCACGTCATGGTCGGGCGGCGGCTGTTCGATCTGTTCGATACGAAGTCCAGCGATCAGAAAATCCTCGTCGACGAGGATCTGGTTCGCTACATCAAACATCGCGAGACTGCCGACCGGATGAACGGCTGGTCCGGTCCGCGCCACCGCGGTGGTCCGCGCCGCGACTTCCGGCCGCTGCCGCGCCCGGAGATGCTCGCCCGCCTCGACGAGGAAGGGCTGCTGCCGGCGATCACGTTCATCTTCAGCCGGGCCGGCTGCGACGGCGCCCTCGCCCAGTGCCTGCGCTCGCGCCTGGATCTGAGCCGTCCCGAGGAGGCGGCGGAGATCGAGGCGGTGATCGAACGCCATACCGGTGATCTGCCGCGCGCCGACCTCGATGTGCTCGGCTACTGGGAATGGCGGGAGGCGCTCTTCCGCGGCCTGGCCGCCCATCACGCCGGCATGCTGCCCGCCTTCCGGCACACCGTGGAGGAATTGTTCGTCCGCGGGTTGGTGCGGGCCGTATTCGCCACGGAGACACTGGCTCTCGGCATCAATATGCCGGCGCGCACGGTGGTGCTGGAACGGCTGGTGAAGTTCAACGGCGAAACCCATGCCGAGCTGACTCCCGGCGAGTACACGCAGCTGACCGGCCGAGCCGGGCGGCGCGGCATCGACATCGAAGGCCACGCGGTGGTGATGTGGCACCCCGATGTCGACACCAGCGCCGTCGCGGGCCTGGCCTCGACCCGCACCTATCCGCTGCGCAGCTCCTTCCGGCCCGGTTACAACATGTCGATCAACCTGATCGACCGGATGGGCGCCGCGCAGTCGCGAGAGCTGCTGGAGCGCTCGTTCGCGCAGTTCCAGGCCGATCGCTCGGTGGTGGGCCTGGTCCGCGGTATCGAGCGCAACGAGGCGCAGGTGCGCAAGCTGCGTTCGCAGATCAGTGACGACGGATTCCTCGAGTATCTGTCGCTGCGGGAGCGGATCAAACAGCGCGAACGCGAACTGGAACGGCAGGGCCGCGCCGACCGGCGCGGGGCGGCGGTCGAGTCGCTGACCTCGCTGCGCCGCGGTGACGTGGTGGCCATCCCGACCGGGCGCCGCCAGGGTCTCGCGGTGATCCTGGAACCGGACGCGAGTCCGGGCGATCCGCGGCCGCTGGTGCTGACTGCCGACACCTGGGCCGGTCGCGTCTCGGCCGCCGACTTCCCGACCCCCGCTCAGCCGCTGGGCCGGATGCGGCTGCCGCGCCACGTCGACCACCGCACCGCGCGGGCGCGCCGTGATCTGGCCTCGGCGTTGCGCAGCACCGGGATCGCCGTACCCGGGCGGGGCCGGCGCGGTGGTCGTGCCCGCGCGGCCGACGATCGGGAACTGGCGACGCTGCGGCGGGCGCTGCGCGCTCATCCCGCCCACTCCCGGCCCGACCGGGAGCAGCTGGCCCGGCTGGGGGAGCGCTACAACCGGCTCGAGCGCGAGACCGAGTCGATGCGCCAGAAGGTCGCTGCGACAACGAATTCGCTCGCACGCACCTTCGATCGGATCGTCGCGCTGCTGAGTGAGCGCGGCTATGTCGACGGCGGGGAGGTCACCGCCGACGGGCGGCGGCTCGCCCGGATCTACACCGAGGCGGATCTCGTTGTGGCCGAATGTCTTCGGCAGGGGTTGTGGCGCGGGCTCGGTGCCGCCGAACTCGCGGGCGTGGTGTCGGTGCTGGTCTTCGAGTCGCGGCAGGAGGGCGGCTACCTCGGCCCGTCCGGGCCGACCGAGCCGGTGCGGCGCGCGGTCGGCGCCACCATCGGCGTGTGGAGCCAGTTGCGCACCGACGAGGCAAAGCACAAACTGCCGCCGACCCGGGAACCGGATCTGGGCTTCGTCACCGGCATCTACAAATGGGCCCGCGGCGACGGATTGGCCGAATCGTTGCTGGCCAGTGGCGATCAGGGCAGTGCGTTGTCGGCGGGCGACTTCGTGCGCTGGTGCCGGCAGGTGATCGATCTGCTCGACCAGATCCACCAGACCGCCGACGACACCGAAATCGCCGCCACCGCCGCCAAGTCGGTGCGTGCCATCCGGCGTGGCGTTGTGGCGGTGGACGCCGCGTAGCGTGCCGGGCTGTGATTGGATGACTACCGGTACCGACCGTGGTGAGGGCCTGATCACCTCACGCGGGGGGATGTGAGACGACGAGTGCGAGTGGAGGCAGGCACATGAGCGGCCCGTACGGACCGAACGAGACCCCTGGCCCAGGGGAGGGCCACAGCAGCGATCCGACCCAGCAGTGGTCGGGGCAGCCGCAGCCCGGCCAGTCCGGACCGCCGCCGCAATGGGGTGGCCAGCAGCCGCAGCAGCCCCAGTGGGGCCAGCCCGCACCGTCGCAGCAGCAGTGGGCGCCGCAACCGCAACAGCAGCAGCCGCAGCAGCCGCAGTGGGGTGGTCAGAGCCAGCCGTCCTGGCCCCAGCAGCAACCGGCCCAGGCGCAGCCGTGGGAGCCGACCCAGCAGCAGTGGGGACAGCCGCCGCAGCCGTCGCAGCAGCAGTGGGCGCAGCAGCAGCCCACCCAGCAGGGGTGGGCGCCGCAGCCCGACCAGTCGCAGCAGCAGTGGGGGATGCAGGAACCGCAGCTGAGCACCACGCCCGCCAAGAAGTCGAAGAAGGGCCTGCTCTTCGGCGGTATCGGCGTACTGGTCGTGGTGGTCGTCGCCGTGGTCCTCGCCTTCGTCTTCCTGGGCAGCGACAAACTGGACAACAAGGCCGTGCAGGACGGCGTGCAGAAGGTCCTCAAGGATTCCTACGGCATCGACGACGTTCAGAACGTCAGCTGCCCCTCGGGGCAGAAGGTCGAGGTCGGCGGCACGTTCGACTGCACCCTGAAGGTCGGTGGCGAGCAGAAGAAGGTCACCGTCAAGATCACCAAGGACGACGGCACCTACGAGGTCGGCCGGCCCAACTGAGTGCCGTGCGCCCGGAGCCATCGCCGGGCGCCACGTTCTCGTGGCGGTGATGAATGCCGGGTATCAGGCGCTCGCCGCCAAGGCGGCGGTCAGTCGCTTGACGGGGCTCTCGGCGTTGTAGGCGGTGGCCAGCGCGTGCAGCCGGTCCGAATCGGCCGGCTCGGCGGGCAGCAGATCGGGGCCGGACAGGTCGACCTCGGCGTCGCGGACGACCCGCACGACCGGTGCGGCCGCCTTCAAATACTCTTCGGCCGCAGCGAGTTTCGCGCGTACGCCGCGAGCCAGATCCGATGCCGGGTCGGCGACGGCGGCCACCAGCGCCTCGAGCGAGCCGTAGCGCGAAATCAGCGTGGCGGCGGATTTGTCGCCGATACCGGCGACACCGGGCAGGCCGTCGGAAGCATCGCCGCGCAGTGTCGCCATATCGGCATAGGCCGGGCCCGCATTCTCCTGCGGCACACCGTATTTCGCGGCCACCTCGGCAGGGCCGTACAGTTCTGCCTTGGCCAGCCCGCGGCCCACGTAGAAGACGTGGACGGGTGGCGCGTCGGCGCGCACCACCTGCAGCAGATCGCGGTCACCGCTGACCACGATCACCTCGTTGTCGCGCTCGCGGGTCGCGAGGGTGCCGATCACGTCGTCGGCCTCCAGGCCGGCCGCGCCGGCGGTCGCGATCCCGGCCGCCGCGAGCACCTCGGCGATCATGTCGACCTGCGGAGTGAGGGTGTCGGGCACCTCCTCGGCGCCCGGTTGGGCGTCGGCGCCGGTGTCGAGCCGGTGGGCCTTGTAGGAGGGCACGAGCTCGACGCGGAAGGCCGGGCGCCAATCGAGATCGAGGCACACCACCAGGCGGCCCGGATTGTGCCGGGTGATCAGCGCGGCGATCATATCGGTGAAACCGCGCAGTGCGTTCACCGGCCGGCCGTCGGGCGCGGTGATCTTCTCCGGGATGGCATAAAACGCCCGGAACCACAGGCTGGCGCCGTCGAGCAGCAGCAGTGGCCGGTCACTCGCACTGGAGGTGAGCATGGCGCAGACGCTACCGGGCGGCACCGACAATCGGGCCACGACCCGGTCGCGAACGTCGTGATCGCTCGGACCGTGTCCGGCGCGGCAGGTAACGTCGTATCGCATGAGCGCGCATACGGAGTCACGATTCGGTGCCGAGATCTACGGCAAGCGGCTGGAGCGGGCGGCGGAGCTGACCCGCGCGGCACATCTGGACGCGCTGCTGATCACGCCCGGACCGGATCTGCGATATCTGCTGGGATCGGCCGCGCAATCCTTCGAGCGGCTCACCTGCCTGGTCGTCCCGGCCAGCGGCGAAACCCCGTCGGTGGTCGTGCCGAAGCTGGAGCTCTCCGCGCTGGACGGCTCGGCGGCCGGTGAACTCGGATTGCACATGGTGCCGTGGGTGGACGGCGTGGACCCGTACGGGGTCGTGAAATCGACGCTGAACGCGGGCGCGCGAGTCGCGGTCGACGATGCCATGCCCGCCCTGCATCTGCTTCCGATCGCGGACGCGCTGACGGCACTGCCGGTGTCGGCGACCCCGATCATCCGCGAGTTGCGGATGATCAAGGATGCCGCCGAGATCGATGCCTTGCGCCGCGCGGGTGCGGCCATCGATCGGGTCCATGCCCGGATGGGTGAGTGGTTGCAGCCGGGCCGCACCGAGGCCGAGGTCGCCGCCGACATCACCGCCGCGATCGTCGAGGAGGGACACGACCGCGCCGATTTCGTCATCGTCGGCAGCGGACCCAACGGCGCCAACCCGCACCACAGCCATTCCGACCGGATCATCGAAGCCGGTGACGTGGTGGTCATCGATATCGGCGGCCCCGTCGAACCGGGGTATTTCTCCGATTCCACCCGCACGTACGTGCTGGGGGAGCCCGATCCGGAGATCGCCGAGCGCTACGCCGCACTCGAACGCGCACAGGCCGCCGCGGTGGCTGCCGTGCGACCGGGCGTCACCGCCGAATCGGTCGACGCCGCGGCCCGGAACCTGTTGTCCGAGGCGGGTTTCGGCGAGGCGTTCATTCACCGCACCGGCCACGGCATCGGGCTGTCGGTGCACGAGGAGCCCTACATCGTGGCGGGCAACGAGACCGTGCTGCGGCAGGGGATGGCGTTCAGCATCGAGCCGGGCATCTACTTCGGCGGCGAATGGGGCGCCCGGATCGAGGACATCGTGGTGGTCACCGAAGACGGCGGCGAACCTGTGAACCGGCGTCCGCACGGTCTCACGGTGCTGTGAGGTCGAACGAGTACAGGCACCGCTGAGCCCCGGCGCGGAGAACCCGGCGCGGAGAACTCAGCCGCGCAGGGTGCTGCTCGACAACACCCGCGCGACGCGCACCGCGATGACCACGCGCTGCGGGTTCTCCCGCGGGGTGCGGTAGCGCTCGGCGTAGCGAGCTTCGGCCTCGGCGACTTGATCGCGTTCGGTCCAGACCTCGGCCGGGCCCTCGAGGGTGAGCCAGCGCGGGCCGTCGACCTGGCTCAGCGCGGCGTATCCGCGCCGGTCCGCGTTGCGCGCCTTGATGCTGGGACCGCTGGTGATCACCCGCGCGATGCCGGCCTCGGGATCCCAGGTGAAGCCGACCGCGACCACGTGCGGTGTACCGTCCGCACGCAGCGTGGTGAGCGTGGCCAGATGCCGTTCGGTCACGAATTCCAGCGCGCTGGGAGACAGGTCGATGCGTGCGGCCGCGGTACTCGTCATGGCTGCGACGCTAGCAACCGGCGCCGATGGCAGACTATGCGCCATGGGTGTGCGTGAGGTCGACGACGGGGTGATCGTACTGTTCGGCGGGCGCAGCGAGATGGGACTCGAGGTCGTCCGCCGGATCTGCGCGGACCGCGAGGTCGTGCTCGCGGCGCGCCGCAGCGATCGGCTGGGGGAGGAGGCCGCGATGCTGCGCGCGGCGGGCGCCCGTGCGGTCCATCCGGTGGAGTTCGACGCCGACGACCTGTCCGGCCATCAGCCGCTGCTGGAGAAACTGGCCGCCGACCACGGCCGTATCGGGGTGGCGATCCTGGCCTTCGGGGTACTGGGCGACCAGGCCCGCGCCGAACAGGATCCGGCCGCGGCAGTCGCGATACTGCACACCGACTTCGTCGCGCAGGTGAATCTGCTGACGGTGCTGGCGTATCTGCTGCGCGCCCATTGCAGCTGGCAGCTGGTGGTGTTCAGTTCGGTCGCCGGGGTGCGGGTGCGGCGGGCCAACTACGTCTACGGATCGGGCAAGGCGGGGCTGGACGGATTCGCCTCGGGACTGTCGGACGCGTTGCACGGCAGTGGCGTTCACCTGTTGCTCGTCCGGCCGGGTTTCGTGATCGGGCGGATGACCGAGGGCATGAGCCCGGCGCCCCTGTCGAGTACACCGCAGCAGGTGGCCGACGCGGTGGTCACCGCCTTGCACGGGCGCGCGGGCGAAGTCTGGGTACCACGCACATTGCGATTCGCCTTCGCTGTGGCCCGATGGGTACCGCGGGCCGTCTGGCGCCGGATGCCCCGCTGATGCGCGAGCTCACCCGCAGCGCGGCAGAACCGCTGCGCCACAAGCACGACAGGGCGGTTGCCCGCGTGCACGGCAGAGGTCGGCGGGTCGGGCCAGTGCCGCGACGGCGTGCGGTGACGATATGACAGGCGAAAAACACACTCTCGCAACGGGAGACACGCAGAACGCACCGGAGAACGATCGCCTCATCGCGGTGGTGGGCATCGGCGCCGACGGCTGGCCGGGGTTGAGCCCGCGCGTGCGTGACGAGATCGCCGCGGCCCAGGTGCTTTTCGGATCGCGCCGCCAGCTGGATCTGATCCCCGCCGACGCGAGCATCGCGCAGCGCCGGGCCTGGCCGACACCGCTGCTGCCCGCGTTGCCGGAACTGCTGGCCGCGCATCGCGGTTCGCGTATCTGCGTACTCGCCAGCGGTGATCCGATGTTCTACGGCATCGGCGTCACGCTGGCGAACCTGCTCGGCCCGCAAGCGATCCGGGTCTACCCGCAGCCGTCCTCGGCCACGCTGGCCTGTGCGCGACTGGGCTGGGCGAGTGCGCACACACCGGTGGTGAGCATCGTCGGCCGCCCCCTGGAGACGGTTCTGCCGGCTCTCGCCGACGGCCGGCGCTTGCTGGTGCTCAGCGCCGACGAACATGCTCCGGCGCAAGTGGCGGAACTGTTGCGGTGCAACGGTTTCGGTGAATCGCGATTGACCGTGCTGGAGCAGCTCGGTGGTCCCGCCGAGCGGGTCGTCGCCGCCACGGCGGCGCAGTGGTCGCGGCCGCCCGGGGACCCGCTGAACATCGTCGCCGTCGAGGCGGTCCGTGATCCGGCCGCACCCCGGCTCACCCGGCTTCCGGGACTGCCCGATGCCTCCTACGGCGGCGACGGACAGCTGACGAAGGCGGAGGTCCGCACCCTGTCGATCGCCGCGCTCGCCCCCGCGCCCGGCGAATTGCTCTGGGATGTGGGCGGCGGGTCGGGCACCATCGCGATCGAATGGTGCCGAACCCATCCCGACTGCCGCGCAATCACATTCGAGCGCAGTGCCGCGCGGCGCGACCAGATCGCGGCCAACGCCGTGGCGCTCGGAGTGCCCGCGATCGTCGTGCGCGGCGAGGCGCCCGCCGATCTGCCCGCGGCCGGTGATCCGGCGCCGGACGCGATCTTCCTCGGCGGCGGTCTCACTCAGGACGGACTGTTCGCGACATGCTGGGACCGGCTGCGGCCGGGTGGACGGCTGGTCGCCAACGCCGTGACCGCGGAATCCGAGGCGCTGCTGCTGCGCTGGGCCGCGACGCACGGCGGCGAACTGCGGAAATTCCAGATCTACCGGGGTGAGCCGCTCGGCGGATTCACGGCCTGGCGCCCGCACCTACCGGTCGCGCAGTGGATCGCAGTCAAGCCGGCCGATCGGTCCGTATCGCCTGAATAGCGAAGCGCGGCGCTGGTCAGTGTTCGGAGCCTGCCCGTATCGGTGCGTCGGCGCAGAGGCTGCGCAGGTCGTGGAAGGCGCGGCAGAGATGCGCGTCCAGACCGTCGGCGGGGTCGTCGATCCAGGCGTGAACCGCGTATTGATAAGCGGCCCAGCCGGTTCGGGCGGCCAGGTCGGCCGGACCGGCGTCGATGCCACGGTGTCGCAGAGCCTCCGCCACGGCCTCGGTGAGCCACGCGTGTTTGGCCAGCTCGCGCTCGCGCAGCGCCGGGGTCGCCCCGATGACTTTCCATCGGGGATCGGAGAACGGGCGGTTGCGTTCCAGATTCCGGGCGGATTTCCGGAATGCGCACAGCAGTACCTCGAACGGGCTCAGGCCCTGAGGTGCTTCGGCGATCGCCTGCATCAGAGTGGTCCGCAGGTCGGCTTCGCCGTCGAAGAGCACCTCACGTTTGTCGGGGAAGTGCCGGAAGAAGGTGCGCTCGTTGACCCCGGCCCGCGCGGCGATCTCTGCCGCTGTGGTCTGGTCGAACCCTCGTTCCCGGTAGTATCGCGGAGCAGATCGCGCACATGCTCGACATCCCCACCGCTTCGCTGACCCTCGACCAGGCCGCCGCGCATCTCGGGAACCCCTTCCTGGCCCGATTCTTCTCCCTCGACGTCCCGGTCTCCAGCGACCACACCCGAGCGCTGCTGGGGTGGAAGCCTCACCACGCGACATTGCTCGACGACCTGCGGACCGGCGACTACTTCACCCCGGAGGCGAGCATCCGGGCCGAGCGTGTGTGGCTGCCGCACGGTGCGCACGAGCACAGCTGACCCGTCTGTGCGAACCGGGGAGACG
>Ga0164242_10009064_pt1 | contig 10764 bp, 12 predicted proteins | sample OricomgcompostMG_FD_108783 | JGI IMG/M metagenome (GOLD analysis project Ga0164242, IMG submission 108783) | Miracle-Growth compost microbial communities from Emeryville, California, USA - Original compost - Miracle growth compost (MG) ... | reverse complement strand
TTTTTTCCTCAAGATAAAGCGAGATCACGCAGTAAGGCACCCCATCCGTCGAATGCACCCGCCGCATGTGCGTATAGGCCGGTGCAAGTGTCCCCTGCGCCGCACCGACCGCAGGCGCTCGACTGTTTTCGTCGACCGTCAGCAGTTCCGGCGTTGTCGTGCGGTACATCTCCGCGAGGTCCTGCAGGTTCGTGACCACCTGCACCGGCCTCAGGACCGGCGCGGCAGCGGAGACGAAAGTGCCGCGTCCGCGCTGTGGCGTCAGCGCGCCTTCGCCCATCAGTAATTGAACCGCCTGCCGCGCAGTCACCCGCGCGACGCTGAATTCGTCGGCAATCTGCTCAAGCGTCGGAATGGCCTCACCGCGCTGCCAAAGACCGCGCGCAATACGGTCTCGCAGTGCGTCCGCGATCTGGAGGTAGAGGGGGATGGGGCTGGCCAGCGAAGCGCGCGTCGTCGAGCGAACCCGGACCTGTGCGATCGAGCTCGCGGGTCACCGGGTAATAAATGAACTTCGCAGCGGGCAAGAAAAGGCGGCATACATAAAGCGTCAACGGTTCGCCTGCCTGAATGCGCACGAAGCGCGCGCTCAAGTGGTTCGCCCGTCAGTCGGAATAGCAGCAAATTATATAAGCGAAAGGTGAGCACAGCGAAATCTTGTCCGCCGGAAACGGGCACGCACCGTCATGCCCACGGCAGGTCGAACCTGCATCGAGGACGATCCGTTATCCCTATTCCGCGATCGCGAGTGCGCCGGTCGATGACGCCTACTCTTTCTCCTGTAGCTCCTTGCGGATGGAGTCGTCCTCCAGCCGCATTTCGTTGGCGAGGTCGGTGAACGCCCAGTTGATGTGGCCGGAAACTAGACGCGATAGGCGTGCCGTATCGTGCTGCGCAATGGCGTCGATGATCGCGTCGTGGTCGTGCGGCATCCGCTGCTGCTGAACCGGACTGAAACCGAACCGGAGGCGAAGCGGCCGCGTCACGTCGTATGCGCGCTTGAGCAGATTGACGGCCTCGTCGTTGCCGCTGATACCGACGATATGCGCATGGAACGCCAAGTCGAGGTCCAGCACGCGCTCCCAGTCGCCGGCCGCGATGGCCTGCTCCTGTCGGGCGACGATCGCCCGCAGGCTTTCAACGTCCGCGGGCGTTGCGTGATCGGCCACCTGCGTCGCGAAATAGAATTCGAGCGCCTTGCGAATCTCGTACATCTTCCACAGGAACTGCTCATCGATCTTGCGCACGCTGGCGCCCTTGTTAGCGGCGAGCACGATGAGCCCCTCGCCCTGCAGCTGTTGGAGCGCCTCGCGAATCGGCATGGCGCTCAGCCCGTAGCGCTCGACCAACTCGCTGACCTTCAGGCGCTCGCCGGGCTGGAAATGACCGGAAATGATGTCGTTGCGGATGATGTCGCGCACCCGTTCATAGTTGGTCCGACCGAGATTGAATGCGTCGCTCATCGCGGCCCTCCGGATAGCGCTCCGGCGGCCCGCGCGCGCGGCTGTTCTTCGATGTTGTCGTATGAAGTCATATGAAGGAAGGGCCTTCGGTGCCGGCGTAACGCAGGATCATTTCCTCGTTGACGTCGACGCCGATGCCAGGTTTTTCTCTAGGCGAAATTGTACCGTCGGCATCCACACGAATCGGCGGATCGATCAGTTCGTCGCGCAGCGGGTTGTTCAGCGAACAGTCGGACTCGAAGTAGCCGCCGTTCTCGATCGCGCACAGTACCTGCACCGCCGCGGTCATGTTCACGCCTTGGCTGGTGTGAAAGTGGATCGGCAGCTTGTAGGCCGAGGCCATCGCCGCAATTTTAAGCGCTTCCGTAACACCCCCGCACTTGGACAGATCTGGCTGGATGATGCTGACCACGCCTTCCTCAATCAGGCGGCTGAATTCGAAGCGCGTGAAGTGATTTTCACCGGCCGCGAGTGGCACCGGCGAAAAGCTCTTCGCTTCGCGGTACAGCCGGTAGTCATGCGCGGGGAACGGCTCCTCGAGCCAGCCGACCTGGCACGCGGCGAAGGCTGGCATCGCGCGGCGGGCGTCGGCCAGCGAATAGCCGGTGTTGGCGTCGGTCAGGATGTCGATGTCGGGGCCGAACGCTCGACGCACGGCTTCGACGCGAGCGATGTCGGCGGCCACCGAGTCGCCGCCGATGCGCAGTTTCAGCGCCTTGTAGCCGGCCTCGACGAACTCCCGCGCCTCGTCGACCAGCGTGTCCGGCGGCTGGATGCCGAGCGAGATGCCGCCCGCGTACGCCGGAACCTTTCGGCTGCGGCCGCCAAGCAGCTTGTACAGCGGCCAGCCGACCGCCTTGCCGCGGATGTCCCACAGGGCGATGTCGATGCCGCTCATCGCCATCGCGCACGCGGCGCCCATGCCGTGGCTGCCCAACTGGAACTTGTAGATCTTCGCCCACACGCCGTTGACATCGGTTGCATCCATGCCTAGCACGAGGCGCCTGAGCGTCGTGTTGACCAAGGTCGCAATGGCCAGATGCGCGCGGCCGTGATGCGATTCGCCCCAGCCGACCAGCCCGCTTTCCGTCGTCACCTTCACGAACACAATGTCGCGCTTGACCATCGTCCCGATGCCAAGTTTTACCTGATGCTCGGGCGGAACGGGAACGGTGACGGGAAAAGCTTGGATGTCGACGATCTTCATGCTGGGTCCTCGGTATCGGATGAAATGGCGGGCAAAAAAAAAGCAGGCAGCCCGGTTGCAAAAGATTTTATATCAAATATATTATCTCGGGCCAGAGGCGCGAAGCCGTCCCCCCAACGCGCCATGCACGACTGGCTGGCGCATCCAAACCACACGGAGAAAGACCATGAAGTTGAAGGGCCGTACCATCTGCATGCCAGTCGCACACGAATTCGAGGACGTCGAGTTGCTCTACCCGCTGCTGCGGCTTTCCGAGGAAGGCGCGCGCATCGTCCTCGGCACCTACCGGGCGAGCTTCAGCGCCCGGCCGTACGTCGGCGACACGAAACCGATTACCGGCCGCCTCGGCTACCCGGTTCCGCCGATCCCGATGGTGCAGGGCCACCACTACGAGCTGGCGGACATGCTCACGCTCAAGCCCGAGGACTTCGACGCCGTCGTGATTCCGGGCGGCTTCTCGCCGGACATCCTGCGCCGCGAACCATACATCGTCGACTTCGTGCGCCGCACCGACGTGGCCGGCAAGCCGATCGCCGCGATCTGCCACGCACCGTGGCTGCCGATCTCGGCCGGCATCGTCAAGGGCCGGCGGGTGACCAGCTGGATCAGCCTCAAGGACGACCTCGTGAACGCCGGCGGGCAGTGGGAGGATAGCGCGGTAGTCGTCGACGCAAATCTCATCACGAGCCGTTGCCCGGACGATCTGCCGGTGTTCTGCCTCGCCGTCATCGATGCGCTGGCGCGCGACGGAGGAGGCAATGGCTGAACTCCACAGCGAAGAGATCGGCCGGGCCCGCTGGCTGCACATTATCCCGATCGTGTTTCTCGCCTACACGATTTCGTTTCTCGATCGCGTGAACATCGGCATGGCAATGCCGAGCATGGCGGCCGATCTGCACCTGTCGCCGTCGCAGCAGGGTTTCATCGGCGGCGTGTTCTTTTGGGGCTACATGCCCTGCTTTCTCGCCTGCGGCTGGCTGTCGTTACGCTTCGGCGCGAAGCGCGTGGTGATGACGTCGCTGCTCGCGTGGGGTGTGTTCTCGATGGCGACCGGCCTCGCTGCGAGCTTCTATCAACTGATCGCGCTACGCTTTTTGCTCGGCTTGGCCGAGGGTCCATTGTGGACGGCGCTGTTGATGCTGCTGTCGCAGTGGTTCGCGAAGTCCGAGCGGGGCCGGGCCATTGGACTGTGGAACCTGAGCATGCCGTTCGGTGCGATTCTGTCGGGACCGCTGTCCGGACTCGTGCTGCAGTACTCGAACTGGCACTGGATGTTCGTCATCGGCGGACTGCCGGCGTGGATCTGGGCGATTGTCTGGTGGCGCAGCATTCCTGCGGATCCCAACGGCGCGACGTGGCTGCCGGACCTCGAGAGGCGACGACTCACGGCCGCGCTGGTCCAGGAGGGCGCGGAACTCGCGGCGACTCGCGTGAAGCCGGACTGGCGCGGCATGCTGCGCGAGCCTGCGGTCTGGCTGCTGCTTGGCGCGACGTGCTTCAACAACATGATGTTTTACGGCTTCAGCCTGTGGCTACCGACCGTGCTGAAAGCCGCCACCGGCATGAACATCGCGAGCATCGGCCTGCTTAACGCGATTCCGTACGTCGCTAGCGGCATCGGCGTCGTCGTGTGCACGCGCAGTTCGGACCTTCGCAAAGAGCGCCGCCTGCACGCTGCAATTCCGATGATTGCCGGCGGCATCGTGTTGTTCATCGGTTCGCGTGTCGACGGCATCGTGATGAAAATGGGTGTGTTCGTACTGGTCGGCTTCATGATGTACATGACGCTGCCACTGATCTCGACGATGGTCACTGACTTCTTTCCGACGCGCATGGCAATGCCCGCGAGCGCGACGGTCGGCAGCCTCGGCAACCTGTTCGGCGGCTTCGTCGGACCGCAACTGATCGGTACGCTGAGCCAGATAACCGGCAACTTCGCGCTGGCGTTCGGCCTGATCGGCGCGTTTAGCGTCGTTGGCGGCCTGCTGATCTTGGCGATCCGGCCGGTGCGGAACGTCGAGCGCGTCAGGACGGTGCTTTCCTGACGGTCGCGCGGTTCCTCGCAGCAGGGCGTCGGCGGCCCGCCGACGCCCTGCTGCGCCGTAACGGCCTCTTGCAACACGCAACGCCTCTAACCTACTCGCCGCGTTTGATACGGTGACGGTGTAGAGTCCGTTCCAGAGAGGAACGGCAATGAAGAAGCGATTCAACGAAGAACAAATTATCGGGATCTTGAAGGAAGCCGAAGCTGGCCTGGCGCCGGCAGCGCTGTGTCGCAAGCACGGCATCTCGGAGGTCACGTACTACAACTCGAAGGCGAAGTTGGCGGCATGACTGTTTCGGACGCACAACGCCTGAAAGAACTGGAGCAGGAGAACGGCAAGCTCAAGCGGCTGCTCGCCGAGTCGATGCTCGACAATTCCGATCTGAAGGACCTTCTGTCGCGAAAGTAGCAAGCCCGCAAGCCAAACGGGAGGCGATCCGAACCCAGATGGCCGAACGCGCGATGGGTATCACCCTGGCTTGCGGGCTGGTTGGGATTTCGCGGTCGCTGTTCCATTACGAGTCGCGTCGAACCGGCGATGACCAGGCGCTGACGGGGCGGATGGTGGCTATTGCTGCGCAGAAACGCGGCTACGGCTATCGCCGCGTTCACGTGCTGTTGCTGCGTGAAGGCTGGCTGGCGAATCACAAGTGAAGTGTATCTGGCGCCTGTACAGCAAGGCTGGGCTGAACGTGTGCAAGAGGAAGCGAAAGCGCATCGCTGCTGTTGAGCGCAAGCCGCTGCCTATGCCAACCGGCCCCAATCAGAGTTGGTCAATGGACTTCGTCTCAGACGGCCTGGCTCATGGATGACGCTTTCGATGTCTGAACGTGGTCGACGACTACAGCCGGGAACGTCTGGCCATTGAAGTCGACACCTCGTGTCCGGCCGTCGTGTGAAGCAGGTCTTGCAGAGACTGGCTGAAATGCTTGGCTTGCCTGCTTCAATTGCGTTCGACAACGGTCCAGAGTTCGCTGGGAAGGTCCTGGATGCATGGGCTTACGAAGCAGGTGTAACGCTGTCGTTCATCCCGCCCGGCAAGCCAGTGGAGAACGCCTACATCGAGAGTTTCAACGGGCGCTTCCGGGATGAATGCCTGAATGAGCACTGGTTTGTCTCCATGCGTCATGCCAGAAGCTTGATTGAATCGTGGCGAATCGAGTACAACACCGAGCGGCCCCACAGCTCGCTCGGCTATCTGAGGCCCGAGCAGTTCGCGCGAGCGCATGGCGTAACCCGGCAGTTTTTTAACCTCGGACTCTAACTGTGGTCCGAAATAAACCGGGGGCAGATCACATGCGCACGAGCCGCGTGCCGCCTGCTGGGTTGCCCGTTCACAGGTGTTCGACGTCAGCGGGGTCGCAGGTTGATGATTCAAAGCCGACCGGAAGTCGGCCCGAGCGATGAACCGTCGCATGCGCGCGAGCGCCTAGACCGTGCACGACCACCTTTACAACGACATTACGGAAACAGGAGCGAAGCCCGTTTGGGGATTGCCCCGCAGTCCGTCATCGTGTCGCCGGTCAGTGGCAACGGCATACGAGCCAACGAGACGTTTAGCGTTAAAGGATGGGCTTGGGCGGAAGTCGAACCGGGTTTGCATGGCAGGCGTTTTCGGCTTCTGTATGCGTGGGGCCTGGGACACACAGTTGTGCTGCCGATGTTTCGACGCTGGGGGCCTCGGTCAGACCGCGGCGCTCGCTCGCAACGCCGTTCACTGGGTGGCGCTTGCCGTTGCCGATTAAACACCGCAACACAGAGGGCAGCGCGGAGGCAGGAGCGCGCGCCGTTACTCGCGCATTGGCTGCGCGTCTGGCCGGTGCGCCTTCCCACGCATGAGCAGCAGAAGCGCAACAAGCACAAGGACTATCGTCAAGCCGACAAAGAGGAGGGTAGCTCGTTGGATGCCGACGAGCTGCACGGCGACACCCAGCCCGATCACAGGCAGTGAGATCGCCACATAAAGCACGATGAAATAGCTCGACGTGACTTCCGCTCGTCGGTGCGTCGGCGACGCCGACGCGATCTCGCCTAGTCCCGCACGGAAGCTGATGCCTTGCCCGATCCCTGCCAGCAGCGTGCCGAGCAAAAGGGCGCCGAGCGAGCGTTCGAGCACGGACAGCCCGACGCAGACAAGTCCCACGACGAGTCCGGTGCAGCCGGCCGCTTGCCGCCACCGGGCCCCAATGAAACTCTGCGCGATCTGCCCGCCGGCTGAGCACGCGAACAGCAGGAACACGATGGAGCCCATCACGATGCCGCTTTGAAAGCCGAGCACGCTCCGAATCAGTTGAGGGGCGACCGCCGCAAAGAAGCCGACGACGACGAAACCGGCAAACCCGGCCAGCGCGGCAGGTATGAACGTACGGCGTACCTCGGCCGGAAGCGAAATTCTCTGGATGCCGAGCCTCACCCGCGCGGGAATCGCAGCGGTCTCTGGCACGGCGAACACGATCGCTGCGGCGATGCCCGCGAGCGCGAGGTGTATGGCATACGGCAACTGCGTCGGCCACGGCAATAGTTCGACGAGCATGCCGCCCAGCAAAGGACCGCAACCCAGACCCAGCATGTTCGATGCGGTGGCCGCGAGCATCGCTTTATTCCGCCATGCAGGCGGCGCAAGTTCGATTACGGCGACCGTCGCGGTTCCTGTGAAAATGCCGGCCGACACGCCCGACAGCAGGCGGCCCAGCATCAACAGCCCCAAGCCGTCACTGAAGAGGAAAGTCAGTGCCGACGCGGCGGACACACACAATCCCGCGATCAGCATTCGACGGCGCCCCAACTGATCGGACCAGTTGCCGATCGCGAGCAGCGCACCGAGCACTCCGATCGCATACGACGCGTAGATCACCGTGATCGTGGTCGCCGTGAATCCATACTGCTGCTGATAGTACCGATAGATTGCCGTCGGCAGCGTCGTACCCATCATGTTGATCGCGAACGCCAGTGCGACAGCCACGGATGCGATCGGGGACTGCGGTGCGGCAGAAACTACTTTCATCGAATATTCCAACGGTTGCCAGTGGGCGGCATTCCTTGCGGGAACGATTCGCCGCCCCGATGCGAAAGCGTCTTCACACCGCAAATTGATAGACCCGACGGCTCACGTCGAGCGTTACGTCGCCGCGTTCGCCCAACGCGGTCATTCCGTGCTCTTCGAGCTTCGCCATCAGCGTCGCAATCGACTGCCCGCCAATCTGATAGTCGCGCAGCCGGGTTCCGACTGACATCCGCTCAAAGAACACGCGCGTTGCCGTGATCGCAGCACTGATACGTTCGTCTTCGCTGCCCTCAGTGATGTTCCAGACACGTTCGGCGTACTGCAGCAACTTCGCGCGCTTCGACTCGCGGCGCACACTCAGCATGGCCGGCAGCACGATGGCGAGCGTCTGTGCGTGATCGAGCCCGTGCAGCGCCGTGAGCTCGTGGCCGAGCATGTGCGTCGCCCAGTCCTGCGGGACACCTGCGCCGATCAGGCCGTTTAGTGCCAACGTCGCCGTCCACATCAGATTGGCTCGCACCGCGTAGTTGTGCGGCTCAGCGAGTGCTCGAGGGCCGACTTCAGTCAGCGTGATCAGCAGGCCTTCGGCGAAACGGTCCTGCACCCTGGCGTCCACCGGGTAGGTCAGATACTGTTCGACGATATGAACGAACGCATCGACCACGCCGTTCGCAATCTGCCGTGGCGGCAACGAATAGGTGGTAGTCGGATCGAGCACCGAGAATAGCGGATACGTAGCGTCGCTCGTGAAAAACAGTTTGTCGCCCTTCGCGCGGTAGCTGATGACGCTGCCATTGTTCATTTCCGAACCGGTGGCGGGTAGCGTGAGCACGCTGCCGAACGGCACCGCATCGCGCACCGGGGCCTGCTTCGCCAGGATGTCCCACGGTTCGCCGTCGAATTTCATCGCTGCCGCGATGAACTTGGTGCCGTCGATCACGGAGCCGCCGCCCACCGCCAGTAGAAAGTCGATGTTCTTTTCGCGCGCAAACGCCACCGCTTCCATCAGCGTTTCGTAAGTGGGATTCGGCTCTATCCCGCCGAACGTGTGCCACGCGCGTTCACCGAGCGCCCCCAGTACCTGCGCGAGCACACCATTGTTCTTGATACTGCCGCCGCCGTACGTAATCAGCACGCGTGCGTTGGCCGGGACGTGCGCATCGAGTGCGGCAATCTGACCTTCGCCGAAAATGATTCGGGTTGGATTGTGAAACGTAAAGTTCTGCATTGAATTTCAATTCCTTACTTCAAATGACCGATCGTGCTGAGCGGTGATGCTCTACGCGTCGAGATGAGGCCCGAGCAGCGACAGGTCCGCGATGGAAAGACGATCGTGTGCTGTCTGTACCTGATGCCAGTACGGGTAAAGCAGCGGCGGCGCGCTGACCTTGTCCAGCCGCTCGCGCTGTTCGGCGCTTAGCGTGAGATTCGCCGCGCCAAGGTTGTCGAGCAATTGCTGTTCGTTGCGCCCACCGATGATCACCGACGTCACCGGGGGCCGGCCGAGCGTCCACGCGAGCGCGACTTGAGCGGCCGAAACGTTCTGCTCGCCGGCGATCTCGACAAGCGTGTCGACAATCGACCACAGGCGCCCGGCGTCGCGAATCGGCGGTTCCGTCCAGCCCGCAAGCTGGCGCGTGCCCTCCGGCGTCGCGTCGCGGCGGTGCTTGCCCGATAGCAGCCCGCCTGCGAGCGGGCTCCATACGAGAATACCGAGGCCTTGATCGAGCGCAATAGGCGCGAGTTCGTACTCCGCTTCGCGTGCTTCGAGCGTGTAATGGATCTGCTGACTCACGAAGCGAGGCAGACGATCCCGCTCGCTTACATGCAACGCTTTCATCAGGTGCCAGCCCGAGTAGTTCGAGCAGCCGACATAGCGTACCTTGCCGTGCCGAACCAGCAGATCGAGCGCTTCCAGCGTTTCTTCGAGCGGTGTGAGCCCGTCCCATTCGTGCACCTGGTAGAGGTCGATCACATCGGTCTTCAGACGGCGCAGGCTCGCCTCGCACGCTGCTACCAAATGGTGCCGCGACAGACCCCGGTCGTTCGGGCCGTCCCCCATCGGAAAGCGGGCTTTCGTCGCGATCAGCACGCCGCCTTTGCGCTTGCCGCCGAGCACCTCGCCGACGATCTCTTCCGACGCGCCGTTCGAATAGACGTCCGCCGTATCGATCAGATTGACGCCCGCGTCGATGCACATGTCGATCTGCCGACGAGCCTCGTCGACGCCGACCGCGCCGACGCTTGCAAATTTGCCTTTGCCGCCCATCGTCATCGTGCCTAGCGTGATGGTCGACACCTTCAGGCCGGAACGGCCCAGTTGACGGTATTCCATGATTAAACGATCTCCATGTATGTCGCGACGACTCCCGGCGAGCGCTGCGATTAACAGTGCTTCGCGCCAAAATTGAGGGGCTTGGATCGATGACGCCCGCTGAGTTCGGACGATAGCGGAGATTGAATTACCATTCCAATAGAAAGATATGATTCAATTGTGCAGCGTTCGTGATTAATCTTCTTATAACTGAGAGTGCCAGCGTGGATCTAAAGCAGTTGGAGCATTTTGTGGCTGTCGCGGAAGAGCGGCATTTCACGCGCGCGGCGCGCCGCCTGAACGTCGTACAGTCCGGCTTGTCCGCGTCGATCCGTTCGCTCGAAGAAGACCTCGGCGGACCGTTGTTCCATCGCAGTACGAGGCGAGTCGCTTTGACCCCTGCCGGCGAAGTGCTATTCGCAGAGGCGCAGCGGGTACTGGCTGCTGCGCGCGACGCCCGCCATGCGGTTACGCAGGTGCATGGGCTCACACGCGGTCGGCTGAGTATCGGTGCGATTCACGGCCTCGCCCCTTTCGTCGACCTGCCTGCTTCGTTAGGGCAGTTCCGCGCGGCGTTCGGTGGGATCGATATCGAACTGACGCTGGACGGATCGCGCGCATTGATTGACGACGTGCGCGAAGGGCGCCTCGACCTGGCGTTCACACAGCCTCCGGAAACGCCGCTCGACGACCTCGGATCACAGATGTTCGCGTGCGAAGGAATGGTCGTCG
>Ga0164242_10009063_pt1 | contig 10764 bp, 7 predicted proteins | sample OricomgcompostMG_FD_108783 | JGI IMG/M metagenome (GOLD analysis project Ga0164242, IMG submission 108783) | Miracle-Growth compost microbial communities from Emeryville, California, USA - Original compost - Miracle growth compost (MG) ... | reverse complement strand
GAGCACCGCGCTCTGCAGGGTGCGGTACGTGTTCGCGTGGATGCCGCACGACATCCCGCTGGAGTTGTTGGCGACGACGCCGCCGATGGTGCACGCGATCTCGCTCGCCGGATCAGGACCCAGTCGGCGGCCGTGCCGCGCCAGCCGGGTGTTGACGGCCCTCACGGTCGCTCCCGGTTGCGTGCGCACGCGCTCGCCGTCGTCGAGCACCTCGATCGCGCGGAAACGCCGCCGGGTGTCGATGACGACGCCCGCGCCGCCAGCCTGACCAGACAGGCTCGTGCCGCCCGAGCGGAACGTCACGGGAACCCCGTGCGCGCCGCAGACGGCGAGGATGCCCGCCACCTGATCCGCATCACCCGCGAGCGCGACGGCCTGCGGTACCAGCCGGTAGTGGGATGCGTCGTGCGCCGCGGTGAGCCGATCTGTGGCCGTGATGCCGACGTGTGCGGAGACCCTCCCCAGGCTGCTCAGCAGGCCGGGGGCATCCGGCACGGTCTGCGGCTTCCTGCCCAGTGACACGTCAACCTCCACGCTCGTGTTGTGCGATCCGAACCATCGTCTACCCGATCGGCGGCGTCGTAGAATCGCCGAGACGACGCACCTGTTCGAAGAGGTCGTCGCTGCCGACCTGGCCGCCCTTGAGGAGCAACTCGACGCCATCGGTCGCGGAGCCCGGCGCGTGGCCTCGGAGGAGCACGATGTTGCCCCACGGGTTCGCGGCTATGGAAAGCGACCGGATGCCGAGCATCCTCGTCACCCGGCTCGACGTATCGCCACCGCAGACGATCACGCGGCTCGTCGCTCCGGCTTCGGTCGCTGTGGTGACGATGGCAGCGGTGCTCTCTGCGATGGAGCCGAGCGCGTCCTCCACGCGTTCGACGTCGCTGTCGTGCGATGAGAGAGCCACGCTGTCGCCGGCAGCCAGGGCGGACACGACCCGATCCGAGGTTCGCGCGATCACGTCGGCGTCGCCGAGCGGAAGCGCCAACACCTGCCATCCGGCAGCGTGTGCCGCCTGCAGCTGACGCGCCGTCTGAGCCGATCTGCTCCCGGAGACGGCGAGCGTCGGACCCGGGGGCGACAGGCGCTCCGTGATCGGTTCGTCATCGACGGGACGCCCGGGCGTGAGCGCTTCGGCCAGCGCCCGGCTGAGTCCTCCGGATCCGATTGTGAAGACGGGCCGCGGCAGCGCAAGGACCGCTTCGCCGAGCGGACGAAGCTGGTCATCACTGAAGGCGTCGAGCACCACGGCACCGGCGGCGGACGTGGCGAGGCGGACATCCAACGCCGACCCCAAGGCATATTCCGTGAACGGAATATGGGTGATCGGCAGCTCGGTCTGTTGCGAGAGGTGAAGCGCCAGGTCCGACTCGTGCATCGGCGTCGATGGATGCCTCGACATCGTCGGCTGGCGGTCCAGGCGGTAGACCGTGCCGCCCTCAGCGGCGAAGTGATGCCCGAAGACCGTGTAACGACCGAAGTCGGGCTGCGCGAAGAGCACGGGAACGGGGTGCGACGCCACCAGCATCCTGCCGAGTTCGATCACGCGTCCCAGGCTCCCGATCGTCGGCGAGGAGTCCGCCGTCGAACACGCCTTGTACTGCACGACGCGCGCTCCGAGGGCGACGAACGCCTCGAAGACCGGCATGAGCTCATCCGCCATCAGACTTGTCGGCAGCGACCGCGCAATACCGGCAACGCCCACCACGTCGTATGTGTTCGCGGCGTCTGCAAGCTCGTCGGACGAGGGGAGACCGACGAAGAGACGGCCGCGCAATCCGCGACGGGAGAACTGGAGCAGCGCGTCGACGCTTCCGGTGAAGTCGTCCCCGTAGAACGCGATCAGGTCGTCAGACACGCACCGGACCGAACGTCTCCGTCGCCCGTCGTAGCGGTGTCGACCGCTCGAGCGCGCTGGTCACGTCGTCGCCGCGCGCTGCCGACTCCCAGGCATCCCGCATGCTGGCGACGCCTGCCGCAACGCCGTCCGGGTGTCCGTGGATGCCGCCGCCGGCGAGCACCAGCAGGTCCGTGGTGCCGACCTCGCGGAACGTGGCGTGGGCCAGACCGCCCCACTGCCCGGACGACAGCACGGGAACCATCGAGGTGAGCCCGAGCAGCGGAGCCCGCACCGCCGCGATCGAGTCGAGCACCTGATCATCCGTCTCGTAGAACTTGTTGCTGATGCCGTTGGTGTGTAGATGGTCAGCGCCGCACAGCCGCACGAGCTTCTGCCACGCCCGAAACCCTATCCCAAGCTGGTCCGAGCGCGAGAAGGCGCCGAACATGGCGCGGTGCCCGTGGATGGGGACCTGTGAACGACGCCGCAGATAGTCGAGGCCCGCGAGCCCGATCATGTTGACGCACGTCATCACACAGGTGCCGCCTGCCGCGACGACGAGATCGTGATTGGCCTCGAGCCGGTCGATATCGTCGGTGATGTTGAAGGCGTACATCGGTTTCACGCCCGTGCGATCGGCGTGTCGTTCGAGCACGGGCATCACGGCCCTGACCCGCTCCGCCAGCGGCGCCTTGCGACCGTTGCCCTGTAGCTCGTCGTCCTTGATGAAGTCGATGCCGGCACCGGCAAGCTCGTCGACCACCTCGGCGAGCTCCTCGGGCGAGAGCCCGATGCTCGGCTTGATGATCGTGCCGAGCATCGCGCCCTGCGGTCGGCTGACCAGTCGCCGGGTGCCCTCGACGCCGAACTGCGGTCCCCGGTACCGTTCGGCGAACTCCTGGGGCAGTTCGAGGTCGACCAGCTTGACCGCCGCCAGTTCCTTGATCTCGAAGAGGTTCCCCGCCACCGCGGCGAGCAGGTTCGGAATCGACGGGCCGAAGTTGTCGAGCGGAAAGCGCACGACGACGCGTGCTCTGCGGCGATCGGCCGGGTCGCCTACTGTGCCGGGCAACGGCGAGGATCCGGTCAGCGGCAGCTCCGTGACCTCGACGGCCGTCGCGGCGAACTCGGCGCGTAGCTCCGCGGATTCGCGGCCGACGCGCACGAAGGTTCCTGTCGACTGTTCACCGGCGAGCACATCCACGGCGCGCTGCAGGGGAAGACAGGTCTCGACGACGTACGTCGCCGTCACGAATCGTTCGTTCGCCATCTCACCACACCACCGGGAGCCAGACCGACATCTCCGAGGGGCCGCGATTGCCCCAGGCGAAGTACGGGATGAGCCGAGACCGCGTCGACCTGAGTTCGGCGCCGTCGATGTCTTCGTAGAGACCGCCATTGCCGCCTTCCGGCAGCACGGTCAACTCGAGGGCGATGACTCGCAATTGATGTCCTTCGACCTCGCCTTCGACGGCCTCGAGTCGCGCGTCGCGACGCAGTGCGAGTCGCTCCAGCGGGATGTCTCCCACGACGTCCGTGCTCTCCAGGCAGTACACGACGGGACCGCGCTGCACGGCCACCTGGTTCGTGATCTCTTCGGCCAGCCGGTTGGCGCGCAGGATACGAACCGGCATCGGGAGCAGCAAGTCGATCGTGTCGCCGACCCGCCATTCGCGGTCGATCACGGCGTAGCGTCCCGATGCCGGATCGGGAACGGTTTCGCCGTTGACGCTCAGCCGGGCTGAGCGAGCCCAGCCCGGAATGCGCACGTGGAAGGGCATCCCGCCGTCCACGACCTCGGTGACGGTGAAGGTCACCAGTTCGTCCCACGGGTAGTCGGAGATTTCACGGACCGCGAGCATCCGGGAGCCCTGCTCGAAGCGCAGCTCGGCTCCGCCGTACAGGTGCACGTACGCGCCACCCCTGGAAACGGAGCCGGCGAGCTCGTGGAGCCGGGCGAGAGTTCTGGCCGTGTTGGGCGGGCAGCAGAAGCAGCTGAGATACTCCTGCCGAAGGCGCGCATCGGAGGGCGGCGGGGCCGGCGTCGGGTGCAGCGCGGTGTCACCGGGCCTGCGCAACGCGTACGGCAGTTCGCGAACCTGGCGGAGCGGGTTCGTGTAGAAGTAGTCGGTCCCCGAGAGCCCGACGCCCGCGAGCAGGCTGTTGTAGGCGACGAGCTCGACGACGTCGGCGTAGCGGGCGTCGCCGGTGATCGCGAGCATCCGCTCGCTCCACAGGATCATGCCGATGTTGGCGCAAGACTCGTTGTGCGCCGTCGTGTTCGGCAGCTGGTAGGCGCGGCCGTACGCCTGATGGACGCGACTGATCTCGGATTGCCAGGGCGAGGCATCCGGTGATGCGCCGTCGTAGAGGGCGCCGCATCCGCCGGTGACGTACAGCTTCGAGTCGACGACATCGTTCCAGAGCGTCTGCAGCACCTCGACGAGTTCGTCGTCTCCGGTTTCGATGGCGAGGTCGGCGAGCCCGGCGTACAGATAGTTCGCTCGGACCGCGTGCCCCGCGACGGTGCGCTGTTCGCGCACGGGCAGGCGGTCCTGGTTGTCGTCGCCTCCCTCGTCGAATTCGTCGCGCACGCGCACGAACGCCTCTGCCAGGCGCAGGTACCGGTCGTCGCCCGTCTCGCGGTACAGGTCGATCACCGCCATGTAGTGGGAGGGGCAGATCGCGCTGCGCGCCAGTTCCAGGGGCTTGTCCGCTGCCAGGTGCTCGAGGAAACTTGCGGCTCTGCGTGCGACGGCGAGAAGCGTGTCGGACCCTGTAGCCCGGTGATGCCGTACGCCCGCCGTGATGAGGTGGCCGAGGTTGTAGGTCTCGAACTGGAATCGGTCGGCGAGCTCGACGGACTGCTCGCGATTCAGGGCAGCGATGAGCGTCGGCGTGTGCAGGTATCCGTCTTCGCGCTGCACGGATGCGATCAGTCGCGCAACGTCGTCGACCAGCGTCGCGAGCTCCCGGTCCTCCTCCACCTCGAGCCGGGTGATCGCCGCCTCGAGCCACTTGTAGAAGTCGCCGTCCATGAACGGCGGACCCTGGTGCTCGCCCTTGATCTCGCCGGCGGCGATACGGAAGTTCTGCAGTCCGGGGCTCACGGCCGGATCGCTGAGCGAGCGCCACATGGCGGGGAGGCCGACGTCGAAGGTGCGCCGTTGAACGTCGCGCCAGAACCCGCTGGTCCAACTCGCGTCGTGGGCGTGCAGGTGCCGCAGGGGCGGCCCGCTGAGGGTACTGGTCGGCATGGAGTTCTCCCGTGCATTGGCGCTGATCGAATCGAGCTCGCGAAGAAGGTCACGAGGCTGCATGGATGTGCATCGTAGCGCGATTCGACTGTGAAGTGAATAGAATTTCAAGCCTGAGTATTGACACGAACCAGGATCGTGCCTAGTGTCGCTGTCAAACAGACCCCCATGCCTGATTCACCTCGTCAAGGAGGACGTCATGATCAATCGACGACACCGCCGCACCGCCCTGGCGGCCGGTATCGCCCTCGCCTCGGTGGTTTCGCTCGCCGCCTGTTCGAGCGGCGCCTCGAACACCGGTTCGACTTCCGGCGGAGGAGCCACGGGCAAGGATCCGGCCAAGTTCACGGTGCTGACGGCGAACGAGAATCCCGCACTGGCCACGGAGCTAAAGAATCTGGCGGCGGGCAAGTGCAAGGCGGAGAACTCGGCACTCCCGCTCGTCGACCAGACCGTCGCTCAGGCCGACGTCGTGCAGAAGATCACGCTTCTCGCGAGCCAGAACGCGCTTCCCGTGCAGTTCATCGCGGGAACATCGATGGTGCGGCCTGACGGCGATCTCGGCAAGAACGGGCTCGTGCTGAACTACGAGACCGCACTGAAGAAGCTCGGCGTGTGGGACGACATCCTGCCCGCCGCTGCATCCACCGTGAACTCGGTCTACGGGCAGATGGTCTCGCTGCCGTATCAGTACAACATCGAGGGCATCTGGTACAACAAAGCGATCTTCGACAAGCTCGGGCTCTCCGAGCCGACCACTTTCGATCAGCTGATGTCCGACGCGGCCAAGATCAAGGATGCCGGTTACACGCCGTTCGCCACCGACGGCGCCGACGCGTGGCCGGTCACCCGGCTCATCGGCATGTACATCTTCCGTAGCCTCGGACCGGACGCGATGAAAGACATCCAGAGCGGCAAGGCGAAGCTCACCGACGCGAAGTATGTGAAGGCCGCCCAAGAGGTCCAGGACATGGCGAAGAACGGATACTTCGGCAGCGGGTTCGTCTCGACGAACGCGGCTCAGGCGAACAACCTCTTCCTGACGGGCAAGGCCGCGATGATGTACGACGGTTCATGGCTGCTGAGCAACATCAACGACAAGTCGCAGGACGTGATCGGCGCCGACAACGTCGGGCTGATGCCGTTCCCGGCCGTTTCCGGTGGTGCGGGGAGCATCGATCAGTGGCCGGCGAATGCCGGTGCGGCGATGGCGATGACGCCTAAGTCGTACGGACCCAAGGTGGCCGCGTGGCTCAAGTGCATCGCGCAGAACTACGGTTCGCAAGCGCTGCAGGATTCGGGAATCGTTTCCGGCTTCAAGATCAACACGCCGGTGAAGAACATCGACGCGCCGACCAAGATGGTTCAGCAGAAGGTGTCAGGCATCAAACAGACTGTTCTCTGGTTCGAGGCACTGATGGATGCCAAGTCGACGGCGCTGGCGCAGTCGAACGTGTCGCTGCTGACGACGGGCCAGATGTCGGCGCAGACCTACATGTCCCAATTGCAGTCGAGCATCGAAGCCAACAAGTAGCACCGTTCGGTCGTGCCCGGCCTGGGCGATCGCCTTCCGCGAGAACCGGGCCGGGCCAGTCGTAAGGGAAGTGAATGAAACGCGTGTTCGGCGATCGTAAGACGATCGCCATCCTGCTCGGGCCGACGCTGATCGTCTACGTTCTGCTCAAGCTGGTTCCGGTGTGCTGGTCCCTCGGACTCTCATTCTTCACGGGCAACACGCTGAGCGGGTTCACGTTCATCGGCTTCGCCAACTTCGTCAAATTCGTCGGCGATCCGGCTGCGGTCCAATCGCTCATCGTCAGCATCGTCTTCGCCGTGCTGGCGACCGTCGGCCAGATCGTGCTCGGCTACCTTCTCGCGCTGCTGTACGTGTTCGTGCTGCGGAAGGGATCCGCGTTCGTGCGCACGGCCGTGTTCTTCCCGATGGTGCTGCCGACCGTCGCGGTGGCGCTGCTCTTCCGCAACTTCGTGTCGGTGGGCGCCAACCAGGGGCCGATCAACGACATCATCAACTTCTTCGGCGGCAAGAGCGTCGAGTTCCTCGCCTCCACGATCGGCACGATGGGAGTCGCGCTGGCGATGACGTTGTGGAGCTCCATGGGCTTCTACGCCGTGCTCCTCTACACGGGCCTGCTCGACATCCCGGACGAGATCATCGAGTCCGCCCGCCTCGACGGCGCCAACGGGCCGCGCCTGGTGCGGCACATCGTGCTTCCGCTCTCGATGCCGATCCTGCTGTCGTCCGTCATCTTCAGCCTGAACTCGACGCTCAAGGTCTTCGACAGCCTCCTCGCGCTGAACAACGGCGGCCCGGGAACGTCGACGTCACCGCTGACGCTGTATATGTACCGCACCGCATTCGACTATGGCGACTACGGCTACGGGAGCACGATTGCGTTGGTGCTCACGCTGCTCTGTCTGGCGTTCACCCTGACGGTCTTCCGTTCCTCGAGCCGGAAGGCGGATGCCTGAGATGACGTCGACGCAGCAACTCGTGGCGACGAATACGGCGGGACGGTCCCGGGTCAGAACGACCGCCTCGCGCCGCGCCGCGCGCATCCTGCGCCGCATACCGGTCTGGGTCCTGGTGGCGGTGCTCCTGATCGTGGTGCTGTACCCGCAGTTCTGGGTGCTCATGGGGTCGTTCAAGTCGCAGACCGAGTTTCTCTCCAGCCCGACCTGGAGCCTCCCGACGCATTTCGACCTCAGCAACTACGTGGAGGCGTTCACCCGCGGAAACGTCGCGGTCAACTATCGCAACAGCATCCTCGTCACCATCCCATCGGTCGCGCTGATGATCGCGCTCGGTGTCGCCGCCGGCTATGCGCTGGAGATCATGATCTGGCGCGGACAGAAGGCGCTGCTGCTGCTCATCCTCGGCGGCATCATGGTTCCCGGGCAGATGATCCTGGTGCCGCTGTTCATCGTCTACTTCAAGATCGGCATCACCGGCTCACTTTTGCCGATGATCCTCACGTACACGGTCATGGGCCTGCCGCTGACGACCTTCCTGATGGCGGCGTACTTCCGATCCGTGCCGCGCGAGCTGTTCGAGGCCGCCACGGTTGACGGCTGCGGCCCGCTGAAGTCGTTCTTCCTGATCGGCTTCCCGCTCATGCGCAACGCCATCCTGACCGTGGCGCTTGTCGAGTTCTTCAGCGTGTGGAACGACCTGCTCGTGGCGCTGACGTTCACCACCGATCCGTCCCTGGCGACCATTCAGGTGGGCCTGCTCAGCTTGAACGACCAATACGGATCGACGCAGTACGGACCGCTGTTCGCGGCGGTCAGCATCAACATCATCGTGTTGATGATCGTCTTCATCTTCCTCAACAAGAAGATCATGGCCGGCCTCGCCGCCGGCTCCCTGAAGGGATGAGAACCGTGACACGAGTCGCTTTCCTGCACACCGGAGCCGTCGTCATCCCGCCGGTGATGGAGCTGGCCGGCCGGCTCCTTCCGGATGCCACGACGATCAACTACCTCGACGACCGCATCGTGGCCGACCTTTCAGACGCCGAGCGGGCGGCCTCCGTGCCAGAGCGCGTGACCGACCTGGTGCAGGCCGCGCAGCGCGCGGGCGCCGACGTCGTGATGCTCACCTGCTCGTCCATCTCCCAGCTGGCTGGTGCCGCCGCCGAGCGGGTGGGCATCCCCGTGCTGCGCATCGACGAGGCGATGGCCGACCAGGCGGTGCACGCGGGGGAGCGGATAGCCGTGCTCGCGACGCTTCCGACCACCTGCGAGCCGACGGTCGCCCTGATCCGCGAACGCGCAGAGCTGGCCGGGCTCGACAGAAGTATCACGAGCGAGGTCATCGACGGTGCGTTTGCCGCGGTGTCAGGCGGCGACCGGGAGACCCACGACCGCCTGGTCGGCGATGCCATCGAGCGGGTTGCGCCGCACGCGGACGTCGTCGTGCTCGCCCAGGCGTCGATGGCGAGCGCGGCGGGCGCGGTGAAGGTCGACGTGCCGGTGCTGACGAGCCTGGAGCCGGGCATCCGGCGTCTCCGTGAGCGGCTCGCCGCTGAAAAGGGATGAGCCGGTACTGGGAATCGTTCGCTCCTGGCACCGGCAGGCGCGAACCACGAGCGGATGCCGTGGGCGACGCCCGCAGGGTGTCTCTGAACGGCACTTGGATGTTCCGGCTGTCAGCGACCGCCGAAGGCAGCGGCGACGAGTTCATGCATGTCGGCTTCGACGACTCCGCGTGGGATCGCATTTCCGTTCCCTCACACTGGGTGCTGCAGGAGGTCACGCCGCCGGGGGAACGATCGCCGCGCTCGTTGCTCGGCACCGCAGACGGTCCGCTGTACACGAACACGGCCTATCCGATGCCGATCGATCCGCCGCACGTGCCCGACGAGAACCCGACGGGCGACTACCGGCTGCGCTTCACGGTTCCAGACGACTGGGCGAACGCGGTCCTGAGGTTCCAGGGCGTGGACTCGTGCGCGAAGGTGTGGCTGAACGGCGAGGAGCTGGGCTGGTCGACCGGCAGCCGCCTTCCCTTCGAGTTCGACGCGCCGATCTTGCCGGGTGAGAACGTGCTCGCGGTGCGGGCGCATCGCTGGTCGGCGGGAACCTACCTGGAAGACCAGGATATGTGGTGGCTCCCCGGCATCTTCCGCGACGTCGAGCTGATCGAGCGAACCGCCGCGTCGATCGATGATCACACCGTGCACGCCGAGTTCGATCACGTGACGGGCATGGGCACGTTGCGGGTGGACGCAACGACGAAGGCGATCGTCGAGGTGCCCGAGTTGCGCATCCGGATGCCTGCGGGAGAGTCGGTAACGGTGCCCGTCGAGCCGTGGAGTGCGGAGCATCCGCGCCTCTACCGCGGCACTCTGTGCTCGGCCACCGAGACCGTCGAACTCGCCATCGGCTTCCGAACCGTCGCCATCGTCGACGGCGTGCTCACCGTCAACGGGCACAGGGTGTTCTTCCGCGGCGTCAACCGGCACGAGCACGACTGGGAGACGGGGCGCAGGCTCGAGCGGGGGACGATGATCCACGACATCGAGTCGATGAAGCGGCACAACATCAATGCGGTGCGCACGTCGCACTATCCGCCGCATCCGGAGTTCCTGCGGCTGTGCGACGAGTACGGGCTCTGGGTGGTGGAGGAGAGCGACCTCGAGACGCACGGCTTCATCTACTCCGGTTGGGAGGGTAATCCACCCGGCGATCCGCGCTGGAAGGATGCCTTCCTCGACCGCACCCGGCGCATGGTGGAGCGGGACAAGAACCGGCCGAGCGTCGTGATCTGGTCCCTTGGCAACGAGAGCGAAGGCGGCGAGAACTTCGACGTCGTGGAGAGGTGGATCCGGTCCCGCGACCCGTCACGACCGATTCACTACGAGCGTGACCGCACCTACCGCAACTCCGACTTCCACGCGGTGATGTACCCGTCCCTCGACGACCTCGAGGCGATCGGCCGGCGCGAGGAGGAGCCCTACGAGGGGGTGAGCGAAGCGGATGACCGTCGTCGCCGAAGCCTGCCCTTCCTGCTCTGCGAGTACGCGCACGCGATGGGAAACGGGCCAGGATCGCTCGTCGAGTACGTCCGAATCCTGTCGTCGTCGGACAGGTTCTGCGGCGGCTTCATCTGGGAGTGGATCGACCACGGGTTCCGCGCAATCG
>Ga0164242_10009062_pt1 | contig 10765 bp, 12 predicted proteins | sample OricomgcompostMG_FD_108783 | JGI IMG/M metagenome (GOLD analysis project Ga0164242, IMG submission 108783) | Miracle-Growth compost microbial communities from Emeryville, California, USA - Original compost - Miracle growth compost (MG) ... | reverse complement strand
CTTCCCAGAGTGTCTGGGGTGTGCTTCTTGCCCCTTTGCGCAGAAGACATCTTCGCTTTGGTTTCGTCCGTAAATACCCTACCCTTCTGGGCCTCAGACATTCTTGCCTTGGTTTCCGGGCTGTGTTTTTTCCCTAGAAAGGCCTTATTGCCAAGGCGCGACAAGCGCACCTTCTCCTTGGCTTCGCGTGTATGCTCCCGGCCAGTGCTTGTCTCTCTAAAGTGTTCGGCGAGTTCCTTCTTTACGCGACCAAAAGACGCTCTAGCCCTAAGCTTTTCCATATTTCTACCCGTCCTAGCACTAGACAGGTAAAGCATCGCATAAAGAGCGTTCCACATCTTCCCACCTCGCGCCTTTGCGAGGAGTAGGTGCGCAAAGTAATGATCCTCCGGCGTAAGGCTTATCAGGTTATCAGGCTCGTTCCCGCCGCCAAGTGACACTGGCAATATGTGGTGAACCTCTACGTATCCGGAGAGCGAATCCTCCTTAATACGCCTGTCCGCGATGAACTCGCGGTAAATTCTTTCATAATCCAAAGCAAGTATCCCTCTTGCTGCATCCAAGGTTGGTGCTCGGCAGGCGGTTGGATGGCCGCTTTTCGGGAGCTACCCTAGCCAAGCAATCGTTATATATAGCATTTATGACGGTCTGGCTAGAAGATCATCTGCTAGGGGATTATCACCCTCAATGTCCTTCGCTATTGCGCGCCGTTTAGCGGCATCCCGCGCCTCCCCCGTTTGCGCGCGCGCGTGAAGCGATAATGAGCGGCGGAAAGAAAGAATGGACGACGCGTGCATTTGCACGATCGACTTGCGAGGGTTTGCGACGGGCGTACCTTTATCGGAATATGCCACGCCGCCTTCCGTGCGCAACAATCCTTGCTCTCGTGTAAGGTCCGCCATTGTGCGTGCGAGCATCGCGGCTATTTCTAATTGGTGCGCCGTCCACTCTGAACGGGCAAACTCAGCAATGACATTCTGGAAGAACGGCAAGTCGCCCTCGTCGAGCGGAACATTGCTTGGCGGCGCAATTTCCGTGGTTGCCTTCGCCATAACTTTGACGGCCTCTTCGGCGCTATCAATGCGCGCCTTACGTTTAGCCATCGGTCATCCTCATAGGAAAAACTGTATTTGCGTTGAAGCTGAGTTGTGTGCGCCGCTAGTAAGGATGGAATAGGAGACTTTTCCTATACCCCTACCCGCGCCGAAACGTCATGTTATAACGGGTATCCATCGACGCCAAATGGCGTCGGCCTATTGCCACGCTCTTCGCGTTGCTTGTCGCTATCATGATGGCGCTTGCACAATGACTGGAACGGGCCGGACCAGAACAGGCTCACGTCGCCCTTATGCGCCACCACATGGTCACACACGGTCGCGGGCTCAACTATCTCATCGGCCAGGCACATGACGCACAGCGGCTCACATGATAGCTGTGCGTCCCGTATGCGCTTCCATCGCGCCGTCCAATACAGATGCTGCCACGCGGCGCTATCGGCGCGTGTGTTGCGCCTGTCTTGCTTGGGCATGGTGCCTCGATGTTAGAGCCGCCACCAGGATTCGAACCCGAACCAACCGGATACAAGCCGGACACGCTACCGTTTACGCCATGGCGGCAATGTTAACCGAGACCCACCGGGAGCCGACACTAGGTCTAAGCTCTACCGGTGGGTAATCCCGCAAGTCGCCAGGAGGAATGGTGCCAGGCGGGTGTAGCGCCAACGCAGCGGGACGAAGCCACAAGGGTTGGCGGTTAGATAGACGGCAGCGCAGGGGTGCACCTCCCTATGCCAACGGCACGTTGGTCCGCTGGTGGACTGCCGTCTATGTATTGCGGTGGGCGCATAGCATAGCCAGAGACGCTAACCACCGCTTATGCCTTCGCCGCCACGCCTATAACCACCGGCACCGCATTAGCGGCGTCGCACCCAATGGCGTACACAACGGCGAGCAACCGCCTATTAGGCGGCGCAACAACTAAGCCGGCAGTCCGGCATTCTTTCTGGCCTCGGCAAGCGATACGTTTCCGTCGACGCCCATATCCTTTAGCAACTTCCTGTCTGCTGTCTTACGCAAATCCTCCGCGCTCTGCGCGGCACGTTCCATTGCCAAGCGGTCAGCCCTCCTATCGACAAACGGCGAATGTGGAATGAAGTCGTTAGCAACCCAGCCGAGCGTACTGCCACGCTGGCGACTATCGTAATAGTCTAGATTATGCAGAGCCTCGTAGTGCTCTGCATCGTAATCCGGCCACATGATTCAGAAACCCTAGCGGCGCACTCTGCGCCAGAATTGTTTTTACTCTTCTCATTACTAGGGTTTCTGAAAGGGTTTGAATCCGTACTGGTTATGCCGCTATGTCTTCTCGCTTAATTTGTCCAATCGCATCGCGCGCCGTAATCAACGCCAAATGAACAACGGCGCGTCCTGCCGCAATAGAACCGCTCCTGTCGGCTACGCCAATGGAATTGCCTACCTTCTGATACGTAGCGCCATCGACAACGGCCATTTCCAATGGCTCTGCAAGATATCCAAGGGCGCGCCGTATACCTGCCAGCTTGCCTTGGTTGTCCATCATGTCATTCACCGGCCTATCGCCATTCCATGGGCGCGGAATAGGCGACGACGCTGCTATGGTAGTCTCGTTCGTGATATTCTTACGACGAGCCGGAGTAGAGGCTACAGCATCAACCGAATGCGACTTGCGCGCCTTTCCGTAAGCAATGTGTCCGGTTGACTCGTCCAGTTTGGACACATAGTCGATAACCTTGCCTTCCTTCGGTGTGTATGTAGTTCCGCCAAGCTGCGCACCGCTGTTTGCGGAATCGTATATCCTGCGGTACGCCATGGCCGTCTTAAGCAGTTCCGTATTTCCTTCCCGCACCAGGCTAGTGGCCAGTGGCCAGTTGATATTATCGTTATCCGCCTTGCCGTCCCAATCCTTATCAACGTGCTTCATTCTCCTGGCCAATCTTGCCCGCTCCTTGTGCATCGCAAACCATTCGGCTTTGCGCTTTTCCTCGATTTCCGCTTTTGGCAATTTGTGAAATGGCGTGTCTGGATAGAATTCGTCGCCAATCCATTCTCCGTGCGCAGCCATGCGCGGTTTGATGTTCTGGTTGTCTGCCTGCCGCATCGTTTTTTCTCTTCCCGTTTTTCTACAAATTACGGCGCGCCGCACCACTGCCGCAAACCGCACCACTGCTCCTATAAGAAGCGCCTCGCGCGTTTGCGTCAAGGAGCGGGTGGTTGTCGTTGTCTGCTGCGGCACCGGTCGCCAACCACCCGCGAACCAACGCTTCCGCCTTATCGGCGGCCTCTTCGCACGTAACGGCACGCACCACCTCCACGGGATGCCCCAGCGCGGCCAATAAGGGATGCCTGATAACCTGGCTAGGCTCCAGTGCCGCCTTACCCACCTTGTTCTCAATCAGCCCTACGCGGCCACCCTCTAGCCAGATACGCACGTCCGGCTCACCGGGGGCCAGTCCTGCTGCCTTGGCTTGCATGCTTGCCTTGCGCCCGCGCTTGGCGCTGTTTTGATCGCCGGCCGTCAGGAAGCGCGTACCGTATTCCGGCATGGCGTGCAGCCGCTTCATCTGAGCAGCCTGCAATTCCCATTCCTCTGGCAGCGCAGGCTTAACGGTAGTCTTGCCCGCTTCAGTCGTCGTCACGACCATCCGCTTGCCGTTGACGCGTACCGTGGTCTGGCGGCGGGTGGGCTTGGTGGTGGTTTTCGAATTATCCAATTGTCCGCGCTCCTTTATATAGACCCCCTGAATCTATACGAATCAGGGTACTTATTAATATCAATGGATAGTTGGATAATAAGATATATAGAGTATATAAGTATCTATAATCATTACGTTTTTAGGTGTTTTAATTATCCATCCAAACCATCCTACTATCCAAGCTATTTCTGGAAAATTTCTAATTATCCATGGATAGTAAGGGCGTCTGGATGGATAATTAGAGGGTGGCTGTGGCACGGCTAACTGGCGGCTAGAGGCCCGCCCCGTCTACCCAACCCACTTCAATTTACGCGTCTTTGGCCCCTTCTTGACGTTATCATTGGACGCATAAATGACACGCCCAGACATGACGAGATCCTTCACAATCTCCTCACGTTGGCGGGCATCAATCGCCTTGCATCGGTCGACCAACCGACCTTCGGTAAGCCCCTTTCCTCCGGCCTTGCGCACCAACGCCTCAATGCGCTTGTAGTTCGCCTCACGCTGGTTGTCGGCCAGCCTTTCCGTCACTTCCGCCACCATACTTGCTGCGCACGTCCAGGATACCGCCGCGGCCCATTCAAACTTTTCCTCTGTGATTATAGGCTCTGCGGGGTTACGCCCCACGGCGACTATCAGCGCCAGCTTTATGGCGTTCTCCACGATACGACGCATGAACGGCCTCGCCTCTGGTGCGGTGGCCGCTTCATTGGCGTCAATTGTGCTCTTTACGGATTTGAACGTCTCCAGCGCATCCTCGGTCCACGGTACGATTTTGGGCTTGTTTTCCTGCCATGCCGGTCCCTTGGCTGCGGGAAACTTCTTGCCAGACGTCCGCTGTTCAACCACGTTGATGCCGGCAACCTCAGCCATTCGAGTCATAAGCAGGTACGGCGGGTCGCGAACATCATTCACCGGCTTGACTATGGCCGGCTTGTTACCCGTTACGTGAAACAGGATTAGGCGGGGCAATAGGCCGTCCTCCGCGCTGGCTGACGATAGCGCTGTCCAGAACTGTTCCGGCGTCGACGTGCCGTGGATGCATAGGTTCGGATTGAATATCTTCTTGGCGGGTGTGCCGCGGTAGGCCGCTCCTTCAAAAAAGGTGCTGGACGCGCTGTAATAGTCACGAAGATCGGCCGATATTGCCTGTTGATGGCTGCCGGCCTTCCTATCTGTTATATTCCGTATAAAGCCGCCGAACTCGTCAATCTGACAGTTTACGGATTGGTGACTCTCCAGCACCTCACGGAGCGCCGACGCCGACATGATGCGGGCCGGTCCGCTGTAATCGGAAAAGACGCCGTGGTCGGACATGAGAATACGCTTGATCTGGCTACGCGCATGCTCCTTGCCGAATCCGGACTCCGCCAAAGCCACCGTGTAGATGTTAGGTCGTGTGTCGCGGTTGCTGGTTGAATAACGCGGCCCGCACAGTGCCGCCACAAATGGCAACACAGCAGCCAACGCAAGGGCTCGACACGGCTGCTCTGCACTGGACACGATCCAGTCGACAAGGTCTTGGACCAATCCACCCGGATAAGTAAGCGCCTCCAGGTCCCCGACTGCCTGTAGCTTGTATTCGGGGATGTCGTCGTCCTGCTCGTCGGTTGGTTCAAGGTGCTGCGTGGGGACCGGCTCCGCAATGCGCGGCTGCGTCAGGACACCCATGCTAACGATCGGCGTGTCATCCTTTGCCGTAGGTTCTGGAATGGCGCGCGGTTTCTTGATGCCAGCATCCAGCCCGCGCTTGATCTTGGCGCGAATTTCCTTTTCGCCGTCCTTGCTGACAACACCATTGGCGTATGCGGCATCAAACAACCCCACTTCGGCCTCCTGGCGCGACAGGGCGCCAGCACCGACCAATGTGCCAAGATTGTACGCGGAGCGATTGACGGCCTCCCCGCGTCCGCCCTGTGGCGCTGTGGCAAGCTCACGCAGTTCCGCCTCCACGGCGCGCTCGATGTAAGCCGTGTTCTCGCCGGACGTGTAGGTATAGTCAGAAGAGTAGGATGGCGAAGCGGGCAGCACCAGGTCAAGCAACCATTGCGGGGCATCGGGCAATGGAGGCAAGCCATCGCCGTCGTGGTCAACCCAAAGGTATTCTCTGCCGTCCGCTAGGCGGCTTCCCGGAGCCACCACGTACCCTCCCGACCCACGTATATCCAGCCCCGCGCCGAGTCGCCCACGATTGCGGACGCCCGGCACATAGGCAAAGTAATGGTGCTCGCCGCCTCCGGCCGTTCGCGCAACAGCGGTGCGTGGCAGCGGCTCGTTCTGGTCCTCCAATACGGCGAGCGTTTCGAAGCCATTGATGACGTTGCCGTCGTCATCCTTATGGACGTCGACGTCCAGAACCCACGCGCCAAGCTGCTCGCCTGTCGGTAGGCCAATCATGGATCCGGGGTCGCGCTTCCACATACGCTCGATAAGCGGAAGGTTCTTGGTGGCTCCTTTAAAACCATCGCCAAGGCGGGGCGTTTTGGCTTTCTTGACTATGAAGACGCCATCGTCGTCTATTTCATCGGTTTCCTCGTCCTTCTCGCGGCAGGGAAAAACAGGTAGGCCGGCGCCGGCGTAGGATAGGGCAATGGAGAGTGGGGAGTCGGTCATGCGGCTTCTCCGTAGTGGCGGCCCGTTGACATATAAAATGTGCCGTCTGCCCACCGCTCGTCGCGGCCGCTTTCTTCTGCGGATTCTTTTGCCCACCTCCAAATCCACTCGTCCCGCGTGCCGTACAGGCTGTAGCCATCCGACGATAATTCATCTACAGGAACTACCTTCACGTCAGTTGGCCTTCCATCCGACCAAGAGAATAGTTGGATGGTGCATTTTTCAGAACCAACCGAACCAGTGATCTGAAATTGCCAATTGATTTTTCCGTCATCGTCTCGACTGTGGCCATACAGTCCAACCAGACCGTTGTCGTTAGATGCTGGCCGACGCACATTATTCTTCACCCGCTTGGTTCCCTTTCCGTAATTGCAATCCGAGCATGACGTCACCAGATTGGAAACATCGTCTGAGCCTCCATTGGCGACGGCCACCTTATGATCGCAGTGAAGCGTCACGTCTGGAGATTTGGCTCCGCAATAGACGCACGTGAAGTCGTCCCGCTTAAAGACATCAAACCTGATGCCTTGCGGAATTGGTGTTCTTTTCTTCTTAGGCTGCAATTGCGGTGTCCTTGTTGGTGTTGGTGGCGCGGTTGTTGTTGCCAACAACGGAAGGCATAAACCTGTCGATGCGACGGCCAAGCCATGTAAAGAGCGGCACGGCCCATGAATTGCCGAGTGCCTTGTAGCGCGGGCCATCGGGACATTCGGATGCTGGCTTGCCGCGCCAAGGGATTGCCGTGTAATTGTCAGGAAAGCCCTGAAGGCGCTCACATTCCACGGGCGTTAGGCGGCGGACGGCGGATTGCAGGACGGCTGGCACGCCCTCCATACCGCTGCTGACGCGCAAACTTGCCGCTTCTTCTGATAGTGCTTGGTTGTATGTATCAAACGCCAACACATGCGACTTATCCCCGCCGCCAGACGAAGCCCGCAACGCCGTTGCAACCTCGCCGCCTAGTTCTGCCGTTGCGCCGCCTCCTGAAGCGCGGAGTGCGACTGTGACGGCGGGTATCTTGCTTTTATCTAAGGTCGGCGTGATGTGTCGCGAAACGCTATCGCCCTGGTTGGCGCTGTTTTGCGCTCCAAAGGCGTAGGCCACTAGGCTATCGGCAGTGTCAACATCGGTTCCATACGGCCTATCGCCACCGGTAGCGTTGCCTCCGGCCCGCATGCAGGGTGCGACGTCGACCGCATGTCGCACCAAACCGCCATCTAAGTCGAAGTCGGTTCCGAGTCCGCCACCGCCCTTAGTGCGTGCGCTAATTGTTGGGGCAACTCCTTCCCCCGTTTCTCGGCTCGGCGGAGAATACCGGCGCAAGCCTTCCGGCTCAAAAAGAACCGCTGCGGGATCGGCCCCGTTTCCAAAGTTTGCGACAACGATGACACGGCGGCGTCGTTGGGCCACTCCGAAGTATTGAGCGTCGAGAACGCGCCACGCAGCCCTGCCTTTTGGTCCAGAAACCATGCCCGCGTTTGTCCATCGGCCTGGCGGCACGACAGGACCGTCTGCGCCCACAAGTCCGGCGAGGAAGCATCCGAAGGCGTTGTCCTTGGTTGACAGGACGCCGACAACGTTTTCCCAAACAGCGTTCCGAAGTCCATTTCCGACTGTCTTGCCGAGGCCGGCGAGTTCATGTGCAAGCTCCACGAATGCGAGAGAAAGATTGCCGCGGGCGTCGTCCAGGCTGCGGCGCAAGCCCGCAACGCTGAATGCCTGGCACGGAGTGCCGCCGCACAGGATGTCGACTTGTCCTAATGACGAAGTGTCGATTTTGGTAAAGTCGCCAAGATTAGGCACGTATGGGTAATGATGCGCCAGCACTGCGGACGGGAATTTCTCGATTTCCGAGAAGGCGACCGCGTGCCATTGTGGCCATGCGCAGGACGCCGCTTCTATGCCGCTGCATACGGAAAGGAAGCGGAGCGCACCTGCCGGCGGCGCGCTATTATCATTCGCCGCCCCGCTATTGCCCACAATAGCCGGCGCGTTGTCGTTGGTGCCTGCGGGGTGGTTATCAGAATGGCGCATCGCCGCTCCTTATGATTTCCCTCAACCTCTTGGCGCATCCGGCCCATATCACCCCCGCCAATTCAGCCGCCTGCTCGTCGGTGTATTCTTCTAGGCGTGAGCCATAAGCAGCGATAACCGGAGCCGCGGCTTCAACGCCGCCTTCCCTTGCTCGCATTTCGTAGGCCGTCATCCGTTTTACTTTTTTGATATCCTCGATAAGCATGGTGCAATCGGTGCACAGCCAGCGCGGATCGTTGTCTCTTGGACTGGTGAAGCCGATACCGATTCCGCAGCCGGTAAAGCCGCAGATATGACAGACGTTGGGCGCTATTTCTTTAGTGCCAGACGGTGCCGCAACTTGCGAAGCGGCACTCATGCTGCGGCCTCATCGAAGAGGGAGGCGGTGGGTGTGTTGTCGTTGACCGGCTTCGGCTTGAACATAGAAGGCCGGCGCGATGCGGCCTCTATACGCCGACAAGCCATATCAAAAAATCGCGTGTCCTTCTCGATGCCTACAAACTTGCGACCCGTCTGGACACACGCAACGCCGGTTGTTCCGGAGCCGACGAACGGATCCAGCACGGTTTGTCCCGCCCACGTTGAATTTTCAATATACATAGCCATAAGCTCCGCTGGCTTTTCCGTAGGGTGATCCGTTTCATCGCGTTGAAAGAGACTGACCAAGTTTTTAGACGAAGGATTGCGGATGGTGAATGCTTTCCCCTTGCGCGTAAACAGCGTGAATTCTGTTATGTTTTGGTAGTATTTATTTGGAAGGGCGGCTCTCTTATCCCAAACCAATATGGTATGAAGATCAAAGCCAGATTCTTCAGCGGCGATCCATGCGGCCTTCAGGTTCTTGCCGTTCGACATAAAATAGGCTTGCCGATCATCTTTGAGCGCGGCGTATACCAACGGCAACCAGTCGCTCCACTCAATGTCGCACTGGACGATATCGCCGCCATTCCCATAATCCTTCATCCACCCGCCAAAGCCGCCCTCAAGCTGCAGATTGGAGGCAAATCCGCCGCTGGATACGCGGTACGGTGCGTCGGTTACAATGCAGTCGACTTGCTCAATGGACGGGAGGATATCGAGCGCATCCCCATTGTACAGCGTACAATCGCCAATCCGCTCTATCCGCATCAAACAATCCCCCTATACCGTTCCGGCTGCCTGCTAGTGATAAGCGCATAGAGAGCATCGAGACGCGCGTCGTCTAGGCGCAGGACGGCCGGAATGGGGTCACGGAAGAATGCCAGACGTTGCTCTGCCGACATGAATGGCAAGTCGCTGGTTTCCAGATTATGCAAAATCGCGAACATATTGCGGAAGGCGTCAGCCGGCTGTACCGCTGGCTGCACGGCGCGTGGTTGTTGCGGGGCAACAACGGGGCGCTTGTCCGGAATATCTATACAATTTGTGGACATCATATCGCCACCCTCTCGCTTTCCACCTTAAACCCCGGCACAACCCGCAGCCCGCCCCGTACAGCGGCGTCAGCCATGTTCTGGCATAACGCCACAAACGCAGCCGGATCGCGCGTGTAGCCCCAGTCAAGGGCTTGTTCTGCGTCCTCCAGCGTAGCGTGCCAAACGGTGCGCAGGCCGGTGCCTGTGGTTGCTTGTTTGTCGGCGCGCTTGGCTTCGCGCTCTACGGCCTTGGCTTCCTGCACCAAGGCTTCGGCCTTCTCGCGCTCTTCCAGATTCCCCCGACTGGCCTGCATGGCTTCCTGCGCTTCGCGCGCAATGCGGTCGGCTTCTTCGCGGGCCTTGCGGGCAGCGGCTTCTTTCTCGGCGGCTATGCGGGCGCGCCAAGCGGAAAGCAACTTGCCAAGCTCGGACTTTCCGATATCCACCTTGCCTTTCTTCGGCTGGATAAATGGGTTAAAGCGATCTTGAATTTCCTTGATGGCTTCGTCCAGTGGACGCTTAGCCTCAACGCGCAGCGCATCGGCGGCCTTTCCGGCTTCGTGTAACTGATCGTACAGGCGGGTAATGGTGTCGTGCATCTCCTCGCTGTCGATTGGCTCGCCGTCACAGAAGTTTTTTGCCTCATCGTACAGGTCCTGGATGGCGGTTAGTGCTTCGTCGATTGGGTCGACGGGCGGGTTGTTGTGGCCTATGGTGGCGATTGCTGGCGTGGTCATGCTCCATATTCCTTCCTGCGCTCTTGCATCTTTTCCGTCATAAGGCGCGCGTATGCCTGCAATAGCGCCTTGCTAAATCCTGTAAGTTTGAGAATTTCGTCCGTTGCCCACATAACTAGCAGCGCCAATACGCCGACAGTTCCGACAGTCACAGTTACAGCGCCGACCCACCATATTGCTTCGTTCATAATGTATCCTTCCCGCTTCATATCCGGCGCATAAGACGCGCCAACGTGTCGTATGTGCCTAGTACCTAT
>Ga0164242_10009061_pt1 | contig 10765 bp, 7 predicted proteins | sample OricomgcompostMG_FD_108783 | JGI IMG/M metagenome (GOLD analysis project Ga0164242, IMG submission 108783) | Miracle-Growth compost microbial communities from Emeryville, California, USA - Original compost - Miracle growth compost (MG) ... | reverse complement strand
GATGAGGAGATCGGCACGGAGTCGCCGGCCACCCTGTTCATCTCGTCCGCACCGGCGGGGCGCGGATATCTGTGCCTGTCCACGAACGACGGCCACGTCCACACCTTCGCGGATCCCCACCCGGGCGTCATCGGGTACCTGGCAACGTATGGCCCGAACATCTTCGGCGCAGTCGGTCCGAGTGTCTCCCGCGTGTCGATCAGCTGGCATCTGAGTGCTCCCCCTTCGGGCGGGTGGGCGGTGCCGACCGGCCCCGTCGACATCGATACCCGTGCCGCGTCCGAGGATTCCGGCGCCCTCGCGGACGGCTGGCACACCTTCCTGGCCGGGAACCCGGAAATCATCTCCTACGACACCCTGACCGCCGCGGCCTATGACGCGGCCGGCAACCGGCTGGGAACCCTCACCACCGACATCCAGCACCACTGATCGCCGCCATCTGTGGGTGGCGTCCAGTGACTTCCACCCAACCGGCGAACATGCCTCCGGGGAAGGATCAGCCCGCGGACCGAGCCGTTCCGGCATCCAGCGCCGCGCGGGCGGCGGCGAACCGGGCGATCGGCACCCGGTACGGGGAGCAGGACACGTAGTCGAGCCCGATCCGCTCGAACACCGCGATGGATGCCGGGTCGCCGCCGTGCTCCCCGCACACACCCGCCTTCAGGCCCGGCTTCGCAGCGCGGCCCTTCTCAACCCCGATACCGACGAGCTGCCCGACCCCGTCGGGGTCCACCGAGGCGAACGGGTTGGCGCGCACGATCCCGTCGGCCAGGTAGGCCGCCAGGAACTTGCCCTCCGCATCGTCCCGAGAGATGCCCAGCGTGGTCTGGGTCAGGTCGTTGGTGCCGAAGGAGAAGAAGTCCGCATGCGTCGCGATCTGATCGGCCACCAGCGCGGCCCGCGGCAGCTCGATCATGGTGCCGATCGTGTAGTCCAGCGAGCGCCCGGCCGCCTCGAGCTCCTCGGCCATCACCCGCTCGACGAGCTCCCGCATCCGGCGCAGCTCCTCGTCGAACGCCACCAGCGGGATCATGATCTCCACCCGAGGGTCGTGCCCGGCGGCCGAGACCGCCAGCGCCGCACGGGCTATCGCACGGACCTGCATCTCAGGGATCTGCGGGTACAGCAGCGCCAGTCGCACCCCGCGGGTGCCCAGCATCGGGTTCTGCTCGGACAGTTCCCGGACGCGGGCCAGCAGCGCCTCGGCCGCGCTCAGTTCTCCGCCCTCGGAGTCCGCATTCCGTAGCCGTTGCACGGCCAACGCCTGTTCGGTGACCGAGGGCAGGAACTCGTGCAGCGGCGGGTCGAGCAGCCGGATCGTCACCGGCAGGCCGCTCATCGCGGTGAGGATCTCCTCGAAGTCGCCCTGCTGCATGGGCAGGATCTGCTCGAGCGCGGCGGCCCTGCCCTCGTCATCCTCGGCCAGGATCATGGCACGCACCGCGGGCAACCTGGCCTCGTCCATGAACATGTGCTCGGTCCGGCACAGGCCGATGCCCTGCGCGCCGAATTCCCGTGCGCGGCGGGCGTCCTCGCCGGTGTCGGCGTTGGCTCGCACCCCGAGCCGCCGGATCTCGTCGGCCCAGCCGACCACCCGGGTGAAGGCGTCGGTCACCTGCGGCGGCACCAGCGGCAGCGCGCCGGTGAACACCTCACCGGTCGACCCATCCAGGGTGATCACGTCACCTTCGTGCAGTGCCTGCCCGGCGATCGTCACCGTCTTGGCAGCGGCGTCGATGTGCACGTCCGGCGCGCCGGCGACGCACGGCTTGCCCATGCCCCGCGCCACCACCGCCGCGTGCGAGGTCATTCCGCCGTGCGCGGTCAGGACCCCCTGCGCGGCAATGACTCCGGCGATGTCGTCGGGGGTGGTCTCCCAGCGCACCAGAACCACCTTGTCGCCGGCGCGGCCGCGCTCCTCGGCGGTGACGGCGTCGAACACCACCCCGCCGACTGCCGCGCCGGGCGAGGCGTTCAGCCCCGTGGTGAGCGGGCTGCCCTTGGCGTCCGGGTCGATCGCCGGGTGCAGCAACTGGTCAAGCTGCGCCGGTTCGACGCGGCGGAGCGCCTCGGTGCGGTCAATCACGCCCTCGTCGACCAGGTCGGCGGCGATGGCGATGGCGGCGTTCGCGGTGCGCTTGCCGGTGCGGGTCTGCAGCAGGTACAGCGAGCCGTCCTCCACGGTGAACTCGATGTCCTGCATGTCTCCGTAGTGCGCCTCCAGTTTCGCCATGGTGTCGGTGAGCTGGCCGAAGGCCTGGGGCAGCACGGTCTGCATCTCAGCCAGTGGGCGTGGAGTGCGGATACCAGCGACCACGTCCTCGCCCTGTGCGTTGGTCAGGAACTCGCCGTACAGCTCCTTGGCGCCGGTCGACGGATTGCGGGTGAAACACACTCCGGTGGCGGAGGTCTCGCCCCGGTTGCCGAACACCATCTGCATCACGTTGACCGCAGTGCCCAGATCGTCCGGGATCGAGTTGGCGCGCCGGTACACCGCAGCGCGCGGGTTGAGCCAGGAGCGGAACACCGCGTCGATCGCGCGTCGCAGCTGTTCCAGCGGATCCGCGGGAAGGTCCTCGCCGATGTGCTCGCGGGACAACCGCTTGAACGTCGCCACCAGTTCCTGGAGGTCCTCGGTGGTGAGCTCGGTGTCCTGCGCCACGCCCCGGTCCGACTTGAGCGCGCCGAGCGCGTCCTCGTACACGTACGACTGGACGCCCGCCACCACCTCGCCGTACATCGACAGGAAGCGACGATAGGCGTCCCAGGCGAAGCGCGGGCTACCGGACTCGGCGCCGAGGGCCTCGACGGTGTCGTCGCCGACGCCCAGGTTCAAGATGGTGTCCATCATCCCGGGCATCGACACCACGGCCCCGGAACGCACCGACACCAGCAGCGGCCGGTCCGCGGAGCCCAGGCCGCGGCCGGTGCGCTCCTCGAGCCGGTGCAGCGCGGTGGTCACCTGCTCCCACAGGCCGTCCGGCCACTCGCCACCGCGTTGGGTGGTCGCGACGCACGCGGCGGTGGTGACGGTGAACCCGTCCGGCACCGGCACGCCGATGCGCATCATCTCCGCCACGCCGGCACCCTTGCCTCCCAGCAGGGGCTTCATCGAGGCGTCACCCTCGGACAGGTCGTAGACGTACCTGTCAGTCACGCTGCCCTGCGCTGGGCCGGATGGGGCGGTGCTCACGCTGATCTCCCTTGCTGCTTGGTGGGTGAGGTGGTCGGGCGACGCTCGTCGACCAGGTCGATGACCCGCCCGGCCGCCTCCTCCAGGGCGAGGTTGGTGGTGTCGATGACGGGACAGCCGAGGCGCCGATGGATCTGGTCGGCCTGGTCGATCTCGGAGAAGATATCGGCCAGCGCGGCGTAGCCGCCCGCGTCGCCGGTGCCGCCGATGGCCTTGACCCGCCGAGATCGGATGGCGGCCAACCGTTGCGGATCGATGGTGAGCGCGACGATGCGGTATCGCTCAACTTCGAACAGGCCCGCCGGGGGCGGGATCCCTGGCACCAGCGGCACGTTAGCGGTGCGATACCCCAGGTAGCCCAGATACATCGACAGCGGTGTCTTGCCGGTGCGGGATACCCCGATCAGCACGATGTCGGCCTGCCGGAGCCCCTCCAGGTACTGGCCGTCGTCGTGCTTGACCACGAACTCCATCGCGGCGATCCGCTTGAAGTAGTCCGAATCGATCCCGACGGGCCGGGCCGGGATCCGCTCCGCGCGGTCGCCGCTGGCCTTCTCCATGGTCTCCAGGGCCGGCCCGAGCAGGTCGCAGTGCGGGATGTGCAACTGCTCGCAGCGCTGCACCACCAGGGCGCGCAGCCCGTCGTCCACCAGCGTGGAGAAGACGGTGACGCCGGTATCCCGGCCGTCGGCGATACGTTCGAAGGCGGTAGCCAGACCTGCCGCAGTGGACACGCGTGGATGCCGGATGATGCGCGAGGGATGGCTGGCGAACTGGGCCTGCGCCGCGCGCGCCACGCGCGCCGCCGTGTCGCCGGTGGAGTCGGCGATCACGTGGATCTCGATCGGTCTGGCCGACATTGACCCAGGCTAGTGGGTCACCGGGGAGGGGGCGCCATGACGGCGCACACACTGGATCGGTGAAGCGGGAAGGATCACACCGTCGGCGGCGGGGCGTCGGGGCGTCGGTGCGTCGCCGGCCCGGTCCGGCGAGATCCACGCCGAGGAGTCAGACCATGGTCGCCAGCATGACGGCGGTGGCGACCTGCATCGCCGCCTGGCAGCCGTGCCACGATGCCGGCTCCGCCGACCGACGGGCCGGGACCGGCGCACCACCGACGACCACGCGGCCGGGCTGCAGCATCATGCGGGTCGACCGGACTGCCAGCGCCGCCACGGCAACCAGCAGCAGGACGGTGACGGAGCCCAGCAGGCCGGCCACGACCGCGGGGTCCGCACTGGGCATGGTGCCCATCCCGTGGCCGGGGCCGGGGAGCGCGGCCGGACGGGCCACGTCGCCGACGTCGCCCGACCCCGCGGGCATCGTCATCGCCATCGGCGCGGCCAGCATCCAGCACATCGCCAGCCCGACGACCACTCGGCGCAGGTCGTGCGCCGCCGGTCCGAGCCCCCCGACGACGTACCGGTCCAGACCGCGGCCCGCGAACAGCAGGGTGGGGATCGCGAACGCCAGCAGCCACCACGCCGCATCGCGATGGGTGAGTCCGAGAGCCATCAGGGCCATGCCGACGCCCATGAACGCGTGCCACAGGTCCGTTAGGGGCAGCGGTCCCCGCATCGAGCGCCACGCGCGGAACCCCCGAGCCAGGTGGTATCCGGTCGCCGCGACCATCGCGACCACCAGTATCCACCGGAGCCACTCCGGACCGACCATGACGTCCTCCGCCGGGTGGGCCGGTCGCACCCACCGCCCACGACCTGCACCCTGTTCGCTCGGCCGCCGCGGGTCAACTCCCACCTAAGCAAGCGCTTAGGTCGGCATTGACATCCGCCGGCGCGCAGTGCCCAATGGGCGGACCGTCACCGGCGACGACGTCGTGGCGCGTTCCTTGCGCAGCCCCGTCACCGGCAAGCCGTGATGAAGGGAGCGCCGCATGCAAGTTCCCGCACCGTTCGAGTACGAGCGGGCCACCAGCGTCGAGGGAGCCATCGGGCTGCTGGAGCGACTGGGCGACAGCGCCAAGATCGTGGCCGGTGGGCACAGCCTGTTGCCGATGATGAAGCTCCGGCTGGCCAACTTCGAATATCTGGTGGACATCAACGACCTGCACGGCGAACTCGGCTACATCACCCTGGAGCCCGACCAGGTCCGCATCGGCGCCATGACCCGGCATCGCGAACTCGCCGAATCCTCAGATCTGGCCAGGGTTTTCCCGATATTCGGTGACGCGGAGCGGGTGATCGCGGATCCGGTGGTGCGCAACCGGGGCACCCTGGGCGGCTCGCTGTGCCAGGCCGACCCGTCCGAGGACCTGTCTGCGGTGTGCACCACGCTGAATGCCAGCTGCGTGATCCGCGGCTCGGACGGCGAGCGGGTGGTGTCCATGGAGGAGTTCCACCGCGGGCCCTACGAGACCGCGGTCGGCGCCGCCGAGATGCTCATCGAGGTGCGCTTCCCGGTGCGGCCAGGTGGCGGCAGCGCCTACTTCAAGGTGGAGCGCCGCGCGGGCGACTGGGCGGTGGTGTCCGCCGGTGCGGCGGTGTGGATGGACGGTGACGGAACCATCGCCGACGCCCGGGTCGGGCTGGCCGCGGTAGGTCCCAACACCACCGGCCTACCGGCCGTCTCCGAGGCACTGCGCGGCCAGCATCCCTCGGAGGAGCTGTACGCCAGGGCCGGCGAGTTGGCGGCGCAGGGGTGCCACCCCGTCACCGACCAGCGCGGCAGCGCCGACTACAAGCGGCATCTCGCCGACGAACTCACCCGGCGTGCGTTGCGCCGGGCCGTGCAACGAGCTGCCGGCGTATCCGGGACGGAAGGGAGCTGACACGTCATGCAGGTGACGATGACCGTCAACGGTGACGAGGTCACCCGGGAGATCGAGGGCCGGTTGCTGCTGGTGCACTTCCTGCGCGACCACCTGGGGCTCACCGGCACCCACTGGGGATGCGACACCAGCAATTGCGGCACCTGCGTCGTGCTGATGGACGGCGAGCCGGTCAAGTCGTGCACCGTGCTGGCAGCGATGGCCGGCGGACACGAGATCCGCACCGTGGAGGGCCTGGCCGCCGGCGGCGAACTGGATCCGGTGCAGCAGGGCTTCATGAACTGCCACGGTTTGCAGTGCGGCTTCTGCACTCCCGGCATGATGATGACCGCGCGGGCGCTGCTGGACCGCAACCCGGACCCCACCGAGCACGAGATACGCGAGGCGATCTCCGGACAGATCTGCCGGTGCACCGGCTACGCCACCATCGTCCGCTCCATCCGGTGGGCGGCCTCCGAGCAGGCCGGCATCCGCACCGAACTCACGCCCGATCCGCCGTCGGCTCCGCTGGAGCCGGTCACCGCCGGGAGCGCATCATGACCCTCATCGCAGAACCCGCTGCCGACCGGCGGGCCACCGCATTCGTCGACAACGACCAGCACCCGGTCGGGCACGGCCGAATGCTGCGCAAGGAGGATCCGCGGTTCATCCGGGGCAAGGGCCACTACCTGGACGACATCCAGCTGCCCGGCATGCTGCACCTGGCGATCCTGCGTTCCCCGCTGGCGCACGCGAAGATCACGAACATCGACATCAGCGCCGCCCAAGCGCATCCCAAGGTCAAGCTGGTGGTCACCGGTGCCATGCTGGCCGAGAAGAACCTGGCCTGGATGCCGACCCTGTCCAACGACGTGCAGGCCGTGCTGGCCACCGACAAGGTGCGCTTCCAGGGCCAGGAGGTCGCCTTCGTCGTCGCCGAGGACCGCTACTCCGCCCGGGACGCGCTGGAACTGATCGACGTCACCTACGAGGAACTGCCACCGGTGTGGGATGCCCGCCGCGCCCTGGACCCGGACGCACCGGTGATCCGCGACGACATCGAGGGCAAGACCGACAACCACATCTTCGACTGGGAGACCGGCGACAAGGACGCCACCGAGCGGGTGTTCTCCTCCGCCGACGTGGTCGTGACCCAGGATATGGTCTACCCGCGGGTGCACCCGGCGCCGATGGAGACCTGCGGCGCCGTCGCCGATCTCGACCCGATCGACGGCAAGCTCACGCTGTGGTCCACCACCCAGGCGCCGCACGCGCATCGCACCCTGTACGCGATCGTCGCGGGCTTGCCCGAGCACAAGATCCGGGTCATCTCTCCCGACATCGGCGGCGGCTTCGGCAACAAGGTGCCCATCTATCCGGGCTACGTGTGCGCCATTGTCGGTTCGCTGCTGTTGGGCAAGCCGGTCAAGTGGATGGAGGATCGCTCCGAGAACCTGACCAGCACCGGCTTCGCGCGGGACTACATCATGCGCGGTGAGATAGCGGCGACCAAGGACGGCAAGATCCTGGCGATCCGCACCAACGTGCTGGCCGATCACGGGGCGTTCAACGCGCAGGCCGCGCCGACCAAGTACCCGGCCGGGTTCTTCGGGGTTTTCTGCGGCAGCTACGACCTGCAGGCCGCCTACGCGCATCAGACCGCGGTGTACACCAACAAGGCGCCGGGCGGGGTGGCCTACGCCTGCTCGTTCCGCATCACCGAGGCGGTGTACCTGGTGGAGCGACTGGTGGACTGCCTGGCCTACGAGCTGAAGGTGGATCCGGTGGAGCTGCGCCGGCGAAACCTGCTCAAACCCGAGCAGTTCCCGTACACCACCAAGACCGGCTGGGTGTACGACTCCGGGAATTACCAGGCGACCCTGGACGAGGCGCTGCGCATCGCCGGCTACGACGAGTTGCGCCGCGAGCAGGCCGCCAAGCGCGAGCGCGGCGAGTTGATGGGCATCGGGGTGGCGTTCTTCACCGAGGCGGTGGGTGCCGGGCCGCGCAAGGACATGGACATCCTGGGTCTGGGCATGGCCGATGGCTGCGAGTTGCGCATCCACCCGACCGGCAAGGCCGTCGTGCGACTGAGTGTGCAGACGCAGGGGCAGGGACACGAGACGACGTTCGCGCAGATCGTGGGCGAGGAACTGGGCATCCCGCCGGCCGACATCGAGGTGGTGCACGGCGACACAGACCAGACCCCGTTCGGGCTGGGCACCTACGGCAGCCGCTCCACCCCGGTGTCCGGCGCAGCGGCGGCACTGGTCTCCCGCAAGATCCGGGACAAGGCGCGCATCATCGCCTCCGGCATGCTGGAGGTCAGCGTGTCGGACCTGGAGTGGGACAAGGGATCATTCCACGTCACCGGTGACCCGGAGAAGTCGGTGACCATCCAGCAGATCGCCATGCGAGCGCACGGCGCCGGCGACCTGCCCGACGGCATCGAGGGTGGCCTGGACGCCGAAGTCTGCTACAACCCGTCGAACCTGACCTACCCGAACGGCGCCTACATCTGCGTGGTGGACGTCGATCCGGGAACGGCCGAGGTGAAGGTGCGCCGGTTCATCGCGGTGGACGACTGCGGCACCCGGATCAACCCGATGATCATCGAGGGGCAGGTGCACGGCGGCCTGGCCGACGGCGTCGGTATGGCGCTGATGGAGATCATTGCCTTCGACGAGCAGGGCAACTGCCTGGGCGGCTCGCTGATGGATTACCTGATCCCGACCGCCCTGGAGGTGCCCGACTGGGAGACCGGTGAAACGGTGACGCCGTCCCCGCACCACCCGATCGGGGCCAAGGGTATCGGCGAGTCGGCCACGGTGGGATCACCGCCCGCCGTGGTGAATGCGGTGATCGACGCGCTCGCCCCGTACGGGGTGCGGCACGCGGACATGCCGCTCACCCCGTCACGGGTGTGGGACGCCATGCAAGGCAACGCGCAACCGCCGATCTGACCGGCGCACCGTGGGGGTTGTGAGTCCGGCGCAACGCCATGAGTTGCCTCGGACTCACAACCCCGGGAAGGGAGGACCGTGAGCCAGCGGATTTCCGAGCGGGTAACCGAATTGACCGGTGCCCGCACGCCGTTCGTGCACGCCACCGTGGTGCGGGCGCAGCCACCGACGTCCGTGCGGCCAGGCGACGGCGCGATCGTGCTCGCGGACGGGCGCATGGAGGGCTTCGTCGGCGGTCAGTGCACGCAGAACTCGGTGCGCACCGCGGCGCTGGCGGCGCTGGCCGACGGTGCCGCCACGCTGCTGCGGGTGCTGCCGGACGGCACCGCGGAGTTCCCGTCGACACCGGGCGCGCAGGTGGTGGTCAACCCGTGCCTGTCCGGTGGGGCGGTCGAGATCTTCCTGCAGCCCATGCTGCCGGCGCCGGTGATAGCGGTGACGGGGTCCACGCCGATCGCCGAGGCGCTGCGGTCCACGGTGGCGTTCCTGGGCTACGCGACAGCCGCCGAGCCTGGTCCGGCCGGATCGCCCGTCACCGCATGGGCTTCCGGCGGGCCGACGGCGGCCGGTCGGGACTCGTTCACCGCCGACGAGCTCGCCGGCTGCGCCGCTGTGGTGCTGGCCAGCCACGGCCCCGGCGAGTCCGAAACCCTGCGCGCCGCATTGGATGCCGGCGTCGGCTACATCGGACTGGTGGCCAGCCGCCGGCGCGGCGCCGGCGTGCTGGACGACGCGGGCCTGTCCGCGGCCGAGCGGGCGCGGGTGCACTCTCCCGCCGGGCTGTGGATCGGGGCTCGGACGGCACCGGAGATCGCACTGTCCATCATGGCGGAGATGGTGGCGTCAATCCGGGGGGCAGCTGCCCGGAGCGACGATGACCACAGAGGGTCCGCGGGCACTGCGACTGACAACCACGCCGCGCCCGGCAGCAAACCCGGCAACCACTCGGGTACCGGTACCGGCTCGGACCGGGCCGAGAGTGCCGGCGCACCCCCCGGGGCATTGACCCCGGTGCAGGCCATCGACCCGGTGTGCGGCATGACGGTGACGGTCATGCCGGACACTCCGCACCTGCGCGTCGACGGTGAGGACTTCTACTTCTGCCGGCCCGGCTGTCGCGACAGCTTCGCCGCCCAGCACACGGGTTGATCCCGCTACCGTGACAGGTATGACCGGCTCGCCAGACGGCTCTGCACCGGACGGACCTGCGCCGTTCGCCGATGCCGGCACGGTTCGCGAGCGGCTGGATGCGGTGGACTATCTGGCCGACGACGGATTGGCCGCCGCCGTGTACTTCGCCACCACGCTACGACGGCCGCTGCTGCTCGAGGGGGAGCCGGGCGTCGGTAAGACGACCGCGGCCAAGGCCATTGCGGCGGCGATGGATGCACCGCTGATCAGGTTGCAGTGCTATGAGGGTCTCACCGCGTCGGAAGCACTGTACGAGTGGAACTATCAGCGGCAGTTGCTGGCGATCCGGCTCGCCGAGGCCGGTGGCCAGGCGGTCCGGCAGGCGGACCTGTTCACCGAGGAATACCTGTCCGAGCGGCCGATCCTGCGGGCGGTGCGCCACCAGGGTCCCACTCCCGCGGTGCTGTTGATCGACGAGATCGACCGCTCGGACGACGAGTTCGAGGCGCTGCTGCTGGAATTCCTGGGTGAGGCCTCGGTCACCATCCCCGAGCTCGGCACCTTCACCGCGGTCCGGCCGCCGGTCGTGGTGCTGACCAGCAATCGCAGCCGGGAACTGCACGACGCACTGCGCCGCCGCTGCCTGTATCACTGGATCGAGTTTCCCGAAGCCGCTCGCGCGGCGGACATCGTGCGGCGCATCGTCCCCGG
>Ga0164242_10009060_pt1 | contig 10765 bp, 10 predicted proteins | sample OricomgcompostMG_FD_108783 | JGI IMG/M metagenome (GOLD analysis project Ga0164242, IMG submission 108783) | Miracle-Growth compost microbial communities from Emeryville, California, USA - Original compost - Miracle growth compost (MG) ... | reverse complement strand
GCGAGTCGTACGTTTCTCTCGAACCGTGGGGGGAATCGCCGACGGTCGTCAATGGGGATCACCGTCGAAAGGAGCCGCACATGGCAGACCCGTATTTCGAACTGAAGAAGGCCGCTAACGGCAAGTTCCACTTCAACCTGCACGCCGCGAACGGCCAGGTCATCGCGCAGAGCCAGATGTACGAGTCGAAGGCCTCGGCCCAGAACGGCATCAAGTCGGTGCAGACCAACGCCGCCAAGGCGGACGTGCGCGACCTGACCGTCGACTGACCCGGTCGCCGCGTCGAGAGCCCCCGGCAGCAGCCGGGGGCTTTTTCGTGCGCGTGCAACGTTTCGCCGGGCTGATCCGTACCCGATAGTGAGACGAGAAATGGAGAGCGGATGCCGGTCGGCTTTACCTGGCCCGACGACCCGGGCTACGAGGCGTTCGTCAGGACGCACGGCGAGACGCTGCTGCGCCTGGCCGCGCTGCTGACGGGCAACCGCGACGACGCGCAGGACGTGCTGCAGGACGCCGTCATCGCGGTCGCCGGGCAGTGGTCGCGCGTGCGCGGCGACACGGCGCTCGCGTACATGCGCACGGCGGTCAGCCGCAAGGCGATCGACCTGCGCAGGCGGCAGCGCTCGGCGGGGGTGGAGCCCGAGGAGGGCTTCGCCGAGGACCCGGGCTTCGTGCGCCTGGAAGCGGACGCCGAGTTCGTGCGGATGCTGAGCGCGCTGCCCGACCGGCAGCGGGCCGTGCTGGTGCTGCGCTACTACGCCGACCTCGACGACGCCGCCGTGGCGAAGACGCTCGGGTGCACGGTGCAGACCGTGCGCTCGCAGGCCTCGCGCGCGCTGGCGAAGCTCCGGGCCCGGCTCGTCTCGACCGATGGGGGTGCGGATGCCCCGGCTGCGGCATCCGCATCGACGCCTGTGACGGAAGGGAGAGCGTGATGGACCCGATCGATCGCCTGCGCGCGCTGCGCGAGGATTCCCGCTGGACGCCCGCCGAGTTCGAGCTCGACGCCGCTCCGCTGCCCGTGTCGCGCCCCGTGCGCGGCCGGCGTGTGAGCGGTGCGGATGCCTGGCGCCACTGGCTGCCCCGCGTCGGCATCGGCGCGCTCGCCGCGGCCGCTGTCGTCGGCCTCGTGGTCGCCGCGGTGAACTCCGGCCTCGTCGCGCCGGCCCCGGCCCCGAACCTCGCGGGGCCGGTCGCACCCGGTTCCTCGAGCGCGATACCGAGCACAGCCGGTCGGCTCGGCCCCGACAGCCCGTGCGCCTCCGACGATCTTCAGGCCTCGGCGGATGTCACCGAGAACCCCGGAGTGACCGCACCGTTTGTGACCATGCTGGAGATCAAGATCGTCAACATCGGCGATCTCTGCCGTCTCGGCGGGACGCCGACCGTGAACTGGGCGCGGTCGGATGCCGCCGGAGCAGCGACGATCGGGGCCGCCTCGACGCCGGCGGAGCCCGATGCGGGCGCCGCTGCGGCGGGGGACGCGACGTCGGCGGTCCTGCACCCTGGCGACGCGCGCTATGTGCATGTCACGATCGAGCCGGCCGCGGGCCTCGCCGACTGCCGGCCGGTCAGCGCCGACCTGCTGCACCTGCAGTTCCCGTCGGATCACGGGACCACGGCGAAGCTCGTCGTGAAGGCCTCGGGTGCCGAACAGAAGGCCTGCGCGAACGTCTCGGTGCAGCAGCTCTCGACGACGGGGCTGATCGAGAACAGCATCCGGCACTACGCGCCGCAGATTCAGACGGGGCAGCCGACGGCACCGTCAGGGCCGACGCTGCCGTGCGACTGGTCGGACTACACCACTGCGCTCACCCGGGGCGCCGAGGTCGACGGCGTTACGCTCGCCGAGGTGCGGTTCACCTATGCGGGCGCGAACACCTGCATCGAGGGTGGGGCCGAGCCGACCGTGCGCTGGGTCGTCGGTTCGGACGGGAAGACGCAGAGGATCGGCAACGCCTCGAGCTCGGCCATGCCCGGCGTGGCATTCACTGCTGTCGGCAGGATCGTCACCCCCGGGATGTCCACCTACGCCCGCATCGACATCGACGATCAGGGGCTGTTCGACACCGGTGACTGCACCGGCCCGACGCCGAACCGGCTGGAATTCGTTTTCGAGGCGCAGGGCGCAGGATCGTCCACGGCGATCGACTATGTCGACGCATCGCTCGTGACGAGCCCATGCGCGGCCTCCCCGCGCGTGCATCTGCTGACCTACCACGTCATGCCCCACTCGACACTGCAGCAGGACGTCGCGGAGGCCGAGGCCGAGGCGGCAGCCAAGGCGGCGGCGCCGACCGGGCACTGAGCACGCGTTCACCTGCACCGAGTTGGCAGAAGACGCCCCCAAGTCGGCGGCTGAGGGGCGTCTTCTGCCAACTGGATGGCGAGCAGGTGCCCCGCCTACGCCTCCCGGCGCACGCGCCCCGACACGAACAGCGCGAGCACCGAGGCCACGAGCGCCTCGCCGCCTACCTGCTCGACCCCGCGCACGATCACCTGCGGCAGACGTTCCGCGCGCTCGTGCGCGCCTCCGACCACGAGGTCGTCCGCGAGGGGCTCGACAAGTCGATGAGCCGGCTGCTGGTGCACAAGCTGAGCGAGCGGATGCCCGGCGAGGACACCCTGCTGCGGGCATGGCTCGTCTCGGCGCAGCTCGTGGGGCTCATCCACTCGTGGGACGCGGTCGGGGGCGACTCCGCGTCGCCCGAGGACCGTGCCCGCGTCGCGCGCCTCTACGGCGCGGCGATCCAACAGCTCATCACGCCCTGACCCGCCCTGACCCGCCCTGCCGCCCTGCCGGCGGTCGCGGCGAGATGGCGCAAAGTGCTCTGAACCGGCTCGCTCAGAGCACTTTGCCCGATCTCAGCGCACGATCGACGCGCGCCCGGATGCGGGCGATCGTCTCGTCCGGGCGCAAGGTCAGGTCGTCGGCCGAGACGTAGACCATGTCCCAGCCGAGGTCCGCGAGCCGCTCGCGACGCACCATGTCGTTGCGGAAGACCTCTCGACTCCGGCGGTGCTCGTCACCCTGGTACTCGATGCCGATCATCAGGCTCGGGTAGGCGAGGTCGATCATCGACTCGATGTAGCCGTACCCGGTCTCGATCTTGTGGTTGAGCACCGGCTCGGGCAGCCCCGCCCGTGTGAGCAGCAGCCGGAGCTCGGTCTCCTTCGGCGACAGCGCGCCATACCGGATCTCGCGCAGGGCGGCGCGGGCGGTGCGGATGCCGCGCCCTCCGCGCATCGTCGCGACACCCTGTCGCAGCAGGGCGAGCGAGCTCTGCGGCTTCTGTCTCGGGCGGTACGGCTCGCGCCCTGTGACGAAGAAGTCGCCGGCGACGATCAGTTCGTCGAGCCCGAGCACCGTCGCCAGCTGCAGCCACGCACGCGTCGCGAGAGGGGTGCGCAGACCGTCAACCGTCTGCAGCGGGAAAGCAGCGTCGAAGCGGTGGCCCACGATCCGCTTCCCCTGGCGCGGCTCCAGTGGCGCGAACACGGCGACGTGGACGGGGGCTTCCCCGACATCAGCGGGAAGCGGTGCGCCGAGGATGAGCGCGGCGGTGGTGTGGCTGAAGAACGCGGCGTCCGGCATCCGCGCCGCGTACGCCCGCGCCCTGCCCAGATGGTCGAGGGGCTCGTCGCCGCGCAGCACTCGGACGCCGTGATGCGGGCGCTCGAGGTCGGGGGCGCGGAGCCGCCCCGTGCCGACGCCGGCGGCCGCGGCATCCGCAACACTGAAGCCCACCGCGGCCAGCGTGTCGGGCAGCGCGGATCGGGGTCGCTTCACGTCCCCGATCCTGGCGGACCCGCCCTCGCGCCTTCGCGGGTTGTCCACAGGTGCGGCGAGATGGCGCAAAACGCTCCGAGCGCGCCCCCTCAGAGCACTTTGCGCCAATTCGGCGTGGTGGTGCGGCGTGGCGGCGCGGCGCGGCGCGGCGCGGTGCGGATGCCGGGTCAGGCGCCCACGTACTCCGCGAGGTGCTCGCCGGTCAGACCGGCGCGCGCGGCCACCAGCTCGGCCGGGGTGCCCTCGAACACCACGCGCCCGCCGTCGTGGCCGGCGCCGGGGCCGAGGTCGATGATCCAGTCGGCGTGGGCCATCACCGCCTGGTGGTGCTCGATGACGATGACCGACTTGCCGGAGTCGACGAGGCGGTCGAGCAGCTCGAGCAGCTGCGCGACATCCGCAAGATGCAATCCCGAGGTCGGCTCGTCGAGCACCAGCACTCCGCCGCGATCGCCGAGGCGCATCGCGAGCTTGAGGCGCTGGCGCTCGCCGCCCGACAGGGTCGTGAGCGGCTGACCGATGCTCAGGTAGCCGAGCCCGACGGCCTCCATGTTCGCGAGGATCGACGCGGCGGCAGGCGTGCGCGACTCTTCCGCCGAGAAGAACTCGTGCGCCTCGGCGACCGGCATCGCGAGCACCGAGGCGATGTCGCGGCCGCCGAGCGTGTACTCGAGCACCGCAGCCTGGAACCGCTTGCCCCCGCAGTCCTCGCAGGGGGTCGCCACCGTCTCCATGAAGCCGAGCTCGGTGTAGATGACGCCGTTGCCGTTGCAGGTCGGGCACGCGCCCTCTGAGTTGGCGGAGAAGAGCGCCGGCTTCACGCCGTTGGCCTTCGCGAACGCCTTGCGGATCGGCTCGAGCAGCCCCGAGTACGTCGCCGGGTTCGAGCGCCGCGAGCCCTTGATGGCGCTCTGGTCGACGACCACGACGCCGTCGCGCGCGGCCACCGAGCCGTGGATCAGCGAGCTCTTCCCCGAGCCGGCCACACCCGTCACCGCCACGAGCACCCCGAGCGGCACGTCCACGTCGACGTCCTGCAGGTTGTGTACGGATGCCCCGCGCACCTCGATCCTGCCGGACGGCGTCCGCACCGAGGCCTTGACCGCGGCCCGGTCGCCGAGGTGCCGACCGGTGAGCGTGTCCGACTTCTCGAGCTCGGCCACCGTGCCCTCGAACTGCACGCTGCCGCCGCCCGAGCCGGCGCCCGGCCCGAGGTCGACCACATGGTCGGCGATCACGATCGTCTCGGGCTTGTGCTCGACGACGAGCACCGTGTTGCCCTTGTCGCGCAGCTCGAGCAGCAGCGAGTTCATGCGCTGGATGTCGTGCGGGTGCAGCCCCACCGTCGGCTCGTCGAAGACGTAGGTGACGTCGGTGAGCGAGGAGCCCAGGTGGCGCAGCAGCTTGATGCGCTGCGACTCGCCGCCCGAGAGCGTCCCCGTCGGCCGGTCGAGGCTCAGGTAGCCGAGGCCGAGCGAGACGAAGGAGTCGAGGATGCCGCGCAGCCCGCGCACGAGCGGGGCCACGGCCGCGTCATCCACGCCCCGCAGCCAGTCGGCGAGGTCGGTGATCTGCATGCGGCAGGCGTCCGCGATGCTCACCCCGCCGATCTTCGACGACCGCGCCGCCTCGGACAGCCGCGTGCCGTCGCATTCAGGGCAGGTCGCGAAGGTCGCGAGCCTCTCGACGAAGGCACGGATGTGCGGCTGCAGCGCGTCCACGTCCTTCGAGAGCATCGACTTGCGGATGCGGGGCACGAGGCCCTCGTAGGTCAGGTTGATGCCGGCGATCTTCTTCTTCGTCGCCGGGTGCTCGAGCAGGTCGTGGCGCTCCTTCTCGGTGTAGGCGCCGATCGGCTTGTCGGGGTCGAAGAGCCCGGACTCGGCGTACTGCCGCACCATCCAGCCGTCGGCGGTGTAGCCGGGCACCAGGATCGCGCCCTCGCGCAGGGACTTCGACTCGTCGATGAGCGCGCCGTAGTCGAGGTCGGAGACGGTGCCGCGCCCCTCGCACGTCGGGCACATGCCGCCGTAGTAGATCTGCTCGCGCACGATCTTCTTCTCGCCCGTCGCCGAGGTCATCACGCCGCTCGCCTTGGTCGTCGGCACGTTGAACGCGAAGGCCGTCGGCGGCCCGACGTGCGGCGAGCCGAGCCTGCTGAACAGCACGCGCAGGATCGCATTGGCGTCGGTCGCCGTGCCGACCGTCGAGCGGGGGTTCGAGCCGAGGCGCTCCTGATCGACGACGATCGCCGTGGTGAGGCCGTCGAGCTCGTCGACGTCCGGCCGCGGGATCGTCGGCATGAAGCCCTGCAGGAACGCGCTGTAGGTCTCGTTGATCATGCGCTGCGACTCGGCCGCGATCGTGCCGAAGACGAGCGAGCTCTTGCCCGAGCCCGAGACGCCCGTGAACACCGTGAGCCGCCGCTTCGGCAGCTCGAGCGACACGTTCTTGAGGTTGTTCTCGCGTGCGCCGTGGACGCGGATCAGGTCGTGATGGTCGGCCGGGTGCTCCATGCCCATGACGCTAGCGGCGCGGCATCCGCACCGCTTCTCGATTTCTGCTCGGGTCCGCATGACGCCCCATGACGGCCCGCCTGGCATGCGGCATCGACATGAATGAATCTGAGGGGGATGTCTGAACCGAAGCGCCTCATCGTCAATGTCTTCGAGATGGCCTGCGTGAGCCACATCACGCACGGCCTCTGGCGACTGCCCGACAACAACCGCACGCGATTCCACGAGCTGTCGTACTGGACCGAGCTCGCGCAGCTCGTCGAGCACGGCGGCCTCGACGGCATCTTCCTGGCGGACGTGGTCGGCGCGTACGACACGTTCCGAGACGGCCCCGAGACCTCGATCTCGGAGGGCCTGCAGATCCCGAACCTCGACCCGCTGCTCGTGATCCCGGCGATGGCCGCGGTCACGCAGCACATCGGCTTCGGCGTCACCTTCTCGACGACCTACGAGCCGCCGTTCGCGTTCGCGCGGCGGATGTCGACGCTCGACGCGCTGACGAACGGCCGCGTCGGCTGGAACATCGTGACCTCGTACCTGACGAACGCGGCGCAGAACTTCGGCCTCGAGGGCCAGGTCGAGCACGACGAGCGCTACCGCATCGCCGACGAGTACGTCGACGTCCTCTACAAGCTGTGGGAGGGCTCGTGGGACGACGACGCCGTGGTGAACGACCCGGCGCGCGGCGTCTACTCGGACCCGGCGAAGGTCCGCCGCATCGACCACGTCGGGAAGCACTTCAAGGTCGCGGGCCCGCACCTCGTGGCGCCGACCCCGCAGCGCACGCCGCTGCTGTTCCAGGCGACGGGCTCGCCCGCGGGCATCGCCTTCGCGGGCAAGCACGCCGAGGTGGTGTTCACCGGCGGCCGCACCGTCGCCGACTTTCAGGCGAACGCGAACCAGATGCGCGACGCCGCTGAGGCGCAGGGCCGCGATCGCGGCGACGTGAAGTTCGTCGTGCAGGCCGGCATCGTGGTCGGCCGCACCGACGCCGAGGTCGCCGAGAAGGAGCGCCTGTACCGCGAGTTCGCGAGCCTCGACGGCGTGCTCGCCCACCAGGGCTTCCCGTTCGACATCACCGCGTACCCCCACGAGACGCTCGTGAGCGACGCGATCGCGGATGCCGGGCTGCCCGCCGACCACTTCGTGGCCAAGCGCTTCCCCGTCGGCGCGACCATCGGCCAGGCGCTCGAGTCGCTGCGCCACCAGCGCCATGACCGCTTCTACGTCGCCGGCACGCCGAAGGTCGTCGCCGACGAGATCGAGAAGTGGCTCGACGAGGACGGCATCGACGGCATCAACCTGCGCCAGTACCACTCGTACGGCACCGTGCAGGACTTCGTCGAGCTCGTCGTGCCCGAGCTGCGCAAGCGCGGCCGGATTCGCGAAGAGTACGTCCCGGGTGAGACGCTTCGAGAGCGCTTCTTCGGCGAGGCCCGCCTGCCCGAGCGCCACCCCGCAGCCCAGTACCGCAACGGAAAGAACCTCTGATGGCAGACCGCGAATACGGCTTCCGCACCCGCGCTATCCACGCCGGCAACATCCCGGACGCGACGACGGGCGCCCGTGCCCTGCCGATCTACCAGTCGAGCTCGTTCGTGTTCGATGACACGGCGGATGCCGCGGCCCGCTTCGCCCTGCAGAAGTACGGCAACATATACTCCCGCCTCGCGAACCCGACGACCGCGTCCTTCGAGGAGCGCGTCGCGAGCCTCGAGGGCGGCCTCGGCGCCGTCGCGACGGCCTCCGGCCTCGCCGCGCAGTACATCGTGTTCGCGTCGCTCGCCGGGCAGGGCGACCACATCGTGGCATCCGCACAGCTCTACGGCGGCACCATCACGCAGCTCGACGTGACTCTGCGCCGCTTCGGCGTCGAGACGACGTTCGTGCGCTCGACCGACGCGGCCGACTTCGCCGCCGCGATCACGGAGCGCACCAAGGCGCTCTTCGTCGAGACGATCGCGAACCCCTCGGGCGAGATCGCCGACCTCGAGGCGCTCGCCGAGGTCGCGCACGCGCACGGCATCCCGCTGATCGTCGACTCGACGCTGTCGACGCCGTACCTCAACCGCCCGATCGAGTGGGGCGCCGACATCGTCACCCACTCGGCCACCAAGTTCCTCGGCGGCCACGGCACCACGCTCGGCGGCATCGTCGTCGAGTCGGGCCTGTTCGACTGGGACAGCCCCAAGTTCCCGCTCTTCAACCAGCCCGTGCCGAGCTACGGCGGGCTCGAGTGGTCGGGCAACTTCGGCGAGTACGGCTTCCTCACCCGCCTGCGCGCCGAGCAGCTGCGCGACATCGGCCCGGCCCTGTCGCCGCACTCGGCGTTCCTGCTCGCGCAGGGCGTCGAGACGCTGCCGTTCCGCATGCAGGCGCACGTCGACAACGCGCGCAAGGTGGCCGAGTGGCTCGCCGCGGACTCGCGCATCGAGGCCGTGAACTGGGCCGGCCTCGCCGAGCACCCGCACCACGAGCGCGCCGAGAAGTACTTCCCGCTCGGCCCCGGCGCCGTGTTCTCGTTCGAGGTCAAGGGCGGCCGAGCGGTCGGCCAGAAGCTCATCGAGTCGGTCAACCTGGCGAGCCACCTCGCCAACATCGGCGACGCGAAGACGCTCATCATCCACCCCGCGTCGACGACCCACGCGCAGCTCAGCGAGCAGCAGCTCATCGAGGCCGGCGTGCTGCCGGGCGTCATCCGCCTCTCGGTCGGCATCGAGGACCCCGAGGACATCATCTACGACCTGGACCAGGCGCTGAGCCTGGCTGTGGAGGCGTGACCATGACCGACGCACTCGTCGAGACCCGGCTCACCAACGGGCTGTCCTGCGCGCTGCCGGCGTCCTCGCCGCTCGCGAAGCTGCTGAAGTCGCAGCGCACGTGGTTCGGCCCGGACGCCCGCGCGCGCCAGCGCATCCTGCGCGAGGCGAAGTCGGTCGCGATCGTCGGCGCCTCGCCGAACCCGACGCGCTCGTCGTACTTCGTCGGCACCTACCTGCAGCAGTCCTCCGACTTCCGCGTGTACTTCGTGAACCCGAACGCGACCGAGATCCTGGGGCAGCCGGCGTACAAGTCGCTCGCCGACCTGCCCGAGGTGCCGGACATCGTCGACGTGTTCCGCAAGGCATCCGACATCCCCGCCGTCATCGACGAGGTCGTCGCGATCGGCGCCAAGACGATCTGGGTGCAGCTCGGCATCTGGAGCGAGGAGGCCGCGTACTACGGCGAGGCCCAGGGCCTGACCGTCGTCATGGACCGCTGCATCAAGGTCGAGCACGCCCGCTTCCACGGCGGCCTGCACCTGCTCGGCTTCGACACCGGCCAGATCTCGGCGAAGAAGCTCGCGCGGTAGTCGCTCGCATCTGGTCTCCATTCGCTGCGCTCAGTCGACCGACGGGCGCGGACCCGCTGGTCGACTGAGCCGCTTGCGGCGAATGGAGACCGAGGGGCGCCTACGCGTCCTGGACGTCCATCCGGGCCAGGACGGGGGAGCCCATGACCATGCCGCCGCGCGCCTCCCAGACGCCGGCGGCGAGGTTGTAGTGCACGAGGAACTCGAGCGCGCTGCGCCCGGCGGCGTCGGCGAGGTCGAGGAGCTGCTCGCGCACGTCGTCGGTCGACTCGAGGGCCGCGAGCGTGGCATCCGCAGCCATGCGCTCGTCGGGCTCGTGCAGCCGGTGCTGCCAGACGACGTGGGTGCCGAGGGCGTCGCCGAGGTGCTTGAGCGCGCCGGCATCCGCACCCCCGAGGGGGCCGAGCTCGGCTGCGCGGTCGCGCACGTCCTGGCGCGCGGCCGCCGCGTCGGCGGCGTCGAGGACGCTGTAGCAGGCCGCGAGCGTGATCACGGCGGCCAGCGTTCCGGCGGTGATGAACTTCGTGGTGTGCGACATGTATCTATGATATCGATCATGCTTGACGGTGGCTGAGAGCGGGTGCTTCGTGCGGCCTCGTGCTGCGGATGCGCGCGGTGGTCTGTCTTTCTCCGGCGCACGTTTTGTACAAAACTGCGGCGCCCGCTTGAGGCGCCACCCGACGGCCGTCCGGCACGCTTCTCGTAGGCTGATCGGGTGAGTGTGCGCATCGTTCGAGCCGTCGCTGCGGATGCCGTGCGGGTGTCCGCCGTCGCGGCGCTCACCTTCCCGCTCGCGTGCCCGCCTGACTCGCCGGCCGCCGACATCGAGGCGCACATCGCGTCCAAGCTGAGCCCCGCCGCGTTCGAGGCGTACATCGCCGCAGCCGACCACGTCGTGCTGATGGCGGACGACGGGGCCGACTCGCTCGCCGGCTACGCGATGCTGGTCTTCGGCGAGCCCGGGGATGCCGAGACCGCGGCGCAGCTGACGCGGCGCCCGACGGGCGAGCTCAGCAAGATCTACGTCGACCCGGCGCGCCACGGCGCCGGGGTCGCGCGGGCCCTCATGGACGCGGCCCTCGCCGAGGCATCCGCACGCGGCCTCGC
>Ga0164242_10009059_pt1 | contig 10767 bp, 6 predicted proteins | sample OricomgcompostMG_FD_108783 | JGI IMG/M metagenome (GOLD analysis project Ga0164242, IMG submission 108783) | Miracle-Growth compost microbial communities from Emeryville, California, USA - Original compost - Miracle growth compost (MG) ... | reverse complement strand
CTGCAGGCGCTCGCCCAGCACCGCGCGGATCTCGCCGAGCGGACCGCGGGCCGGGGTCGGCGGATCGGTGATCTCGGCCACCACGATCTGGCCGGCGCGGGCACCCTGCTCGTGGCCGGGCTTGATCATCACGTCCAGCTGCAGGCGCCGGTCGTCAGGCGTCACCAGGGTGACCCCGTTCTCGACGATGACCCGCCCGACCAGGCGCGGCGAGCGGCGCTGCAGCACCTCGGCGATCGCCCCCTGGCGGCGGCCGCGGCGATCGATGCCGACCACGCTCGCCAGCACCCGGTCGCCGTGCATCACCATGCGCATCTGCTGCGGGGACAGGTACAGGTCGTCGCCGCCCTCGTCGGGACGCAGGAAGCCGTAGCCTTCCGCGTTGGCCAGCACCGTGCCGGCCATCAGGCCCAGCTTCTCGGCCGGCGCGTAGCCGCCGCGGCGGCCCAGCAGCAGCTGGCCATCGCGCACCATGGCCGCCAGGCGCTTGCGCAGGGCCTCCAGGTCGACGGCCTCCTCGATGCCCAGCGCCTGCGCGATGCGGTCCTCCTTCAGCAGTTCGCCGCGCTCCTCCAGCAGCGCCAGGATGGCTTCCCGGCTGGGGATGGGCCGGGCATAGCGCTGCGCCTCGCGTTCGGCCTGCGGATCGCGCACCATCGCCTTGCCCGCCGCGGGGGGCGCGGCGCGCCGCTTCGGAGCAGCCGGCCTGGCCGCCGTCCGGATGGTTTTCGCGCCTTTCCCGGGCCGCGCCCTGGTGGAAGTTTTTCTGGTCACTGGTCGTCCTGGTGGTGTGCACGCGCCGGGGATCGGCGCCGTGCAAGATTCCGGAATATCGGGATGGTTGACAACCCGGGGTCGGCTGCCTACATTACGCCGCTCACGTCGCTGCTACGGTTGCGTGAAAATTGCCCGGGTGGCGGAATTGGTAGACGCACTAGCTTCAGGTGCTAGCGGGGGCAACTCCGTGGAGGTTCGAGTCCTCTCCCGGGCACCAATTGTATAAGGGATGGCCGCCTCACAGGCGGCTTTCGCTTTTTCGGGGTTCCGCCCTCCCCGCATCGACCGGCATGGATGGCCGGGCATGGGCAACGCGCGCCGCCGTCGCGCCGGTTTCCCGGCCGCTTCCCCTGCAATCACCTGAACGGCCGCCGATGGCCGGGCCGAAGGAGCCGGCGGCTTGACGGCACCCTGTATAATTCGGCGACCAGCACCTGGTGGGAGAAGCGGAAAGCCGGTGAATCGGCTTGGCCGCTGCCGAAGACGCAACGCCCGTAATCGCTCAGGCCCCCATACCACCTCGTGCACACACTCTGGAGAGACCGGAGGCATCCGGCGCCGAAGGGGCACGAAGCGCAGGCGCGCTTCCAAACTCTCAGGCAAAAGAACAGAGGGGCGCCCCACGTGCGGCACGCACGGCACTTCCGGACGTCCATACATGAGCCAGCAGACCATCCCTTCGTTGCTCGAGCTTGAGAACCACGGCGAATTCATCGCCCGCCACATCGGCCCCAACGACGCCGAGATCGGAGAAATGCTGGCGTCCCTGGGCATGGACTCGCTCGAGGCGCTGACCGACGCGATCGTGCCCGCCGCGATCAAGTCGCCCGATCCCCTGGCCTTGCCGCCCGCCACCACCGAGGTCGAGGCGCTGGCCAAGATCCGGCGCATCGCCGGGAAGAACCGGGTGCTGCGCAGCTTCATCGGCCAGGGCTATTACGGCACCTACACGCCCAACGTGATCCTGCGCAACATCCTGGAGAACCCGGCCTGGTACACGGCCTACACCCCGTACCAGGCGGAAATCTCGCAGGGCCGCCTGGAAGCCCTGATCAACTTCCAGACCATGGTGGCCGACCTCACGGGCATGGAGATCGCGAATTCGTCGCTGCTCGACGAAGCCACCGCGGCGGCCGAGGCCATGACGCTGGCCAAGCGCTCGTGCAGATCCCGGTCCAACGTCTTCTTCGTCTCGCACAGCGTGCATCCGCAGACGCTGGAAGTGCTGCGCACCCGCGCCGAGCCCATGGGCATCGAGCTGCAGGTCGGCGCCGACGCCGAGGCGGTGACGGCCGACAGCTTCGGCGTGCTCCTGCAGTACCCCGACACCTTCGGGCACATCAACGACTATCGCGCCCTGGTCGACGCCGTCCATGGGCGCGGGGCGCTCGTGGCCGTCGCCACCGACCTTCTGGCGCTGACCCTGATCGCCGCGCCGGGCGAATGGGGCGCGGACATCGTCGTCGGCAACAGTCAGCGCTTCGGCGTGCCGTTCGGCTACGGCGGTCCGCACGCCGGCTTCATGGCCTGCCGCGACGCGTACAAGCGCTCGATGCCGGGACGCCTGATCGGCGTGTCCATCGACGCCGAGGGCAACCCGGCCTACCGCCTCACCCTGCAGACCCGCGAGCAGCACATCCGCCGCGAAAAGGCAACCTCGAACATCTGCACCGCGCAGGTCCTGCTGGCGGTCATGGCCGGCATGTACGCGGTGTACCACGGTCCCGCGGGGCTGACCCGCATCGCCCAGCGCACGCACCGGCTGAGCGCCATCCTGGCCGCGGCCCTGCGCCTGTCCGGGGCGCAGGTGGAAGGCGGCTTCTTCGACACTTTGCACGTCACCGGCGTGGACGCCGCGGCCATCCACGCCAAGGCCGAGGCCGCCGGCATCAACCTGCGCCACGTCGACGGGCACAGCCTGGGCATCAGCCTGGACGAAACCGCCACGCGCGACGACGTCGCCGCCATCGCTGCGCTGTTCGGCGTGCGCATCGACGACGGCGCGGCGACCGGCACCGCGGCGCAGACCACGATCGACACGCTGGACGCCGCCACCGCCGACGCACTGCCGGCCGGCCTGCTCCGGCACAGTCCGTTCCTCACCCATCCGGTGTTCAACACCCATCACAGCGAACACGAGCTGCTGCGCTACCTGCGCAAGCTGGCGGACAAGGACCTGGCGATGGACCGCAGCATGATCCCACTGGGCAGCTGCACCATGAAACTCAACGCCACGGCCGAGATGATCCCCGTCACCTGGCCGGAATTCGGCGCGATCCATCCGCTGGCCCCGGCGGCGCAGACCGCCGGCTACAAGGAGCTGACCGACTCGCTGGAGGCCATGCTGGTCGAGCTGACCGGCTACGACGCCGTCAGCCTGCAGCCGAACGCCGGCGCCCAGGGCGAATATGCGGGGTTGCTGGCGATCCGCGCCTGGCACCGCTCGCGCGGCGAGGCGCATCGCGACATCTGCCTGATCCCCGAATCCGCGCACGGCACCAACCCCGCCTCGGCGCACATGTGCGGCATGACCGTGGTGGTCACCAAGTGCGACGCCAACGGCAACGTGGACGTGGACGACATCCGCGCCCAGGCCGAAAAGCACGCCGACCGGCTGGCCGCGCTGATGATCACCTACCCGTCCACGCACGGCGTGTTCGAGGAAGACATCATCGCGATCTGCGACATCGTGCATGCGCACGGCGGCCAGGTGTACACCGACGGCGCGAACATGAATGCGCTGGTCGGCGTCGCCAAGCCGGGACGCTGGGGTTCGGACGTCTCGCACCTGAACCTGCACAAGACCTTCTGCATCCCGCACGGCGGCGGCGGCCCCGGCGTGGGCCCGTGCGCGGTGAAGGCGCATCTCGCCCCGTTCCTGCCGCGTATTTATGCCGACATCCCTGTCGGCGAAGATCAAGAAGCAGCCGTCCCTGGCCGCACTCTTCACAACAGCGGCTCCGCGAACGGCAATTCCGTTGGCATGGTTTCTGCCGCGAGCTACGGCAGCGCCGGCATCCTGCCGATCTCCTGGATGTACATCACGCTGATGGGCCAGCAGGGCCTGCGCAAGGCCACCCAGGTGGCCCTGCTGAATGCCAACTACATCGCCCGGCGCCTGGCGCCGCACTACCCCACCCTGTACACCGGGCGCAACGGCCTGGTGGCGCACGAGTGCATCCTCGACCTGCGCGCCATCAAGGACGGCAGCGGCATCGGCGCCGAGGACGTCGCCAAGCGCCTGATCGACTTCGGCTTCCACGCACCCACCCTGAGCTTCCCCGTCGCCGGCACGCTCATGGTCGAGCCGACCGAAAGCGAACCCAAGCAGGAGCTCGACCGCTTCATCGACGCCATGATCCAGATCCGCGAGGAAATCCGCGCGGTCGAGGACGGCAAGCTGGACCGCGAGGACAATCCGCTGAAGAACGCCCCGCACACGGCCACCATGGCCAGCGCGAGCGAATGGACGCATGTCTATCCGCGGGAACTGGCGGTCTATCCGCTGGCCAGCCTCAGGCAGCAGAAGTACTGGTCGCCGGTCGCCCGCGTCGACAACATCTACGGCGACAAGCACGTGATGTGCTCGTGCATCCCGATCGACGCCTACCGCGAGGAGACGACGGAAGCCTAGGAGCCTGAGCGTCATAAATCCGCAGCTGGGCACAGCCGTTTTCGCTGGCTGCATGACGTTTGCCGGCTCATCGTGACTCTATGGGAATAGCGCCTCTCAAGCCCCGTCATTCCCGCGAAGAGCTCCACAACAGCGAAGCTGGTCAAGCGCACTGCTGTCCGGAACGTTTTCGGAACGCCTTGTCCCGCCCACGCATCGCGCCAGGACGCGAAAAAACTGCCTTATCGTCATTCCCGCGAGGAGCTTCACAACAGCGAAGCTGGTCAAGCGGGGATCCCAGTGCCTGCAAGGCCAAGGCACTGGATTCCCGCTTCCGCGGGGATGAAGACGGAGGGTTGAGGTCCGTAGGCAAGACTATCCAGGGGTACGGCAATCCAGGGGTAAGACAATGAGGTAAGCCGTCATTTTCTGAGTCCAGGCCGCGCGGCAGTCGTCCGGCCTTGCGCCGCAACGTCTTCGGTGTCGAGGCACGAATTTATTCCGGACAGCAGTGCGCGAAAGCAGGAATGCAGTTACCTTGGTCGTTCCGCGTCACCCGAAGGCGCTGGATTCCCGCTTGACCAGCTTCGCTGTTGTGAAGCTCCTCGCGGGAATGACGGGACTGAAGAGTCCGAGCCGGAGTCGATGTCATCTCCGTAGAATGTCATCTCCGTAGAATCATTAGCCCCGGCGCAGCGTCGAAAATGACCTCGCGCAGCGATCTCCGCCTTTGGCGTTCTACCGCCAAAGCTCCCGGATGTCTGCGTCAGTCGCCGACGTATACGCGCGGCACGCGCTTGACCCCGCACAGCAGGTCGTACGCCGTGCGGTGTGCGTGCCGGGCCACCTCGGTCACCGGAACCTGCGCGCCCCACAGCTCCACCCGGCTGCCCAGCCCCGCCGCCGGATGGTCGGTGAGGTCGACCGCGAGCATGTCCATGGAGACCCGGCCGATCAGTTTGCCGGGCCGCCCGTCGATCGCGACCGGGGTGCCGTTCGGCGCCAGCTGCGGGTAGCCGTCGGCATAACCCAGCGCCACGATGCCCACGCGGGTCCGCCGGCGCGCCACGAAGCGGGCGCCGTAGCCCACGGGCTCGCCCACGCCGATCTCGCGCACGTTGATCACCCCCGATTCGAGCGTCATCACCGGCTGCAACCGGTCCGCCAGCACATGCGGCCGGCCGAACGGATTGGGGCCGTACAGCATCAGGCCCGGGCGCGCCCAGATCCCGTCCAGGTCGGGCCAGCCCAGCAGCGCCGCCGAATTGCCCAGGCTCCCGGGCAGTCCGAACTCGGCGTCGGCCCCACGGAACACGCTGATCTGTTCGGCGGTGCGCGCGCAGCCGAGTTCGTCGGCCTGGGCGAAGTGGGTCATGGCCACCACCTCGCGCACCTGCGGCAGGCGCCGCAGGCGCTGCACGGCCGCCTGCCACGCGGAAGGCTCTAGGCCGAGCCGGTGCATGCCCGAATCCAGCAGCAGCCAGACGCTCAACGGGTTCCGCAACCGGGCCTGCGCCACTGCCTCGACCTGCCAGTCGGCCTGGACCACGCACCACAGCTCGTGCGCATCGATCAGCGCCAGCTCTTCGGCCTCGAAGAAGCCCTCCAGCAGCAGGATCGGCGCGCGGATGCCGGCCGCGCGCAGCTCGAGCGCTTCCTCGATGCAGGCGACGGCAAAACCGTCGGCCTCCGCCGCCAGCGCCTGCGCGCAGCGCACCGCGCCATGCCCGTAGGCGTCCGCCTTCAGCACGGCCAGGGCCTTGTGCCCGCCCAGCTCGCGCGCCAGCCGGTAGTTGCGCCGCAAGGCGTCGAGATGGATAAGTGCGCGGGCGGGGCGCATCAGCTGCCGGCTGCCGTGCGGGCGGCCTTCGGCCATGGCTTGCCGTAGCGCGACTGGTCCAGTCCCTCGCTGCTGATCTCCGGCGTCCTGCCCGAGATCAGGTCGGTGAGATAGCAGCCCGAACCGCAGGCCATGGTCCAGCCCAGCGTGCCATGGCCGGTATTGAGGTAAAGGTTGTCCATGCGGGTCGCCCCGATGATCGGGGTGCCGTCCGGGGTCGCCGGACGCAGGCCGGTCCAGAACGTGGCCGCGCCGACATCGCCGCCGTGCGGGAACAGGCCGCCGAGCGCCCTTTCCAGCGTGGCCCGGCCGCCCGTGCGCAGCGCCAGATCGAAGCCGGAGACGCCGGCCATGCCGCCGATGCGGATGCGCCGGTCGAAGCGCGTCACCGCCACCTTGTAAGTCTCGTCCAGGACGGTGGAGACCGGCGCCATGTCCGCATCGGTGATCGGCACCGTCAGCGAATAGCCCTTCAGCGGGTAGACCGGGATGCGGATGCCCAATGGCCGCAGCAGCTTCGTGGAATAGCTGCCGAACGCCATCACATAGCGGTCGCCGCGTTCCCGGCGGCCATCGACGTCGACGGCGGTGACCCGCCGGCCGTCGTGTTCCAGCTGGCGCACGGTCGCGCCAAAGCGGAATTCGACGCCGGCGGCCTGCGCACGCTCCGCCAGGTGCCGCGTGAACAGCTCGCAATCGCCGGTTTCGTCGCGCGGCAGGCGCAGCGCCCCGGCCAGCGTGTCCACGATGCCGGCCAGCGCCGGTTCCACGCGCACGATGCCGGCGCGGTCCAGCACTTCATGCGGCACGCCGTACTGCTCCAGCACGCTGATGTCCTTGGCCGCGTCGTCGAGCTGGGCCTGCGTGCGGAACAGCTGCGTGGTGCCCAGCTGGCGGCCTTCGTATTCCACGCCGATCTCCTCGCGCAGTTCGTCGATGCAGCGGCGGCTGTATTCGGACAGGCGCATCATGCGCGCCTTGTTGACCGCATACCGGTTCGCCGTGCAATTGCGCAGCATCTGCCAGAGCCACAGGTACTGCTGCGGATCCAGGCCGGGCCGGATCGACAGCGGCGCATATTTCGTGAACAGCCACTTCAGCGCCTTGAGCGGCACGCCGGGCGCGGCCCAGGGGGAGGCGTAACCCGGGGAGATCTGCCCCGCGTTGGCGAAGCTGGTTTCCCGCGCGGGCGCGGGCTGCCGGTCGATCACCAGCACTTCGTGTCCGGCCTGCGCGAGGTACCACGCGCTGCAGGTGCCAATGACCCCACTACCCAACACCACGATGCGCATCGCGTCACTCCACCTGCAAAATTCCCGGGTCGGCAGGCCGGCGGCCGCCGCGGCGCCGAGTATATGGAGGTATATCCAGTTTTATTTCCCATATTTCACGCTGTGCCCCGGTAAAATCCCCATCATCCAACGCGACTCCGGCGGAGCCATGGCTGCGAACCAGCGGGAACTCGACAAGATCGACCAGCACATCCTGCGCATCCTGCAGGAACAGGGCCGCATCTCGTTCACCGAGCTGGGCGAGCGCGTGGGCCTGTCCACGACTCCATGCACCGAGCGCGTGCGTCGGCTGGAGCGCAACGGCATCATCACCGGCTACCACGCACGCGTCGACCCGCAGCGCGTGGGCGCGGGGTTGCTGGTGTTCGTCGAGATCAGCCTGGCGTACAAATCCGGGGACATCTTCGAGGAATTCCGCAACGCGGCATTGCGCCTGCCGAACGTGCTGGAATGCCACCTGGTCTCCGGCGACTTCGACTACCTGATCAAGGCGCGCATGCCGGAAATGGCTTCCTATCGCAAGCTGCTCGGCAGCACCTTGCTGACCATGCCGAACGTCCGCGACTCCAAGAGCTACATCGTGATGGAAGAGGTCAAGGAGACCCTCAGCCTGCCCATCGGCGAGCGTCACGGCCGCCTCGCGCCCGGCAAGCCGGGGCGATAGGTCCTCCGACCCTGCCAGATCGGCGCCCCGGGCCCGGCATCGGTCTTGCGGCGGGCGGACAAGACCGGGAGCGACCGTCCCGGCCGGCCTGCGGCAGCTGCGACCCCGGACGCCGCGAACGCCGGAGCTCAGGCAAACGGGTCGTCCAGGACGATGGTGTCGTCGCGATCGGCGCCCGTGGCGACGATGGCCAGGCGGCAACCGGACAGCTCCTCGACCGAGCGCAGGTAGGCGCGCGCCGCGGGCGGCAGCCTGGCCCAGTCGCGGATGCCCGCGGTCGATTCCTGCCAGCCTGGGAACTCCAGGTAGACCGGCTTGCACTCGTCCCAGCCGTCGGCGTCCAGCGGCGCCAGCTCGCGGCGCTTGCCGCGGTATTCGTAGGCCACGCACACCTTGATCGACGGCAGCTCGTCCAGCACGTCCAGCTTGGTGATGGCCAGGCCGTTGATGCCGTTGATCTGCACCGCGCGCTTCAGCGCCACCAGGTCGATCCAGCCGCAGCGGCGCGGCCGGCCGGTGCTGGCGCCGAATTCCATGCCGCGCCTGCGCAGCAGCTCGCCCATGTCGTCGTGCAGCTCGGTGGGGAACGGCCCGCTGCCGACGCGGGTGACATAGGCCTTGCAGATGCCCAGCACGTAGTCGATGTCGCTGACGCCGACGCCGGTGCCGGCCAGCGCGCCGCCGATGGTGGTGTTGGACGAGGTGACGTAGGGATAGGTGCCGTGGTCGATGTCCAGCAGCGCGCCCTGCGCGCCCTCGTAGAGGATGTTGCCGCCGTCGCGGCGCACGTCGTGCAGGATCGTCGCCACGTCGTCGACCAGCGGCCGGATGTACTCGCCCCAGGCCAGGGCGTCGTCCAGCACCTGCTGGTAGTCGACCGGCTCGGCGTGCAGCCACTGGGTGAGGATGAAGTTGTGGTAGTCGACCGCGGTCCTGAGCAGGGCCGGCAACTCGTGCGGATACATGAGGTCGGCCACGCGCACGCTGCGGCGCGCCACTTTGTCCTCGTAGGCCGGCCCGATGCCGCGGCCGGTGGTGCCGATGGCCTTGCCGCCCGCCGCGACCTCGCGCGCCTTGTCCACCGCGATGTGGTACGGCATGATCAGCGGCGTCGCCGGGCTGATCTTGACCCGCGAACGCACCTCGACGCCGCTGGCCTCCAGCTCGGCGATCTCGGTCATGAGCGCCGCCGGCGACAGCACCACGCCGTTGCCGATCAGGCACAGCGCGCCATCGCGCAGGATGCCGGACGGGATCAGGTGCAGGACGGTCTTCTTGCCCTTGATGACCAGCGTGTGGCCGGCGTTGTGTCCACCCTGGAAGCGAGCCACGGCACCGACACGCTCGGTCAACAGGTCGACGATCTTGCCCTTGCCTTCGTCACCCCATTGCGCGCCGAGGACTACGACAGACTTTCCCATGATGTGTACGCTCACTGATTGATGGTTCGTGGTTGGTCGCACCGCCGGAAGCGGCGGCGCTGCGCATGCGGGTTCCCGCCCGGGGTCCGGCCGCAGCGCGGCGGTCGCCATTCGACCGCCGCCCGGGCAGGATACGCCAGCGGGCTCGAAGGAACGCGTACGGCGGTCAGCGCTTCGGCGATGCGTTGTCGAAGTACTTCAGGAATTCCGAGTCGGGCTTGAGCACGAGCACGCCCTTGCCGTCCTCGAAGGACTTCCGGTAGGCAGCCAGGCTGCGGTAGAACGCGAAGAACTCCGGGTCCTGGCCGTAGGCCGCGGCGTAGATGGCGGCAGCCTGCGCATCGCCCTCGCCCCTGACCTTGGCGGCGTCGCGGCGGGCATCGGCGCGCAGCACCTGGCCCTGGCGGTCGGCGTCCGCCTTGATCTTCTCCGCCGCTTCCTGGCCGGTGAAGCGCAGCTCGTTGGCCAGCTGCAGGCGTTCCGCGCGCATGCGCTTGTACACCGATTCGCTGACCTCGTCCGGCAGGTCGATGCGCTTGATGCGCACGTCGACCACGCTGATGCCGAGGTTCCGGCGCGCCGAGGCGTCGGTCAGTTCGCGCACCCGGTCGGTCACCTCGTTGCGGCCACCGGCGATGAGGTCGTGCAGGGTGCGCGAGTTGAACTCGAAGCGCAGCGCATCCTTGACGATCGGCGTCAGGCGCTGCGTGGCCTGCAGCTGGTCGCCGCCGGTGGCGCGGTAGTACAGGCCGTTGTCGGCGATGCGCCACTTGACGTAGAAATCGACGTTGACGCTCTTCTTTTCCGAGGTGAAGTAGCGTTCCGGCTGGGCATCCAGGGACAGGATGCGGTCGTCGAAATGCACCACCTGCTGCACCAGCGGTATCTTGAAATGCAGCCCCGGCTGGTAATCGGTGCGCACGATGCGGCCGAACTGCAGGAGCAAGGCGTTCTGCCCCTCGCTGACCACGAACATGCTGCTCAGGCCGAGCAGGACCAGGATCACGACGGCGACGATGATGGCGGTCTTCTTCATGGCTGCTGCTCGCTGCTGCTGGCGTTTGCAGGGGCCACGATCGCGCCGGCGGTGGCGGCGCGCTGGCCCTCTTCACCGGGGGCCGCGCCGGCCCGCGCCTGGCCAGGCGGCAAGTTGATGATGT
>Ga0164242_10009058_pt1 | contig 10769 bp, 12 predicted proteins | sample OricomgcompostMG_FD_108783 | JGI IMG/M metagenome (GOLD analysis project Ga0164242, IMG submission 108783) | Miracle-Growth compost microbial communities from Emeryville, California, USA - Original compost - Miracle growth compost (MG) ... | reverse complement strand
GCCGTGAAGCTCGGCAACCAGAGCACCGAGCCCTTCCTCGGCCGCGACATGGGCCAGCAGGCCGACTACTCCGACGAGATCGCGAGCCAGATCGACGACGAGGTCCGCGCCCTCATCGAGCAGGCGCACGACGAGGCGTGGCGGATGCTGAACGAGAACCGCGACGTCCTGGACCGTCTCGCCCTGCAGCTGCTCGAGCACGAGACGCTGGACCACAAGCAGCTCGAGGACAAGTACTCGGTCACCCGCAACGAGCTGCTCGACCAGCCCACCTACGCGATGGGCGGCCGCGTCGCCGAGGAGATCGTCTTCCACGACCCGACGACCGGCGCCGGCAACGACATCGAGAAGGCGACCCGGATCGCCCGGAAGATGGTCACCGAGTACGGCATGTCCGCGAAGCTCGGCGCCGTGAAGCTCGGCAACCAGAGCACCGAGCCCTTCCTCGGCCGCGACATGGGCCAGCAGGCCGACTACTCCGACGAGATCGCGAGCCAGATCGACGACGAGGTGCGCGCCCTCATCGAGCAGGCGCACGACGAGGCGTGGCGGATGCTGAACGAGAACCGCGACGTCCTGGACCTTCTCGCCCTGCAGCTGCTCGAGCACGAGACGCTGGACCACAAGCAGCTCGAGGACATCTTCAAGGACGTGAGGAAGCTCCCGGAGCGCCCGCAGTGGCTCTCCAGCCCGAACCGGCCGGTCTCCGAGCTCCCCCCGGTGGAGGTCCCGAAGAAGGACCTCGGCGTCGCGGCGAGCGTCGACACCGACGCGGACGCCAAGCCCGCGCGGAAGAAGACCACGCGGCCGGCGACGAGCCCGAAGCCCGCGACCGCCTGAGCCCTAAGGTGGACTCACCGCCGGTCGCTGCCGCCCCAGCCCCCGGATCCGCCGCCCCCTGAAGGACCCGCTCATGCCGATCGACGCCGACCGCATCAAGGCCGCGGTCGTCGAGCTGCTCGCCGCCATCGGTGAGGATCCCGCCAGCGAGCGATTGCGCGAGACCCCGCGTCGGGTGTCCGAGGCCTACGCCGAGCTGTTCGCGGGCGTCGGCGAGGACCCGGCGGTGGCGCTCGCGGCCCGCTCCGACTTCCCCGACGACGCCGAGCGGGCCGGCGAGGTCGTCGTGCTGCGCGGCATCGAGTTCCGCTCGATGTGCGAGCACCATCTGCTGCCGTTCCTCGGCGTCGCCCACGTCGCCTACCTGCCGGGCACCCGATTCGCCGGCCTCGGCGCGCTCGCGCGCGCCGTCGAGGTCGCCGCGTCCCGGCCGCAGCTGCAGGAGCGGCTCACCGAGGACATCGCCGACGCCCTGATGGACGGGCTCGGCGCCCGCGGTGCGCTCGTCGTCCTCGACGCCGCGCACGGCTGCGTGAACGCGCGCGGTCCCCGGCAGAACGCGGCCCGCACCGTCACGCTCGCGACCCGCGGCGAGCTCTCCGAGCCGCTGCGTCGCTCGGAGGCGCTCGCGCTGATGCGGGTGCAGGAGCCGTGAGCGCGAGACAGGCGGACTGGGAGGACTACGTCCGCACCGGTCGTCCCCGCATCTTCGGGGTGCTGAACGTCACCCCCGACTCGTTCTCCGACGGCGGGGAGCATGCGACGGTCGAGGCCGCCGTCGCCCACGCCCACGCGCTCATCGCCGACGGCGCCGACTGGATCGACGTCGGCGGGGAGTCGACGGCGCCGGGCCGTGCCCCGCTCACGCCGGAGGCGGAGCAGGAGCGCATCATCACCGTGATCCGGGAGCTCGCCGCGGCGGGCGTCCGGCTGAGCGTGGACACCTATCACGCGGCGACGGCGCGAGCGGCGGTCGAGGCGGGCGCGCTGATCGTGAACGACGTGTACGGCTCCGATCCGGACATGCCGGCCGTGCTGCGGGAGACCGAGGCGGAGTACATCCTGATGCACTCCTTCGGCGCCCCGACGACGCCGCACGACTACGGGAACGTCGTCGCCGAGGTGGCCGAGGAGCTGCACCGCCGGGTCGGCGCCCTCGATGCGGCCGGCGTCGACGCGTCCCGCATCGTCGTCGACCCCGGGCTCGGCTTCTCGAAGCAGCCGGCGGAGAACTGGGCGCTCATCAACGACCTCGACACGCTCGGCGTCGAGACGGGGTGCCGCGTCCTCGTCGGCGCCTCGCGCAAGCGATTCGTCAAGGCGCTCGTCGGCGAGGACCGGCACGCCCTCGACATCGCGACCGCCGTGATCGGCCTGACCGCGGCGGACCGCGGCGTCTGGGCGGTGCGCGTGCACGACGTCCAGGCGATGCACGCCGCCTTCGCGACCCGGAGCGAGGTCGGCAGGTGGTCCGGTGTGAACGCGGTCGCCGGCCCGATGCGCGGTGCGAGCGTCACGGCGCTCACCCGCGGAGGGGTCCCGGCATGACCCTCGACCGGCTCACGCTCACGGGGCTGCGCGCCTTCGGCCACCACGGCGTCTACGAGGAGGAGCGCCGCGAGGGGCAGGAGTTCGTCATCGACGTGACGCTCCATCTGGACCTCGCCCGCGCCGCCGCCGGCGACGCGCTCCACGACACCGTCCACTACGGCGAGCTCGCCGAGGACATCGTGCGCGCCGTGGAGCGCGACCCCGTCGACCTCATCGAGACGCTCGCCGAGCGGGTCGCGGCCCTCGTGCTGCGCCGCCGGCCGGTGCGCGTCGTCGACGTCACCGTGCACAAGCCGAGCGCGCCGATCCCGGTGCCCTTCGGCGACGTCAGCGTCGCGATCCGCCGGCGCTGGACGCGATCCGTGATCGCGCTCGGCGCGAACCTCGGCGACCGGGAGGCGACGATCCGGCAGGCGGTGCTCGCGCTCGCCGCCCACCCCGGCGTGCGGATCGTGGCCGGCTCGCCGCTCGTCGAGACGCCGGCGCTGCGCCTCGACGGCGTCGACGAGGCGGCGCCGAGGTATCTGAACGCGGTGCTGGAGATCGACACCACGCTGAGCGCCTACGGCCTGCTCGCGGAGCTGCACCGCATCGAGGACGCGCACGGGCGCGTCCGCGCCGAGCGCTGGGGCGACCGCACCCTCGACCTCGACATCATCACCTATGGCGAGGAGCGGATCGCCGACGACGCCCTCGTCGTCCCCCATCCGCGGGCGCACGAGCGGGCGTTCGTGCTCGCCCCGTGGGCGGCGATGGACGAGGCGGCGCGCATCCCGGGCCGCGGCGGCGTCGTCGAGCTGCTCGACCGCGTGCTCACCGGTGGCGACGAGCGGGTCGTGCCGTACGAGGCGGAGCCGATCGCCTGATGGGCCGGACGACGCCATGAAGAAGATCCATCCGCTCGTCATCGTCGTGCTCGCCGTGGCCGGCGCGGCGCTCGGCTGGCTCCTCGAGGTCGCCCTCGTCGCCGGCGGCCGCAGCATGATCGTGACGCCGATCACCTTCGCCGCGGTGCTCATCGTCATCGCGGTCGCCGTGGTCGCGGTCGCGATCCCGGTCCGCCGCGTCGCGAAGGGGGCGTTCGACGCGCAGGGCCGGCCGGCGCGCGTCGACCCGTTCTACGCGACCCGCGTCCTCGCCCTCGCGAAGTCGGCGATCCTGGTCGGCGCGATCCTCGCCGGCGGCACGCTCGCGATGCTCGCCTACTTCTTCAGCCGTCCCGTGGTGAACGGGTCCTCGGCCCTGCCGGCGATCCTCGGCTTCGTCGCCTCGGTCGCCGTGCTGGCGGCCGGCATCGTGGCGGAGGAGATGTGCCGGATCCCCCCGAAGGACCGGAACGACGACGCCGCGGACGGCGACCCGCTGCCGGAGACCCAGGAGCACTGATGGACGACGACCGCATCGCCGCCGAGGACTGGCACGGCGTCTCGCCGAAGTACCTCTGGGTCGACCTCGTGGGGCGGCTCATCCCCTGGATCGTCCTCGCCGTGGTGCTGCTGCTCGTGCAGCTCGCGAAGGGCGGCTGGTGGTGGCTCGGCCTCGCCGCGGTGCTCGTCATCGCGGTGCTGATCGCGGTGTTCACGCCCGCGCGGGTCCACTCCATCCGGTACCGGCTGCGCGACGACGACCTCGTCTTCCGCCGGGGCATCATGTGGCGGCGCGTCGTGGCGGTGCCGTACGGCCGCATGCAGCTCATCGACATCACGCGCGGGCCGATCGCCCGGACGCTCGGTCTCGCCGAGCTGAAGTTCGTCACCGCCGCCGCGGCGACCGGCGTCATCATCCCGGGGTTGCCCGAGGCCGAGGCGGAGGGGCTCCGCGACCGGCTCGTCGCGCTCGCGGAGTCGAGGCGGGCCGGGCTGTGAGCGACGGTCCCGCCGTCGATCCCTCGGGCGCGCCGCCGCCCCCGCTGCCGCCGCTGCTCTCCGCGCCCCCGACGGACACCGGCTGGCACCGGCTGCACCCGGCCACGCCGCTGTTCCGCGGCGGCATCATCCTCATCGTCGTGCTCGGCTTCGTCGCGGCGCAGCTGCGCGACTCGATCGTCCAGCTGGTGGCCGGCGGCGTCATCGGCCAGGAGCTGCCGCCGGACCCGCAGGATCCGTTCGATCGCTGGATCCTCGAGCACGCCGCGATCGCGCTCGCGATCGTCGCCGCGCTCATCGTGGTCGTGCTGCTGTTCGGCTGGCTGTCCTGGCGGATGCACGAGTACCGGATCACCGACGAGATCGTCGAGGAGCGGGAGGGCGTGATCGCCCGCAAGCACCGGCGGGCGCGGCTCGACCGCATCCAGGGCGTCGACGTCGTCCGCCCGCTGCTGCCGCGCATCTTCGGCGCGGCGCGGCTCGACATCTCCGTCGCGGGGAACGACGGGAACATCCGGCTCGCCTATCTCGGCTCGGCCCAGGCCGACCGGATGAAGTCGGACCTGCTGCTCGCAGCCGGGCGCGCGCGCCTCGCCCACCAGCCGCCGCCTCCGCCCCCGGTCGCGCCGGACCCCACCACCGCGTTCGCCCCGGTGTCGCCCGCACCCGACCGCCTCGCGCCAGCGCCGCCGCCCCCCGGCGCCCTCATCGCGCCGGCACCGGGCGCGGCCGGCGCGGTGCTCGGCGCCGGCGGCGTCCTCGACCGCCGCATCCAGGAGTTCACCGCCCCGGAGCTCGACGACGCCCTCGCCGCCCCCGGCTCGGTCGTGCACATGCATCCCGCGCGCCTCATCGGCGCCACGTTCCTCGACGCGGTGCCGATCTTCATCGTGCTCGCCGTCTTCATCGCGGGCATCGAGGTCGCGGCGCGCTCCCCGATCGTGCTCGTCACGATCATCCCGGTGCTCATCGGCCTCGGCAGCCAGCTGTGGCGGCGGGTGAGCCGCTCGCTGCGCTACTCGATCGCCGCGACGCCCGCGGGCATCCGCATCGGATTCGGCCTGCTCTCCACGACGAACGAGACCCTGCCGCCCGGGCGCATCCACGCCGTCGAGGTGTCGCAGCCGCTGCTGTGGCGGCCCTTCGGCTGGTGGCGGATCCGCATCAACCGCGCCTCCACCTCGGCGCGGAACGGCGCCGAGGGCCAGCGCAGCACCACGATCCTCCCGGTCGGCGACGTCGACGACGTCGCGCGGGTGGTCGGCCTCATCCTCCCGGGCCTCGACGTGTCCGGGCTGCTGCAGGGCTCGACGGCCGAGGCGACCCCCGCCTTCACCACCTCGCCGCGGCGCGGGGCCTGGTTCCGCTGGTTCTCCTGGCGGCGCAACGGATTCGCGCACGGCGGCGAGGCGGTGCTGCTGCGCAAGGGTCAGCTGTGGCGCAGCCTGACCCTGGTGCCGCTCGCCCGGGTGCAGTCCGTCGAGATCGCCTCCGGCCCGCTCTACCGGGCGGCCCGGCTGCGCCGGGTCGCCGTCCACACCGTGCACGGCGTGGTCCGGCCCCGCCTCGGCGCGCTCGACGTCGCCGACGCCGAGCGGATGTGGCGGGAGACCGAGTCGGCGACGATCCTCGCCATGGAGGTCGCGCCCTGAGCCGACGGTAGCGTGGTGGCGTGCCCGAGGTCGTCCGCCGCATCGCCGAGGTCCGCGCCGCCGTCGCCGCCGCTCGGGGCGTCGGTCGCCCGATCGCGCTCACGCCGACGATGGGCGCGCTGCACGCCGGTCACCTCGCGCATCTCGACGCGGCCCGGGCCGCGGTCGGGGCGCAAGCGTTCACCGTCGTCTCGATCTTCGTGAACCCGCTGCAGTTCGGCGAGGGCGAGGATCTCGACCGGTACCCGCGGACGCTCGAGGCGGACCTCGCCGCGCTCGACGGCGTCGGCGCCGACCTCGTCTTCGCGCCCGAGGTCGGGGAGATGTACCCGGGCGGCGCGGTCGAGGTGTCGATCGCCGCCGGCCCCGTCGCCTCGACCTTCGAGGGCGCCGCACGGCCCGGCCATTTCGACGGCGCGCTGACCGTCGTCGCGAAGCTCCTCCACATCGTGGGCCCGGACGTCGCCACCTTCGGCCGGAAGGACGCGCAGCAGCTCTTCCTCGTCGAGCGGATGGTGCGCGACCTCGACATCCCGGCGACGATCCTCGAGGTCGACATCGTCCGGGAGGCGGACGGCCTCGCGATGTCCTCGCGGAATCGCTACCTCTCGCCCGAGCAGCGTCGCGCCGCCCTCGCGCTGTCCGCCGGGATGTGGGCCGCCGAGGCGGCGAGCGGACAGGGCCGCGACGCCGCGCTCCTGGCGGCCGCGGGCGTCACGGACGCCGAGCCGGCGGTCGACGTCGACTACCTGGATCTCGTGGATCCGGCGACGTTCCGTCCGGTCGGACCGGAGCATCGAGGCCCCGTCATCGCGATCGTCGCCGCCCGCGTCGGCACCACCCGGCTCATCGACAACGCCCGCTTCGCGCTCGGCTGAGCCGCCCGGCGTTCCCGCGGCCCCGGCTGGCTAGGCTTGACTGCCGTGACGAGTGGACCCGGGCAGGACGAGGCCGAGGAGCTGAGCGCCGAGGAGGTCAGCGAGCAGATGGGCGTCCGGCTCGCCAAGCGCGAGCGGCTCATCGCCGAGGGCGCGGAGGCCTACCCCGTCGAGATCCCGATCACGACGAGCATCGCCGCGGTGCGCGCCGCCCACCCCGAGCTGGCCCCCGACACCGCGACGGGCGAGATCGTCGGGCTCGCCGGCCGCATCGTCTTCCGCCGGGTCGCCGGCCGGCTCGTCTTCGTCACGCTGCAGTCCGGCGACGGCGAGCGCATCCAGGCGATGCTCTCCGAGGCCTCCGTCGGCGCGGACTCGCTCGCCCGCTTCAAGGAGCTCACCGACCTCGGCGACCACCTCTACGTCCACGGCGAGGTCATCGCCTCGCGCCGCGGCGAGCTCTCGATCATGGCCGACGACTGGCGCATCGCCGCGAAGGCGATCCGCCCGCTGCCGGTGCTCCACAAGGAGCTGAGCGAGGAGTCGCGCGTCCGCCAGCGCTACGTCGACCTCATCGTCCGAGACCAGGCGCGGCGCACCGTCCTCACCCGCTCGAAGGCGATCGCCTCGGTCCGCGCCACGCTCGAGGCGCGCGGCTTCGTCGAGGTGGAGACCCCGAAGCTGCAGACCCTGCACGGCGGGGCGAACGCCCGGCCGTTCGTCACCCATTCGAACGCCTTCGACATGGAGCTGTTCCTGTCGATCGCCCCGGAGCTGTTCCTGAAGCGCGCCGTCGTCGGCGGCATCGACCGCGTCTTCGAGATCGCGCGGAACTTCCGGAACGAGGGGGCCGACTCGACCCACAGCCCCGAGTTCGCGATGCTCGAGGCCTACGAGGCCTACGGCGACTACCGGACGATCGCCGACCTGACCCAGGCGATCATCCAGGACGCCGCGGTCGCCGTCGCCGGCTCGACGACGGTCACCTGGGCCGACGGCACCGAGTACGACCTCGGCGGGCAGTGGGCGCGGATCGACATGTACGAGTCGCTGAACGCGGCGGCCGGCACCGCGTTCACGCCGGAGACGCCGCTGGCGGAGCTGCAGGCGCTCGCCGCGCGCGAGGGCATCGAGCTGCCGCATCCGGTGCACGGCAAGTACGTCGAGGAGCTGTGGGAGCACTTCGTGAAGGGCGGGCTGGACCGGCCGACCTTCGTCATGAACTTCCCGGTCGACACCTCGCCGCTGACCCGCGACCATCGCACCCGTCCCGGCGTCGTCGAGAAGTGGGACCTCTACGTCCGCGGCTTCGAGCTCGCCACCGGGTACTCGGAGCTCGTCGACCCGGTCATCCAGCGCGAGCGCTTCGTGGAGCAGGCCCGGCAGGCCGCGGCCGGCGACGACGAGGCGATGCGCATCGACGAGGACTTCCTGCGGGCCATGGAGTACGGCATGCCGCCGACGGGCGGGATGGGGATGGGGATCGACCGGCTGCTGATGGCGCTGACCGGGCTCGGCATCCGGGAGACGATCCTGTTCCCGCTGGTGAAGTAGGTGGACCGCAGGACGTCCCGGCTGGTGATGAGCATCGCGCTCGCGGCGCTCGTCGTCGGCGTCGTGATCTGGTTCCTCGTCGCGCGCTGATCGGCCTCAGCCGGCGCGCCTACACTGGGCGCGTGCCTTCGTTCCCGGACTCCGGCTGGCTCGGCGTCGCCTGGGCGCTGATCCCGACGATCGCGCTCGGCCTCATCTTCTGGATGGTCATGCGCGGCATCCTGCGCGCCGACCGTCACGAGCGCGCCGTGCAGGCCCGGATCGAGGCCGAGGAGCGCGCCAAGGTCGGCCTCCCCCCGAAGCCCTGACCCTAGCCCGTCCCATCCCCCGCCTCGCCCCAGATCGGTCACGATCTCTGCGCATGGCGACACATTCCTCGGACTTCGCGACCGATCCAGAGGGCGGTCAGGGCCGGATGGTGAGGAGATCGCCGACCTCGCAGCCGAGCGCGTCGCAGATCGCGGTGAGCGTCGAGTAGCGGATCGCCCGGGCCCGGTCGTTCTTCAGCACCGAGAGGTTCACGACGGAGATGCCCACCCGCCGGGAGAGCTCCGCGAGGCTCATCCCGCGCGCCTCGAGCAGCGCGTCGAGCCGGCAGTGCACCCGTCCGGCGTCGTCCCCGTCCGCCCCCGGCATCAGACGAGCCCCTCGGTGTCGCGTTGGAAACGCGCGCCCACCTGGAAGGCGAGCGCCACGACGAGGAGTGCCGAGCCGCCCACGAGCAGCGCCGGATCGGGCGGCAGCACGGCGCTGGGGACCTGCCATCCGTTCGCCTCGAGCGTGGGGGCCACCGCGTCGAGCATCTGGCTCCGGGCCGCGGTCTGCAGGGCGTAGGCGGCGACCCCGCCGACGAGCATCGCGATGCCGCCGGTCGCGGTCATCCGGGTGAGCAGCGTGCTGAATGGGCGCCGGAGCAGCAGGCCGCTCAGCAGGACGATCCCCGACACGATGGGGACGAGCATGGCCAGGGCGCTCAGCAGGTCGGCGCTCGCGGAGAGGACCCAGGGTCCCGTGACGTAGGACGGGTCGTGGGTGGCGGCCAGCACCGAGGAGTTGGTGAACACGATCGAGCCGTCTCCCGCCTGGAAGAGCGGGAGATGCTCGGCGAGCTGCGCCCAGGTGGCATCGGTGAGTCCGCGGGCCGCGGGCGGGGCGCTGATGAGCCGGACGACCGCATCGATCGCGCCGACGGCGATCCAGGCGCCGAGGACGGCGAAGACGGCGGCGGCCAGGGCCAGCCCGACGGCGGCAGGCGTCGTCCGCGGCGCCGGGCTCGCGAGGGTCGCCATCAGACCAGTCCTTCCGAGTCCTTCTGCAGCCGTTCGGCGTAGCGGAATGCGGCGGCGAGCGCCCCGAAGGCGAGGAACGGCAGGATCGGCCAGAAGTCGATGTTGATGTTCCCCGCCGCGACCGGCCAGGCGACACCGCTGTCCGGGAAGCTGTCGAATCCGCCGAGGTCGATCTGATGCGCGGCGAGCGAGCCGCCGACCTGTCGAGCGATCTGCCAGGCGAAGCCGCCGATGAGCGCGACGACGGAGAGCGTCCCGAACATCGCCCCCGCGCCGTTCAGCCCCCGACCGGCCCGGAGGTTCCGGCAGAGTCGGATCACGATGACGGCCGCGACGACGATCGCCGCACCCTGAATGGCGACGGCGATGATGTCCCAGACCCGCGCGGCGGCAGTGAGGTCGGGGATGACGGCGTTCGCCTCGGTGTAGCCGCCACTCGTGATGATGGTGTCGCCGGGGCCGTAGGAGGCGTCCCCGATGCCGATGAACTGGTTCGGCGGGATCTGGGGCCAGTACGGCGCGGTGAGCACCGGAACCGGCCATTCGCCGGTGCCGATCGCGACCGCCTGGAGGAGCGTCGAACCGGTCACCCAGACCACGACGATCCACCCGACGACGATCGCGGCGCCGACCATCCGCCCGCCGATCCGCTTGTCGGTGAGCGGCACCGGGTGCTTTCGACGCCAGGCCATGACGCCGATCGGGATGGCGACGGCCGCGACGACGATCGCGCCCAGTGCGATCAGGAACCATGCCGGGAGCGTCACGCGACCACATCCTTCATATCGATATTCGCTACACAATGAATATCGATATGCCCCACCGGGGTCAAGCCTCGATCGGTCACGATCTCTGCGCATGGCGACCCATTCGCCGTACTTCGCGACGAGATCGCGACCGATCGGCGAATGCGCGGGCCGAGTCTGCGCCCATGGCGAACAGCGGCAGACTTCCGCCGCCCCCGGGGTTAGCCTCGCTGTACGGCGCAGACCAGGTGCCGCCCGAGGAGTTTCCACTGATGTTCGAACGATTCACCGACAGAGCACGCCGCGTCGTCGTCCTCGCGCAGGAGGAGGCGAAGCTGCTGAACCACAACTACATCGGCACCGAGCACATCCTCCTCGGTCTCATCCACGAGGG
>Ga0164242_10009057_pt1 | contig 10771 bp, 10 predicted proteins | sample OricomgcompostMG_FD_108783 | JGI IMG/M metagenome (GOLD analysis project Ga0164242, IMG submission 108783) | Miracle-Growth compost microbial communities from Emeryville, California, USA - Original compost - Miracle growth compost (MG) ... | reverse complement strand
TCGGCGTGCGTGGCGGAGGCGAGCCGCCGGCTGCGGCGCCTCGGTCGGGTGTGCCTCGCCACCGACGTCGACAACCCCGTCTCCAACCGGATCTACGCCGCCCTCGGCTACGTGCCGCTCGCCGAGATGGCCAACCACACCCTCGCCTGAGCGCCGAGTCGGCGGGGTCGACGGCGCGGACCTAGACTCGGCGGTGCGATGACCGACCTCCCTAGCACCCCTGCGCCCCGCCTCGCCGTCACGATCGACGAGGTCGAGGACGCCCTCCAGTCCCGCTGGCCCGAGACCCGGCTGGAGCCCTCGCTTGACCGGATCCGGGCCTTCACCGAGCTGCTGGGCGACCCGCAGCACGCCTACCAGGTCGTGCACCTGACCGGCACCAACGGCAAGACCTCGACGTCGCGGATGATCGACACGCTCCTGCGCGCGCTCGACCTGCGCACCGGTCGCTTCACCTCGCCCCACGTCGAGCGGATCAACGAGCGGATCTCGGTCGACGGCGAGCCGCTGACCGACGAGGAGTTCGTGGCGGCGTTCAACGACGTCGCGCCCTACACCCACCTGGTCGACGAGGACCAGCCCTTCCCGCTGTCCTTCTTCGAGACGGTCGTCGGGATGGCCTACGCGAAGTTCGCCGAGGCGCCCGTCGACGTCGCGGTCGTCGAGGTCGGGCTCGGTGGGGCGTGGGACGCCACCAACGTCGCGGACGGCAAGGTCGCGGTGATCACCCCGATCGCCGTCGACCACGCGAAGTACCTCGGCGACTCGCCCGTCGCCATCGCCCGCGAGAAGGCCGGGATCATCAAGTCCGGTGCGGTCGTGGTCGTGGCCGAGCAGCTTCCCGAGGTCGACGCCGTCATCGCCGAGCAGGCGGTCGAGGTGGGCGCTGCCGTCGTGCGGGAGGGCCTCGACTTCGCGGTCGTCTCGCGCACCCCGGCCGTCGGGGGACAGGTGGTCACGCTGAAGGGCCTGCGGGCGACGTACGACGACGTGTTCGTGCCGCTCTACGGCGCCCACCAGGCGCAGAACGCCGCCACGGCCCTGGCCGCCGTCGAGGCGCTCCTCGGCGACCAGCCGCTCGACGACCAGCTGGTCCGTGACGCGTTCGCGGAGGTCAGCTCGCCGGGCCGGCTGGAGATCGTCCGCAGCTCGCCGACGATCATCATCGACGCCGCCCACAACCCGCACGGTGCGGAGGCGACCGCGGCGGCGCTGGAGGACTCCTTCTCCTTCGCCACCGTCGTCGGCGTGATCGGTGCCATGGGCGACAAGGACGTCGAGGGGGTGCTGGCGGCGTTCGAGCCCCACCTCGAGCACCTGGTCGTCACCCAGAACTCCACCGCGCGGGCGATGCCTGCCGCCGAGCTGGGCCGGGCTGCCGTCGAGATCTACGGCGAGGAGCGGGTCACCGTCGTGCCCCGCCTGGCCGATGCCATCGACGCCGCCGTCGCGCTGGCGGAGACCGGCGGCTCCGGCTCGATCAGCGAGGGCGCAGTGCTCGTGACGGGCTCCGTGGTGACGGCAGGGGAGGCCCGACTGCTGCTCGGCCGCAAGCCCCGCCGGCCGCTGGAGCCCCGTGGGACCCGGGCCGAGGAGGGCACCGATGGCGAGTGAGCGGGAGAAGTCGCCTCGGCGGGGCATGTGCGCGGCGGTGCTGTTCCTCGAGGCGATCGTGCTGGGGCTGACGACGCCGGTGATGATCTCCATCGCCGACGTCTCGACGGCGACCGCGCTGTGGATCGGCCTCGGCCTCTGTGTCGTCTGCATCGTGCTCAGCGGGCTGCTGCGCCGGCCCTGGGCCTACTGGGCCGGCTGGGCGGTGCAGGTCGCCGCGATCGCGCTCGGCGTGGTCATCCCGATGATGTTCGTCCTCGGCGCGATCTTCGCCCTGCTGTGGGGCATGGCCGACGGCCTCGGCCGCAAGATCGAGCGCGAGCGTGCGGCCGCGTTCGCCGAGTTCGACCGTCTCACCCAGCAGCAGGCCCAGGACCACTGACGAGGTCCGCTCGGAGGTCACGCCGAGCGGCACGCCGTCACAGGACGCCGGTGATCGCGGCGAGGGCCCGGTCGAGCTCCTCGTCTGTCACGCCGCCGAAGCCGATGACGAGCCCGGTCAGCCCGCTCGCGCGCGAGTAGGAGCCGAGCAGGTTGAGCTCGAAGCCCGCCTCCCGCGCCGCCGTCCGCGCGCGCAGCGCGTCGGTCTCCGGGAGGAGCCAGGTGGAGTACATCCCGGCCAGCGGCCCGGCCAGCTCGGCATGGGGCGACATCGCGGCGGCCACGCGAGGGGCCCGCTCGGCGTAGACCCGGCGCGCCGCGCGCACGACCTTGTCGACCCAGCCGTCGCGCAGCAGCGTGAGCAGCGCGCGCTGCGAGGGCCAGGCGGCTCCCGTGTGCATGGCCGCGCGCCGGCGGTTGACCGCCTCCAGGAGACCCGGCGGTGCCACCAGCCAGCCCAGCCGGAGGGTCGGGGAGACGATCTTCGCGGCCGTGCCGAGGTAGGCCACCCGCCCGCGGTCGAGCGTCGCGAGCGCCGGCACCGGCGCGACGTCGTACCGGAACTCGGAGTCGTAGTCGTCCTCGACCACCACGGCGTCCGCCGCGCGTGCGGCGTCCAGCAGCGCCAGCCGGTCGGCGGCCGGCATCACCCGACCGAGCGGGTGCTGGTGCGCCGGCGTCACGTACGCCGCCGCGCAGCCGCTCAGGTCGCGGACCGTCGAGAGGGCCGGGAGGTCGACCACCTCACGCCCGGAGGCCTGCACGGCTGCGACGGCCGCGCGGTAGCCGGGGTCCTCCACGCCGACGGCCCCTGGCGGCAGGTCGGCGAGGAGCTGCCGGAGCCCGTCGGTGGTCCCGTTCGTCACGACGACCTCGTCGGGGTCGACGTCGAGGCCACGCGTGCGGGCGAGCCGGTCGGCGAGCGCGACACGCAGCTCGGGGAGGCCGCGCGGGTCGTCGTAGCCGCGTGGCGGCGTCGCCGTCGACACCTCCCGCCAGGCGCGCCGCCAGCCCGCCTGCTGCCGGGGGTCGATCCAGGGCGTGCCGGTGTCGAGCCACACCCGGGGCGGTGGCGGGGCGGAGGGACGCCGCCGCTGCGGGACGGCCGCGGCCGGTCCCGGAGGAGCGCCGACGAAGGTCCCCGACCCGCGCCGGGTCTCGAGCCAGCCCTCGGCCAGCAGTTGCTCGTAGCCCTGCTCGGTGACGGCCCGCGAGACGCCGAGGTCGGCCGCCAGCGCGCGGGAGGACGGGAGTCGGTCGCCTCGCACGAGCGTGCCGCCGAGGATGAGGGCGCGCACCTGCGTCGCCAGCTGGGCGGGCAGCGGGTCGACGGAGGAGCGGTCGAGGCGGAGCGGCAGCGCGGGCACGAGTGTCCTGTTGATCTAGGCGCGGATTGGCCCGTGTCGACAGGCCACTTGTCGACCACGATAGTCGCATGAGCACGACCTCGACCGCCCCGCTGTCTCCCACGCCACGCACCACGGTGAACCGTGGCCGCAACCGCGCTGTCGCCGATCGGGAGCGCCTCCACGCCTTCCTGTCCGACGCGCTGCTGGCTCACCTCGGCGTGGTCGCGGACGCGGCCGACGGCACCCGTCACCCCGTCGTCCTGCCGACGGCCTTCGGCATCGACCCGGACGGTCCCGATGAGGGCGGCACGCTCTACGTCCACGGCTCCGTCGCCGCGGGGTGGCTGCGGCGCGCGACCGACGCCGACGTGTGCGTCACCATCACCGAGCTGGACGGCCTGGTCGCGGGTCGCAGCAGCTTCCACCACTCGATGAACTACCGCAGTGCCGTCGTGATCGGCCGCGCCCGCCCGGTGGAGGACCCCGACGAGCGGCTGCGTGCCCTGGCCGCGATCGTCGACCACATGGTCCCCGGCCGGTGGCGGACGCTGCGGCCGAGCACCCGCAAGGAGCTGGCCGCGACGGCGGTCCTCGCGGTCCCGCTCGCCGAGGCCTCGATGAAGGAGCGCGCCGGCGGACCGGTCGACGACCCGGACGACGTCGCGGCCGGGACCTGGGGCGGCCACATCCCGCTCCGCCGGGTCGCGGGCGCGCCCATCCCCGACGGCGACGCCTCCGGTGACGTGCCGACCGACGTCGTACGCCGGGCGCGTCAGCTGGCCTGACCCGAGCCGATCCTCGGACCGGTTCCAACAGCGCTGACCTGGGTCGATAGGGTCTGACCATGACGCAGCGCACGTTCGTGATCATCAAGCCCGACGCGGTCCGCCGCGGCCTGGTGGGGGAGGTCCTCTCCCGCTACGAGGCCAAGGGGCTCACGATCGTGGCGATGGAGCACCGCACCATCGACGCGGCGATGGCCGACGAGCACTACCACGAGCACGTCGACCAGCCGTGGTACCCGCCGCTGCGCGACTTCGTCACCTCCGGCCCACTCGTGGCGATGGTCCTCGAGGGCGACGAGGCGATCGAGGTCGTCCGCCTCCTCAACGGGGCGACGGACGGTCGCAAGGCCACGCCCGGCACCATCCGGGGCGACCTCTCCCTCTCCAACCGGGAGAACCTCGTCCACGGCTCCGACTCGCCCGAGTCCGCCGAGCGTGAGATCAAGCTCTGGTTCCCCGGTCTCTGACCGCGTCGGCGGCGCTCAGCCGCTGAGCTCCAGCAGCCGCGACGGGTCGACGGCGGTCGTGTAGTCGCCGCCGTGCGGGCGCACCTCGCCGGGCAGCCGGGGTGGGCGGCGAGGACGGCAGCAGGGTGGGACACGGTCGGCCAACGTAGCCTGTTCTCCACAGGCCGGGAAGGGCGCCGTTTCCGCCGAGGGGCGACGGGAAGCCTTCGCGCATGACCTCACATGCCATCTCCTCCACCCTCCGACTCAGCCTCTCCGAGGCCGCCACCGCGGCCCGTGGTTGGGACGACCAGCACCTCTTCCTGGCGGGCGGTGCCGACTCCCTCGCCGCGCTCGACGCGGTGAGCGACCCGGCCTCCGCGATCTTCACCGAGGGCGCCCGCGCACCGGCCGCCCGCTTCGCGAGCCGATGGCGTGACGAGGTGCGCGCCCTCGGGCGCCGCGCCGAGTCGGCCGCCGACGGCGTCCGGGAGGCGGCGCGTGCGGTGGTCGGGGCCGACGGAGACGGGGGAGCGGCCTGCACGCGTGCGACGACCGACCTCGAGCGCCTCCTGCGTCCCGCTCTGTGCCCCGTCCTCCTGGAGGAGACGCGATGACCGGGGCGCTCGCGACCCGGACCCTCCGGCTTCCGACGCCGATGCCGGAGCTCACCGGCAGTCCCACGCGGGTCGCGGACGTTGGCAACGACCTCCTCGCCCTCTCCGCGATCCTCGACGACGCCGCCACCTTCGCCGCCGGCGCAGGTCGCTGCCCGAGTTGGCAGGGTGCGGCCGGCGAGGGCTACCACCGGCTGGTCACTCGGCTCCGGCGTCGCGCCGACGCGCTCTCCGCGGCCTCGCGCGACATCGGCGGGAAGGTCCTGGGCCATGCCGAGGTCCTCGCCGCGCTCCATCGCCGTCACCGCGACCTCGACCACCGGTTCAGCGCGCTGGTCGGCCGCGCCGCCGACGAGCTCACCGGGACCCTCCAGGTCGCCACCGGGGCCGCGCCCGCCTGGCGCGAAGCGCCGCCGGGCGCCGATCTCCTCGCGTCGCTCGTCGACGACTACGAGGCCGACCGGGCCCGCTGGATCGCCGATCTGCGGGAGGCGGAGGAGACGGTGGCGCAGGCCTTCGCCCGGGCGGCGAGCGAGGCCGGGCGCGAGCCGAACGACGACGTACCCTCGCCGGTGCGGCCGCCGCATGTGCCGGACCCGGAGACGCCGCCGGGCCGGGTGCGGGACTGGTGGTCCGCGCTCACACCGAGCCTCCGCCGGACCCTGCTCACGGTGTCGCCGGAGCTCCTCGGCAACCTCGACGGGCTGCCCGCCGCCGTCCGCGACCGCGCGAATCGCATCCGTCTCGCGCGCGACGTGGCCGAACTGGAGGCGATCCCGACGACGGAGCGCACGCGCGAGGAGGTGCTTCGGCTCGCGAACGCCCTCGCCGCGCTCCGGGCGCTGCGGCTGACCGCGCGACGTGCGGGCACCGATCCGGCCACGGGCGAGCCCACGCCGACCCAGCTCTACGTCTACGACCCGGACTCCTTCGACGGCGACGGCCGTGTCGCCGTCGCGATCGGCGACCTCGACCACGACCGCAACCTCGCCGTCACGGTGCCCGGGCTCGGCACCGACATGGGCAGCGCCCCGGACCAGGCGATCAAGGCCGTCGACCTCTACGAGGAGGCCAACGCACACGACCCCGGGACGACCACGGCGACGATGTTCTGGATCGGCTACGACGCCCCCGACGGCAGCGCGGACGGCACCGGTGACGGCGACGCTGCGGGCGTGGTCGACGACGGGATGGCGCAGGACGGCGGCCGTCGGCTGGCCGATCTCGTCGACGGGCTGACAGGGATGCGCCACGACGACCCGCACGTCACGGTGGTCGGCCACAGCTACGGCTCCACGACCGCGGCCGACGGGGCGGCGTTGGCTCCGCCTGGACGCATCGACGACCTCGTCCTCGTCGGCAGCCCCGGCGCGGGCGACGGGCACGACGACGCCGGCGACCTCGGTGTCGACCACGGCCACGTCTTCGTCGGCCGCAACAGCGCTGATCCGGTCACCGAGCTCGGCGGCCACGGCGGCTGGGACCTCGACAGCCTCGGCGACGGTCTCGATCATCTCGGCGTCCACGTGCCGCACGGGCTCGGCACGGACCCGGCCTCCGACGACTTCGGCGCCACCCGCTTCCAGGCCGAGAGCCCGACGCGCGAGGCCGCCGGCCTGGACGGCTGGCGGCAGGACCACCTGGGCTACTTCGACCCCGGCAGCGATTCGCTCGCCAACATGGCGAGCATCGTCGACGGCGACTACGACGACGTCGCCACGGCCCCCGGAGTCCACGACCCGGCCCTCCCCGGTCCCACGACCCTCCCCAGCGCGCTGGGCCATCTCGTCCACGACGCCGACCGGCTCGGGCAGGACGCCGACGACTGGCTCCACGGCCACCCGGACTGGACCGACGCGGCCGATCTCGTCCGCACCGGGAAGGATGCCCTCGACGGTGTGGTCGGCGGTCCCCACGATCCCGAGTCGGACCGCGCCCCGTGAGTCACATCTGTCACTCCAGCCTCGGCGTGCCTCACCTGAAACGGCCCCGGCGCTCCTTAGCCTCGACACCGGGTGCGCCCTTCCTTCCCCGAGCCCGCACCCAGGACAGGCAGACGACCCATGGCGAACAGCTTCATCGGCCGGGACATGGCCGTGGACCTCGGCACCGCCAACACCCTGGTCTACGTGCGCGGCAAGGGGGTCCTCGTCGACGAGCCCAGCGTCGTCGCCCTCCAGCAGCAGAGCGGCGAGGTGCTCGCCGTCGGTCACGAGGCCAAGCGGATGCTGGGGCGGACGCCCGACGACATCGTCGCGATCAGGCCGCTCAAGGACGGCGTCATCGCCGACTTCGAGGCCACCGAGCAGATGCTGCGCTACTTCATCCGCCAGGTGCACCGGCGGCGCTACTTCGCGAAGCCGCGGATGGTCATCTGCGTGCCGAGTGGGATCACCCCGGTCGAGACCCGCGCGGTGAAGGAGGCGGGCTATCAGGCCGGCGCCCGCACGGTCTACATCGTCGAGGAGCCGATGGCGGCCGCCATCGGCGCCGGTCTGCCGGTCCACCTGCCGACCGGCAACATGGTCGTCGACGTCGGCGGAGGCACCACCGAGGTGGCCGTGATCAGCCTCGGCGGCATCGTCACCAGCCTCTCGGTGCAGACCGCGGGCGACGACCTCGACAACGCGATCGTCTCCTGGATGAAGAAGGAGCACGCGCTCCTGCTCGGGGAGCGCACCGCCGAGGAGGTCAAGATGACCCTCGGGTCGGCGTGGCCGATGTCCGACGAGCCGGAGGCGGAGATCCGCGGCCGCGACCTCGTCAGCGGCCTGCCGCGTACCGTCACCATCTCCAGCGCCGACCTGCGCCACGCGATCGAGGAGCCGCTCCACGGGATCATCGACGCGGTGCGCGCGACGCTCGACCAGACCCCGCCGGAACTGGCCGGCGACATCATGGACCGCGGCATCGTGCTCACCGGCGGCGGCGCCCTGCTGCGCGGCCTCGATGAGCGCCTGCGGCACGAGACCGGGATGCCGGTCCACGTCGCGGAGAGCCCGCTGACCTCGGTCGCGCTCGGCGCGGGGCGCTGCGTGGAGGAGTTCGACGCCCTGTCCAAGGTCCTGGTCTCTGAGGCCGGTCGCTCCCGCGTCGGGCGGTGGTGATGGCTCTCCTCACCCCGCTCAAGACCGGTTCGCCGCTGCGGCCGCGATCGGGGCCTGTGCTGCGCGAGGGCCTCAACCGGCGCGGCAGCCTGGAGCCCAAGGACCCGCGTGGCCCGAAGCGGGCGACGGTCGTCGCGCTGCTCCTCGCCTGCGCCTGCCTCGCCACCCTCGACCAGACGCCGGCGCTGAGCCCGGCGCGCGACCTCGCCGGTGAGGTCTTCGGCCCCGTGGAGTCGGCGGTCAGCACGATCGCCCGGCCGATCACCTCCCTGCCCGACTGGTTCGACACCCGTGCCAAGCTGCGCGACAAGATCGCGGACCTCGAGAGCGAGAACGCCGGGATGCGGCGCGAGCTGCGCACGACCGACTACGGCCGTACCAAGCTCGCGGAGTACGAGGGGCTGACCCGGTCGGCCGAGGACCTCGGCTATTCGCTGGTCCCGGCCCGCGTCATCGCCTACGGTCCGGCCCAGTCCTTCACCCGCACGGTCACGATCGACGCCGGGACGAAGGCGGGGATCACCGCCGACATGACGGTCATCAACGCCGACGGCCTCGTCGGGCGCGTGCTGCGGGCCACCACCGACACCGCCACGGTCCTGTTGATCGTGGACTCCGACTCCGTCGTCGGCGGCCGCGTCGGCGGCGACTCGAGCGCGGGCGGGCGGGGATCCGGCCAGGTCGGCATGGTCCGCGGCTCGGGCGTGATCGCGAGCAAGGCTCGGCTCGACCTGGAGCTCGTCGACCAGACCGTCGCCCCGCTCAAGGGCGACACGGTCGTCACCTGGGGCGACGGACGCGGCGCGCCGTACGTCGCCGGGGTGCCGATCGGCCGGGTGACCGGTGTCTTCGCCAGCGTCCGGGACTCCTCCCGCACCGTCCGCATCGAGCCGTACGTCGACTTCGGCGCGCTCGACGTCGTCGGGGTCGTCGCCCCGAACGGCACCAAGGGCGACCGCTCGGTCATCCAGCCCGACGGGAGCCTGAAGTGAACCCCACCCAGAGCGCGGCCCTGCGCAACCTCGTCGCCATCCTGCTCGTCTGCCTCGCGCTGGTGCTGCAGGTGAGCCTCTTCGGAGCGTTCGCCTGGGACGGCGTCGTGCCCGACCTGGTCCTGCTCGTGGTGGTCGCGGGTGCGCTCGCCCGCGGCGGCCAGTTCGGGATCGTGCTCGGGTTCGCCGCCGGCGTACTCCTCGACCTCGTGCCGCCCGCCGACCATACCGCCGGACGCTGGGCGCTCGCCCTGCTCGTCGTCGGGTACGTCGCCGGTCGGCTCCGCCAGGAGGGCGGGATCCCTGCGCTGAGCGTGGTGGCGACCGCCGTGGGCTGCTCGTTCGTCGGCACCAGCGTCTACGCCCTCAGCGGGCTCGCCCTCCACGAGGGGACGACCGACATCGTCTCGATGCTGCAGGTGATCGGCATCAGCCTGGTCTGGGACGTCCTGCTCACGCCCCTGGTGGTGCCGTGGGTGATGGCTCTGCTCAACCGCCTCGAACCCGAGCGGGCCCGGATCTGATGGCCGGCCGATCCAGCAAGGGGCAGCCCACCGCCCGGACCAGCCGGCTGCGCCTCATCGTGCTGCAGGCGCTGGTCTTCTCGCTCTTCGCGACCCTCGGGGTGCGCCTCTACTACCTCCAGGTCGCCCACGGGTCGAGCTACCGCGCGCAGGCGGCCTCACAGTCGGTCCGCGAGATCGTCGAGCAGCCCGTGCGCGGGCTGATCGTCGACGACGAGGGCCGTCCGCTCGTCACCAACCGCACCTCCTGGGTCGTCAGCATCGACCGCACCGTCCTGGACAAGCTCGACGACCACGACCAGCGCAAGCTCCTCAAGCGCGTCTCCCGGGCCACCGGCGTGCGCGTCAAGAAGATCGAGAAGACGATCGACGGCTGGACGGGCTCGCAGTACCAGCCCGTCCCGATCGCGTCCGACGTCAAGAAGACGGTCGCCCTCAAGATCCTCGAGCAGCCGGAGGACTACCCGGCCGTCGTCGCCGACAAGCAGACCGTGCGGTCCTACCCGCACCCCTACGGCGTCAACGCCGCGGGCGTGCTCGGCTACCTCTCGCCGATCACCGAGGACGAGTACGACGCGGCGCAGAAGGCCGGCGACGAGTCGCTCAACAACACCTCCGTGGTCGGCCGTGCCGGCCTCGAGAAGGAGTACGACGAGTGGCTGCGCGGCATGCCCGGCTACGACTCGGTCACCGTCGACTCCCTGGGCCGCGAGATCGGCGAGGGCGGCTCGGTCGCCGCGCAGCCGGGAGACACGCTCGTGACCAGCATCGACGCGAAGGTGCAGGGGCAGGTCGAGAAGGCGCTCCACGACGCCATCACGACGGCGCGCAAGACCTACGACCCGGTCACCCACAAGAACTACGTCGCCGACTCGGGCGCCGCCGTGGTCATGGAGGCGAAGACCGGCCGGATCGTCGCGATGGCCAGCCAGCCGACGTACGACCCGAGCGTGTGG
>Ga0164242_10009056_pt1 | contig 10771 bp, 10 predicted proteins | sample OricomgcompostMG_FD_108783 | JGI IMG/M metagenome (GOLD analysis project Ga0164242, IMG submission 108783) | Miracle-Growth compost microbial communities from Emeryville, California, USA - Original compost - Miracle growth compost (MG) ... | reverse complement strand
AGGACTCCTCCGGCACGACACGCCGGGTGGTCCCATAGCTGGCAACCAGGTGGTCCCATGAGGTTGGCAGAAAACCGGTCAGGGTGGTCCCATGCTCATGGCAGGCGACAGCGGGGATCGCCGCGTCATGAGTGGACTCCCTGACCGCTTTGAGGAATCACCCCCGCTCGCGCGGGGATCGCGACAAGGCAACAACCGCAGCGCAACGGCAAGCGGAATCACCCCCGCTCGCGCGGGGATCGCTCTCAGGGAGACGATACGAGCCCTGCCCTGACGGAATCACCCCCGCTCGCGCGGGGATCGCGAGCTGACGGACAAGCTCGGCATCCTGGACACGGAATCACCCCCGCTCGCGCGGGGATCGCGGATACAGCGTGAGGTTGTTCGCCTTCGTCGAGGAATCACCCCCGCTCGCGCGGGGATCGCAGCAGATCTACGACTACGAGAGTCATATCAAGGGAATCACCCCCGCTCGCGCGGGGATCGCAGATTCTGAACCAGATTCCACGCCTTCGCAGCGGAATCACCCCCGCTCGCGCGGGGATCGCCCTGCCGCACATTGTCGGTGCTGCCATATACCGGAATCACCCCCGCTCGCGCGGGGATCGCCGGTTGCCTGATGAGCGCCAGAATGCGTGCGCGGAATCACCCCCGCTCGCGCGGGGATCGCACAGCCTGACCTGCTACGTTAGAAACGCCTTCACCATCCTGGGTCAATTTCCTCGACTTCGGGCCTGAATTGGCTAATCGCGTGTTGCTCGGAAACAAGCGCAAGGCCGTCGAGGTCAACGATGCCATACCGGCTCGTGCCCCATGCCTCCATGGCGTAGCCCTGCTCGGAATTCGTCGGATAGATCATCAGCGCATAGCCAAGCTCTTTGGCCAAGACCCAGCTTGCGACCTCATCAGCAACTTCTGAGCGAACACGAGCCGACAGCGTTCCGACATACACCCCCGGATTGACCTCGACGAGCCACTTCGAGATCACACCGCGAAGCCCCGGGCTGAGCCTCTCGGTGACAAAGACGGTGAGCGACATCAGGTGTCCGTCCAGCCTGCGTGCGACCAGTTGCCCTCCACTTCGCCCCGCGGTCCCCACAAGCGAAGTGTGTCGATGTCCCAGTCGTCCGCATCTCGCTCCCCTGGGAGTCCGATGACGTCATCGATGTCGGTGATGATTTCGGGGAGCATGCGTACTAGCTGGAGGCGGCCACGCAGTTGCCGTAACACCGTGGACTCTGGATTAGGATCCTTGTGCAGTCCGAAGGCCAGTGGGATCGTGATCCTTGTCTTGTACAAGTCAGCGATGTCAAGGATGAACGACTGGCGATTGCCCGTGTGGATCACGCCCAACCCAGGAGACATTCCGAGCGCGAGGACAACGGCATTGACGATACCGTACAGTGCCGAATTGGCCGAGTTGAGAGCACGATTGACGATATCCGGAGGGCCATCCTCGGGGCGAGTACCGGTGTTCCTGCGCCACCCACGAATGCGCTGCTTCTTCGCATACTGGTCGTACACACCGCGCATTCGAATACCTTCGATACCTCGCATCTGCTCGATCGATCCCTGAGCAAAGGTGGCCGAGGACGCCCCTGGGAATCGCTTGACATACATTCGGCGAGCGGCGTCAACTCTGAGTTCGGGATCGACCACGATGTGCGCCTGCCGCTCGAGGCGGTCCGTCGGTGCGTACGGTGACAGGAATGCTCCGTATGCGCGGACCGCGCCTGCGCCGACGAAAGAAACGCCACATCCCGCTCGAGCTAGCGCACTTGCAGCCTGTTGTGTGATCGACGTCCCCGGCCCCAGCAGGAGGCAAGTCAGGGTCGCGACCGGAATCTGAGTGGTGCGCCGACCGGATTCCACCTCCACGACGGCGACCGTGCCGTTGTCCTCCTGATGTACGGCGCAACGATCCATGTAGAGAAATGACAGTCGTTCCGAAACACGACTCAGCAGCAGAGCGCTCGGCCGTGTCAACCGCACGGGTGTCGAATGGTCGGTCATGCCACCGGAACCGCCGTCAACAGTCCGCAGCCGTATGCTTTAGCACGGCCGACTCCCTCAAGACGCAGCCTCGTGAACGCCTCCGAGTCACAGACCACCCCGACCACGTCGACTGTGTCGACCACTACCTGAGGAGGAGTTGCTCGGCCCCCTAGCCCGCCACGTCGACGTTTCGTCACAGACCTCACGCGATTGACGACCCACTCGACTTTCACGGAGGATTCAATCTTGCGCGTTAGCCACGCATCCATGTCGTTCGCGGCGACAACTTGCACAACTTCGCGACGCTTTGCGCCCTCCGACTTCACGGTGCGGCGCGAAAGCGGGTTGACCGCGACCCGAAACATGATGCGCTGGCCGTCCGGGATGCGCCACCTCGCCTCAGGCACGGTCAGCGCCCGAGCCGAAGGCGGGAGCAACTCCACTGGCTGCCGCGTCTGTACGAGGATCAGGGGCTCACCATCAGGCTGCAGGTCGACACGATACAAGACGCCAGCCGCCGCACGTCGTTGATGACTCTCGCCCGGAAGACGTGGGTTGAACAGGCGCATCACCGCCCGGTGGGCCTCACCGTGATCAGCCCAGTCCACGGTTGGCATGGCGTGTGCAGGAAACGAAACCCAGGTCGGGGCATCTGACTGAATTGATGTCATCGCGCGAGGTGCTCCTTTATCCACGCCAATTGCGCGTCTCGATTCTCGACCTCGGGTGGCTCGACCACCTCGATCGAACTGTCATGAGTGAGATAGTTGCCCTCGACGGTATGAACGCGAAGTCTGTGCGGCACCCCGTCACGACGTTCGTCGTGACGGCGGACGTATGGCAGCACCTCGAGGACGTCATCCTCGTGGATCCACTGCCCCAGATAGAAGGGAAATGATGCCGGGTTCGCCATCCTCCCTAGATACGGCGTGAAGACGGGGCTCCGGAATCCCGCGATGACTCGCTCGCCGAAAGCGCCGTCGACGGCGAGGTGGCACACGAACTCGGCGTTCGGGACGAACGTCCGCCTCGGTGAGTACTGAACCTTGTTGGTTCCTCCAGTGATATTGATGGCCTTTGCTCGATAGGTCTTCGGACTCGTGCCGTGGGCTAGTGCAGTCAACGCCGCCTGCATGGACGCGCTGCGATGCCACAGCTCAGTGTCCGTGCCGGGTCTCGGTGGCACCGCAACCTGCAGGTCCGTGCCGGCAGCATTCGTCCTGTCCACCCTGACGCGCAGAGAGAATTGATCGAGCAGGGCCCAAGATTGATGCTCACCAATGCACGCGCCCAGGAGGCCGGCGACACCCGACTTGGTCGGGATGGGCGTTGCCGAGACATCCGTATGCGCGACTCGATATCTCGCCCAGGTCTGGACAGGGGAGGCGAGACGAATGACCAGGTCCATCAGCGGTCCTCATAGACCTTGTCCACGGCAAACTGAGTCAGTGCATCAATGCTGCCGAGGGCGGGGGCCCCGAAGTCGGCACCGTCGACATTGCCGGCCACGGCTGCCTCCCCGAAAATCGACGGATCGAAGCCGAGCGCCCGGCGCCGCTGTGCTGCAAGCGCCTGCACCGCCGGCGCAGAGTAGCCACCATCCGGTCCCGCTTCGATCGGCTCCTCGAAGCCATAGGCAACCCGGAAGTTCTGCACCTCGGCGAGCACCACATCGGGCAGGACGCTGGCATTCGTCCCGTTCACCTTGCCGCTGGGCAGCGCAAGGATCAGGCTGCGTACGAGGTCGGAAACTGCGGACGGTGCATCCTCGCCATGGAACGCCGACCACGAGCGCGCCAGCTGGTCGACGTCGATGGTGAACGATCGATAGTAGGTGCCCGATGTGAAGTAGTTTTCACCGATGTGAGCCGCGCCGCTGTCGGTGTTGACCACATCCTCAACCGCGGTGAAGTAGTCCGTGATGAGTTGCATACGGTGAACGGTGGTGGCGTGGGAGACGGACACCGCCGCATGGGTGCCGAGAGCCTGTTGCTCGGCGAACATCCGACCGAACGCGGCAATGTCGAGAGCGGCACTGGTCGAATCCTTGATGAATGCCTCGTCCACCGACGAACCTGTTCGCTGCGCATTGAGAATCACCTGCGCGAAGGCATCCAACTCCATGGTAGAGAGAAAGGCGATCGTGTCCTTACCGGCTGCCTCCTTCTTCGAATCCGCCTCGGACTGGGCGAGTTCGGCAGCAGCCGCTGCGGCAGCCTCGTCATCAGTCTTGCGGCCGGTCAGCTCCAGCAGGCGGCGGATCGTCTTTCTGTTCAGCTCCAGCGTGGCCGTGTTGGTGCTGCCCGCATATAGCGCGCGGATGCCGGCAACTGCGGCGTCGATGACCTTGTCCAAGTCGACGGTGAGATCCTCCCGATCGGCAGCCTGAGTCACGCGCCGCACCACCTCGAATGCGCCGAGGCGAGTGCGGACAGACTCGTTGTGGCCGGCCTCACGGTAGAGGCGGCGCGCCCCACGTTTGAGTGACTGGCTCGACAGCCGGGCCCGCTGCACCCCGCCATCGAACTGGCTCTTCGGAAGGCCGTTCCCGTCTCGGTTGAGGTTGTGAAGGCCGAGGGTCACCAGCAGATGGAAGGTGATGAATCGATTCGTGCTCATGATTGGTTGCTCTCTCTCGGGATTCAGTCGGCGATCGGGGCTGAGTAGTAGTCGGCGACGATGCGCTGACGCACATGCTGCGACGCCGGAGACAATCCCTCACCCCAGCGGGCGAGAGTGTCGGCGAGGGCATAGAAGTTGACGGCGATGGCGTGTTGCGCGCACTGCCTGACAAGGCCAGCGAGGAGACCCGCGGCGCTCTCGATGTCAAGCATCGGCAGGATGTTCACCTTCGAATCCACAGACCCTTCCGTGGCTCTCCGCTGCAGTTGGGCGAGGTTGGCGCCGAGCGAACCTTTGGCACAAGGGACGTCGGGGGCCGACGCACAGATCGCCGCAGCCCGACGCGCCCCCACCTTCGCCTGCCAGCCGGTCAGATCGAGCAGGTGCCGCTCGGTGTATCCGTATGCGGCGACCTCAGTCGCGGGTGTGATCGCGCGCCGGACGGATGCGCACCATCCTGCCGAGCCCGGATCGCCCCGTCGGGCCAAGACCTCCGCGATGAGACTCGATCCGAGTTGTTTCGACGTGGTCGAGGCGCTCATTTGCTGTCCTTCCGTGCGAGCCGTGCATACACGGCTCTGGATCGATGGATGGCCGGCGCGGTCGCGGGGGTGAGCATCGCCTCCGTGGCGTCGACGAAGGCACGAACCGCGCGGTCGTTCATATGCGCACAGATCCGTTGGTCGTCGACGACCACACCGTCGGATGCCTGCGCTACGGCATCGAGCACGGGCTCATCGAGCATCGCGTACACGAGCCGTTTGACCTCTATCGCTGCTGTCGGTGTGGACGACGCCGCGAGGCCGCGTTTCAGTGCCAGCGAGACCTTTCCGACCAGATAGGTGACTCGTGACGTGACGACCCGAAGAGCCCCGGCGGCTTCGCCGGCAACCGTCAGGCGGGCCAGCGGGATGACCGTCCAGGTCGACACCGACCGATTGCCGTAGGTGTCACCCTCCTCATGGTGGAAGCCCACCTCACTCCGGCGCGTCGGTCTCAGTGCGCGTGGCTGGTCAACCCACTGGGTGAGGGAGTCGGACAGCTCGGATTTATACCACTCCTCGAATCCCTCAGCGGAATCGAGGTTCGGCGACGCATGCACGGGAAAGGATGCTCCCGGCTTCGATGGGTCGGGCCGACGGACCCGGCAGTAGTCACCGGTCGGCATGGCCTTCGCGTTCGCCTTCCATACATCCGATTGCTTCGACAGGCCGTCGATTGGTCCGACGTTCGGGATCATCCGCTGCGTCAGCCCCACTGTGTATCGGGTCGCGCGGTCGCCGTCCCACACGACGAGTGCGCGATTCGGAGTCCACGTGCACCTCCACAAAGTGCCGACCTGCGCGATGTCGGCGGGGCTCGGCTCGGCATCCTGGTCCAGCCAAGCGGGACCGTATGGCGACTCCAACCAGGACGCGGGGACGTTCTGCAGCAGCGTCTCCGCAAGCGTGCGCCCGATCAGGTGGAACACCGTATCTTTGGCCGCCCCAGAAGGTGCACCGGATATCGGTGATCGTTTCGCACCCGAAGTCGGTCGGTAGACGGTCGCGCCGGCCGCATTGCTCGGCTTACCGTGGAACCACGCAACCATCAGCAAGGTCGCCAGGACACCGGGCGCAGTCGCGTCGCGCATCTCGGTGGTGATCCCCCACGACGCGCTCGAGCCACCAGGGACCCTCAGGTGCAGTTGTTCGACGGGTGAATACTTCGACGTGAGCTCGCCCGGATCAGGCATGGGCGCGTGCCACTCCTGCATGAACGGGCGATCCGGGTCGCGCAGGTCGAAGAGCCCAGCGTGCTCGGCGAAGAAGCGGTCGACGGCGTCCTCGGGGATCCTCGCCCCATCCAGATCGTCGGGGTCGGATCCGCGGAGAACGGCCGCCGTCAGGGACTCCAGGAAGCGCAACATCGCCTCGCGTTCGACTGGCAGCAACGTCGAGCCCAGCCCGTCGAGGAGGTGGGCCTCCTTCAGCGCCGATCTGAGATTCACCACGCGATCCTCACCGTGGTCGATCACTGGCACCCATGCCTCGTCGACCATGTCGGTTGCGGCAGCGGTCATGATGTCACTCCCTCTGTCCGGCCGTGATGAGGCCGAGATCCTCGTCGTAGATCAGGTCGTGCTCCGCCAGCCGACCGACATCGACCGGACGAGCATGAGCGAGCAACCGATTCGCAGGCTCCCATGCGCCACCGACAGTGCTCGCGCTCGCGGCGTCGAGCGCCTCGCACAGCCGCCCACCGGTAACCGGAACCATCGACCCGATGGCCTTCACGATGTCGCGGTGCACCCGGCTCGCCTGCAGGTCGGCTGCGCTTCCGGGCACCCCACTCGCCCCGCCCACCAGCAGATACGTTGCCGTCGTCTGCTCCACGAATCGGGTGCCCATCCGATCTTCGTCCTGTAAGCCACCCAACTCTTCACGGCCACCGGTGAGAGCGTTGAGGTCCTGATAGCGGCACTTCCTCCCCGCCCCGGCGACTCGTTTGCGCAGAGTGCTTGCGCCCTCCATCGCGTGGGCGATCCTGCGAGACGCCGCGGCGATCTCCTCTGCTGTCGTGGCATCCGCGTGCGCCAGATCGAGATCGAGAGTGGTCTCGTCCACGAACGCCTGGACATCATCCGGCACACGGATCCTTGGCCGACTACACAGCCATTCGGCCACTCTGGCGAGCTCGGAGTCGAAATATGGGATGGATGCGCGATCGGCGATCTCACCGTGGCGGGTGCGGGCGACGACGTTCATGACGCGGTCGGCGGGGATGTGACCGAATCGCGAGTGACGCCGACCGGCGTCCCGAAAGCGCCACAGCCTGCCGGCTCGCTGGATCAGCGACGACGCGGGTGCCAGATCAGAACTCATCAGGTCGAAGTCGTAGTCCAGCGCGGCCTCAATCACCTGCGTAGCGACGACGATGACCGGTCGCCCCGGATCCGCGTCTGGCCCCAATCGGCCTGCAAGCGTCGCCTCCACCTGCGCCCGGTGCGCGACGGTCATCCGCGAATGGAGACACGTCACCTCGACACCGGAGAGCGCCGCCCGCAGGCTGAGCGCCGTCGAGACGGCGTCGTCCACCGTGGAACGCACCACAGCGAGGTGGCAATCCGGGTGCGCCTGATGGGCTTGCACGGTCCAAGCGACGTGCTCGGCCGTCGCGTCGTCCGACCGCGTTACGACGGTGCAGAGGTCGGGCTGTCTGGTGGAGATCTCCGGTTGTGCTGCCGTGCCGACAGACTCACCGACCAGCCAGTGCGCGGGATAGGGCGCATGCCGAGGCTCCTCGACCTCGCCTCGGGCATACGCTCGGGCGAATTCGCGTCGTTGCCACGTCGGCATCGTCGCCGACAGAAGTGTCACTCGGGTGTCAGTTGCGCCCCACCAGGTGAGCAACTCCTCCAGGAGGCGAGCCTGGTAGTGGTCGTAGGTGTGCACCTCGTCGAGGACGACATGATGGTTGGCCAGCGCGAGCAATCGCAATGCGGCATGCTTCTGCGGGAGCGCCCCGACGAGGATCTGGTCGCACGTCGCAGCGACAGCCGGAGCCACCAGTCGACGAATAGACGAGGAGTACCAGTCCAGGCCATAGTCCGAGGCACATTCGATCTTGTGGATCGCTGCGTATTGGTGCGACAGAAGGATCGTGTTCCCGCTTCCTGCGAAGATTGCGGCAAGCCGGCGCTGCATCTCCTCCGTGGTGGCCCGCGTCGGCATGCCGAAGATCAGACCCTCGGTATCTCCCGCCAGGTGTCGCAGCAGCGCCGCTTCGGTCTTGCCCTCGCCCGTGGGGTAGGCGACGAACCACGCGCCACCGCCGACCTTCGCCGCATCAGCCTGCAGCGGACGCGGTCGGCGGAGTGGGTCGTTGCCGAGCACGGCGGTCAGTGGATCACGCGGTGCCTGGAAGGCTCCGATCGTGTGTTGCACGAGCGTATGCAGCTCCTCCGAGCGCGTGTCGGTCCACCGGGCCGAGTCAGCCGTCACCCCACGGTCGAGAAGACCGTATCCGGCACCAACCACCTGATCGGACGAAGCCACCCAATCCGCAAGGATCGTCAACCCGGTCAGCAGGATCACGATCGCACCGGCGCGCGTAGGATCCAGCTCCGGCACCCGGCGCAGGTCGCAGCACGCGACCTGAGCGCAGATGCCGGCCAGCCCACCTTGGAGCTCGGACCACTGTCCGGAGCACATCGCCGCCGCCAGGTCGGGTGATTCGTCGTCGAACCCGGGCAGGTGCCAGTGACCGTGGTGGCCACCGACCGCGGCAGCCAGCCAGTCGGCACCAAGCTGGATATCCCGCACTTCTTCGACGCCCGCAGTGCACAGCGCAGCCATACCGAGGAACTCGTGCCGACGGGCGATGCGGCCGGTCGACGACCGAAGGCCCCTCACCTGAAGCTCGGTGCACTGGGCGAGCCCAAGGCTGTCCAGCCGCGCGGCCATGTCGGCTCGCCACCTGTCCGCACTTGACCGGGTGCTTGCCGCCTGCATCTGGAACACTGGGGTCGCTTTACCGACGTCATGCAGTCCGGCTGCCAGTGACACCCACCGTCGGGCCTCACGCTCGTCCCCGCCGCAGATCTCGTTCGCGAGCAGCCGGCGCAGCCGTGGAGACAGCCATGTGTCCCAGAGCGCGCCCGCGACAACGAGAGTGTCGAGCAGATGCGCCGACAGTGGGTATGGCTCGAGTCCGTCCACCAGTCGTTCAGGCGCCTTCCCCCAAACGTGTTCGTAACGCATCCGCACCCCTCCCGATCAGACCGGCTGACTCTGTGCGTGCACAAACATTCCCGCATTCGGTGACAGACTTCAGCGGTATCGCTCATTTTTCAGACGCGAAGGCCTCTGCGCACAAATACAGATGCGCATCATCCAGTTCCCGGACGACGCGCAGATCAGATCAGGCCGCAGGCCCTGCACGGGCGCCGCAGCGCGTCACATGATCCCGATCGCCCAGTCCAGCAGGAACAGTCCGAGCAGCGCCGCCGGCACCGCCACGACCAGCAGGCAGCCGGCCTGACTCTGCTTGCCCGACCGCGGCTGGCCCTCCGGCATCATCCGGGCGCTGCGGCGCAGCCGCAACGACCCGATCACCGCGGCGATCGCACCGCCGAGCGCGAGCACCGTCAGCACCCACAGGGTGATGAGGAACGAGGTCGGCGGTGGGTTGCCCGAGACCGTGTCAGCCGCCAGCCCGGCGACGAGGCTCACTTCTCGAGCAGATCGTGGCGCACGATGACCTCTTCGCGGCCCGGGCCGACCCCGATCACCGAGATGCGGGCGCCGATCCGCTCCTCCACGAACTCGACGTAGGCACGGCAGTTGGCCGGCAACTCGTCATACGAACGACATGCGCTGATGTCCTCGAACCAGCCGGGCAGCTCCTCATAGATCGGCTTCGCGTGGTGGAAGTCGCTCTGGCTCATCGGCATCTCGTCGTGCCGCACACCGTCGATGTCGTAGGCGACACAGACCGGCACCGTGTCCAGGCCGCCGAGGATGTCGAGCTTGGTGAGCACGAAGTCCGTCACGCCGTTGACGCGCGTCGCGTAGCGGCCGATCACTGTGTCCATCCACCCGCAACGGCGCGGACGGCCAGTCGTGACACCGAATTCCGCGCCCTGCTTGCGCAGGAACTCGCCGTTGTCGTCGAGCAGCTCGGTCGGGAACGGGCCCTCTCCGACCCGGGTCGTGTAGGCCTTGAAGACCGCGATGACCCGGTCGATGCGGGTCGGCGGGATGCCGGCGCCCGTGCAGGCACCGGCCGAGATCGCGTTGGACGAGGTGACATAGGGGTAGGTGCCGTGATCGACGTCGAGCAGAGTCGCCTGCCCCGCCTCACACAGCACCGCCTGGTCGTCGTTCAGGGCCTTCTCCAGCAGCAACGAGGTGTCGGCGACCATGGGACGCAACCGCTCGGCATACTGCAAGAGGTCCTCCACGACCTCGTCGACGTCGGACGACCGCCGGTTGTAGACCTTGACGAGCACCTGGTTCTTGACCTCGAGCGCGGCCTCGACCTTCTGCCGCAGGATCGACTCGTCGAAGAGGTCCTGCACGCGGATGCCGACGCGGCTCATCTTGTCGGCGTAGGTCGGGCCGATGCCGCGACCGGTGGTGCCGATCTTGCGCTTGCCGAGGAAGCGCTCGGT
>Ga0164242_10009055_pt1 | contig 10772 bp, 8 predicted proteins | sample OricomgcompostMG_FD_108783 | JGI IMG/M metagenome (GOLD analysis project Ga0164242, IMG submission 108783) | Miracle-Growth compost microbial communities from Emeryville, California, USA - Original compost - Miracle growth compost (MG) ... | reverse complement strand
GTGCTGGCAATACTGACTGCTCCGTACGCGCTGTTATTTTCCCAGAAACCCCTTGCAGAACGACTATCGTGAGATTCATTATTCGATCAGCCACGAACAAACAGAAAGCAAGAGATCTCTGTGCTAGCTCACAGGATTCACTCGATGCTGTACCCTTCAGAAAGCGCATGCAAGAGTTGATGACTGCGATAGCGACTCTCTGCGAAGCAAAGCACCCTACCGATCGGCCCAAGTCAAAACCGGCGACCAATTCTACCCTCCGACCTATGCGAACTACCGATTTAGACAGAAACACTATCAGCAAAGAGCTTAGGGCAAAGATGACAATTCCCTTAACACCCAGCGAGGAAGGTTGGGGCTATATCTATATTTTGCGGTCGAAGTGGGACATTAGTACCATGTCGGTGCTGAAGATTGGCTTCTCGAAATATCACCCAGAACATCGCGCGCATGAGTTGGCAAGCTGTCTATCAGCTCCCGAGATTGTCGCCCATACGCCATTGATACCTCACGCAAAGCGGATCGAGACCATAATCCACACCGAGCTCGTGGCTAAGCGCAAGATACAAGTGTGCGGACAGTGTGGACAAAAGCACGGCGAATGGTTCACCATCTCCCATGCTGAGTCTCGGGAGGTTGTTACTAGGTGGTCCCGATGGGTCTTTCGACAGCCGTACCTCGAAGGCAAGCTATCTGATGAATGGCATAATTTTCTGCAAGCACAAAACTTTGGATCTATCAAATCAGAGGTGACTCTACTGGAGTTATGGAAAGATGTTCTCGATAGTTTCCCTCATCAAGGCACCCATTCCACGCCGGAGGAACAATTAGCAACATATGTAAACTCCTGCTACTCCGAAAACTTGGGCGAAAGGCTGTTGGGTCCACTCAGCGAAATCCCATTGAAGAGAGACTTTAGGAGTCTGCAAAAGAAACTTCGAGATGCCAGAAGTGGCCAGGCGCTGGAGATCACGGATTACTCTAGGGCGATAGATGAGTTCATCTCTACCGAGTCCAAAGTTGGCACCAACCTCGGCATTACGGTTCAACATGAGAGTGACTTAGACCCCCCAGCAGGCCAATACGATATCGATGCTTTACGGAAGAAGGTTATGGAATTTGAAGCTTGGAAGAAGAAAGCCTCAGAATTTGAAACTTGGAAAATGCAATTCTTGGAAGAATTGGAAGTTCTTAAAAACCTAAAGACGGGCGCGGTCTCGGTCAGCGACCCAGAGCAAGGTATCACGGAGTCGCCCCTAGGCGACGCAACCTTGTTACCGGTTATATCCCTGAAGGCTTTAAAAAAGATAGATGCCCCGGCAAGGAACTGGATTGGATACAACCCTACGCATCAGGGATTCCAGTTTCTTCAAGAGGCGTATCAAAGAGGCGAATGGGTGGGAAACGTACCACAATTCCAGTTACCCAAAGCCTTTCGCAAGGCTCGCGCAAAATCATCTAATGGAGACAATGCAAAAACGCAGACGAGCACTGCCCAAACGACCCGTTTCATACGAACTGAAGAGTCCGATACGTGGGAGTTTAGCGCCGAGTTGAACGACAGCTTCATTGAACAGGTAAAACAAGCTACTGAGCTGGCGGAAATCCCACTTGGCAGAGCTTTGGAGAAAGAATTATTAAGAAGCTTTAAACACGGTGACTATTCGGCGGATGTGCTTTCGATCAGCAGCGACAGTAGCGGCGACGACATGAACGTCGACGAAATGGACATCGACGAGATGAGCATCGACGAATCGGTGAAGCAGCCAGAAGTCAGCATGTGGATACCAGGATTAACTGGCAAAGACTCAGCAAATGTTTCGAGTTCGACTTCAAACTCAGACGTGGCGGGTAGCAACGGGATCAAGCTATCAAAAGCCAAAGCAAAACAGTGGTTGGAATCAATATAAGATAATGAAAGAGTGGCCTCTAGAGAGTTGTATATAGCAGATCGACAGATATTTCCATCACTTACAATAAGCTTTCATACATCTGGGGCACCACTCAACCAACTGAGTTCATAAACTATGGGGGAACTGCCACGGTGATATTCTGGCCAGTGGGCCAGGTCAGGAAAAACTACCTAGCTAAGAGGACTGGTCTGAAACGCTTGGGCCGCCAGATAAACTGTGGCGGAATGCCCTTCGTGACCAAAATCCTCCTTGCAGCCCTTCGTCAACTTCGTTCGCAGGACGAAGACAGGTACACCTGGGTCGATGCCATAAGCATCAATCAGGACGACATCGACGAGCGGAATCAGCAGGTCAGGTAGATACTTCACATCTACGAGAGTGCGAGGTTCGTAATTGTTTGACTCGGTCTAGAAGACGGTGACAGTGCGCTCGCGATGGACGCAATCGCCGCCCTGAACAGCCGCGAGAGCCGGGACGCCACGCTCCACGCTCAGCCGACCCCACGACCAAGGGTGCATGCTTGCCCTTTAGAGGGAGTGCGCCTCTCTCGATGCCAGAGCTCCTGGCCGTCAGCAACGCACTGGGGCACAAAGGCATATCGGATCCGGTGCCTTCCTGGGTTCCAGATTGGAGAAACCTGGCGAAATTCCATGTCCCGCCATTTATGAATGGGCAGCCATCTTTTGGTCCACCGGGGTCTACTTGCCATCTGGACTCTGCTACAAACGACCAGCAATCGAGCCGACCATATGCCAAGCACCAAGACACTACTATTGCTGCGTCATGGCGCGCAGCGATCCTAAGCTGCCTGAATCTGTGGGAGCTACCGGTTGACGTACACCAAGACGATATCATCTTGGATTTGGCCACGACAGCCGGAATAAGGCTCCTCAGGGAAAGAATGTCGAAGTGGAAATGCAATAACTACTGCAGTGTCTGCGGCTCCCTCAACGCCACGTTTCTTAAAGCCTTGGTGTCGCATTCCTTTTTTTGTGAGGAGCAGGCCCTGGATTCTACAGACAAGCGAAGTGGTGCCAGGCAAGTGTCCTTAGCGCTCTTGAGGGTGGCGAGTCTACTTGTGAGATAAAGAATTCTGCGAGACTTTGTATGAGACTATTGGTATCGGTTTCCAACTAGAAGCCATCCAACCTGTACTTCTAAAGTCACAGTGCTTGTTACAAAACCCGAAACCACTCAATCCGCCCCGTGAATCCCTTGCCACTTTCAAGGGTCGAGCACCGGCATGCCCCGCTACATCACAACTGCATATGAACAACTACGGCTTGGGAAGGGGTCATTGGGGCTCCTGGCTCAATTTAAGGCTCTCTCTAAGCTCAAGCATAGCTTAGAGCGAACAACGCACTTTACCCCAAATTCTGGCCTCTTGGCTTGTGGACTGAACTACCGTTTAGTCGCCGTGACCGGTGACGACTGGGCACCTCCTACAATAACTCAACCGCAACTGAGGAGCTCAAAAGTATATCCCAGGGGGCCGCGAAAGAACCCTTGTTTCAGACGGAGAACATAAGAACCTCAATTATCTTCGGATACAGTGAGAAATAGCTAGGAAACTAGGCTCTACCGAAATCTCCCGTCTCCGGTCAGAAACACCATGACGTAAACCCAAAAACCCACAGCGGCCGAAGAATTAGTGGCACAATGTTGCTAGGTATCGTCGAAGGGCGTTCTTAATGCCACCCGCGCTTGTTTACCTGCATTGCCTAGACACTAGGGTTTCGGGCGATTCACTTGGATACAATGGTAGCGACTAGGCCACTCTTATCTCGACGGCAATGATGCATTGCTATTGGCACCGGGAAATGGGAGAATTCCATCATGGGCGGGAAAGCGCATCCCCAGCATCGTGGTTCTCCTGGTCACTCGTGTTATCCTACCCGGATTTTCTCGGCACTCTTTTCATGCCGGCTCACAGATATGGCTTGACCTGCTCCTCGGTCCAATCCCAGAACTTCTGTCCAAGGGAGGTACCGCCATCTACTTCGAGCTTCGACCCTTTCGCGAGGTCGTCGCGTATTGGTGCAAACCGACCCCAAGGCACGACTAGACAAGATTAACTGACTGACAATTTCCTCCAGAGACAAGGTAACTTACCCCACAGTCCGGACTGCTCCATTGTTATATCTGGTGAGAGGCCTGCGAATAGTTCTGTGTATGCGCCATAGATGGGCGGGTACTGTATGAGAGCACTAAACAGAGACCGCTCCAGCCCCAGGCGGTGCCTGAAAAGATCCGTCCTTAGATTCCCTGGGTTCAGAGCGATGCTGACGATGCCACTCCCCCTGTGGCGCCGCGCAAACTCGGCCGAATGGAAGTAGTTCCCCGCCTTGCTAACCCCGTACTTGTACGCGGGTGACTGGTTCTGGTGATAGTCAAGATTGTCGAGAGGCACACCGCCTCGGGGGCTGACGATCTCTGCTGCCGAAGATGACACCCAGACAACGCGTACCGAAGCGGCGGCCTCGCTGCTGGCGGTGGACACAAGAGTGGGCGTGAGTAGTTTTGTGAAGAGGAACGTTCCAATATTGTTGGTTCCTAGCTGCAGCTCGTAACCCTGCGCCGTCTTGGAGCCATCCGGTGGCGACATGACACCGGCGTTATTGAATAGAACATGCAGCTTCGTCTCCTTGGCGAGGAACTCGCTGGCGCTCGCTTTGATTGTCGTCAAATCTGCTAGGTCGAGCGGCAAGAACACCAATGTCCCCTTCGACTCCTGGCACGCCCCTTTGATGGCCTCGATAGCTTCATTTCCCTTGGACTTGGACCGCGCTGCGACGTAGACCTTGGCATTCGCGGCGTACAAGATCTCGGCCAGGGCCTTCCCCACGCCTGTGTTGGCACCGGTCACGATATACACCTTGCCGGCCAAGTCTCCGAGTTGCTTTTCGGTGAATTGTGGTGCAGGCGGGAAGACCTGACTAAAGTTATGTCGCAGCCTCAACATGTTGGCCGACGAATGTCAAATGGTCGATGGATGATGTGCTTCAGGGGCAGATTTCTAAGGAGCGGAATGGTCCATCAATTCGGGTGGAAGTTCGCAAGAAATGGGCACGGACCACTGACGCAACGACCCGAGGCTGACCTAAAGAGGGGCCTTGCTAATTAGTGTTGGGCTCTTGGCATAACCCGACGCGCCGGGCCTTGATGCAACGTAAGACCCGCGCCACTGTAACTTAGATATACACTAGAGGGGCTCTGCAGCCTCCCTGCTTACTGGATCAACTTGTATTTTATCTAATTATCACCTATTTACCTATAACACGCTGCCTCAACCCATCCCAGCCCCTTCGCTGCAGATTCATTTCTCCGTTGTCTCCAAGCGCAGTTCTGTTGTCCGCCATATCTGGCCACTCGGACCAACCCCGGGTTTCGTCCCACGCTCAAATCCAAGTATATCCTCCTCACTCTGAGCCCGACTGCTCGTCATACTATTCATCCTGATTGCCCCATTGACGTTGCTAACGTTGTGGCCATTCATCCTCCCATACCCACTGCCGGCGGTCGGCTTGACGCTGGTGTTGTTCAGAGTCGATACCAGCCCGAAGCGCCGTAGCACCTGCTGAAATGGCTTCCGCAAACAAGGAATACACGCAGCGATGAAAGCAATCTGCTCTTCAATCAGGGACCATGTACCCATCTCAATGCCCTCCAGGTTCGGGTCGTCTGTCCGTCCAAAGTTCGCTGCGATGGTGGCCTTGATGATAGACGCGACTGAGGCGAAGATTCCGAGTGCCATCAGGAGGCCAATGACGATGCGTTCTCGAAGTGGTATCTGCACCTTTCGGAGAAAGGTCACAGGCATGAGGGCGAAGATTACGTCGGTGACGATGTTGAAGCTCGAAGTGCAGATCGAGTTGATTCGGATGGCGTTCTTGCCCCAGCATTTCGCATCCGTCATGAGGCCAAGGATATCCCATGCGGCACGCAGCGGGATGCACTGTAGCGTTGTTGAGAGCGTATTATACACGGCAACGACGACTTGGAGCCAGATCATGGTCCACAGGAACCGACGGATAAAGCGCTGCTGCTCGAGGCGAAGTAACATGCCTGCTACTGAGATCTTGATGGCAGCCATAGACCAAGCCCAGAGGGGCTGGGATAAGATGGCTAATTTGTTGGAATACATCACATCTGCGACGGTGAAAGTTGACAGGTCGCCGCTGAAGGCGTAGGGTACTGTGAGGATCAGGAGAATCGAGTTGGACAGGATGAAAGCCCATGCAGCGCAAATCACGTAGTCGTCCCATCCCATATGGAAGACGGGAAACGCCCTCGTCCACAGGCGCCCGCTGAATAAGAGGAATGAGATGATATTGAGTGTGATTGCGACTGCTACGAACGAATGGGCCAGACTGTTTGCGGCGTCGGTGGGAGGCGCAGGGATGAGACTCGGGTCGGGGGGACCGAAGGCGCCTGGGGCTGTCGTTGCATTCATCGTCCCGAGGCGGTGGACCGACTAGAGACTGTGGGTTGTGGAGCATCTGCAAAAGAGATCGGAGCTATGTTCTGCGTCTGGGGGATCGACGCATTCTTATTCTCCTTCTAGGGGATCTCTTACACCTCCCCTCGGGTAATACGGCGTGAAGGTTAGTTCCAATTTTCCAATCCTTCGGGCACCACCCTGTAATACCTCGGAAGCAGTAGCGTGTACAGTAGTTATAGTCACGGATTCAGTGGCGAGAAATAGGATTACTTTTCCTGATTCGAAATGGAGTCCCCATCAGTGTCAGTGCACGTCCGAGCGACACCAATATAGTTTCACTAAGACCTGCAGCTAGCACATCCCCCGCCAAGGCTAAGAGCAAAATGTACAAATTGAGGAAATATGCTGCCGATCTGCAATCCTCTGCCTCGCAGGGGTGGTTTTTGCTCTCGTTCCACGCCCTCGTCCCTTTCAAATGAGGATAAAGGGATTGGGGCATGGAGGTTACGCACGTCAAGACTTTGGTACAGCAACAACACGTGCGGCTATTCCCTAACACAATCCATTGCCAAGGAAACCAGAATTTGGAACTGGGGCTGTCTCCCAAGAAATGCCAGGATCCCCCATGCAAGATAGGAGGAAAGGAAGGTGTGAGCCTCGGCCACCACAGTACCAGGGCAAAGACTAGCAATCCCTGCTAGGGTAGCCCTAAACCCTGAGGTTTCGACCACTTAAATTACGCATAATCACAATACAAGAGCGGTCCGGGGCGCACTGACTCTCGAAGTTGGCTGCTTGATGGCCTCGAGCTGCTGTTAACTGGGCTTTTGTTAACGTTGCATTAAACTGTTGAAAATGCAAGAACGGCACTTTGACTAGTCTGTGCTCACAGACTAGTCTACACTAATTCCCTTCACCCTCGCCCAATGCACCGGGCAAGTGCGAATGTGGAGACGCATAAATCATAGCCGGGCCACAAACCTTCCGTGGAGACTGATGTCTGTCCCTGTCAAGCTCTCCTTATCAATTAATCTATGGTTTCCATTGTTTCACTTATCGCGATAGTATGTGTCCCAACGTGGTCGGCCCTCAGAGTGCCAACAATTGCTTGAGCTATGCATGAGTAAATCACGAGGAAGAACGGCGCAGGTCCGGCCAATTTCGTCCATCGTCTGCTGAGGCGCATGCGGTCTTTCAACTTCCTCTTCTTCACCGTAAGAGAGGGCTCTTGAGCGCTCTGAGAGACCTCAAGAGCGTAACTCGTGTTACAGCAACCACGCTCTCTGCAAACCTGCCCCTTCTCCCTTTCAGACTATACAACATTCTTCAGGAGAGCCCAGAGTTGAACTATACGGAAATGCGTAAATCTTACGAGTGTGTAGGACACCTGGCTCCCTGCAATTGTACTTTCCAGGGCTGTAAAAGCTTCCAACAAGCGTGGGTCAGAACTAGTGATTGTGCGTGGGAATGTAGTTACTTGGAGCAATAATAGCTATTCTTTTCAAGCAGTTCTGGTAGTTGTTCCTGAAGAAAGCCATCGTATCTGGCCTTACGATAGCAGGCAAGCGGCTTTTGCATCTTATGATGCCTTGGATAGGGGGTAGGGAGGGTTGGCCGAGGGGTGATTGTGATATCTCGAGAAAACCTTTGCGATATGGTCGTATTGCTCGACTGGGTGGCAGTGAGGTGGGCCTGAGGCGCGATTATCTAGGAGGGGATACTCTCAGGCAAACGGAACAACCAGGGTTGGAACCTTCCGCTTGAACTCGGATTCTCCTTAACTCCGTTGATGCAGCTCGCCCTGGCACAGTCTGGGCCCTGGAGACGCCAAATGGATCTCTGGTGGTAAGATTCCCTTGAAAACCTTTGAGCAGCCACTAACCAGGAGCAGCGCCATCTTCCCCACAGGCACGGACGCACGGTGAGGGGATGGCAGGGAGCAGGAACCTTTTTCGCAAGCACAGGAGTTAAGCAAGCAAGGGAGGAAAAGCAACAGAGTAGATACCCGATCATAATACTACGGAGGATAAATGCAGGACCATTGTTTAGCTGAAGCATATAGCCGCACGGGTTACTTGATGTAGCTTCTAGGGTACCAGTCGAGATGTCGGTAAATGGATTTGTTATGCAGTTCGCGTTACTCCGAAGAAACTTAGACTATTTCTTCTCCCCTCTTGCGAAATTCCTCATAATTAGGACTCAGACGAGAAATTCACAGGAGGGAAGATCGAAAGAGGATCTTCTTATGAAAGCTCTCGCCCGAGTTCTCCTTAAAGTGAACATTGAATACAGATAGGGAATTCGTCGTAGTACAGGCTGTCAACGAGCCTCCCACACAAGTTCTGGCTTCGCCATCGGGCACTAGTGCAGTGTCGCCACTAGGGCAAAGTCTAGATAGTAGCATAGGGCGTGATTGGGGCAAAGTCGAGATAGTAGGAGAAAGCGTGATTGTGGGCGTATCATCCCTGGCCAGGACTGGAGGGTTGGCTATATCTACGATGCTCGTTACCCATTTGGACGATACAAAACCCTTCCCTTGCCAATGACTTAAGGGCATGCGGGTGCGTTTCCGTCGTCACACTCGTGGTACACCGCATAAACGAGCGCCGAACCAAGCTTTCCGGGGGCTATCCGAAGGTTATTCCACCCTCCCCCCCCCCCTTTGCGTCACCCCCGACCTGGGCAACCCACAGGACGGCGGGAGGACGCTGCTCTTGGCCTGGGTTATTGTATGCGGCGACCTTGCGATCCTCTTCTTCCTCACCCGCACATCCGTCAAGCTCTGGGTAGTGCGTAAGATCCTCGCCGAAGATAGTGCGCCGAACTGACCTGGCGAAACACAGTAGGAAAATGTTAATATACTATCCCAGTAACATGTGCGATAGCTTTGGTATGACATGCCGCTGTAGCATGAAGCCCCTCACTCGACTGCTCACAACCCGAAATCTCTACGCGTTTGGAGACTGCCTCAAAACCAAGTGTAGAGCGTTCCACCACGAATGGGGGCTTGGAGTCAGATTTTGAACTCAAGATCCCAATGAGGTCGCAGGAGCGGCGGAGAGTCCTGAGAATGGCCCCAGAAGGAACACGCAGAGCTACACTACGAGACATCAAAGGAGAGAAGGTATAATGACGTAGAAGAAGCAGAGCAAGAAAGGTAAAAAATAGGCTATTAAAAGGCCATATGACGCTCTGGAGTAAGTGTTACGTAGATACTATAACGTGTAAGGCAGACGTCAAGGGAAAAAATGGGAAGGTGTTAACTTCTCATTATACCTTGTACGCGTAAGTTTGTTCTTGCTCCACTTGTTAAAGCTTCACTAGAATCTATACACAGCTGAGACAGATATAGTACTGACGTCTAGTAATATGGAGCTGCCTGTACCCTACTATTGGCACAAATGGTACGGACAGCTAACAATGACTTGCCGACAAGTGGAGTAAGAATAAGCTTCAGTCCGGTCAGAAGCTAATACCTTCCCACTACTTCCTGATTTCTTCCTTACATATCATACTTTACAATACTCACTAGCCCTTTGTAGTGTTCTTATAGCGTGCTAGAGCTACCGTAGTATTTACTAGCCCCCTTTTAGCTTTTCTGCTCTGCTTCTATGCCATTATAGCTTCTATTCCCTGGGGTCGCGTAGTGTGGCTCCTGTAACCACGGGAAAACGTAATCCAAACTAAAATGACTGTGCAGAAGGTACATAACCTAAACCTGTCAGCCTCTATCACGTAGTCATTTAAACATCTCGCCTTTGTTAATTTTAGAGGAGTTTTCTGCATCACCTTTGTATTGATCGTAACGACATCATGCCGACCCATCATAAATCTCTGGACTCACCAATTACCAAACTGCTCCAATCTCACCCTCTCAACCTTGGAGAGTACGAAAACCTCTATAAGCATTTCCATTCCCACCCCGAGCTCTCCCTCCACGAAGAAAAAACTTCCTCCACAATAGCACGCCACTCCTCTCTCAGCGCCTACAGAGTCCACACCTCGATCGGCGGGCACGGTGTTGCGGGTATACTGTCTAACGGCGACGGACCCACAATCCTCCTCCGCGCAGATATAGATGCTTTGCCTGTGGAAGAAAAGACGGGGTTAGAGTATGCGAGTAAAGTGACGGCGAAAGATGATGATGGAAATACAACGCCAGTCATGCATGCTTGTGGCCACGATATGCATATGACATGCCTACTCGCGGCAGCCGAATGGCTAGGGAGTAAGGAAGTGAAGGAGAAATGGGCTGGGACGCTGGTGGTGGTCTTTCAGCCAAACGAGGAGCGCGGGAAGGGCGCGAGTGCTATGGTGGGCGGAGGCCTCTATGAGAAGGTACCCGAGCCAGATGTGCTGTTGGCGCAGCACGTTATGCCTTTACGAACGGGGAGGGTAGCGGTGAAGGCGGGGACGAT
>Ga0164242_10009054_pt1 | contig 10773 bp, 5 predicted proteins | sample OricomgcompostMG_FD_108783 | JGI IMG/M metagenome (GOLD analysis project Ga0164242, IMG submission 108783) | Miracle-Growth compost microbial communities from Emeryville, California, USA - Original compost - Miracle growth compost (MG) ... | reverse complement strand
TATAAGGAATAAAACGATCTTGTCCTGTTTACTTTCAGATCGCGCAGGAGAGGAGATTTAGGACTGATGCTGATGCTATAGTACCGGTTAAGACCAATAGGGGTTATGCTCACTGACATTTGCCAGCAATGCAAATCGCGTGAAATACTCATCGACAATGGATTTATTTTACCCTGGGTGATATTGTAATACCCGTTGATGCCCATTTGCCATTTAGGAGTAATGTTAAGGGTGCCGGTGAAATTTACATTTTGAGTAAACACATTCTTAAACCCGATTTTATTCAAAAACTCTTTTGTATAGATAAGAGAGTAATAAAGATTGATAGACCATGGAATATTAAAATCAGCGAACTCGCCTGGATTGTTACGAATATACGCTGACTCGGCATTGTACTCGTCAAGGTCATATCCGGCATTATCCGGAATGACCGGTTTTATTCCTTGTTTTTCCCCTGTTTTCTTATTGCCGCCCTTAAAGGAACTTGACAAAGTAATACTTGCATTAGTCATCCGGCCTAATGAAACCGGTTTATTTTGCCAAACAAGAATGTTTGTATCACGGCCCTGGCTGTTCACTTCATAAGGATCAAAACTGGCGCTGCTGGTAAAATTGATCTTATTAAAGAGATTGGTTGTAGCCGTCGCGCTGATATTAGAGAAATGATGAAAATCTACCGGAAAAAAATTGTAAGACCCGTTGATACTGAAAGCATCTATGAGTGAAATCTTCTTCAGAGCATTGGCGCCTGTATCTTTCTTATTTCGCACTTTCATAGAAAGATTGTTTTCCAGCCCGAAAGTGAAACCGCCGAATCTTCCATTTGTATAGGGACCATTGAGATTATAACCAGAAGGGAAGTATGGCCGGTAATCTATGTGCCCAATCGTATCCGTTTGCACCTGGTAATAATTATTTCTATTAAAATTAGGCTGGTAACTCAGGCCGAAAGTGGGCCGGATCTCATGGCGGATGGCCTGGATCTTTGCGTTCTTACTTTTAGCTGTTATCATCCCAAAGATTCTTGTAGAAACGCTTAAACCAAAACCCATTTGGCGGGCAGTGTAAAAACCTTTTTGAACCGACGTATCTAATTTTTGCTTTGCATTATTCCATGTTTCGGTCACTTTACTCTGATACCAGGTTTCATCATAGCTTACAGAAGGTGACATCTGGAACACACCCATTTGCGGCAGCGATAAACTGATGGGCACCGAATGATGTACACCCCACTGCAGTGTGTCCCTGATCCTGTCGAGAAGGCTCCTGTTTTTTACCGTGTCATAAAAAGCGAATTCATTTTTAGCGCTCATATTATAACCAATACCGAGGTTTTCATACCATTTCAAATCGCCAACAGCATCTTTTTTTCTGAAGGGATAAATAGTAGTCATATTAAATGCTAAAGTCGGCAAATTAATATTGAACAATTTTAAATTGGTATTCTGGGTATGATTGGCAGTAACGGTCAGGTTAAAAGGTTTGCCAACCCATGTTTTGGAATACGCAATAGAAGACTGCATAATGTTTTGAAAATTCAGGTTCGGGTCGTCCGGCACCTGCGAATTATAACTGCTACTCCCGGCGTTCACATTTGCTGAAAATGTAACTCCCGGTCGCGATTTGGTATCCGCACTATGAGTCCAGGTGATGTGATAGGAGCGGTTTCGGCTAAAATCAGGGTCACCTTTAAAGTTGAGATTAAAATTTTGAATATCAAATGCGAGGTTGCCGCTATAATGATATTTTTTAGAATACCGGGGATTAAGATTTAACGACCATCCGCCATAAGAATAAATATTCGATCGCACAATGATATCCCAATAATCATTGAGCACTTTATAATAACCAAGTCCTTCAAGGCCAAGGCCTTTTTGTTGGTTTACGGTAAAATTAGGCGCCAGGAACCCGGAATGCCTTCCCTGGTTAAGAGGAAAAATTCCGAAGGGCAAATAAAGTGGAATCGGCACACCTTCAAACTCCGGGTGCACGGGGCCGGTGATCGCAATTTTATTGGTAATAAATTTTATTTTATTGCTGATAAATGCAAAGTGAGGCGTATCCAGATTACACGTTGTAAACCTACCGCGAAGCGCATAAAAAACATCCGGGCTTACTTTTTTGATCACTGATCCATACACATACATTTGTCCCTGCTGGGTATAAGTACTTTTGGTAAAGCCCTTTCCACTCTTCATATTAAAGCGGATAGAATCACTTTGAGAAGTGAAATCTGATTGTTTAAAAGTCGGAAAGGCAATTACTTTTCCGGTGCTGTCCCTTTTTACCGCCGCAATAATATCGCCTGAAGCTTCATCAAAAGAAATGATGGGGCCGGTGAGGTTATTGTCCTGGTAATGAGTGGTTACTTTTTTACCATAAAGTGTTACCGTTTCCTTTTCAAGATCCACTACCATGGAGTCTTCAGCGGTATATTCGACAGGAGCTACGAGGGCATTTTTTGCAAGCCTGTAATGAATGGTGTCAGCGGTTTTTACCGAAGAATCTTTGCCGGGGATAGTATCTGTGGGTTTTGCTAAAATTGAATCAGGAGCCAATTGATTCAGGTGAGGAATGGTATCTGTGTAAAAATTTTGCTTTTTTGCAACAGAAAAATGGTTTTTCTTTGAAGGAATTAATCTTGACGAGAGAAAATTGAGATTTGAATTATATCCTTTAAAATAATTGTTGCCACTGCTGTCAATCGATGTTAATAATAATGCAAAGACGAGCGCTGTTAAAGCAAATCGTGAAATAAATGTTGCATTAAATTCGTTTTTGTTTTGCATAGCAGTAAGGGAACAAAAATAGCTATAATCCGTTTAAGAATAGGTGAAGATTAACAAAGTATTGTATTGATCCTTTAAAAAACAAGATTCGATTATGTTTGAACTACAAAAAGACCGGTATCTATTTCATTTGAAGCATATTTTATTCCTTTTTCTTCCCCTGTTTTTTTTAGTTAACACGCCATCTTATTCGCAGTCCTTAAGTAAGATCAAAACCATTATTATTGATCCCGGTCATGGAGGCAGCGATAACGGCGCTCATGGCGATTATGAAGGCTCTTTAGGATCAAGGGAAAAGGACATTACACTCGCTATTTCTATGAAACTGGTAGCTGATTTGAAAAAAGCGATGCCAGATGTAAATATTATTCCTTCCAGAACTACCGATGTATTTATGAACGTGCATGAAAAAGCACAATTTGCCAATGAACATCACGGCGATCTATTTGTTTGTATTCATGCTGACGCGGTGAATTTAAAAACAGCGTCAAGAATCGTTGGCTACAAAACCGAAACTTACCATACCACACATTATACCGGTAAAGGAAAACACAGGAAGAAAGTGGTAACCAAACATACCCGTAAAGTGCCGATCCGGCATTATTATAAAATCCCCACCACAAGAAAAGGAACAAGCACTTTGATCCTGGCGGCACGGCAAGCAGTAGATAAAGTAAAAGCTTTGGAAGAAGGCGATTTAGGATTTAATACGGAAGATGACGATAGCACAGTAACTATTAATTACGACAGTCCTGAATGGAAGGCGAGTGCAGCGTTATATTCTCAAAAATATTTCATGAAAAGCAAACAGCTTGCTTCCATAGTGCAGGATGAAATTGCAAAAACCGGCCGGAATGACCTTGGCGTTTGGCAAAGAGAAAAAGGCTTGTGGGTGTTGCATGCTACACAAATGCCGGCCGTACTGATAGAAACTGGTTTCATTTCCAATTATGACGATGAGCGCTACCTGAACAGCGAGAAAGGCCAGGAAGAAATAGCGCAGGCGATTACCGATGCTCTTATAAAATACAAAAAACAAGTGGAGTCATCCAGGACTGTTTCCAGTATTCAAACGGTGAATGCGCCGAAATAACAAATGGTTTCTTTGCTCATATTTCCACATGGCCTTCCTGTTTACTTTTTTAAATGTTCATTCATTTGGTATTAACTGCGAACGAACTTTACTATTTTCGCAGAATACTTTTAAAAGTCTTTCCTTTTAAAAAAATATTTTTTAGCAAATAAAACCAAATGAAAATAAGCAACGAAACCAAAATAGGAGTGCTGGCAATTGTAGCCGTCGCGTTACTTGTTATTGGATTTAATTATTTAAAAGGGCATGGAGTATTTAAAAAAGAAAAACATATTTATGCAGTTTATGGAGATGTGCAAGGCCTCAAACAATCAAACCCGGTGGTCATCAATGGTTTACAAATCGGAAGGATAGCCAACCTCGATGGCGGTAAGGATATGAAAAGAATAGTGGTGACCGTTTCTCTCACAAAAGATGTAAATATCCCTAAAAATTCTCTGGCTGTTATTAACCCTAACCTTTTAGGAAGTCCAACATTGGAAATCCAATTAGGAAGTGACAATCAATATCTGCAAAATGGCGACACCTTGCTTACAACACTTAGTGCAGGTGCTTTTGACGAAGCGATGAAAGTGATCAACCCGGTTTTATATGAAGTAAAAAACGCAGTGAAATCATTGGATTCGGTACTCACTACTGTTACCACCGTTTTTGATGTGAAGACCAAAGACAATATTAAAAGTATCCTTGCCAATCTGAATGCAGCCACTTCTTCCTTTGTGGTAACTTCCCAATCAATTGAAAAATTAATGGATGTGCAAAACGGCGCACTTTCAAAATCTTTAGAAAACCTTAATATTTTTACGTCCAACCTTAATTCTAATAATGTTCAGCTGGACAGTATTATGAGGAATACGAAGAAATTTTCGCAAAAATTATCGGCTATAGACCTTCAGCAAACGCTGGATACCTTAAACGTTGCGATCAACGATTTTAAGGCCGGCGCTGACAAGATCAACAGTAAGGACGGTTCGCTGGGATTATTGCTCAATGACAAGACCTTGTATACAAACCTGGAAGCTACTTCTAACAAGATCAATATTTTATTAGACGACATCAGGGTGCATCCAAAAAGATATGTAAACTTTTCTGTCTTTGGAAGAAAAAGCAAAGGCAATTATATCACCGCGCCTTTGATAGACGATACATTGAAAGTAGTGAAAATGAAAACTAAAGATTAAAGAATCAGGATCATTAACACATTTAAACTATCTGAACTTAAAAAAAATCTGATCCTGCCCATGTTTCGCGCAACAAAATACCTGTTTCTCATTTTTTTTTTAATGACAGGATTTTTTTCGTTTGGACAGATTACTCCTTCGCCGCAACCTTCCACCCAACCATCAACAGATACCATAAAGGAATTTCATATTCTCCGTGGTCCAAGCATGAGGGCGATAAAATTAGATTCCACAACAACGCTTCAAACCATTGCCGGTGGTGCGATCATTCAGCAGGGGAGTACTATTTTTCATAGCGACAGTGCAGTTGTAAATCCGATTGCCCACACGCTTGAAGCATTCGGAAACATTGAGATCAACCAGGCTGACACGGTTCATACATACAGCCAATACCTGAAATACCTTGGCATTGAGAAAATAGCTTACCTGAAAAATAAAGTAAAACTGACAAACAAAAGCGGGACGCTTTATACCGACGATCTTGATTATAACCTGCAAACAGGATTGGGTAATTTTCATAACGGCGGCAAAGTGATAGAAGGCAAAAGTGTGATCACCAGCCTTGAGGGAACTTATTACGATGATACAAAAGATATTTATTTCAAGAAAAATGTAAAACTGGACGAACCGAATAAACATATTCGTGCCGATTCACTTTTATATAATATGCAAAGGCGGAATGCTACTTTCATTAGTCCTACAAATATTAAAACTCCGGAAGTAGAAATCAATACAACCCAGGGAAATTATGATCTCAATAGCGGCAACGCATTTTTCACCAACAGGTCAACGGTTAAAGACAGCAGTGGCCGTTTGTATTCGGCAAATACCATGGCCCTCGAAAACATAACCGGGAATGCGCAATTGGAGGGAAACGCGGTCATTATTGATTCTGCGGGAGGTTATACCCTCATTGCCAACCAGGTTTTTCTAAACAAAAAGAAGAATTCATTTTTAGCAACAAGAAAACCTGTGTTGATATTAAAACAAAAAAATGACAGCACTTATATTGCCGCTGATACTATTTTTTCCGGCTTCACTGCTTTTGTAAAAAACAGCAACCAGGTATTGCAAAATGATAGTCTTGTAAATGTAAATGTTTCCGAAAATGAAAAAGTGCATGAAACAATAACGAATGATTCTACTGCAACATTTTTTGAAAATATAGAACGGAAGAAGATGGATTCCATTCATCAAAAAATCGAAAACGATTCTTTGAAAATGAATGAATCAAAGCCAATATTAAACCAGGAATTATCACCTGGAAAACTTATTCCTAAACAGATTTTACAAAAAAAGAATAGTCCGGTTCAAGATAGTTTGCAAACGAAAATGACTAATGATTCATTGCAAAAACAAGTAATTCATGATTCTTTACAAATAAAATTGAGTGCCGATTCATTACAAATAAAAGATTCTTTGCAAAGAAAGGATACATTGATAAATCATCAAATAGAAAGTGATTCTTTACGAAAGGGAATTCCATTACATAACCAACATGATTCTTTAAAAATTGAATCAGGAAAAAATCAGGTATTATCACATGCTGACAGTGTTGAAAATGCAATGAAAACGCCGATAGATACGGTTAATAATTCAGATACAACGATTCGCTATTTTCTCGCTTTTCATCATGTAAAAATCTTTAATGATTCTTTGCAAAGCATTTGCGACAGCTTGTTTATTTCCTCTAAAGATTCTGTTTTCCGGTTGTATTATGACCCGGTGTTGTGGAGCGGAAACACTCAAATAGCCGGGGATACCATGTTCCTTTATACAGAAAAAAAACAACCTAAAAGATTGTATGTTTTCGAACGCGGTTTGATAGTAAACAGAACGAAAGAAGGTTTTTTTAACCAGATGACTGGTAAGACGATCAATGGATATTTTGTGGATGGAAAGATAGATTACATGCGTGTGAGAGGAAGCCAGTCCGAAAGTATTTATTACATGCAGGATGATGACAGTGCCTACATAGGAATGAACCGCGCATCGGGCGATGTAATCGATCTATACTTCAAAAACCAGGATTTGAAAAAAGTGCTTTTTATAAATAGCATCCAGGGAACATTGTACCCAATGGGCCAGATTCCTGAAGATCAAAAAAGATTAAAAAGCTTCAAGTGGCTTGAAGATAAACGTCCAAAGAATAAAGCTGAATTGTTTGAATAGAGGTTTCAACTTTCAATGATTTAACCTTCAACATTTTCCTCTTCATCTTTTATTTCCAGTTTCAAATCAGGAAAGAATGAAACAATCATCAGAACGACACAGGAACCGATGAGCAAATACAATCCGTATTGTTTTTGTGGGCAAAAAGTATTGTAACAAGAAGTGAAGATCACATAAGTTTTTAGCAGGTAACCAATGTTCAGTGCAGACAAAAAAATGAGTGTTCTTTTAGCCCATATCTTATTAATAAACACCAGGATTAAACAACAAACGGCAAAGAAAATAAAAACTTTTCCCGGCTTGCCATACATATTTTGTTGGGAAAAAAAACCAGTAAATGATTTGTGTAAATCAGGATAATATGCCCAGGGAAGGAAACAACTAACGATAAGAACGAGGCAGGAAATCAAACCAATAATCTTGTAATATTTCATAATGAATGCAGTAAGATCAATTGTGCAATGTTAATGATTTTTTCCTCCTTTTATCGCAACAATTTATGTCATGGAAGGGGAGAGCTGCCAATTTGTTTTTCCGATACTTTATCTTTTTGATCAAATAAACCTTTTTGAATTCTTTTTTTGAGCAATTCACATTTTATGTCCCAAAATGGTGGAAAATTTCTCCTAATTAATTGATTTTTTTAAGGAAAAACCTTCTTTAAAAAGTATATTTGCAAATAGTAAAAAATTATGGAAACAATAGGAGAAGAAATGCCGGAAAACGGCCAGCCACGCGGAAGGATCATTCCCGTAAATATTGAAGAACAAATGAAATCCGCTTACATTGATTATTCAATGAGCGTGATCGTTGGCCGTGCACTACCAGATGCCCGGGACGGCTTGAAACCAGTACATCGCAGAATTTTATACGGCATGTACCAAATGGGAAATACTTACAACAAACCTCATAAAAAATCAGCGCGTATCGTCGGTGATGTAATGGGTAAATTCCATCCGCATGGCGACTCATCTATCTATGGAACTTTGGTTCGTATGGCGCAGGATTGGAGCATGCGTTATACATTAATTGACGGACAAGGAAATTTCGGTAGCCAGGATGGAGATTTTCCGGCTGCAATGCGTTATACAGAGGTGCGTTTGGAACGGATCGCTGAAACCATGTTGGATGATATTGAAAAGGATACCATAGACTGGCAATTAAATTATGACGACACTACTAATGAGCCAACTGTTTTACCAACAAGAATCCCTCAATTACTTTTAAACGGAGCAAGTGGAATTGCCGTAGGTATGGCCACCAACATGCTTCCTCATAATCTGACAGAAGTAGTAGATGCATGTATTGCTTTTATTGATGATCGTGAAATAACCATTGATGATTTGATTAAAATTGTGAAAGCACCTGATTTTCCAACCGGTGGAATTATTTACGGTTATGATGGTGTGAAACAGGCAATGCATTCCGGTCGTGGGAGATTGGTGTTAAGAGGAAAAGTAAATGTAGAAACAACCAAAACCGGGAGAGAAAAGATTGTGATCACTGCGGTTCCTTACCAGGTAAACCGTGATGCTCTTACAGAAAAAATTGGTCATCTTATAAATGAAAAGGTGATCGAAGGAGTTTCTGATGTAAATAATGAAAGTAATAATAAAGAAGGAACCAGGATTGTTGTTGATCTGAAAAAAGATGTGATCTCACAGGTCGTAATCAATCATTTGTACAAGCACACAGAACTTCAAACTAGCTTTGGAATTAATAATGTGGCCCTTGTTCATGGAAGGCCGCAGGTATTAAATATTAAAGATCTGATTCGTGAATTTGTTGATTTCCGCCATGAAGTGGTGATCAGGAGAACGAAATTTGAATTAAGGAAAGCAGAGGAGAGAGCGCATATTTTAGAAGGATTTTTAATCGCTTTGGATCATTTGGATGAAGTGATCAAACTAATCCGCGCTTCATCCACTCCGGATATTGCAAAAGAGGGTTTAATGTCAGAATTCGGCATGAGCGAAATCCAGGCAAAAGCAGTCCTGGAATTGAGATTGCAACGCCTTACAGGAATGGAAAGAGAAAAGATAAGGGAAGAGCATGCAGAAGTAATGAATTTGATTGCCAGGTTGAAAGATATTCTTGCTGATGAAAGCAAAAGGTTCCAGATCATTAAAGATGAGCTGAATGAGATCAAGGAAAAATTTGGTGACGAACGGAAATCAGAAATTACTTATCTCGCTAACGAAATAAGTATGGAAGACCTGATTGAGGAAGAAGATGTAGTTGTTACTATTTCACATTTAGGTTATATTAAAAGAACATCCGCTACTGAATATCGCCAGCAAAGACGCGGCGGCCGCGGAGCAAGAGGAAGCAGAACCAGGGAAGAAGATTATATCGATAAATTATTTGTCGCTTCTACACATCATACTTTGTTATTCTTTACAGAAAAAGGAAGATGTTTCTGGCTCAAAGTGTATGAAATTACAGAAGGAGATAAACAAAGCAAAGGGCGGGCAATTCAGAATTTGATTCAGATTCCGTCTGATGATGCCATCAGAACTATTATTACTATAAAAAATCTTCAGGATGAAGAATATATAAATAACCATTATATCGTACTTTGTACCCGAAAAGGCATTATCAAAAAAACAAGAGTTGCCGATTTTTCAAGGCCAAGGCAAAATGGAATCAATGCAATCACTATTAATGAAGGTGATCAATTGTTAGATGCATGTCTTACTGATGGGAATCAACAAATCATGATGGCAGTGAAAAGCGGCCGTGCGATAAGATTTCCTGAAGAAAAAGTAAGACCGACCGGGAGAGGGGCGATAGGGGTTTTTGGAATTTCAGTTGATTCAGAAACTGATGAAGTAGTTGGTATGATTTGTGTAAATGTTAATGATCCGGAGGTTAGTGTATTGGTTGTCAGTGCAAAAGGATATGGAAAAAGAACAGCTGTTGAAGAATATAGAATTACCAACCGCGGAGGAAAAGGAGTAAAAACAATCAACGTTACAGACAAAACAGGAGAGCTAATTGGGTTATTAAATGTTAATGAAACGCAAGATTTAATGATTACGTGCAAATCCGGTGTAACGATTCGCACTTCAATTGCGTCTATCCGTGAAGCAGGTCGAGCTACACAAGGTGTAAAATTGATCAGGTTAGACGAGGGAGATGAAATCGCTGCAATTACTAATTTGAATGATACAGAAATTGAAGAAGTAAGCGGTGAAGTTCAAACTATCACTGAGGAAACTGTTGAAAATGATGAAATTATTCCTTCAGAAAATGATAATGTGACCGAGGGTGAATCCGAAGAAGAGGGGGACAATCATTCTGAAGATGAAAGTTCAAATGAAACTGATAACGCGCTTGATAATCAATAAACAATAAGCACATGAACAGGATAATTTTACCAGTTCTCTTTACATGTCTTGTTTCCTTTACATTTGGACAAGATATAAAAAAGGCGAATTCATATGTGACTGATAAGAAGTATGAAAAAGCCAAAACAGAAATTGATGGAATACTTGCAAAAGATCCTAATAATTCTGAAGCCCTCTATTTAAAGAGC
>Ga0164242_10009053_pt1 | contig 10773 bp, 10 predicted proteins | sample OricomgcompostMG_FD_108783 | JGI IMG/M metagenome (GOLD analysis project Ga0164242, IMG submission 108783) | Miracle-Growth compost microbial communities from Emeryville, California, USA - Original compost - Miracle growth compost (MG) ... | reverse complement strand
TTGTTGATGAATTCCACGGTCATTCCAACACCAGTGCAGTACAACTCCGCGGCCTCCAGGAAATTCTCAGGGGTGGCTTCCTCGAAATGCTTCATCATGAGGTTGTAGAGGCCAATGCTGAGCTCTAGGTCAAAATCGGCCTCTCGGTGTCGGGCTTTCAAGACATCAACCGACGTGTCGAAAGAAATGAATCCGTTACGGATCTCAAGGACTTGTTGCCATAGTGCATGCTTAATGCTCCTAATGGCCGCCTCTCCAATGTTCTTGGTCGCATCGTTTGTCCAATCGAAGTACGGAAGCTCCTCGAACGGCACTTCTTCCTGCTCGGCTAGCTCAGGGTCCACAGGGACACAGTACTGGCGCTTAAACCGCTTGACGACGACGTGCTTTTTAGTCGAGTCATATTTGCAGGTTTCAATAACCTCGTAGGCCACTCCGGTAACTAGGAATTGGTTAGTTGGGGGGTGGCACTTCCGTCCGTCAGGGCAAGTACTTACGACGAGCACCGAGGCGGTTGAACCAGCGCTTCACTGATGCAGTCATAGTGCCGACACGCCCAGTAATGGCGTTCCACATCGATCGGGGTTCCTGCAACGACAAAATTGATTAGATGCATGTTCGAGGTATGTAGGTTTGGAGAACTTACGATCTGAGGTTTCGGAGCTACCTGGGTTCTATCATCGACGGCTCGCACAGTGGTGATCTCGGGGTCGTTCGGGCCTCCGCCGCTTCGGGCCTGGAGCTCGATCTCTGTATCGTCCGCCTTGCGCTTCCGGGGGAGGTCTGCGAAGCGGGTATACTGCGCGTAGCATTGGCAGTGCCACTTATTGTCGTCCTTTCGCATGAAGACTTCAATGTCGTCGGCACGCGGGCCTACCTGATAGAAGCGGAACACACCCGTTCCGGCCTCGGCTTCCTTCTTCGTCTGGTACACGGTGGGCTCGGGACAGTGGCAATTCTTGACGAATTGCTCGGCTTGGATCGCAGCATAAAGCTTGGCGCCGAATTTGGGTCCTTCTTGCCGGCGGCGCAACGCGAACAGCTCGGTCTCATGGGGCAATAGGGTGTGCTCGGGGTCCTCTTTCTCGGGGTCTGGAGTCGGCTGTGCCTCGGTATGGCCAGCTAGCTCGGAATGTTCGTCGAGACTAGCGGCGGCGACAGCGGGTTCTCCCTCTCGGTCTGGGGTCGGCTGTGCCTCGATAGGGCCGGCTAGCTCGGAATGTTCGTCGAGTCTAGCGGCGGCGACAGCGGTCTCTTCCTCTCGGTCTGGGGTGGGCTGTGCCTCTGCGGCGACAGCTGATTCGTGGTCGGGTTTGCTGACGGTATCCTGCAGCGCCTTGGGGCTGGCTGCTCGTGAATCTTCCTCGCGGATAGGGGCGAGGGTAACGAGAAGTGAATCTCGAGGGGTGGGGGAGGGGTTCGTCGCGCTTGGCGCGGATGCGGAATCGTCGGGGTTGGAGGAAGGAGGGGGGTTGCCGGTGCTGGTATCAGCTACATCGGGGGTGTTCGATCGGGCGCGTCGAACTCGCGACTTTCGGGCTCGCCTCGAAGGGGCGGCGGAGTCGATGGAGTCGACGGACGATTCGCGGTCGGTCTCAGCCCGGCGGAGGCCGCGACTGTTGCGGGTGGTACGGGGGACAGCTTGCTTTGGCATGGTCAGTCTTCTTCTAGTACTGATAGTGACTCTCTTGACAACAATATAGTTTCCTTCTTGGAAACGTTGACAGGTAATTGGAGAGTGCTCAGTATGAGTGAGCGCCAAAGGAAACGGTAGGAGGGTGGAGAGAGTGAGAGTGAGAGGGTGTGTGAGAGAGAATGAGAGAGTGTGTGAGAGAGAGAGAGAGGGTGAGAGAGGTGAAGGTGTCGAAAATGGGTGCGAATGAACGCGCTTGGTATCTTCTCTGGCAATTGAGTCTGGTGGACAAGCAATGTATGCTTTCCACAACAGGTTCCTCAATGGGCGCGGTATACGCTGCTCCTGGCCAACTGTATCAAGGGCGCGAACTGGGTAAACGTGCGAAGAATAGTATGATCTTCGTCGCGTGGCTGCGAGAGGGCGGCGGGGCGAGACGGAGTGATATGAAAATTCGGGGGAAAAGGTAAGGGGCTTTACTTGATGTCCGGAGACGAAATCGAGGCTGGGAATGATGGATATCAACGGTTGGTATCACGAATATCGAGGCTTGTCGTTGCTGTTCGAAAAACGAGAGCTGCGATCGATCGTGACTATGGTGTTTTGGAAAGGAAGTCAGTCGGTTTCCTGGATCGCGCGGTGGGGGTAAATACTGGGAGACAAAAAAGGTCGGTTTCGGAGGGCAGCTCGCGGCACAAAGGAACCTACCTTTTTCCGAATGTCTGCCAGTGGCCAATTGTAGGACCGCTTTGGGTGACCCACTAACCTGGCCGTTGCCAGGACTTTGAGCCTCAACGGTTGAGGCTCTGAAGATATCGGTTTCCGCAGTCACGAAGTTTTGACGATCGATCCGAGCTCGAGAAGCAGCTTTAATTCGAGCAGGGGGACGCAGGGACGTGGATGACGGGAGCTTTCTGCGCCGGTTAGATAATTATCCGGATTCCGGATGCAGCTTGCCGCCAATCAAAATCCCAGGGCCAGGTACAGGGTCTAGGGTTCCATTCTGCAAGGATGGGATGATCGACATCCCCCGCCACCGCCGCACGTCGTCGCCGACACTGTTTGCGATCTTAAATCCATTTGGCCCACGCTACTCTGTACGGTCCGTAGAGAACGTTCTCATTGTATAATTACCTATTTCGTACCGTGTTCTTCGCACTAGACACTTGGTTGTAGACCAATCACTACAAATGGGACTCTCCCAACAAGCATTTCTACCAGTATCTCTTTGCACGTGGGTATAATTATCGCCTATGAAATCCAGGATTATAAACAAAGCTTCCCCCTTGAATAGTGGACGTAGATCGATGTCCACACACAGGGGCCTATGAACGCAGCTCAAACTTGATCTACAGCTGTGCCATTGTCTCCCCCAACTTCTTCGTGCAAAACGATGCAAAGTATTGGTTCAGGGCGTCCACCGTCCCGCTCCCCTCGACCAAGCTAGCAACCATGCCGACATACCCATCCGGGCGGACAACCACCACGCCACCCTTCTCCTGATCCAGCCCCATCTTGGCGTGGGCAGCGGCTTGGGCGTCCGGCACGCGACGGTCCCAGAGATCGTCGGCGTAGACGTGGTCCCGGTACCGTGCAAGCAGCTCCGGCGCGTCCCTCGATATCTCGATGGCGGCGCGCGGTGCGGCAAACACTGTGCAGAAGGTGTAGAACCAGCTGTGGGGGTTATGCCTTTCGTGGTGCGATACCTGGTCGACGTCCGGTCGGATGTAAGAAGAAAAGAACGAGCCCTTCTTCAGCATGTTGGATGCAAGATCCTTTAGTGCCTGGCGCGTCACGGTGGGTTTCCCGGCGAATACGAATATGCGGAAGGAGCCGTTCAGGGGTACCTCCTGTTCGAGATGGACCACGTTTGCGTCGGTGACGCGAGTCACGTTGGAATTCTTCAGCAGCCGACCGGTCCGGAGTTTCGTCCCCGCCGGGTGGAGGACATGCGACTGGGCGGGGTGATTTTCAGACCAGTTGAGGGAATTGGGGTTGTATGCGACGCCGTAGCCGCTAGTAAACTCGCACGAGGCTTTGAACGTCTTGACAAATTCGTTGTCGTGCCCCTCCTCACCGTCCTCCCGGTTGGCAACGGGTACGATGGCGGCTTGAACTTCGGTCGCCGCTGGTGGACGTTGTGAGAATAATTTGGCGTATTTGTTATCGAATGCGAGGAGGGATTCCGCAACTTCTTTCCGCTCCGGTTCGTACGTTTTTAGGATGTCCCGATCGGCGAAACCACTCTCGACGACGTGGATCTTCCATGCCAGATTCTGGGCGTCCAAGAAGGCAGTGTTCATACCCTGACCGGCTTTCGGCTTTTTGATTAAGTTAGCAGGGAGTGTAGAAATGGTACGTGTTGGAATCGGGAAATGACTTACACTATGGGTGTGGCAAGCGTCGCCTCCGAGGAAGACTCGATGATCCAATGTGTACCGATCGGAGATACCCTGTCCGATTGGATACACAGAGTACCATTCTACTCTCTCCCATTCAATCGAATATGGGTGTAGGATCTTCTTGGCAGACTCTTGGACCTCGGCTTCTGTCGCAGACTTCCGAGGACTCCAGTCGGGGTCTGTTGAGGAGGCAATCTGGATGTAAAGCCGGACCATGTTATTCTCGCGAGGAATTACCATGATAGATCCATGCTCTGAGTGAATGGTGCATTTCATCTTCATTGTGCCAGCCAGTTAGTTGTTCGTCCGTCGTCAGAGGAGGGCCGGTACATTTTAGAGATATTCTTACCTTGATATCAGGGAAATCGGTTTCAACCACACCATCCATGACTCCCCAAACGAAGGCAATGGGATCCTTGTGCTTGATTTCAATATTCAGCTGGTTCCTGATGAATGACCTGGCACCCTCGCCGCCAAAGAGATATTTTGATCGGATGGTTTCCCTGTTGGTGCCATCTACGTGCTCCAAGTCGACCGTTACTGGATACTCTGGGTCTTCCTTCTCGTCAGACCGGAACCCGGTGATAGTCCACGGACGCTGGATCTGGACGCCATTCTTCTCCAAGTCCGCGATGAAGACCCTTTCAATCAGACCCTGGTGCAGAAGAGTGGTGAATGGGTATCTTGCGTCAATGAAACTCGGGCAGCTGGCCCAAGTGCCTGTCCTTACGATCCCCTTGCCGCTCTTTGGCGGGTCCCAAAATGCAACCTCGTAAACCCGGGCCGGCTTATTCGCCATGATGGCGGGCTTCAACCCCATGTTTCGAAGTAGATCAAGCGAGCGCGGCTGAATGCCGTCCGCCCGACCCGTCGGGGTAGGCTCTGCCCTGTTGTCGATATGCTTGACCTTGTAGCCCCATCTTGCGAGGCATGTAGACAGCATGAGGCCGGCCGGGCCTGCGCCAACAATCACTGTGAAGCATGTTAGACATCATACGCGCTAGTGTCAGAATTGGAGGCGTTGTTACCAATATCGTAGTTCGAGGGGCCCGAGGGCCGATGAGGTTGGTTTTCCATTGGATATAACCGGTTGACGAGTGAGCACAACTGCCGAAAATGAGAACGACTCGAAAGCGGCACCAGTAGTAAACGTGGTCCGGAGCAGAGGGGTTGGGTTGGGTTGGATTGATATATTAAAGCAAAGGCCACTTAGAGGATGGTGTCTGTAAATGGGCTCTCTGGTAGATATCTGTAGCTGTCTATAGATCGAAAAGAAAAAAAGGAGGTGACTGAGGAGAAAGAAGATGAATGAATGATGGAGGTTAAGATTCGGGCTTTCGGAATAGACACCCCAATTCTCCAGACTCCCGGTTCAAACAACCGTGAAGATGTTGGACCCACCATTCTGGACAACGGCACAAGGCTCGGGAATAGACGAAAGAGGTGCAAGTGGAAACCACAACCGGGTATCTGGGGGCGCCATACCTAAAGCAAGGGCGGATGTGGGTACGGGAACAGAGAGATCGCGCCCTAGGACCGTTTGCGCGGAGACTTTTTCTCCCGCCACCCAATTCCCCCATCCTTCTCGGACGCCCGCCTAGATTACCGCGTCCAGCCAGGAGCGAGATTTGGCAAGTCATCCGCCGGCCGGGATCTCGACGCGGCAAAGAGGGGTGGGACGGTGGCGTCACACCCGGCACCACGCTTCGGGAACTGGGGGTGGGGGAATCAAGGGAAGCGCTACGCATATTCGGTGGTTAGGTCGGGATTTTGTAGTGGGGTGTCGGTCGCTGATTCGGCAGATCATTCACACCACCACCTATACCTACGCTGCTGGCATAGTGGTGGTCACAGGAGGCTTACCTAAACATCCAGACCTCCCGCAGGAACATGCAAACCAGAGGGACCTAATCCGTACTTGTACCTATAGGCTTCCCCGTCACCGTAAGTAAGCATTAAGAAAAAAACCAACGCAAAAGAATTCGAAAGGAAATGATGGGAAAACAGGGTAAAGAGGATGCGGCTCAAGTCAGACTTGAACCCCCTCCCTCTTCCCTCGGAACCCTCGGTGTCGCTCAGTTTAATGGCCCCCCGATCCCAACCCCCCTACTATCCAGCTCGCTGTTGTCCAGGTCCAGACTCTAGCTTGTTCCTACCCCCTAGACCCTTCTCCCGGCTTGCTACCCGGTATTTATTTTAATGCTGCCGATCACCTCGCCTTATTCTGGCGACTTGGGGGACATGCGATGCCTCCCTCGACTGACCTTGGCAGGGGTGACGGTGTCTGTGACAGCTTGATGGTAGTTGGGCCGGTTGGGGGAAGGGCTGCGTTACGACAGGCTAACTCCGGCAACCCAAGTTGGAGTCATTGGTTCCAAGTTAGTCGAGTGCTGGTACGGGTTAACTTCCGGTTCTAGTCTTCTCATCATGTCCGCTTCTAATATATGACCCTTCTCGGGAATAATTCATGGATACCTAACTAGGTTCATCACTGAATACTTGAACCCAAGTCCCGAATAGACGATCGAGCCCGACTGGCTCCACGGTTTCTCAAAGTTAGGTTTTTAATCCGCCATAAAACATGTCTCCAAAAGCAATTATGCTTCCGGTCTCAGGGGCCATGGCTCAAGTTGGGAAGAATCGGAAAGCATATTCAACCCAAGTTGGATGAACAACAATAACAGCAATACCCTATGCACACCTCATATAAGCTTAAGCTAGGTTTACCATGGAAAGCAGACAATTATGGGACATCTTGATCTCAAAGGACGTCTGCCCTTTGTCAAGAAATAAACAGGTGGTGGAGACACTGTTCAGTGCCACTTGGACATAGGTAGGATCATCTCACATCTTGTCACTAAGACCTGGATGGTGCCGGGCCAGGTTGGACACCCCCTTTGCCGAATTAAGAGGTTCACTGGACCCACCAAGTCGTGATATTCCCGAATGTGGTGCATCGACAGCGACACCAAGAACTACCGACAATAGGGGGCATTGTTTACTTTCGACAATAGGGCGAGATCGGGTGCGACTCGATTCCCACAAACTTGTAAAATATCAATTATTGCAAAACCTTCTGGTTTCTCATGATCTTCCTCCCATATCACATTTTCTCCAGCCTTGCCGTACCCCCTTAATCTCCGTCTAAGCGCTTCCGAGTTGCCCAAGACAGTCCACTCTCCTGAATCATCCTTCTATCAGAAACTTGCCGAGAAATACTATTAGGCTCTTGTTTGCTTCGGACTCGCCTGTATACAGCAGTTTACAGCACGTATCCGAGCAACTAGGTCGTGGTGAACTTTGCACTCAATCGCCCTTCCTTCACCTTCTATCACGCTTTCTTCCAACCACATTCGACACCGATTCCCTACGAATACCAAGTTCTCTCAGGAAAAAAGCTTCAGATTTGATAACCACCATGTCTGCATCTCGCAAGGGCCATCGGCGCAATGGTTACGGCGTGGGTAAAGAACCGATCTATGAGGATTATGGTGATGCACCCGGTCCTATCCGGGGCAACTTCATTCCTGTTTCCGTCCCTACCAGATCTCGCTCGCCTTCGCCCAAGCGCCAGCAGCCAGAGGAGGGTGTTTACATTCACTTGAGTCTCACCGACTCTCAGGTGGATACTCTCGCAACAGCGTAAGGCCTCCATATCTACCCCTGAGGCAGACACATCCACATTTGAGCCGCGCCCTAACATACCACATCGAACCAGGTTCTCGCCGCAGCATACCCCTGAGGATAAGTCCGGAAGCACATCCAAGGGGAAAGCGGCTGAATCTGTTCAGCGCCGTATCCGTGCCGCCAAACCGGCACCGATGGCACGCACTCGGTCGCGGTCGCCGGCCAAGAACGACAATCCGTTCCAGTCGACCTCTCGAGCTCCATCCAAGTCCCCAGTCAAGTTTGTGGGCTTTGGCAATCCCCTCGGAGAGTCTCGTCGAACAAAGTTTGAGTTCGAGTCGACCTTGGCCTCTCCTATCGCTTTCCACCTGCCGTCCCCGACTAAGAAATCCGAACAACAATCATCGCCAGAGAATTCTGCCGTTGGCGACAGCTCTCTGTCACTCGCGGAGCGCAGGAACCGGCACCCCCCTGGCGCGATTGACACGCAGATGGCCCAGCAATACATGAACCCCAGGTCAAAGGCGAATGGTCCCCGTCCACGTGCAGTCCACGTACCTATCCCTTCTCCCGCCCGGATCGAGATTGCCCCGCCTAGAACACCCTCCCCGCATCGACACATAGAGGAAGCTGATGATTCGAGCTCGCACTATTCCACGCGGATTGTCCCAACCAGCTCATCTATGCTCTACATCAGCCCCCTCCACATTGGCAGAGGCTCGGATTCTTCGGACCACCCTGGCGTTCTACAAGACTACGATAACTGGAAGAAAGCTACAGCCCAAACAACTATCCCGGATGCACCCTCCAATGAGTATCTGAGCGCCCAGTCTACAGAGTGGCCAAAGGTAGTTCCGCAAGGTTTGGCGAGTCCCCTTCCCATCTACTCCCCTCTTACCCCTTTCTTCTCCACCAAAGATATGCCGGCCTCCAAGACGGCGTCCAAGGTCATGATCGGAGACAACGGCTGGCTGGAGCGCACAAAAGTCTCACCCGAGAAAAAGCCATCTCCCACGAAGAAGAGTGGGTTCCTCGACAACCTAAAGAAGAAAGCCATGGAAATGGTAAGTCAACCCACAAGCCGCCCTCGACCATTCACCGTCAATATGTCGCTAACTGCCGATATAGGTCGACATGGGCGAGCTCAAAGCTCCTCGCCGCAATAGAGACTCCGATAAGGAGCGAGACGTTACGCGACGCCGTCTCAAGCTCTCGCTCAATCCGCGGGAGCAGAGCCTACTGTACTGCGAGCTTGAGTTTGCCCTGACCAACGCGCTCAACAACTACATCACTAGCCAGTTCAACGCGGGATTCCTCGACGCCGACAAGCTGAAGAAGGTCGCAGACGGCTGGCTGCAGAAGGGCCGGCCTAACGTGGTCTGCTTCCGCTACGATCTTGAGACGCAGCTCGAACTCGTCCGGCTGCACGCCACCAAGTTCAAGTTCTACGGCCGCTCCATGGACAATCCCGGCAACCTGGTCGGGAATATCGAGATGATGCAGGTCAACGCCCGAGCCATCCGGGTCCGCACCTTCTGCCAGCCCGACACGGTCATTGCCAAGCAGCTCCTCGACTCGCAGGGTCTCTTCAACATACTGGGGTGCTCAGAACAGGAGCAGATCCAGTTGGCCGAGATCGTCCAGTTCTTCAAGACCGTCCTTGAGAGGGAGCGCTACTTCCAGGCCAAGAGGGAGGCCCGCGATTCCGCGGGTTCCGGACCAGTCCGGCCTCCCAGGGGTGACCACGGTGGCCAGTACGGACAGCACCCAGAGCCACTTCGTGGACACTCGTTCGACTTCGGCCCAAGGGCTGAGTAACTCGGAAAAACCCTAGAACGTCGGATTCACAAAAAGAATGCCCCTGCAGAATTTTGTATTGATGCGCGCTGTCGCCACGACTCGTTTTTCTCTCTATCCCCCCTGTCGAACTATTGTTACCGGCCACTGGCCCACATGCACATTGCCATGTGGCAGTTCTCTTTCACCTAACCCTACCTCCAGACCATGGGCTTGCCGTTAGGCCTATCGGCGATTTTTTTTCCTCACGGGTGGCACTCTTTTCGGACTCGGTTTCTTATGGCGATGATGCAACTCGAGGAACCACATTAGAGCCCCGCGAAGGTTCTTAGGTCGGCCGGCTTACCTATTATGTTGGCCATTGTCTGTTTATTCTTACCTGTATGCTAGCATGGAAGGCGTCTAGGGGAAGTCTTGAGGTTGTAGCTTCATGTAGAACAATTGTATCATTACTCTAAAAAAGGGGTGATGATGCTGCACCTCCTCGATAGCTACGTGACCGCGATGCTCTCATACCTCAACGTACGCCATTATCACTTCCTGTCCTTGAATCAACGCTTGAACGGGTCATCGCAAATTGCTGTAAATGAGTGTTTTCTTTGGGTCTATTTAAGGCACATCTGCTTCTGAAACGAAAAGAAAAACAAAACTCCGTCGTTTAGCAAACGCTGAAGCCGCCTAAGATAAGTACAAAAACGCGAGTTTTTATCTAGTAAAACCGATGAAGCCCAAATCCAACGAAACATCAACCAAGCTGAGAAACATTCTCCATATCATATATCGTCATTATTGTCGTCGCAGACTCCCAGATTGTAACCCCTCCCGTGGTTTCCACTCCACGTTGGGCGTAACTCCGTAAACCAAGTGAATCGCACACGTTTTCGAAATCTTGACACGCAGAAAGCCCCCCTAGTACAACAACATACCCAAACCCGCGCAAAAAAAGAACCAAAAAAAAATCACGGCCGATGCCTGAATGTCTCCTCACTCCTCCTCCGCGGCCGCCGGTCATAGACGTAATCCGAATCTGACTCCTCACTTGAACGTCCATCCCTACTCTTCCCCCTCAACCCCTTTCTCACCTCCCGAGTAACCATTTCCTTCTCTCTACCCCACTTCCTCTCCCACTTGTCCTGCTCCGCCTTCGTCTTCTCTCTCCCAGACTCCAGCCGCCTCTCCACCGCATTCGCACCCAACCCTCCAACCGCAGCCCCAACGAGGGTCGACAGACCGTGGTGTGCGCGCCGCGATGACACGCCGCTACTCGCCTCCCGCGCTGCCAGCCCGCCCACGATGGCACCCAGCACGCTCGCG
>Ga0164242_10009052_pt1 | contig 10774 bp, 8 predicted proteins | sample OricomgcompostMG_FD_108783 | JGI IMG/M metagenome (GOLD analysis project Ga0164242, IMG submission 108783) | Miracle-Growth compost microbial communities from Emeryville, California, USA - Original compost - Miracle growth compost (MG) ... | reverse complement strand
TCGGCGCCGGCCTTGCCATCCATGTAGGTATTGAGGTTGGCAAGCTGGGTCCGCGCTTCGAGCAGCTTGGCGACCGCGCCGACCTTGCGGGCCACGGCCGCGGGCGAGAAGTCATCCATGCTTTCGAAGGTGACGTCGACGTTGAGGTTGCCCTCGCCCGTAAGCGTGTTGGGTACCGCAAACGACACCCGCGGCTTCATCGCCTGCAGGCGGCTGTCGAAATTGTCGACGTCGATCTCGAGCGCCTTGCGTTCTTCCACGCTTGGCAGCTCCGCGTTGTTGGCACCGGACAGGTCCGACATCACGCCCATCACGAACGGGACCTGGACCTTCTTCTGCGCGCCGAAGATCTCGACGTCGTATTCGATCTGCACGCGCGGCGCCCGATTGCGCGCGATGAACTTCTGACTGCTCTGCTTGGCCATAGCCTGTCTCCTCAAGGACAAAGAATCCGGGCGGGTGGCCCGGTGGCAACCACCGCGCTGCATTGCCGGAGACCGGCCGCCGCTTGCCGGTTTCCGCCACATCCGCACTACACGCGTACCCTGCGTCGGAAAGCGCTCACAGGCCCGTTGCGCCGACGTCCTGGAACGCCGGTGCAAATCCCTGGTCTCGCAAACCGTCTCCCTGTGTCGGGCCTCTTCCACGCCAGCCCGATCGGAACCACTGCAGAACGGCAGCGCGGCGCATCGCCGCAATGACGTTCCCGCCTCCCTTGGCGTGGCCCTCGCACCCTGTGCCACAAAGGTGGGCGAAGTCGAACCCTACGCCGTCAATTCAGTTTGTGTCAACAATCATCCACGCCCCGGATGCATGCACGCGCGCGACGATACCGCGCGATGCTGCCCGTCCGCGAGGATCCGGCGTGCGCCGCGGCCATTTCAGCGGCAATCCGTGCCGGCTTGCATGTTAGGCTGCCGTCCGTCACCGTGATTTTTCCGAGTTCCCCCGCACATGCTCCAAGCGCACCGCATCGGCTGGACGTCCGTGGCCCTGGCCGGACTCCTGCCCATCGTAGCCTTCGCCCAAGCCCCGCCTGCGCAAAGTCCGTCACAGACTGCGGTGTCCGCCCAACCCGACCAGGCCGAACTGGTCCGCGAGGTCGCAGCCGCGACCGGCAAGGATCCGGCCTCGTTGAACGCGCTGCTGGATGGCGCGGTGGTGAAGCAGAGCATCATCGATGCGATGACGCGCCCGGCCGAAAGCAAGCCCTGGAGCGCGTATCGCCCGATCTTCCTGAATCCCGAGCGGATCGATGAAGGCGTGGTGTTCTATCGGCAGCACCACGCGCTGCTCGATCAGATCGGCCGGCAATACGGCGTGCCGCCGCAATACATCGTCGCGATCATCGGCGTGGAAACCAATTACGGCAGCAACACCGGCAGCTATCGCGTGCTGGACGCGCTGGTGACGCTGGCGTTCCATTACCCGCCACGCGCGAAGTATTTCCGCGGTGAATTGAAGACGCTGCTGGAACTGCCCGCGAACAAGCTCCCGGGCGCCATTCCCGACATCTACGGATCCTATGCCGGTGCCCAGGGACTTGCGCAATTCATGCCGTCCAGCATCCGCGATTTCGCGGTGGACGCCGACGGCGATGGCCACATCAACCTGATGGCTTCGTTGCCGGATGCCTTCGCCAGCATCGCCAACTATTTCCGGGCGCACGGCTGGCAGGCCGGTGAGCCAGTGGCGGTGCAAGCCGATCCCAGCGCCACCGCCGCGCCGCCGCCGGCCTACGAGAACGTGATGCCGGACAAGCCGCTGGAGTCATTCACCGCGGCCGGCTACCCACCTACGGCCGGGGAAGATCCCTCGCTGCCGGCGAACCTGCTGACGCTGGATGGCGCGAACGGCACCGAATACTGGCTGACCTTCCAGAATTTCTACGTGATCACCCGCTACAACCGGAGCCCGATGTACGCGATGGCCGTGATGCAGCTGGCCGACGCGATCGCGCACGGCATCGCCCAGGCGCCCGCCGCGCAATGACGCGCGCGCTGCGCCCCATGTTGCTCGCGCTGCTGGCGCTGGCGGCCCTGGCGTTGACGGCCTGTTCGTCCAATCCGTCACGTCGGGACTCGGGTGGCAACCGCGCGTCGAACACGTGGCGCGACGACACCAGCCTGTCGCAATCGGAGCGCTACCACCAGCGCAGGGACTCCACGCCCGACATCAAGGACATCGACTTCGGCAAGATTCCCGAGCCGGTGCCGATGCCCGAACCGCGTTCGCGCTATGGCAACAAGTCGCCGTACACCGTGAACGGCCAGACCTATCGCGTGCTGCCCAGCGCCGCGGGTTATCGCGAGCGCGGCATCGCCTCGTACTACGGCAGCAAGTTCAACGGCTACAAGACGTCCGATTTCGAAACCTACGACATGTACAAGTTCTCGGCGGCCAGCAAGGTGCTGCCGTTGCCGAGCTTCGCGCGGGTCACCAACCTGGAGAACGGCAAGAGCGTGATCGTGCGCGTCAACGACCGCGGCCCGTTCGTGCCCAACCGCGTGATCGACCTTTCGCTGGCCGCCGCGGTGCGCATCGGCATCTGGCCCAAGGGCACCGGGCTGGTCGAGGTGCAGGGCATCGATCCCTCGCATCCGACTGCGGAACCTGCTCCCCTCACCGCGGTCACACCGCGAACGGGCCGGCAACCGCTGCTGTACGTGCAAGTCGGGGCGTTCGCCGACGCGGCCAACGCCGACCGGCTGGCGGCGCGGCTGCGTGGGCTGAAACTGGGGCCGGTACGCGTGATCCCCGGCAACGCGAATGGACGCACGCTGCAGCGCGTGCAGATCGGTCCGTTGCCCGACGTGGATACGGTCGATCGCACCACCGCAAAACTCGATGCGCTCGGGTTGCCTCATGCAAGCGTCGCAGTAGAGTAGGCGATTCATCGGGGTTGCCCCGCTGTCACCCATCGCTTCACTTTTCCGGATTTCGAAACCTGATGAAAATCTCGCGTTCCCTGATGCTGGTGTCCCTGGTCGCATTCGCCGGCGCGCTTTTCGCGCAGACCGCGCTGCCTCCCAAACCCGCGACCCCGCCCAAGCCGGTGCCCACGATCCCGCAGACACCGATTCCACCGGCGCCGCAGCCTAACGCTCAGGCGTGGGTGCTGATGGATTACGCCAACGGGCAGATCCTGGCGTCCAGCAACATGGACCAGCGCCGCGCGCCCGCCTCGCTGACCAAGATCATGACCGAGTACGTGGTCAACTCGGAGATCAAGGCCGGCAAGATCCACATGGACGACAAGGTGCACATCAGCGAGCATGCCTGGCGCGCCGGCGGAGCAGGCACCGACGGGTCGACCAGCTTCCTGAAACTGAATTCCGACGTGCCGCTGAAGGACCTTCTGTACGGCATGATCATCCAGTCCGGCAACGACGCCGCGATCGCGCTGGCCGAGCACGTCGCCGGCTCCGAGCAGGCGTTCGCGCAGATGATGAACGCCTACGCGCAGCGACTCGGCATGACGGGCACCCATTTCGTCAATGCCTCGGGCTATCCCGCGCCCGACCATTACAGCACCGCGCACGACATCGCGATCCTGTCGCGCGCGCTGATCCACAACTTCCCCGAGGAATACAAGATCTCGAAGATCAAGGCGTTCGAGTGGAACGGCATCACCCAGCACAACCGAAACACGCTGCTGTGGACCGACCCCACGGTGGACGGCATCAAGACCGGCTCGACCAAGGAAGCCGGTTTCTGCCTTGCCGCCTCGGCGCTTCGCGACGGCATGCGCCTGATCGCCGTGACGATGGGCGGCCCCGACATGAACGCCGCGACCACCGGCGACGAAGCGCTGCTTAACTGGGGCTTCAACTTCTACCGCACCCACGACCTCTACAAGGCGGGCCAGGTGCTGGCCACGCCGCGATTGTGGAAGGGAGAGGCCGACACGCTGGAACTCGGCATCGCCGAAGATGCGTCGGTGACCATCCCGCGTGGCCGCTACGACCAACTTCAGGCCACGCTGGAAATTCCGCAACGGCTGGTTGCGCCCTTCAAGCAGGGCCAGCAGGTCGGCACGCTGAAGATCGCCTTCGATGGCAAGCCGCTGGTCACGGAGCCACTCGTGGTATTGAAGGACGCGCCCCAGGGTGGCTTCTTCAAGCGGCTGTGGGATGCAATTCTCTTGTGGTTCCATCATGGCAACGGCACCACCACCACCCCGGCGCCGACCGTGTCGGTGTCGTCGGCGACCAGCGCCGCGACGCCGGCACAGCGTTGATTTTGCTCGTCATCCCGGAATCGCGCGATATCCGGAACCCGGCGTCTTTGCATTTCCATCATTCTGCAAAAGTCACTGGGTGCCGGCTTGCGCCGGAATGACGAACGTGGATATTGTTCAAGATGTTTCGAGAAACAGAATGCGCGAACTCGGCGACATCGAGAAGAACGAAGGCCAGGGCTTCCAGTTTCCCGGCAGCTTCGAGATCACGGCGATGGGCAACGCCAACGCCAACCTTCGTGAGCGCGTGGGCGAGATCCTGCGCGAAATCGGGCTGTCGGTGCTGGATGCCAGCGTGCGCGAACGGGCGTCGAGCCAGGGCAACTACGTTTCGGTGAGCGTGGTCTTCAACTGCCCTTCGCGCGAGAAGTACGAGGAAGCCCACGCGGCACTGCGCGCCCATCCGGATATCCGGTACACGCTTTGACGGGATCCGGGCGAAGCACACGGTTCCTGATTTGAACGGGGCGCACGGCTCTCGGCGTGGTGGATGCGGATCGAAGTGGCGCAACGGGCATGGCCATCCACCGGGCCTGGCGCATCAATGGTTGCAATGAACACGACGGTTTCCCATATCGAATGCGAGCCCCGGCTCCCCCACTGCGGGAGCCCGCTCCTGGTGCGTCATCTCGGTCGCCAGCCGTACGAACCGGTGTGGCGCGCCATGCAGGCGTTCACCGACGCGCGGGGCCCGGCCACGCCGGACGAAGTGTGGCTGGTGCAACACGATCCGGTTTTCACGCTGGGCCAGGCCGGCAAGCCGGAACACGTGCTGGCGCCCGGCGACATCCCGGTGATCAACGTGGATCGCGGCGGCCAGGTGACCTACCACGGCCCCGGCCAGATCGTGGCCTACCCGCTGCTGGACCTGCGCCGCCTGAAAATCGGCGTACGCGAACTGGTACGGCGGATCGAGCAATCCATCATCGACACGCTGGCCGAATGGAACGTCGTCGCCGTGCGCCGCGACGGTGCGCCGGGCGTGTACGTGGGCGAAGCCAAGATCGCGGCGCTGGGGCTCAGGGTGCGCCACGGCTGCACCTTCCACGGCCTTGCCTTCAACATCGCGATGGACCTGGAGCCCTTCCACCGCATCAATCCATGTGGTTACGCAGGCTTGTCGGTGACACAACTGCTAGACTTGGGCGGCCCGTCGCGGCTTGCCGATGTCGAGGATGTGCTGATTGTTGAGCTGGGCCGACAATTCGGATTGTCGCCGCAGGATGCGGAGCCCGCCCTGCCCCGCGCCGCCGCATGACTTGCGGCCGTATCCGGCGCCCATATTTTCCTATACCGTAAGCTCGGGCCGCGCCGCGACGAGCCTCACCCGCCCGGACCCCGCACCCGCGCGTCAGCGAACGGCTGGCGTCTTTTTTCATCCCTGTCTGCGCCAAGAGCGCCCACGATCGTCCGCTCCGGTCGTACAAGGAATGTCCATGCAACGCGTTTTCGTAGTCCTGATCGCCCTCGTCGTGTCGCTCGGCGCACGCGCGCAGAATCCCGCGCCGCCCGCGAATTGCCCGGCGGCGGCGTCCAGCGTCCCGGCCGCCACGTCGACCGCCAAATACAAGGCCACGCCGGCGCCGGATTTGCAACCGACCGCCGCCCAGGGCCAGGCCGCGATCCTCGCCGCCCGGTTGCTGACGCGCTTCCAGTACGAGGCGCTGCCGCTCGACGACGCGATGTCGTCGAAGATCTTCGACGCCTATTTCAAGGCGCTGGACGGCAGCCGGCTGTTCTTCACCCAAAAGGATCTCGACAAGTTCGCGCCGGACCGCGGCAAGCTGGACGACGCGATCTGGAACGGCGACATGGCCATTCCCTTCGCCATCTTCAACCTCTATGAAAAACGCGCGGGCGAACGCACCGCCTACGCGCTGGCGCTGCTGAAGAAGGGCGTGGCGCTGGACGGCAACGGCACCTACAACTTCGACCGCGAAAAGGCACCCTGGGCGACCGACACCGCCGCGCTGGACGCACTCTGGAAGGAACGCGTCGAGAATGACTGGATCCGGCTGAAGCTCGCGGGCAAGGACGATGCCGAGATCCGCAAGACCCTGTCGCGCCGCTACGAGAACTATCTCGACCGCGTGCACCAGCTCGACAGCCAGGACGTATTCCAGACGTTCATGAACGCGTACGCGACGGCCATCGACCCCCACACCAATTATTTCGGCCCGCGCGCCAGCCAGAACTTCGACATCACCATGAAGCTGTCGCTGGAAGGCATCGGCGCGGTGCTGCAGGAACACGACGAATACACCGTGATCCGCGAAGTGGTACCGGGCGGACCGGCCGCGAAATCGGGCAAGCTCGAAGTCGGCGACAAGATCGTGGGCGTGGGCCAGGGCGTGTGCGGCGCGATCGTGGACACCGTCGGCTGGCGCATCGACGACGTGGTCGCCAAGATCCGCGGCAAGAAGGGCACCACGGTGCGGCTGGAGGTGCTGCCGGCCGAAGGTGGTCCGGACGCCAAGCCCCACCTCATCACGCTGGTGCGCCAGAAGGTCACCATCGCCGACCAGGAGGCCAAGAAGAAGGTCATCGACGTCAAGCAGGGCGACCGCACCATCAAGGTCGGCATCATCGACCTGCCGAGCTTCTACGAGGATTTCGACGCGCGCCGGCGCGGCGACCCCGACTACAAGAGCGCTTCGCGCGATGTGGCGAAGCTGCTGGCACAACTGAAGGCCGCCAAGGTTTCGGCGGTGGTGGTGGACCTGCGCGACAATGGCGGCGGCTCGCTGGAGGAAGCCATCAACCTGTCCGGTCTGTTCATCGGCAAGGGTCCGGTGGTGCAGGTGCGCGACAGCCGCGGCCAGGTCGAACAGAAGGATTCGGACGAGAAGATGCTTTGGACCGGCCCGATGGCGGTGCTGGTCAACCGCGGCTCCGCCTCGGCCAGCGAAATCTTCACCGCAGCCATCCAGGATTATGGCCGCGGCCTGGTCATCGGCGAACAGACCTTCGGCAAGGGCACGGTGCAGAACCTCACGAGCCTGGACCAGTTGGCGATGAATACCAAGCCGACCTTCGGCGAACTCAAAATGACCATCGCGGAATTTTTCCGCGTGAACGGCGATTCCACGCAATTGCACGGTGTCACCCCCGACATCCAGTTCCCGCATTCGATCGGCTACAAGGATTACGGCGAGTCGAGCTATCCCAACGCGCTCAAGTGGACTCATATCCCCGGGGCCGAATACACGCCGGTGGCCGACCAGAAGGCGTTGGTCGCGCCATTGACGGCCGAACACGACGCGCGCGCGAAGACCGACCCGGCCTGGCAGCTGCTGCTGGATGAACTGGCCGCCGCGCGCAAGCTGCACGACCAGAAGACGGTGTCGCTCAACTACGAGACGCGCAAAGCCGAACGCAAGCAGCAGGACGCGCAGGATGCGACCTTCAAGAAGCGCCGCGAAGCCTTGGGCGATGTCTCGGCGATCACGCTCGAACCCGACGACGGCCTGACCGCCGGCGAACGAAGCGTCAAGCAATCCGTCGCACGCGAAAAGGCGGCCAAGGAAGCCAAGGACATCGAGCTCGACGAAACCGCGCACATCATGGCCGATGAAGTCGCGCTGCTGGAGAAGGAATCCAAGCTGGCCCACGACGTGCTGCCGCGGGAGGCATTCACCCGGCCGATTTCCGTGGCCGCGTCGGCTTCGACCGCCGCCCGGGCACCCGCCAGCGCCGGCAGTTCGCAATGATCTCGCGCGCGACGTCCCCGGTCCGGGGGCGTCGCGCCGGCACCGGGCGATCGTCGGCGGGTGACTGGCGCCGCCCCGCGCGTTCGCGTAGCCTGTCCCATACCTCGGACAACGAGAGACCTCGAGCATGCGAATCGCGATCATCCTGATAGGCATCGTGCTGCTTGGATTGGGCGTATGGGTCGCACTGGGCGACGCGCACTACAACGACAGCAGCACCAAGGCGCAGCTGGGACCCGTGAAAATCGAGGCTTCTTCGCAGAAGCCGGTGCCGGCGCCGATCGGCTACGCCGGTATCGTGATCGGCGGCGTGCTGATCCTGGCCGGTGCCCTGAAGAAGAAGTGATCGCGCACGCGATGCCCCGCACCCGTTGACGGCGGCCTCGCGATAAACCCGCGGGTCCGCGCGCCGGTCGACGGTTACAATGGCGCGGATGGATGTTTCATACCTGCTGGACTCGCTCAACGCCGCCCAACGCGAAGCCGTCGCCGCCCCGCCGGGCCATTACCTTGTGCTGGCCGGCGCGGGCTCGGGCAAGACCCGCGTCCTCACCCACCGCATCGGCTGGCTGATCGAAGCCGAGAACGCGCCGCCGTGGTCGATCCTGGCGGTCACCTTCACCAACAAGGCCGCCGGCGAAATGCGTGCGCGGCTGGGCCACCTGCTGCCGCACGGCACGCGTGGACTCACGGTCGGCACCTTCCACGGCATCGCGCATCGACTACTGCGCCAGCACTGGCAGGAAGCGCAACTGCCGGAAACCTTCCAGATCCTGGATAGCGACGACCAGCAGCGGCTGGTCAAGCGCGTGGTCGCCGGCCTCGGCATCGACGAGGCGCGTTATCCGCCGCGCCAGGCGACGTGGCAGATCAACGCGTGGAAGGATGAAGGCAAACGCCCCGACGGCATCGAGCCCGGCGATCATCCGGTCGCGCGCACGTACCTGAATGTGTACCAGGCTTACGAGCAGGCCTGCCGCCGTGCGGGGCTGGTGGATTTCGCCGAATTGCTGCTGCGCGCACACGAACTGATCCGCGACCACGATGCGCTGCGTGCGCACTACCAGGAACGCTGGCGGCACCTGCTGATCGACGAGTTCCAGGACACCAACGCGCTGCAGTACGCGTGGATCCGCCTGCTGGCGGGTCGCACCGGAAAAGTGTTTGCCGTGGGCGACGATGACCAGTCGATCTACGGCTGGCGCGGCGCCAAGGTCGAGAACATGCGTGCGTTCCTGCGCGACTTTCCCGACGCGAAGACGCTGCGGCTGGAACAGAACTACCGCTCCACCGCCACCATCCTGGAAGCCGCCAACGCGGTGATCGCGCAGAATCCGTCGCGGCTTGGCAAGAAATTGTGGACATCCGGCGACAAGGGCGAGGCGATCGCGCTGTACGCCGCCTACAACGAACAGGACGAAGCGCGCTTCGTGATCGAGCGCATCCGCGAATACCTCGATGGCGGCGGCAACGCTTCGGACATCGCGGTGCTGTATCGCTCCAACGCGCAGTCGCGCAATTTCGAGGAACAACTGCACCAGCACAACATTCCCTATCGCGTGTACGGCGGCCAGCGCTATTTCGAGCGCGCGGAAGTGAAAGATGCGCTGGCGTACCTGCGGCTGGCCGCCAACCGCGGCGACGACGCCTCGTTCGAGCGCGCATTGGCCACGCCACCGCACGGCGTGGGCGAGCGCAGCGTGGAACTGCTGCGGCGTCGCGCCCGTACGGACGACACCTCGTTGTGGGATGCCGCGCTCGCGGAACTGGCGGGCGGCGAATTGAATACGCGCGCGAAGAATGCGTTGCGCGGGTTCATGACAATGGTCGATGGTTTGTCCCGGGGCTCCGGCGACATCACCCTGGCCGAACAGGTCGAACGCGCGATCATCCAATCCGGTCTGCGAGACTATTACGAACGCGACAGCCGCGGAAACGCCGAAGCGCGCGTCGAGAACCTGGACGAACTGGTCAACGTCGCCAGCCGTTTCGAACCCACGCCCGAGGACGTCGAAGCCGGTCTGTCCGAACTGGCCTCGTTCCTCGCGCATGCCGCGCTCGAAGCCGGCGAGGGCCAGGGCGAAGCCGGCAGCGACTGCGTGCAATTGATGACGCTGCACTCGGCGAAGGGGCTGGAGTTCCCGGTGGTGTTCCTGGTCGGCATGGAAGACGGGCTGTTCCCGACCCAGCGTTCGATGGAAGACGCCTCGCGCCTCGAAGAAGAACGCCGCCTCGCCTACGTCGGCATCACCCGCGCGCGCGAACGGCTGGTGCTTTGCTACGCCGAATCGCGTCGCCAGTACGGCAGCGAAACCCTCTCGCGTCCGTCGCGCTTCCTCGACGAACTGCCCGCACACCTGCTGACCGAAGTGCGCCCGCGCGCGAAGATTTCGCGGCCGGTGTACACGACCCGTGCGTCACGCGGCCACGCGGATCTCGACGACACGCTGCCGATCAAGCTCGGCCAGCGCGTCCGCCACGCCAGCTTCGGCGAAGGCGTGGTGATCAGCGCCGAAGGTTCCGGCGCGCACACCCGCATCCAGGTGAACTTCGCCGACGCCGGCCCGAAATGGCTGGTCGCCGCATACGCCAACCTCACCACGCTCTGAAAGTCCCGCACGTTCGCGACGGCGCGCTTTCGTAGGTTGGTGCTGAACGGAGTGAAGCCCAACTCGTTGCCGTTGGCTTCGCAAGCTCAGCCCAACCTGCGCGGCAGCCCTATCACCACCGCAGCTCAGATCAATTTCGCCGCCGTCAACTCGCTCTTGAGATACGCGTAGTAGATCGGCGCAGCCACCAGACCCGCCAGGCCGAAGGCGGCCTC
>Ga0164242_10009051_pt1 | contig 10774 bp, 15 predicted proteins | sample OricomgcompostMG_FD_108783 | JGI IMG/M metagenome (GOLD analysis project Ga0164242, IMG submission 108783) | Miracle-Growth compost microbial communities from Emeryville, California, USA - Original compost - Miracle growth compost (MG) ... | reverse complement strand
GGCGTCGTGGGACGCCCGGCCGGCGGGGGTCTGGTGCGCCCGCGGGGAGGACTCAGCCGCGGGCGTGGGGGGCGGCCGCCAGCCGCGCGGCAAAGGCCCCGCGATGCGGGAGCTGCGGCGATCGGACCATGCGCCCAGCCTATCCGGCCCGGTCACCTCCGATCGTCGCGGGTTTTGGGACGGCCGGCTCAGCCGGCGAGCGTCGCGTAGTGCCCCGCGCCGGCCAGCAGGGTGTCGTGCGTGCCCCGCTCGACGATCCGGCCCCCGTCGAGAAAGAGAACCTTGTCCGAAACCTCACGGGCAAACTGGATTTCGTGGGTGACGACGAGCATCGTCATGTGCTCCTCCGCCAAGGCGCGCATGACGTGCAGGACTTCGCCCACCATTTCCGGATCAAGGGCCGAGGTCGGTTCATCGAAAAGGATCGCCTGCGGCCGCATGGCAAGTGCGCGGGCGATCGCCACGCGCTGCTGCTGGCCACCGGAGAGCGAGGCGGGATACGCGCTCATCTTGTCAGCGAGCCCGACACGGACGAGCAGCTCCGCGGCGCGGTCGCGGACCTCGCACTTGTTCTCCTTCAACACGTAGAGAGGGCCTTCCATGACATTTTCCAAGGCCGTCCGGTGCGGAAAGAGGTTGAAGCGCTGGAACACCATGGAGACACGAGAGCATATCCCGTGGATTGTCGGCGAAGCGGCATCAACCAGGACACCGTCGATGCTGATGGAACCGCGCTGGTAATTCTCAAGGCCATTCACGCATCGCAGAAGCGTTGATTTCCCCGAGCCTGAGGGGCCGATCAGGCAGACAACCTGGCCCTTGCCAATCTCGGCGTCGATGCCCTTGAGGACTTCGTGTTCACCGAAGGATTTGTGGACATCCTCGAAGGTAATCATCGCGTCACCCCGAACGAATTTTCCACATGGTGCATGAGAAGATTGAGTGGAATGGTGAGGCACAGGTAGAGAAGCGCGACGAGCGTAAAGACCGTCATATTGTCGAAAGTGGACGATGCCAGCATCTTTCCCTGCATGGTCAAGTCAGTCACTGAGATTACCGAGACGAGCGAGGAATCCTTGAGCAGCAGGATGATGTTGTTGGCGTAGGGTGGAATGATGATCCTGAAAGCCTGCGGCAGCACCACGCGACGCATCATCAGCGGACGTCTCATGCCGATCGAACGCGCTGCCTCGATCTGTCCACGATCAACCGCTTCGATGCCGGCCCTGAACGTCTCGCTGAGATAGCAGGAATGAGCGATTGCGAGCCCGATCACGCCTGACTGGAACGCGGTCAAATCGACACCAATCTCCGGTGCCACGAAATAGATGTAAAACAGGATGACGAGGAGCGGTATGCCGCGCACGAGTTCGACGAAAAGCCTTGTGGGTACTTCAAAGGCTTTGACACCCGATGTCCGGAGCAATGCCCAGAACAGACCGACGGCCGTTGCCAGACCAAGAGCGAGGAGCGTCACCAGGACCGTCAGCCAAACCCCGTGCAGAAGAAACGGCAGATAGTCGGCCGAACGGGAAAGGAATTCCCTCATGCGCCTTTCCTTCCGTCTACGACGCGCAATTGATCAGCTTGCCGGCGAAGGCCGTCTATCCACCCCAGCTTTCGGCAGCGGTAGATACCCGGCGCTTCAAAGACCGTATTTCGCGAAGATCTTCGCGAGACGCCCATCCTTTCGGAATTTCGCGATCGACGCGTTCACCTGTTCCAGAAGCTCTGAGTTGCCTTTGGCGACAGCGAGCGCCAGCTGCCCCTTGTTGATGGGCACGTATCCCTTGACCATGCGCACGCCGAGATCCGGCTTCTGCGACAGCTGGTAAGCGACGATCGGTTCATCGCCGAAGCCTGCCTTGATGCGGCCAAGCTTCACGTCGCGCATGATGTCGGCAATCGACTCGTAAAGCTTCACCTGACGGAAGATGCCGAGGGACATAAGAGCGTGGGCGATCGTGGACCCTATCTCCGCCCCGACAACTTCGCCTTTCAGGCCCTCGACCGTATAATCTTTCTTGTCACTGGCTGCGACGAACATCGTCTCGCCGAAACTATAGACCGGCACACTGAAATCGACGATCTTCTCGCGTTTCTTTGTGACGAACATACTTGCGGAGACGAGATCGATCTTTCCGGTCGTCAGCAAGGGAATCAAGGCAGGAAAGGCTGCCATCTGAAATACTGTCCCGGCGCCGTTGTCCGCGGCGATGGCATTTGCGAGGTCGACCATGGCGCCGGTTGGCTTCTGTGTTGCCGTATCGACGAAGGTGAACGGCACGCCCGTGGTCGTTATGCCGACCTTTATGGTTTCAGCCGCGAACACCGGGCCGGTGAGGCCGACCGCAAACGCGGCAAGGGCGGTCAGGGCGATTTTCCGGAACATGATGACTTCTCCTCCCTTGTTGAACTCGCTCAAGCGAAGGTCCCGAACGCTTTCTCAAGCGCCTCTTCGCGCAAATAATTCCAAGCATCCCTTACCGTTGGAAAGGAAGGCACCTCAGCATCCGGACTGATTGATCGGTCGAAGTCCTTGAGGCCGCTGCCGGTGACGACAACGACCACCCGATCGGATGCGGCAATGACGTTTCTGCCCCGCAGATCGGCAATCGCCGCAAAGGGCGTTACCGATGAAAGTTCGGCGAGGATACCTTCTTTTCGAGCAAGGGTCTCCTGAAGTTCGATCAGACCCTCATTGCCGACCGGCACGGCCACGCCTCGTGATTGCCTCAAGGCCTTCAAGGCTTGATAGGTGCTACGGGTCGCGCCGATGGAGCCGGCAAGTGGCTTGAACCGGGCGGTCATGTCTGGAAGCCGATCACTTTCGCCGGCAAGCGCGGCGGCAAGCGAGCCATGAACTTCGGCTGCGATCAGCCGCGGCAGTTGCGCGATTTCGCCTCTGTGGAACAAATCCTCGAAGCCCTGCCAGAGTCCGATCAACGCATCGCCGTAGCAGACGGGCAGGGCGCACCACTCAGGAGCCGCGCCGTTCAGCTGTTCGACGATCTCATAGGCGAGCGTCTTATAGCCTGCGATCCCGACAGGGTGACTGCCGACAACCGGCGCATGGCAGGGTGAAGCGGCAAACCAACCGAAGCGTTCGGCGCCTTCCGCGATGAATCTCCAGCGATCCTCCTTGTGAACAAACGGGACGAGGGTCGCGCCATATTTGCGGATCTGGGCAAGCATTGGCCCGGCCGCGCCTGAAAAAGTTGCCACGATGCAATTCAGCCCGGCCCGTGCGGCATAGGCGGCAAGCGACGCGCCGGCATTCCCTGACGAGGCGGTCGCGACGACAGATGCGCCCGCGGCCTTTGCGAAGGAGACGGCCACCGTGGAAAAGCGGTCCTTGTGAGACCAGGTCGGATTGCAGCCCTCATTTTTGATCAAGAGACGCGGCACGCCGACCTGAGCACCTATGGCTGGGGCCGGCGCCAGAGGTGTGAGGCCTTCTCCGAGAGAGACGGCACAGGCCGCCGGGCAGGGAAGATCACGAGCATAGCGCCAAAGGGATGGTAGCGTGTCCTCCTGGATCGCGCGCACCGCAGCGCGGTCGTCCTTGACGATCGTGAGATTGGCCGGAGCCGTGGAGGCGCAGGCAGGACAGCCACGTGAATCGATTGCAGTCTCGGCCGAATAGCTGGCGCCGCAACGCAGACAGGAATAGCGCATCGTTCCTGTCATTGCGGCACCACCATCAGGTCACCGCTCGTTGTCATCAGCCGCTCGACGCCTTCGCGCCGTACGACCACCATATCCTCGACCTGGAGCCCGAAGCGGCCGATTTCGTAATAGGGAGTCTCGACGCACAGAACCATGCCCTCCTCGAAAACCTCCGCGCTCGCCGCCGTAAGATTGGGCGCATCGTAACCATCGAGGCCGATCCCGTGGCCGACATGATTGCGACGATAATGGCCGATGCCTTCGCGACGAACGGTCTCGACGGTTGCGCCATAGACGTCGGCGACGCGAACGCCGGGTCGGATCATTTCGCAGGCGCGTTCGACGCCCGAAAGGAGTGCACGATGCAGCCGGCGAACCTCTTTTGAAGGCTCGCCGAAAGTCGCGATGCGGGCAATGTCGGCGCGGTAATGGCGGTAGCGCCCGCCGACGTCGAAACGGATCACGTCGCCCGGGCGCAATGTGCGATCGGACGGCTGGACGTTCATCAAGGCGCTTCTCTCGCCAAAGCCGATGCATCCGAGTACCGGCAGAGCATCGTCGCGAACGGTCTGGAGGTGGAAGGCGCGGGCGAGTTCAATTTCGCTCGAGCCCTCCTCTGCCAGATCGAGGGCTGCGGCGATCGAACGCTCGGCGATGTGGGCAACCGCCCTTAGCCGCGCGATCTCCTCTTCGGTCTTGACCGCTCGCACATCACGAAACAGCGAAGCGGCTGGCATGAACGTCGCGTCGGGCAGCAACGCCTGCAGCGCGCCCAATTGGCCGGGCATGAGGCCGATCTCGTCAATGCCGATGCGCGAGCGTGCAAGTCCCGCCTCGCTTATCGCCATCGCCAGCGCCTCGATCGCATCGCGATGGCTTTCTGTCGTAAGCAATTCGAGCTGTCTCAAACTGGCCGGGTCATGTGGCGGCTCCGGCGCGCGGTCGACATGAAAGTCGCCGTAGCGGCGAACGTTTTCTATCCAGACGGGCTGATCGGCGATCAGATCGAGCGTCGCCGTGCTGGTGACGATTTCCGGCTCGCCTCGATTTGGCGCGGGCCAAAGGACATAGGCCTGCGGCCCGCGCCGGATCCACTGCGGCAGTGCCCAGAAGCCACTCGAGTAGGTTACGTTCTCGGGCGAAGTCGCAATGACGGCGTCGAGCTTCAGCGCCGCGATTTTCTCGTGGAGCCGGTTCTCGTTGAGAAGCTGATCGTCAGGCGGCATCGGAACTCTCCCCGCTTTCCTCTTCGCCCTCACGGCAATAGCCGAGACCAAGCGATATCCTCGCCGCGGCTGCGAGCACCTTTTCGGCAATCTCTGCGGTCACGACCTCGGGGCCCACCGACCGGGGATAGGCGACGCTGATGGCGCCAATCACGCCCCCGGTTGCATCGCGGACGGGCGCACCGACCGAAAGGACGCCGATGATGTTCTCGTCGAAAGCGGTCGTGTAACCGGTCGAACGTGCCGCACGGATCTGGCTGATAAGCTTCGCCGGCATGTTCACCGTCTGCGGCGTAATGCGTTCCAACGGACCATCGCCCAGAATGGCGTGAATTGCCTCCTCACTCATGTCTATCAACAGCGCTTTGCCGAGCGCGGTGGCGTGAAGCGGCATCGTCTCGCCCGGAGAGCTGCGGATCACGACCGGGCTCTTGCTCTGAATGCCGAGAAGATAGAGGCCGGCAGTTCCCCGCCGGACGCCGAGAAAGGCGTTGAAGAAACCCTCGGCAGCCAGCGTGGTAAGCTCCGGTTCGGCCAGCCTGATCAGCCGGTCGCCATAGAGAACATTGCGCGCCAGCGTCAGCACACCATGACCGATACGGTAGCGCCGCGACGCGTCGTCTTTCTCGATATAGCCTCGCTCGGCCAGCGTGTTGAGAAGCCGCTGGACGGCCGGGGCGCTTAGATCAAGCTTACGGGCAATGTCGCGCACTCCGATCGGCATGCCGGAATCGCGCAGCGCTTCGAGCACCTGAAGTCCGCGTTCGAGGGAAAGGCTGCCTGGCATCCAATGTTCCGATATCTGGTTGCATGTTCCGTTATTCGACAAAGTGGATGAAAATGCATAGGCGTGTCAAGCACGAATGTTCACTATAGTGTGTCGTCCTAAAGTGAACGTCGTGGCGACTTCCCTCAATGGAAGTGGCCGTGATTGTCGGACTGAACGTGCAGCGTCTGCGCCGGGAGAGAGGGATCTCCCAGGAAGAGTTGTCATTCCGGACGTCATGCACGCGCGGTTATCTGAGCGGGATCGAGAATGGCCGACGGAACCCCAGCCTTGCTGTTCTCGCGGTGATCGCCAAAGCGCTTGGCGCTGATATTCAAGAACTGTTTGCGAAACCGGTAAAAAGCAAGGCGAAGCCTAAGCCACGAATTTCAAAGCGCCCATAGATCGGCGGCGCTCGGAGCCCGTCGAGATGGATTGCGGAAGACGTTTAGGAGTGCCCGGCGGTCAGTCCCTGACGGGCCTGTCTCGGCGCACAAGGCGTTCGACATCGACCTGGAGCGCCAGTGCAAGCGATTCCAGAGTGTCAACAGTCGGCGAATTTTCTTCGCGTTCCAGTTTTCCCACATAGTTGCGGTCGAGACCCGCCCGGTCGGCAAGTTGCTCTTGCGACAATCCGCTTGCCTGGCGCAGCAATCTCAGATTCCGAGCGACGACCGATCTCAGCCTCATGTGCCGAGCCAGCCGGCACCGGCACTTTTCCACCACCTACTATAGTAATGATTCCGACGCGCCGCTCTTGCTCGCCCGGTCAGAGGGGGCAATGTTCAGCTTGCAGCAATCGACCTGTTCAGGCGGATGCAATCCTGTGTTGCCGATGACTGATGCTGAAATCGTCGATATCTTTCTGGAAGCGGAAAGAATTCAGCAGGCCGGAACTGTCGACGAGATCGTCACGAATTTTTCTGCTCGCATCAAGGCCTTCGGCTATGGGGCCTGCCTGATAACGCGATTACCGGCACCGGACAGCGGCCATTGGCAAAACCACATTCTTGCCAATCGCTGGCCGACAGGATGGTTCGAACGTTACAATTTCGCCAATCACTACCGGCACGATCCTTGCGTCGCGCAATGCCGACAAACAGTCTACCCGTTCCTCTGGCGCGACATCGATCCGGCCGACCTTGACGAACCGGCAGAAGCTGTCATGGCCGAAGCGGCGGAATTCGGTCTCAGACAGGGCATCTGTGTCCCTATTCATGCACCGTTTCTGCCGCCCATCACTGTGACTGCTGCCGGAGATGTCGTGGACACTTCGCCTATAGCGCGGCAGTCCGTCGACATTCTGTCCAGAAGTGCTCTATCGGCAATGATGCGATTTGTCGATCGCCCGGTTCTGGAGGCGGAAGCCGGTCTGTCACGCCGAGAAGCAGAAATCCTCAAATGGGTGGCGGCAGGCAAGACCGCATGGGAAACCTCGGTGATCCTTTCAGTCTCCCAGCACACCGTCCTCACGCATTTGAGAAACGCGAAGCAGAAACTTGCGGCGACGAACATCGTCCATGCCGTGGTCGAAGGCTTGCGCAGGCACGAAATCGAGCTTTGACGATGAGGCGAGCCCCAAGGCTTGCGCCGGGTCCGCAGCGGCGGCCGCTTTGCACGCTCGCATGAAAGCGGCTCCTCCTCCGAGCGGATGATTTCTCGATCACATCGCCCGTTATTCGGGCTGGGTTGGAGCGTCGATTCGACCGGCTTTTGAACAACGGATGAAGCCTTGCACCTTTTCCGAGCCAGGACGGCAGGCAGAAACCCGCCGTCAGGACAATCCCCAAATTTCGGTATGGCGCAGATCGGCACCGGCTGGCATCGAGACTCGTGGCCTTTTGGAGCATCTCGATGTTTGCAGTGCATGTTGTCGACCGAACAAACCGCGACTTATACGAAGAACAGATCGAGCAGCATTTTCGTATTCGTCACGACATCTATATCGGCGAACGTGGATGGCATGATCTTGCGCGAGCCGACGGGCGTGAGATCGACGCCTTTGATACTGAGGATGCGACATACCTGCTCGGCATCGAACCAGGTGGCGAAGTGGTGGCCGGCTCGCGGCTTGTTCCGACACTGAAACCGCACCTGATGAGCGAGATATTCCCGTCGCTTGCGCCAGCGGGAGTCTTGCGCGCACCAGACATTTTCGAGTGGACCCGAATCTTCGTTGTTCCTGCTTTGCGCAGGGCCGGGCGGCCTTGCCTCGCGGCCGGCCTGATCTATTGCGGGATCGTCGAGTTCTGCCTGATGAACAAGATCCGGAGGCTCTCTGTCGTCTGTGAGACTTATTGGACAGGTCGCCTTATGCAATTGGGCTGGAACCCGGAACCACTGGGACCGCCAGTCTCGCATAATGGCGAGTCAATCATCGGCCTTGCTCTCGACATGACGCTGTCCGCATTAGAAACGACGCGACGGCGATATCGGATAAGTGGCTCCGTATTGCACGCCCAACCCAGAGCTGCTATCTCATCACAGGAACAAGGACCAATGTCATCCAACTTCTTGACCGTCTGCGGCCTGTTGCGGGCCAATACCTGCAGACCGATCCGCGACTTTCCGGCGCCGCAGTGAACCTGGTTTGAGCACGCGATAACCAGGGCCCTGGTGCCGTTACCCTCCAAGACGCTCGGCTGCTTGCCTTTCAACGTTCCGCGGAGAAGCGCCTGCAGCTCGTTACCGAGCTTTGGCTGCCATTCGTGACATTGAATATCGCTCTGCCACGTTGTCAGTTTGTCACGACCTTCAGCGACTGAGCGGCTCATGAAAGCAGGAGTTCTATGTGATACGGACTGCAGATACCAAGATTGTGGCACGTGAATTGCACAGACGTTATGATCCGCTCCGTGCGATTACGCTCATCGGGCGAACTCTCGAGAAGGCCCTGTTCGCGGGCCGATCCGACGAGGTTGTGTTCTGGGCACTGGTCCATGCGCATTATCGGGGCGGTGATCTTAGCGATACAACCGAAGAGCAACTTGGCTTTTTCGCGCCGTTCATCGCGCGGGATCCCTCCGAGATCAATTGAGCGCATTGGATCTATATGTCGGCCGGATCAACAATGATCGAAGCGGTCGACGCCCTCGGCGGATTGGCGGCAATCCCCGTCGACGTCGGGAAATCTCCGGGACGCAATGGCGTCTGACGGCAGACCTCCGATTTATCGCCTGTGAAGCATGAGGCGTCGTAGCCGGCGCCGCGGATCAGATAGGCACAGACGCTGACGCCGTTGCCATCCTTGACGCTGCGGGTTTCGCAGTTGCCGGTGGCGGCGTAGTTGGCGAGCTTCCCATGTGCGCCGCACCCGAACTGGCAGGCCATCAGGATGGCGGATTCGTCAATCGTTGCGCAGCGGCCGCCATAACAGACCTGCTGCCCGACCAGCCCGTCATCCCGTTTTTCTCGGCCTGCGACCACGAAGCCTGCTCGTACTGTGTCCAGGCGACCGCCTGGGCGGACGGATCGTTCAGAAAACTTCGGGCGCTGCCGTCATAGTAGCGTTCAAAGGTTCCCGGGCAGAACTGAAACGCGCCAAGACAGCCGTAGGGGTTGATGCTGCCGAAATTCCCTTCGCTGCCGGAGACTTTTGCGGCGAACACGGCGCAGTTCGACGGAATGCCGGCAGCCGTCAGGCTTGCAGCCGACTCTCCGGCGAGAGCGGCGGCTGCCGACAGACAGAGAAGGAAACCGGCATCGGCAAAGGCGCGCCGGAGCATCGAACGGATCATCACGGCTTGGCTCCGCCGATCTTGAAGGTGACATCGCCGTTGACAAGCGTGTTGCCGTCAGCGCCGAGCGCGAAGGGACGTTGCGCAAAGGCGGCCGAGACCCCGTTGGCGGCCACGGTGGCGAAGCGCGCATCGTCCGGCGGCACGACCTGATGCATCATATCGTCGACGAGAACGGTTGGCGGCTTATGCGGCACGAGCCGAACGAGGCGGGTCGGGCAGGTCGATGATGAACAGTCCGCATCCCAGATCTGCGATATCACAAGGTCGCCATGATCAGTGCGCAGCTCGTATTCATGGATCGTCACCGTCCCGGACGGACCGGGCGCAAACGCTTCGCCTGTCCAGATCCTGTCGGGGTCGGAAGTGACATTTCGGTAGGATATCTTGTACCGGAAGGGAATTTCAGCCGCGGAGGTTTCGGTGACCATCGCTCCCAGGAGGAATGTGGTCATCGCAAGTGCGGCTGCTCGACGGGTACGCATCAGCCAGGTCTCCTTTCATCACATACGAGATGCTCATCGCCGGCCGAGCGGGATGGCGAGGGAGCATCCGTCGACCGCCTTGTGATCGATGATCATTCCGGTTCTCACCGTGTGGCTTGCTGCGTCATAGGAGGCATAGGCGGCGGCCCCGGTGGGATTCCCGGATGCTGCGGCGGAAAGCTCTAGAAAGCAGGCGCGGCCACCATCCAGCGTGCGCACGGCCAGGCCCTCATAGATCGCGACGCGCATGGGACAAAGCTTCACCGTCGCGTGCGCCTGCGGCACGACCATCTTGACGGTGCACCCGGTAGCCGTATCGAGGATGCTGAGAACGGCGGAACGCCGGCGGCTCCAGACGACGAAGTGTGCTTCGATGGCGGGCGCGTTGCTCTCTCTGAAGCGCGCATCGCCGCGTTCGCCATAGGTATGATTGTTGCGCGTGATCGCGTCGTTCCAAATGTCGGCATAGGTTGCCGACCCAGGCGATGGAAGCTGCAGGTCGGCATAGGCCATCGGCCTCCAGGCGCCGGGATCGGGCGTAAGGGCTTGCGCGCCTGCGCGTGGTACGAGTGCGGTCGCCATTGCCATAGCCAGTTTTGACGAGCGAATGAGCCTGAACGAGAAGGCGATTCGTCGTGACCAACATTCAATATACCGAACCGATGCTGATGGCGTGTTCATAAGACCGGCCTACGCATAGCGGCCTCGCCCGGGGAGCCACCGCCAGAAGTCCTTAGGAGAGTGTTCGTGACTGCGCCAAGGCACCGGCTTGCGCGGAGGATAGACGGGCCGCATGTGCCAGGCGCCGGCGTAATAGAAGTAGTTGACGATTTCGCGCCGCAGCGGACGCCCGATGGCGTCAAGGAAGTCCGTCGCGCAATGAACGATGGG
>Ga0164242_10009050_pt1 | contig 10776 bp, 11 predicted proteins | sample OricomgcompostMG_FD_108783 | JGI IMG/M metagenome (GOLD analysis project Ga0164242, IMG submission 108783) | Miracle-Growth compost microbial communities from Emeryville, California, USA - Original compost - Miracle growth compost (MG) ... | reverse complement strand
TGGCTGGGCGCATGGAGTGGAACGCAAGGTCGCCGTCGGCAGCGTCGGCGCGACGGCCGTGCTGTTGCTTGCCATGCCCCTGACGACGAATATGGCTGCTTTCGTCGTCATCCGCTTCCTTGCCGGCGTCGCGAGCGCCTTCGTCATGGTCTTCACCTCCGCCATCGTGCTCAGCCACGGCGCCACGGCGGGAAAGCGGCATGTTCAATCGACGCATTTCGGTGGCGTCGGGCTCGGCATTGCCGTCTCGTCGATCCTGATCGGCGTGCTGACGGCGCTGCACACCGGCTGGAAGGGCGGCTGGTATGGCGGCTTCGCGCTGTCCGTGCTCGGACTTGCCTTCGCCATGGCGTGGCTGCCGTCGGGACCGGTCGCATTGGGCGCGTCCAGGCGCGAACCGCCGCTCGTCTGGAAGAGGGACCTCGTCGCGACGACGCTCGCCTACGGCATCTTCGGTTTCGGCTATATCGTCACGGCGACCTTCATCGTCGCGATCGTCAGGAACGCAAATGGCGGTGATGCGTTCGAGGCGCTCGTCTGGTGCCTGACCGGCCTGGCCGCCGCTCCCTCTGTCGCCTACTGGGCGCCGGCGGCCCGTCGCTTCGGTCTCGCCAGGACTTTCGTGGCGGGCTGCCTGGTCGAGGCGCTCGGCGTCGCGGCGAGCGTGCTCCTGCCGCTGCCGGTCGGTCCGGTCGTCGGCGGTGTGCTGCTCGGCGGCACCTTCATCATGGCGACCGCCTACGGCCTGCAGATCGGCCGCCAGCTTGCGCCCGAAAGCCCGCGCCGCGCCATGGCAGTGATGACGGCGGCCTTCGGCATCGGGCAGATACTCGGGCCGATCGTCGGCGGCTATCTCGCGGACTGGACCGGGTCGTTCACGCTCGCGAGCCTTGTCGCGGCGATCGGCCTCCTCTTCTCCGCGGCGATCATCCTGACCGTTCGCCGCCTTTAGCCGGCTGGATTGCGATTGCGAAAACGTAACTTGCAATTGCCCCGGCCGGCGGGCATCCATCGCAGCAGACACGAAAACGACGTGCGACGCGCAGCACCTTTGCGACGGCGCCGCCTTTTCGCGTCGTCCATCTCACGGGCGTGACGCCTGCAACGAAAACCGGACGGGACAAGCCCTGTGTTCAGATCTTTCTTCCCCAAGCCCCGGCAATTCTTCATTTCGGCGATCGTATGGACCCTTGCCGCCATCGCATTGTGGTACGGCGGGGCAAGGGGATGGGGCGGCCATCTCGGCCTTCCCAACCTGCCGGCCGGCCAGCAACCGGCCATCGGCGTCTCGATTTTCTGGTCGGACGAGTTTCTTTGGTTCTACATCTACTATCTGATGGTGGTGCTGATCTTTTCGGCCTTCTGGTTCCTCTATGCGCCCCATCGCTGGCAGATGTGGTCCATACTCGGCACCGCGCTGATCATCTTCGTCACCTATTTCCAGGTGGAGGTGTCGGTTGCCGTCAACGCCTGGTACGGGCCCTTCTACGACCTCATCCAGCAGGCGCTGTCGAAACCGCATTCGGTGACCGCGGCGCAGCTCTATACGGGCATGATGACGTTCGCCTATATCGCCTTCGTCGCCGTGGCGGTCGGCGTGCTCAACTATTTCTTCGTCAGCCACTACATCTTCCGCTGGCGCACGGCGATGAACGAATTCTACATGTCGCACTGGTCCTTCCTGCGCCACATCGAGGGCGCCTCGCAGCGCGTGCAGGAAGACACGATGCGCTTTTCGTCGACCGTCGAGGGGCTCGGCGTCAGCCTCGTTTCGTCGGTGATGACGCTGATCGCCTTCCTTCCCGTCCTGTTCCAGCTTTCCAAGGACGTCACCGAACTGCCGATCGTCGGCCACGTGCCCTATGCGCTCGTCATCGCCGCTCTCGCCTGGTCGATCTTCGGCACCGGCCTGCTGGCGCTGGTCGGCATCAAGCTGCCGGGCCTGGAGTTCAAGAACCAGCGTGTCGAGGCGGCTTACCGCAAGGAACTCGTCTATGGCGAGGACGATCCCTCACGAGCCGATCCGCCGACCGTGCGCGAGCTTTTCGCCCATGTGCGGGAGAACTATTTCCGGCTCTATTTCCACTACATGTATTTCAACGTCGCCCGCATCTTCTATCTGCAGGCCGACAATCTCTTCAGCCTCTTCGTCCTCGTGCCCTCGATCGTCGCGGGCAAGCTGACGCTGGGCCTCCTGACGCAGATCACCAACGTCTTCGACCAGGTGCGCGGATCCTTCCAGTACCTCATCACCTCCTGGTCGACGATCGTCGACCTGATGTCGATCTACAAGCGCCTTCGCGCCTTCGAGGCGACGCTCGACGACGAACCGCTGCCGAAGATCGACCAGGCCTACATGCTTCACCGCACCAGCCGCGAACTGGAGGAAGCCGGCAACTGAGAGCGGCGGCCGTCGCTCACGCCCATGTGTTCGGATTTGCCTCTTCAACAGCGGGCAAAGCGCGGCTATTGTCCCGCAGCGGTTGAAGGGAGAACGCACCGATGGGATGGTTCATTCTGATCTTGGGGCTGGTGCTGTTCCTCGGCATCCATTCGGTGCGTATCGTCGCTCCCGATTTTCGTGCCGGTTTCATCGCCAGACGCGGAGAGGGGCCGTGGAAGGGCCTCTATTCGGTCGTCTCGATCGTCGGCTTCGTGCTGATCGTGTGGGGTTATCACCTCGCCCACCAGACGGCGCCGGTCTACTACGTCACCAATTTCAACCTTGTCCACGTGACGGCGACGCTGATGCTGATCGCCTTCATCGTGCTGGCGACCTTCCAAATGCCGGCCGGCTGGATCAAGTCGAAGTTGAAGCACCCGATGCTCGTCGCCATCAAGATCTGGGCCTTCGCCCATCTGCTGGTCAACGGCGATCTCGCCTCCATCGTTCTGTTCGGCAGCTTCCTCGTCTGGGCCGTCTGCGACCGCATTTCCGAGAAGCGGCGCTTCAGGGCCGGCCTGACGCAAAATCCCGCTTTCGTCTCCTATCGCTATGACGCGATAGCCATCGTCGTCGGCGTCGTGTTCTACGGCCTTTTCGTCTGGAAGCTGCATTACTGGCTGATCGGCATACAGCCGATCGCCTGAAGGCGACAGGCGCGAAGCACAAGCAGGCGCGCCCCTCGTTTTTCGGCAGCAGGGCTTACATGAGCCTCAAAATCCGCTAGAAGGCCGCAGACTCCAACTGAAAGCAGGGGCCGGCGACCCCGGTACAGAACGAATGGCGCATCACGAGAGCTTTTTCCGCGAGGTCAGCGAAGACCTGCGCAACGAGCGTTTCAAGCAGCTCTGGGAACGCTTCGGCATCGTCGTGATCGCCCTCGTGGTCATCCTCATCCTCGGCACCGCGGCCTATGTCGGCTATAATTACTGGCAGGGCCAGCGCGCGGCGAAATCGGGCGACCAGTTCCTCGCAGCCCTTCGGCTCGGCGACAGCAAGCCCGCCGACGCGCTGAAGTCGCTGGAGACCATCGAGAAGAACGGCACCGGCGACTATCCCGTGCTTGCCCGCATGCGCGCGGCGAGCATCCTGGCCGGTCAAGGCAAGGCGAAGGAAGCGATCGCCGCCTACGAGCAGATCGGGAACGATACCGGGATTCCGCAGGTCGTGCGCGATGCGGCGCATATCCGCGCCGGCTTCCTGCTCGTCGATCACGGCACCTTCGACAATGTCGCCGATCAGGTGCAGCCGCTCAGCGACGCCGGCAATCCCTTCCGCCACTCCGCCCGCGAAGCGCTCGGTCTTGCCGCATGGAAGGCGGGCGACATGAAGACGGCGAAGAAGTGGCTGGACATGATCGTCGCCGACGAACAGGCGCCGACCAACATTTCCAACGAGGCCCAGATGCTCCTCGGTCTGATCAAGGCCGGCGACAAGCCCGAGAAGTCGTCCTGACCCGATAGGCGGGCCGGGTCGCCCTTAACGTTGTTGCCGCTGAACTTGCGGGCAGCGGCTGGCGAGTGTTCAATTGCAGCAATACGGGATCGGGTCCAGGGCATGAGCTTCACCGTCGCCATCGTCGGGCGTCCGAATGTCGGCAAGTCGACGCTGTTCAACCGGCTCGCCGGCCGAAAGCTGGCGCTGGTCGACGACACGCCGGGCGTTACCCGCGACAGGCGTCCGGGCGATGCGCGCCTCGTCGACCTGAAGTTCCGCATCATCGACACGGCCGGGCTGGAGGAGAGTGGCCCCGATACGCTCGAAGGCCGCATGCGCGCCCAGACCGAGGCCGCGATCGACGAGGCCGATCTGTCGCTCTTCCTCATCGACGCGAAGATGGGCCTGACGCCGCTCGATGCGACGCTTGCCGAACTGTTGCGCAAGCGCGGCAAGCCGGTGGTGCTGGTCGCCAACAAGGCCGAAGCGCGCGGCGCCGAGGCCGGCCTCTACGACGCCTACACGCTGGGGCTCGGCGAACCCGTTCCGATCTCGGCCGAACACGGCGAGGGCATGCTCGACCTGCGCGATCAGATCGTCGCGACGCTGGGCGAGGATCGCGCCTTCCCGCCTGCCGCCGACGAAGCCGTCACCGATGTCGACGTTGCGCCGCAGGAAGTGGCCGGTGAAGGGGCGCCCGACGCCGATGAAGAACCCGCCTATGACGCGACCAAGCCGATGCGGGTCGCCATCGTCGGCCGTCCGAATGCCGGAAAGTCGACGCTGATCAACCGCCTTCTCGGCGAGGAGCGTCTTTTGACGGGGCCGGAAGCCGGCATCACGCGTGATTCGATCTCCGTCGAACTGGACTGGCGTGGCCGGCAGATCAAGATGTTCGACACGGCCGGCCTGCGCCGCAAGGCGCGCGTCCAGGAGAAGCTGGAAAAACTGTCGGTCGCCGACGCGCTGCGCGCCATCCGGTTCGCCGAGGTGGTGGTGATCGTGCTCGACGCGACCATCCCCTTCGAGAAGCAGGATCTGCAGATCGCCGATCTCGTCATTCGCGAAGGTCGCGCCGCGGTTCTCGCCTTCAACAAATGGGACATGATCGAGGATCGACAGGCTGTCCTTGCCGATCTGCGCGAACGCACCGAACGTCTCTTGCCGCAGGTGCGCGGCATCCGCGCCGTGCCGATCTCCGGCATGACCGGAGCGAGGCTCGACCGCCTGATGAAGGCGATCGAGGAGACGCATCGCATCTGGAACCGGCGCATATCGACGGCGAAGCTCAATCGCTGGCTGGAAGCGACGCAGACGCAGCATCCGCCGCCCGCTGTCGCGGGCCGCCGCATCAAGCTGAAATACATGACGCAGATCAAGGCGCGGCCGCCGGGGTTCGTCATTTCATGCAGCCGGCCGGAGGCCTTGCCGACATCCTATACGCGCTATCTCGCCAACGGCCTGCGCAACGATTTCGACCTTCCGGGCGTGCCGATCCGCATTTCCTACCGCAAGGGCGAGAACCCCTACGCCCCCAAGAAGAAGCGCAAGATCTACTGATCTGCGCCTGGTCCGATGAGGCCTCATTCGCGGGCCGTTAACCGACCGTCAAGGTTAATGCACGAAATTTGTCTCCGGATCGGGTGATCATTTCGGAGATGAGGTTTTGCGGGCAGGGCGGGATCAAGTGCGTGCGGTCGCCGCGAGATTGGGCGACTGGAAGTCGACCGCGGTCTTCGGGCTCGCGGCTTTCGTTGCCTTCCCCACGGTCACGGCATATTCCGACATAGCGAGCCTCATTTCGGGGCAGGGTGCTGGCCGTGCGCGCTGGGAGGCTCACCTGACGACGGCGCCCGCCGGCTCCGTGCAATCCGCCGAGATGACCTTTGCCGACCCGATCCTGACGGGATCGCTTTCGCCGTCGGCCGGCGTCACGCTGCCGGACGGTCGGCAGGTCGCCTTCAGCGGCAAGATCGGCGCGCCGGAGACCACGCCCGACGAGGATCGCGTGACGCGCGCCGAGAAGCAGGGCAGGGTGCTCGCCGTCGCCCCGATGTTGCCACCTGTCAACTTTTCCGCCGGCTCGCTTGCCGGCAAGCAGACCTCGGCGCTCGAGACGGTGGTCGGGAGCAGCCGCAAGATGGCCTTCGTGCGTTCCCGCATCGAGGGCGAGGAAGTGCAGATCGCCAGCGCCTTCTATCCGCAGGCGCCCCTGCCGAAGGCGGGGCCTGAACGCATGCTCGCCGATCTCGTCACCAACCAGCAGCCCGACATCCTGGCCGTCGCCTATGCCGACGCCGAGCCGGATTATGCACGCAATTCGCCCTTCGCCTCGATCCTGACCGACGACAACAGGCAGGGCCGCTTCGTTCCGCCGGCGCCCCTGGACGATCCGCAGCACGCCTGGGTCGCGACGCCGCTTCCGGCCTCCGTTTTCAAGGCCGACCAGCAACGTTGCCTGGCCGCCGCCGTCTATTTCGAAGCGCGCGGCGAGCCGATCAAGGGACAGGCGGCCGTCGCCCAGGTCGTTCTGAACCGCGTGCGCAACCCCTCCTATCCCGCGACGATCTGCGGCGTGGTCTACCAGAACGAGGATTGGCGTCACCGCTGCCAGTTCTCCTTCGCCTGTGACGGCCTGCGCGAACGCATCACCGACAGGATGCACTGGAAGATCGCGGAGCAGGTGGCGATGGCCGTCACGGCCGGTAAGATATGGCTGAACGACGTCGGATCGTCGACGCATTATCACGCCGTCTATGTTCACCCCGGCTGGGCGCGGGACATGAAGAAGGTCGATCGCATCGGTCGGCATGTGTTCTACGAGACGTTCAACGGCGGCTGGGACTGAGCGGCGCGGAAGCGGTGTGACGCCGCGACGATCTGCCATTCGCTGCACCGACGAGCGCGGTGCTATGCTCGCGCCATGACGACCGTTCCTTTCGAACCGCACCGCTTTCGCTCGACCGCGGCCTATTACGGCCGCTACCGCGTGCCCTATCCGGACGAACTCATTGCCGATGTCGCCCGGCGGGTCGGGCTGAAGAAAGGGGACCGCGTGCTCGACCTCGGCTGCGGTCCGGCCCCGCTCGGCATTGCGTTCGCGCGGCTCGGGATGTCGGTGACGGGCATGGATCCCGAACCTGAAATGCTGGCTGCCGCGCAGGCCGCCGCTCTCCGTGCCGGCGTATCGCTCCAGCTCAGGCAAGGTTCGTCCTACGATCTCGACGCCGGGATCGGCCGTTTTTCCCTCGTGACGATGGGGCGCTCCTTCCACTGGATGGACAGGGCCGACACATTGTCGAGGCTCGATCGGATGCTCGAGCCGGGTGGTGCCGTGGCGCTCTTCCGTGACCGGCGCATCTCGGCCCGGCCGGACTGGCGGCCGGTCCTGCACGCAGCGGCGGAGGTCTACGCTCCCGAGCAGCACGCCGCGCGCGCTCTGCGCAAAGGGCCGCAATGGCTGCCCCACGAGGCGTTTCTCCTTCGCTCGGCATTTTCGGAGGTCGAGGCCGTGGCCCGGCTGTTCGAGCAGAGATTGACGATTGACGATCTCGTCGGGCGGGCATTTTCCATGTCGGGCACCTCGCCGCAGGCGCTCGGCAACCGGCGCGACGAGTTCGAGAGCTATCTTCGCGAGGAACTCGCTTCGCTGAGCGAGGACGGGCTCTTCGGAGAGATTGTAGCAGCCGAGGCAACGCTCGCCTTCCGGGGAGCCGGCGGTGATTCTCCGGGATCGCGGGGCGTCGGGCATGGCAGGGTATCAAGCCATTGAAATAACGAATTAATTTTGATGTGAACCAAACTCTCCATCTGCCTTGACTATGGGGAGGGCTAAAACTATGTTGCGACCGACTTCGAGACGGCCGGATACGCCGTGACCGATACGCTTGGGTGCGCGGGATCATGAGTGACAAGGCGCAGCATGGCGGTTCCGCCGGGGGCGGAGACGGGAACGGCCGGCCGGACGACGGGGGAGAGGGTCTGGAGGCGCGTCGACGGCGCCTGGAAGCCGAACTGGCGGCCAGGAAGCCGAAACCGGCGCCCTCGCACGACAAGGAAAGCGAGCGGGCGAGCTTCGCCCAGGCGCTGACATTGTCGAGCGAGTTCATAGCCGCGGTTGCCGTTGGGTTCGGCATTGGTTACGGTCTCGACTATCTCCTTGGTACGAAACCGTGGGGCATGATCGTCTTCCTGCTTCTCGGGTTCTGTGCCGGCGTACTGAACGTCATGCGCACGGCGGGCCTTGTCGCGCCGTCGCGGCTTTGGGGTGACGACGCCGGCAGGAAAGATGGGAATGACCGTCCCTGACGACGGTCGATGAGGTTAACGAACTGCCGAACGGCCGGCATTTGAGACAGAGAGCGTCGCGTGGAACATAGTCCGACCGATCCGATCCACCAGTTCAACATCTATCACATCGTCCCGATCAACATCGGCAGCCTCGACTTCTCGTTCACGAACGCGTCGCTCTTCATGGTGCTTTCGGCGCTGGTGGGCGGGGCATTCTTTTACTTCAGCACCGGCAGCCGCGGCCTCGTGCCGACGCGATCCCAGTCCGTGACCGAGATGTTCTACGAGTTCACGAGCTCGATGGTGCGCGATTCGGCCGGTTCCGAGGCGATGCGGTTCTTCCCCTTCGTCTTCACGCTCTTCTGCTTCCTGTTGCTCGGCAACCTGCTCGGCATGTTCCCGTATTTCTACACGATCACCTCGCAGCTGATCGTCACCGGCGCGCTTGCCCTTTTCGTGATCGGCATGGTCGTCTTCAACGGCATCCGCTTCCACGGCCTGCATTTCTTCAAGCTCTTCGTGCCCGAAGGCGTCCCGGCGGCGCTGCTCCTGATGGTCGTCCCGATCGAGATCCTGTCGTTCCTGTCGCGTCCGATCAGCCTGTCGATCCGACTTTTCGGAAACATGCTCGCCGGTCACATCTCGCTCAAGGTCTTCGCGGGCTTCGTCTATACGCTGAGCACGCTCGGCGCGATCGGCATCGCCGCGGCCATCCTGCCGCTGATCCTGACGGTCGCGTTGACGGGGCTGGAATTCCTGATGGCGGCACTGCAGGCTTATGTCTTCGCGATCCTGACGTGCCTCTATCTCAACGACGCACTGCACCCGTCGCACTAGTAACAAGTTCACCGGCGGCCGTTCGGTCGCCAGTCAAGAGAAGCGCATTTCCGAATTTCAAAGGAGTAAGACATGGATCCGGAAGCAGCAAAGTACATCGGCGCTGGCCTCGCATGCATCGGCATGGGCGGCGCGGGCGTTGGCCTCGGCCACATCTTCGGCCGTTATCTCGAGGGTTCGCTGCGCAACCCGTCGGCCGCCGCCGGCCAGTTCGGCCGCCTGATCTTCGGCTTCGCCATCACTGAGGCGCTCGGCATCTTCTCGCTGCTGATCGCGCTTCTCCTGCTCTTCGCCGTCTAAGCCGGCCTGAGAGTCCTACTCCCGGCCGTGCCGCCAATCCGACGGCGCGGCCGACTATCGTAAGGGATGCCCGAGGGCGTCCTCGCTTTCCGTATTTGGAGACGCAAGATGTTCGTGACAGCGGCGTACGCCCAGTCGAATCCGACGGCCGGCACGCACACCGGGACCGCTGCCGCGCCGGCCGGCGAGAAACCGCATTTCCCGCCTTTCGATGCGCATCTCTTCCCCTCGCAGCTTCTCTGGCTCGCGATCAGCTTCGTCATCTTCTATTATTTCGTCCAGAAGACACTGCTGCCGCGCATCGGCGGCATCCTCGAGACGCGGCGCGACCGTATCGCCAACGATCTCGACGAGGCCGCGCGGCTGAAGTCGGAATCCGATGCGGCGATCGCCGCCTACGAGCAGGCTCTGGCCGAAGCCCGCCGCAACGCGGAGGCGACCGCCCAGAAGGCGCACGACGAGGCACGGCAGCAAGCCGAGGCGCAGCGCGCCGAGGTCGAAGCCGGCCTTGCGGAGAAGACGGCTGCGGCGGAGAAGGACATCGCCGCCATCAAGGCACGGGCGCTCGGAGAGATCGACACCGTGGCCGAGGACGCCGCAGAGGCGATCGTGCGGCAATTGATCGGCACGCCGGTCACGAAGTCGGAAGTGGCGGCCGCTGTGGCTGCCGCGCAAGGCAAATAGGAGCGCGGCCCCGTGGATAATACCTTTTGGGCCCTCGTCGCCCTGATCCTTTTCCTGGCGCTGTTGCTTTACATCAAGCTGCCGTCGTGGCTCGGCAAGCAACTCGACGAGCGCGCCGACGGCATTCGCAAGGAACTTGAAGAAGCCCGACGGTTGCGTGAGGAAGCGCAGCAGGTTCTTGCCGAATACGAGCGCCGCCGGCGGGAAGCCGAGACGGAGGCCGCCGAGATCCGCGCGGCCGCGGAGCGCGACGCCGCCGTCTTCCTCGAGGAAGCCAAGCGGAAGACGGAAGAATATGTCGACCGTCGCCGTACCCTTGCGGAGCAGAAGATCAAGCAGGCGGAGACCGATGCGGCCAACGAAGTGCGCTCGCGCGCCGTCGATCTTGCCGTCGCCGCCGCAACCCGGTTGCTCGGCTCCAAGACGGATACAAAAGCGGCCGAGACGCTTTTCCAGGACTCGCTGCGGGAATTGAAGACCCGCATGAACTGAGTTCCGATCGAGCCAGTTGGTCGAAAAAATGCCGGGGCGCTCGCTCCGGCATTTCTCGTTCATGGGCACGGTGCCCCATATATCTGCGGAAGCCTGGGCGGCCATACCCGGCGTTGCGAGATGCAGGGACGCGGCTGCGGCGGCAAGCTATCATGCCGCTCGTGCCCGGCCAACGACGACGATCTCGGGGGATGCGCTGGTGAAGGCGCTCCCCGCCCAATCCCCATACCAGCTTTCCGCCTCCAGCCCGGCCTGGTCGAGCAGACCTGCTATTTCCTCACGGCGCGGAAACG
>Ga0164242_10009049_pt1 | contig 10776 bp, 9 predicted proteins | sample OricomgcompostMG_FD_108783 | JGI IMG/M metagenome (GOLD analysis project Ga0164242, IMG submission 108783) | Miracle-Growth compost microbial communities from Emeryville, California, USA - Original compost - Miracle growth compost (MG) ... | reverse complement strand
GCTCGCCGCCACCGCGATCAGCAGGTCTCCCGCTCCGACCGCGATCGAGGATGCCCCGACGCCGATCGCGGCCCCGCCGAGCGCCACCGCAGTCACCACGAGGCCGATGCCGGCGAAGGACAGCCGGCGCTGCTCCCGCACTATCCAGAGCGTGCTCCAGCCGATCTCGACAGCGCCGAGCGCGACGAGTCCCGCCAGCACCCAGGTGGTCGTCGCGTCGTGCGCGCCCGACACCACGGCGGCGCCGATCGCGATGTGCAGCAGGCCGGCGCCCCATCCGAAGAGCGCCGGCCAGGCGAGCGCCATCGATGACCTAGGCCGCCGCCGGCCGCGCCGCACGGTCGACACCGAGGCCGACGCCGAGGAGCACGATCGCGCTCGCGAGGTGCAGGAAGTGGTCCGGCGTGTTGAGCGAGAGCACGTTCGCGGCCGTTCCGGCGAGGAAGAAGCCCACGATGCCGAGCAGCAGATAGGCCGCGCCGATCACGATGTTGGCGGTCCTCGCGGCGCGCAGCGAGATCAGCGCGGTCGCCAGCAGCACGGCCCCGATGAGCAGATGCGCCACGTTGTGGAAGGGGTTCACCATGAAGATCCCGAGCAGCAGCCCGCCGTCGGTCCCGAAGAACTGGACGCCTCCCGTGACGAGGAACCCGAGCAGTCCGACGAGCAGGTACACCGCGCCGAAGACTCCGGCGACCAGTCTGTTGATGGATGAGCGCATTGTTCTTCCTCGCTTTCGCACGACGGCTCGGTGCCGTCTGAGGATGATTCGGAGCTCCGTTGCGATCGGATTGGAATGGCCTCCGGGATGCCGACTGCGGCATGCTGGAGCGGTGGCGGTCGACGACGAGAGCGATCTCGCCCGCGCGCCCCAGGATGCCGCTCATCTGGATGCCCTGCTGACCCGGGCGGCCGGTGGCGATCGGGACGCATTCGCCGAGCTCTACGACGCGGTCTCGTCGCGGGTGTTCGCGCTCATCCTGCGCGTGGTCGTCGATCGGGCGCAGAGCGAGGAGGTGCTCCAGGACGTCTTCCTCGAGGTGTGGGAATCCGCTTCGCGCTTCGCTCCGAATCGTGGGCAGGCGAAGGCATGGCTGTTCACGATCGCCCACCGGCGCGCGGTGGATCGGGTGCGGTCCGCCCAGGCGGCCACGAATCGGGACCTGCGCGTGGGGCTCCGAGACCAGCGGGCGGGAGGCGAGGACCCTGCGGATCAGGTCGAGCTGATGATCGAGTCGAGGCGTGTCGTCGCGGCGATGGCGGCCATTCCGGCCGCGCAGCGGGAAGCCCTCGAGCTGGCCTATTACGGCGGTTTCACGCAGAGCGAGATCGCGGCGATCACCGGGGCCGCGCTCGGGACCGTCAAGACCCGGATCCGCGACGGATTGAGCCGCCTGAGAGGCGAACTGAGGTGAGACCGTGAGCATCGACGAATTCCGAGAGCTGTCCGCCGGGCACGCCGTGCATGCGCTGTCCCCGGAGGACGAGTCGCGATACGCCGCGGCGATCGCGGAGCACCCGGAATGGCGAGCCGAGGCCGAGCTCGACGCCGAGACCGCGGCGCGCCTCGCCGACGCGCTCCCCGGCGAGCCGCCCCCTCCCGGGCTGCGCGAGCGGCTCCTCGCGGCCATCCCGGACGCGGGCTCGCGTGGCGATGCGGGGCCGCGCGACGCTGCCATGCTCGACCCGATCGAGGGCCGCCCGAGCCCGGAGGCGGGAACGCGGAGGCGCCCGCGCCGCCGCTTCGCCCTGGCCGCCTCACTGGCGCTCCTCCTCGCCATCGGAGCCGGCACGACCTACGCCCTGCTCGCACCCCGGGAGAGCGTCGGCGATCAGACGCTCGCCGAGATCCAGCGGCAGCCCGACGCGCTGAGCGCGACGGCAGACATCACCGGCGGCGGCGCAGCGACGCTCTACTGGTCCGGCGGACTCGGCCAGGCGGTCCTCGTGCCCACCGGCCTGCCGTCGATCGCCTCGGACCGTCAGTTCGAGCTCTGGTACATCCGGGACGGAGCGCCGGTGCCCGCGGGGGTGTTCAGCCCCGCCGGCCTGCCGTTGAGCGTCCTGCTCAGCGGCCGGATGCTGCCCGGCGACGCGGTCGCGCTCACGGTCGAGGCGGCCGGCGGCTCGGCCACGGGGCTCCCGACGAGCACGCCGATCCTCGTCATCAGCACGGGCTAGCCATAGCGGGCGGGGCGATCCGGCATCGGCGCGGGTCGGCACCGGACCGGGAGACGCCGTCCCCCGAACTGGGGTGCATCGCTCCCCCGCCCGGCCGCGAGAGGCTGGCAGGCATGCCATTGCCCGCACCGGCTGCGACCGTCCTCGGCGCCATCGCGATCCCCGTACTCCTCGTATTCGCGGCGGCCTCGCCCGCTGCCGCGGCCGATCCGGCTCCCGCCGCGACCGAGGCACCGGTGGGCACCAGCCCGATCGCGGTGGCGTTCTCGCCCGACGGCGCGACCGCCTACGTGGCGAACGAGGGGGATGCCACCGTCTCCGTCGTCGACGTCGTGACCGCCGCGACGACGACGACGATCACGGTCGGCGCCGTCCCCTTCGCGGTCGTCGTCGCCCCCGACGGCAGCCGGGTGTACGTCGCCGACTACGGATCGGCGGCCGTATCGGTCATCGACGCGGCGACGAACACCGTCGTCGACACCATCCCGGTGGCGAGCTCCCCCGGCGGGCTCGCGCTGTCACCGGACGGCGGCGTCCTCTACGTCTCGTCGTTCACCGGCTCGACCGTCAGCAGCATCGACACCGGCACCGACGCGCTCCTCGCCACCAGCCCGGTCGGGAGCGGCCCGTTCGCCGTCGTCGCGAGCGCGACCGCCGTCGCCACGACGAACCTGAACGGGAACAGCGTCACCTGCCTCAGCCCCGACCTCGCCACCACCATCGGCACCGCCACGGTGACCGGGTTCCCGCAGAGCCTCGCCATCAGCACCGACGGCCGGACCGCGGCGGTCCCGAGTCTCGGGACCGGCAAGGTCACCACCATCGACCTGTCCGACTGCTCGGTGTCCGCGAGCTACACGGTCGGGACGTCGCCGCTCGGCGTCGCCTTCACCACGGACGACTCCCGCCTGCTCGTCGCGAACGCCTCCGACTCGACCGTCTCGGTGATCGACCTCGCGACCGGCGTCGTCACGACGACCGACGTCGCCGACAACCCCGGCGGCATCGCGATCAGCGCCGACGGGTCGACGCTCGCCGTCACGAGCCAGACCGCCGACCTCCTCGCGCTGTATGCGCTCCCCACCGTCTCGGCGCCGGCCGACGCGAGCGTCACCGATGGCCAGACGGCGACCTTCCAGGTGACCACGACCGGCACGCCCGACACGGTGACCTGGCAGCGCAGCGACGACGACGGCGCGAGCTGGGCCGACATCGCGGGGGCCACCGGCGAGAGCTACGCCATCAGCGCGACGAGCGCCGACGACGGCACGCGGTTCCGCGCGATCGCGACCACCGCGGCTTGGGGCTCTGCGGCCTCGGCGGCGGCGACGCTCACCGTGACCGCCCCCGCGGTCGTCACCCCCTCCGGGCCGCAGCTCGCCGACACCGGCGCGGACGTGCTCACCCCGCTGCTGTTCGGGCTCCTGCTGCTGCTGGTGGGCGTCATGATCGGGATCGCCGTCCGGCGACGCATCCGGCAGAACTGACCCTGGCGCGGCCCGCCGACGCCGCCGAGCGGCCCGGGCGGCTCAGCCCTCGAGCGTCGCCTCGACGGTGATCTCCGCGCCGGCGAACAGCCGGGAGACCGGGCACAGCGCCGCCGCCTCGCCGACGATCGTCTGGAACGTCGCGTCATCGACCCCGGGGACCTTCGCGACGATGCTGATCTGCGAGGCGTCGATCGTCGGCTTCCCGTCGACCTCGGCGAAGCGGACGTTCGCGGAGATCCGCAGCTGCTCCGGCTCGAGCTGGTGCTGACCGAGGCACACCCCGAGCGCCATCGAGAAGCAGGAGGAATGCGCGGCGGCGAGCAGCTCCTCCGGGCTCGTCTTGCCGTCCGGGCGGACGGTGCGGGACGCCCAGGTGACCTGCAGGCCGTCGAGGACGCCGCTGCTGCTCGCGCCGAACTCACCGAGCCCGGCATTCACCGTCCCGGTCCAGGTGGTCGTGACGGTGCGTTCTGCGATGGTGCTCATGGTTCGATCCTTTCCGGGGTGCCGACGGCACGAGAATGGAATGCTCATGTCCGACGCGCTCCCGACCATTCTCTACCCCGAAGACCTGCCGGTCTCGGGGCGGCGAGACGACATCCTCGCGGCGCTGCGCTCGCATCAGGTCGTCGTGGTCGCGGGCGCGACCGGCTCCGGGAAGACGACGCAGCTGCCGAAGATGCTGCTCGAGCTCGGCAAGCGGCGGATCGCGCACACCCAGCCGCGCCGGATCGCCGCCCGCTCGGTGGCGGAGCGCGTCGCCGAGGAGCTCGGCGTCGAGCTCGGCGGGCTCGTCGGCTACAAGGTCCGCTTCACCGACCAGGTCTCGCGCGCGACCCGGATCGCGGTGATGACCGACGGCATCCTGCTGAACGAGATCCACCGCGACCCGCAGTTGCGTCGCTACGACGCGATCGTCATCGACGAGGCGCATGAGCGCTCCCTCACCGTCGACTTCCTGCTCGGCTACCTGCAGCGGCTGCTGCCGCAGCGGCCCGACCTCACCGTGGTGGTGACGAGCGCGACCATCGATCCGGAGTCGTTCGCCCGGCATTTCGCGGTGAACGGGGCGGCCGCCCCCGTCATCGAGGTCTCCGGCCGCACCTACCCGGTCGAGATCCGCTACCGGCCGCTCCTCGTGCCCCGCGATTCGTCGTCGGAATCCGCGGGTGCGGCGGGGGCGGACCCGCGGATTCGCACCACGAATCTGCGGAGGGGCGTCACGGAGGGAGCGGGGCGCGGGGCGGGAACGGAGAGCACGGCGGAGGGGGCGGAGGAGCCGGATACGCCGACGGCGATCCTGGCGGCGCTCGCCGAGCTGGACCGGGAACCCGCCGGCGACGTGCTCGTCTTCCTCAGCGGCGAGGCGGAGATCCGCGACGCGATGGACGCGATCGCCGGCGCGAAGCTGCAGCACACCGAGGTGCTCCCGCTCTACGGCCGACTGTCCGCCGCCGAGCAGCACCGCGTCTTCGCGCCGCCGCCACCCGGCACCCGCCGCCGGGTCATCCTCTCGACGAACGTCGCCGAGACCTCGCTCACCGTCCCCGGCATCCGCTACGTCATCGATGAGGGCACCGCTCGGATCTCCCGCTGGTCGGCCCGCTCGAAGGTGCAGCGGCTGCCGATCGAGCCGATCTCGCAGGCCTCCGCCGCGCAGCGCGCCGGCCGCTCCGGCCGCCTCGCGCCGGGCATCGCGATCCGGCTCTATGCCGAGGACGACTTCCTGCGGCGACCCGAGTTCACCGAGCCGGAGATCCTCCGCACCGACCTCGCGGCGGTGCTGCTGCAGATGGCCGTGCTCGGCCTCGGCGACATCGCCGACTTCCCCTTCCTGGAGCCGCCGGACCGTCGCGGCGTGCGCGACGGCGTCCAGCTGCTGCAGGAGCTCGGCGCCCTCGATCGCGACGGCGACGTGACGCGGCTCGGCCGGGAGCTCGCCCGCATCCCGCTCGATCCGCGGCTCGGCCGCATGCTGCTCGCCGCCCGTGAGCTCGGCGTCGTCGAGGAGGTGGTGCCGATCGTCGCCGGCCTCTCCATCCAGGACCCGCGCGAACGTCCGGAGGCCGCCCGCGAGGCCGCCGACCAGGCGCACCGTCGTCATGCGGACCCGGCCTCCGACTTCATCACGCTGCTGCGGCTGTGGCGGCATCTCGCCGAGTCGCAGGCGACGCTGTCGGGCGGCGCGTTCCGCCGGATGCTGAAGGCGGAGTACCTGTCCTACCTCCGGGTGCGGGAATGGCAGGACGTGGTCCGGCAGCTGCGCCAGGTGCTCGATCTCCCCCGCGGCGGCGGGGGCGACGAGAGCGCCGCCGAGGCGGGCGTCGACGCCGACCGGGTGCACCGGGCGATCCTCGCCGGCCTGCTGTCCCGGATCGGCGTGCAGGACGAACGACTCGCGCGCGGCGCCGACCCGAAGGAGCGCCGTCGCCGGGTCGAGTACCTGGGCGCCCGGAACGCCCGCTTCGCCATCCACCCCGCCTCCGCGCTCGCACGCAAGCCGCCGGAGGCGGTGATGGCCGCCGAGCTCGTCGAGACGAGCCGCCTGTTCGCCCGCACCGTCGCCGCGATCGACCCCGCCTGGGCGGAGGCGTGGGCGGGCGATCTCGTGGTGCGGAGCCTCTCGGCGCCGCGGTGGGACGACCGGCGCGGCGAGGCGATCGCCGACGAGAAGGTGACCCTCTACGGCGTCCCGATCGTGCCGCGGCGCCGGATCCGCTTCGCCCGGGTCGATGCCGGCTACGCCCGCGAGCTGTTCATCCGGCACGCCCTCGTCGAGCCCTCGGCCGCCTTCGCCCGGCTGCCGCGCTCGATCACCGCGTTCCACCGGGAGAACGCGCAGCTGCGCGAGCGCCTCGCCGAGCTCGAGGAGCGCACCCGCCGCCGCGACGTCACGCTCGACGACGAGGCCTTCGTCGACTGGTACCGCGAGCGCATCCCGCCGGAGATCGACTCGACACGGGCATTCGAACGGTGGTGGCGCGTCGAGCGCGACAGCCGGCCGGCGCTGCTGACCATGCGAGAGGCCGACTTCGTCGGCGAGGAGGATGCGACGGCGGGCCCGGCCCCCGGATTCCCGGAGCGGTGGAACGACGGCGACCGGACGTTCCCGCTCGTCTACCGGCACGCGCCGGGCGCCCCCGACGACGGCGTCACCGTCGTGGTGCCCCGCGACGCGCTCGCGACGCTCGACCCGGCGCCCTTCGACTGGCTCGTGCCGGGACTCCGGGAGGAGCTCGTCGCGGCGCTCATCAAGACGCTGCCGAAGGTGCTGCGGCGCGAGGTCGTCCCCGCCGGCGACTGGGCGAGGCGGCTGCTGCCGGACCTCCCCGCGGAGCCGGAGGGGGTGATCGCGGAGCGGCTCGCCGAGGTGATCAAGCGGGCCACCTTCGCCCCGGTGAGCGGCGACGACTTCGAGCCGGCCCGGCTGCCGGACCACCTCCGGATGCACTTCCGCGTCATCGACCCCGCGGCGAAGCCGGGCCCGTCCGGCCGGGCGCACATCCGCGCGGAGGGCCGCGACCTCCGGGCCCTGCAGGAGCGCTTCCGGGTCGCCCCGGCGCAGCGCACCGCCGCCGCGCGCGAGGCGGTCCGCGAGGAGCGCGTCGCCGCCGCGCCGCCGGAGCTGCTGGCGTCGCTCGCCCGATACACGACCGAGCATCTGACCCGCGAGGAGCGGCTCGCGCTCGCCGTCTCGCCCTATCCGAGCGTCCCGGCGCTCATCGAGGACGCCGCGCGCGCCCTGCTCGTCGCGGGACGGGCGCTCACCCCGGACGCGCTGCTCGAGGTCGTGGCGCTCGTCGCCCGCATCCTGGGGAAGGCGCGGGAGGTGGAGCGGGCGATCAAGGCGGCGACGACGCTCTCCCTCGTCGGCCCGCTCGGCGACGCGAAGGCGCAGCTCGGCGCGCTCGTCCATCCCGGATTCATCGCCGCGGCCGGGGTGGCGCAGCTGTCGCGGCTGCCGGTCTACCTCGACGGCATCCTGCGGCGGGTGGGACGGCTCGCGGAGAATCCGGGCCGCGACCGGGTATGGCAGACGGAGGCGGAGCGGGCGACCGAGCGCTACCGCGCCGCCGGCGGCGAGCTGCCGCTGACCGAGCGGACGCCGGCCGCGCTCGCCCGGGTCCGCTGGCTCCTCGAGGAGCTGCGACTGAGCCTCTTCGCGCAGCCGATCCCGACGAGCGAACCGGTGAGCCTGCAGCGCATCGAACGCGCGCTCGCCGAGGCCGCCGCCCGCTGAACGAGCCGGCCGGCTCGCCCGCCGGCGGCCACTGAACGAGCGGCCGACTCGCCCGCCGGCGGCGCGATCGCGGACACCGTTCCTCCTCCCGCCGCACGACGCCGCGGACGTAGGCTGGAGGGCTCATGGCCGGGTACCGCGAACTCTTCAGGACCCCCGGCGTCGCCCGCATCATCGCCGCCCAGCTGACGGCCCGGGTGCCGCAGGGGATGCTGTCGCTGTCCCTCCTCATCCACATCGAGTCGATCTACGGCAACTACGGCTCGGCCGGCCTCGTGCTCGGCGCGATGAGCGTCGGCCAGGCGGTCGCCGGCCCGCTCACCAGCCGCTGGATGGGCGCTTGGGGGATGCGCCGGGTGCTCACCCTGACGAGCGTCGTCTTCATCGCGGCGGTCCTCGTCATCGCGCTCGTGCCGATGGCGATCTGGGGCGCGATGGCGGTCGCGCTCGCCGCCGGGCTCGCGAATCCGCCGATCGTCTCCGCGGTCCGCACCATCTATCCGAAGCTCGTCACCGCCTCGATGCTCGGCCCGCTGTACTCGCTCGACGCCGCGCTGCAGGAGCTGCTGTGGATCGGCGGCCCGGTCATCGCGACGTTCCTCGCGACGCAGGTCTCGCCGGTCGTCGCGCTGCTGACCGCGATGGCGTTCGCGGTCGGCGGCGGCGCCTGGTTCATCCTCAGCCCGGAGCTCGGCCGGGTGCGGATCCCGCCGCCGCGGGGCGGCGTCGGCGCGGTGCTCCGGAAGCCGGTGATCCTCATCATGACGGTGCTCGGCTTCCTCGTCGTCGGCAACTGCGCGGCGATCGAGGCGGGCGTGGTCTCGATCTACGGCGACGAGGGCCCGCAGGCCGGCATCATCATCGCGGTCTGGTCGCTCGGCTCCTTCGCCGGCGGTCTCGTCCTCGGCGGGCGGCGGATCTCGCGCTGGTCGCTCGCGATCCGGCTCGGGATCATGACGCTCGGCAGCGCGCTCGCGCTGATCTCGCTGCAGATCTGGTGGCTGATGCCGATGCTGCTCATCGCGGGGATCGGCATCGCGCCGTCGCTCGCGGTGATGAGCGCCGCGGTGTCGACGAGCGTGCGCTTCTCCGAGACGGCGGAGGCCTACGGCTGGACGGGGACGGGGCAGCTCATCGGCGCGGCGCTCGGCAGCGCCGTCGCCGGCTTCCTCATCGACGGGATCGGCTCGATCGGCGGCTTCCTCACCGCGACGGCGCTCGTCGCGGTCGGGATCGGCATCGCCGCCGCGACGACCCGGTGGATGCCGGATCTGCGCGGCGACGTCGGCCCGAGCCCGGACACCGCGCCGCTGAAGACGGTCTGAGCGCCGGGCGGGCTCAGCGCAGCGAGCGGAGCGCGCCGTCGAGCTTGACGAGCTCGGCGGCCTGGTCGGCGAGCGCCTTCACCAGGATCTCGTTCGGCACGAAGTCGTCGTTGTCGTCGAAGAACTGGGTGAACATCGGGATCTCCACGTTCACCTTCGTCTTCACGAGGCCGAGCGCGGTGACGACGACCTGGAACGTCGCGGCGGCGCGCGTGCCGGCGGAGACGCCGCCGTAGGTGACGAAGCCGATCGGCTTGCGGTGCCACTCCTGGGAGAGGTGGTCGAAGGCGTTCTTCACCGGGGCGGTGTACGAGAAATTGTACTCGGGCATGACGACGATGAAGGCGTCGGCGGCCTCGACGCGCTGGCTCCAGGCGATCGTCTTCGGCTGGGTGTAGTCCTTGAACCGGGGATGGTTCGGCTCGGTCATGAGCGGCAGCTCGATCTCCTTGAGATCCGCGAAGTCGAGCTCGACCCCCTCGACCGCTCCGACCTGCGATCGCACCCATTCGGCGACCGCGATGCCCTTCCGTCCCTCACGGACGCTGCCCACGATGATCATGATTCGAGTCACGAGGGGGGTCAATCCGATCCGGCGCGGGGCTATTCCCGGATCCGCTCGGCTGTGCTCAGGCGGCCTGCTCAGCCATTGTGCTCGACCTCGTGCGCGCGGGCCTCGCGGCTCCGCTGCGCGTCGTGCTCCGCCGCCGGCTCGGCCCCGACGTCCGGCTCCGTCTCACGGTCCGCGTCGTGCGGCTCCCCTTCGGCCGGGCGCCGCGGTGCGGACCGCTCCGGCACGACGATCGTCGACAGCGACCAGGGCTCGCGCGGCGGCTCCGGCAGGGCCTCGTCGACCGCCTCGACGGGCGCGCCGAGGGTCGGCAGCTCGCCGAACTCCATCGCGTCGACGTGGTCGAGCTTGAAGAAGGCGCCGAGCTCGCCGACCGGATCGTCGACCACCTCGGTGTCCGGCGCGGTGCCGATCGCGACCTCGCCGATCTCCGAGGCCACTTCGCGGACCCGGTCGAAGGCGGGCGAGAGCCGCTCGGCGACGGGGGCGAGCCCACGCTTCGCGGCGCGGGCAGCCGGGCTGAGCCGTCGCCGGGTGGCGGCGAGGGCCGGATCGAGCCGTTCCTTCGTCGCGGCAGCGGCCGGTGCGAGACGTTCGCGGGTCGCGGCGGCGAGGACCACGACGCGATCCCGGACCGCTCGGGCGGCGGTCGTCAGGCGTTCCCCGGCCGTCGCGACGGCGGGGGCGACGCGATCTCGCGCCGTGTCCAGCATCCGCACCACTTCGCCAGCTCCTCGATGCCTATTGTGCACTCGGGTCGCGCACGGTCCGGGAGGATAGCCGGGAAAGCTTCGGAGGAGCTTCATGCGCGCCGGAACCGCCGCGCCCCCACCCCGATCGCAGCCCCGATCCCGTCCCGAACGCCGCCGCCCCCTGATCCCAACATATCCGGTGATTGCCCGGAAAGGCGGGATTCGAGGCCTGTACACCGACGCATTCGGGCAATCACAGGAATGGGGCGCGGAGGAG